>Ga0105045_10006117_pt1 | contig 10640 bp, 5 predicted proteins | sample MAT02_FD_78089 | JGI IMG/M metagenome (GOLD analysis project Ga0105045, IMG submission 78089) | Freshwater microbial communities from Lake Fryxell liftoff mats and glacier meltwater in Antarctica - MAT-02 (megahit assembly) | ecosystem: Environmental > Aquatic > Freshwater > Ice > Liftoff... | reverse complement strand
TTGGAGAATGTGCCTCATTCCTGAATCTCCATCTCTACCTTCAGCCTGGCCTTGGCACATCGGGCCATGCGGTCGGCGGTCGCGGGGGAGGAATTACAGCCGTAGCGGCTGGGTAGGGGCTCAATCTTGTAGCATCAGCATCTCAATGGTCTGTTCGTTTTAAGTCTGGTAGAAACGGCTCCGGCTGAACCAGCCCTCACACTCCAAGCTCATGCAATCGGCGACTCCCCGCTTCGTCACGAGGGTCTGCAATGCGGATGTGGAAATTACATGCAGACTCTTCGCAATCACTCTGGCCCGACCTGGTGATCACTTCATCGTGGGTGAAGGACTTGCGCCTATATGATTCGTCCGAAAAGCGGATAGTCTTTTTGCGGGTATCGGGGTTATGCGATGGCTTGTACTCGTGGGGAGACTCGCCCACCCCAAGGTTGAACGGCGACAATTGCGCATTCAAAACACTTCCACTGACATGATGAGCGTGTCTTCTGCCGAGCTGATAAAGTTGTTACTACGACAACCAAAGCTTTCGAGAAGCTTTAACTCGGCGGTAACAGTGCTGTCTTCCATGTTTATGTGTGCCTCTTGCCTGTTTAAGTTCAAGAGGGTGCTCCACGAGGTACATTGATATTCCGAGTGGATATCAGAATGAAACACGCTTCCGCTGTCTACGATATTAATGGCAGAATAACCCACTTTCCTGAGCCACTACTCGCTTTGCAGGCGCACGTCTGCAAGCAGTGAACCGTCAGCTGGCTCCGCTTCAGGGTGCTTATGTCCATTCCTGTTTTCGCGATCGGCAGGCGAGTTGCCAAAGGGGCAATTCCGGCAGATGTTTTTGCAGCAATATCCACGTCTACTGAGAAAGACGGCACTCAACACGAATAACCCATTCTCGATGGAATAATCCACTCCTTCAATCAGCTGTTGACTCATGACCGTGCTTGGGTTGGGGAATATACATCAGTAAAGCTCGGCCCGTTTTACACTTGACCAACTGGGGCACACACCGCTTTTTGGCCGCGCTCTTCGCAACCGGCAACGATTCCATACGATCGGCAACCGCGCGAGGAGCGGAACGAGATTGAAGGCTTCTTCAGACGGATCAAACAGATTCGTCAAGAAAGCCTCAGTTACGTGGAGAAATGCATTGAGTCCTTTACCAAATCTCGACCAGAATCTCATGCGCGATTCGGTCATCGACTAGGTTGGCGATAAGTTCATCCGATTCCACGCCATCCACTCTCACACGTTTCACAACATTCCCGCTGCCATGAGATTCCACCGTGATGTGGTAGGTCGTTTCCCGAAAAACATAATAAATCTTGTAGCTCTGCCATTCGGCTGGGACACGCGGAGCAAATCGAAGTTTATCTACTTCAAGTCTGATGCCTAGCAGCGATTCCGTGATGAGTCGGTACATCCAACCAGCCGAGCCGGTGTACCAAGTCCAACCGCCCCGCCCGGTGTGCGGTGGCACGGCATAGACATCCGCGGCGACGACATAGGGTTCCACGCAATACGTGGAAATGGCAGCCGAAGTATCTCCGTGGGTCATCGGATTGATCAAGCGGAAGAGTTCCCACGCTTTTTCGGTCTCGCCCATCTCCGCGAATGCCATGACTGCCCATATCGCGGCATGGGTATATTGGCCGCCGTTTTCTCGCACACCCGGAACGTAGCCTTTGATGTATCCCGGATTTAAATCCGATGTATCGAACGGGGGATCCAGCAGTTGGATCAGTCGTTCCTCGCGACGAACGAGCCGGCGATCTAAGTTCGTCATCGCCTGAACCATCTTCTCATTCGAGCCGGCCCCGCTCAGTACCGACCAACTTTGCGAGATCGAGTCGATTTGACACTCCGTGTTCGACTTCGAGCCGAGAGGGGTACCGTCGTCAAAGTATGCCCGGCGATACCATTCGCCATCCCAGCCGTGTTCTTCAATATTCGCCCGTAATCGTTCGGCTTCGAGAAGACATTTCGCAACGAAGACATCATCACCACGCTGGTGCGCCAGTTTGGAAAACTGCATCAAAACATCGTAGAGGAAGAATGCAAGCCACACGCTTTCGCCTTTGCCGTCTTTACCGATCAGATTCATTCCGTCGTTCCAGTCACCGCAGCCGATGAGTGGTAATCCATGTTCTCCGTAGCGTAATCCGTGCTGGATCGCACGAACGCAGTGTTCGTAGAGTGTTCCCAATTCCTCGGACACCCTCGGCAGATCGTAGTTCGATTCTTCTTCGGGCCGTAGTAGATTCGCGGTCAAAAATGGTATTCGCTCGTCTAAAGCTCCTGTATCGCCTGTCATGCTGACGTAACGGGAGACAGCCAATGGGAGCCAAAGATAATCATCGGAAAAGTGAGTTCGGACTCCTCGCCCAACAGGAGGATGCCACCAGTGTTGCACATCGCCTTCCCGGAACTGGTGTGCTGCGGCGCGAAGGAGTTGTTCGCGGAACAATTGCGGTTCCGCGTGAACCAGGGCCATCGCATCTTGTAACTGATCCCGAAAACCGAAAGCCCCGCCGGACTGATAGAAACCCGTTCGCGCCCACATTCGACATGCCAGCGTTTGATAAATGAGCCAGCCATTCGCCAGGAAGTTGACTGTCGGGTCTGGAGTTTCGCAGTACATGACACCCAGAGTTCGACTCCAATAGTGCCAAACTCCTTCGAGCGTTCGTTGCGCGTTCACCGTTCCACGAAATCGTTGAGCCAGCGAATACGCTTCTTCGTATCCGTCGGCTGCGCCCAGCAGGAACACGATTTCTTTTTCCCGCCCCTCATCCAGGAAAATAGGAGTCTGAATTGCGGCGCACGGATCGAACCCAGCCCCGACTCGACCCGACAAGCCAATCCGCCCCATCGCCGCCGGGCATGCAAGCGTGCCGTTGCGCCCGATGAACTCGGTTCGATCGCAAGTGATAGTTCGGGTTTTCTCGCTGCAATCCACGAACGCGACCCGGCTGGCGAATTCCGGGCTGTACCGATTGCGAACGAAGATCGTTCCGTGGGCGTGATCCATTTCGGTAGTGACATGCATTAACGACTTGTTGCGAAGCTCGCCGAGAACCCACTCCCAATATGCCGTGACAGACAGAGTGCGAGCGCGACCGGATCGATTCGTAATCTTCATTCGGAGAAACTTAACAGGTGCGTCCGTAGCTACAAATACGATCAACTCGACGGCAATGCCTTCTTCGATGGATTCAAATATGGTGTAACCGAAGCCGTGGCGCGTGAGGTAAGAATTTTGGCCACGAGCCGGCGAGGGGGTCGGCGACCAGTAGCGCCCGGTTTCTTCGTCGCGGAGGTAAATCGCTTCACCGGAGGGGTCGCTCACCGCATCGTTGTGCCAAGGTGTCAGGCGAAATTCATGACTATTCTCGGCCCAGGAATACGAGCTACCGGATTCCGAGACGATCGTGCCGAACTGGGAATTCGCAATCACATTGATCCAAGGCGCGGGAGTCGATTTTCCTGGCGGTAGGATGATGGCGTACTCGCGCCCGTCGTGGCTGAAGCCACCCAGGCCATTAAAGAAAGCCAGATCCCGTTTCGGGATTTCTAACGGAGCAATCGCTCCGGTAGTTCGTCTCGTTGGTACATGCTTGGGCGGATAGACGCTGGCGGTTCTCAGTTGTTGGACTTGTTCGGAAAATGTCCCCGCCTCATCGGTGAGGACCACGCGAGCGACCGAGAGTAGTAAAATGCGATCCTCTTCTGCCATTTGCTCACCACGACGGACGAAGATCCCACCGGGTTTGTCAACGATCGCCGATTCGGAACTCGACGTGACGAGATCGAGTATCGAATCTTGGAGCGTCTGCCGGTAAACCGAATCGTCTTCATTCCAGATCACGAGGTCCACGGCGAGGCCACGTGTGCGCCAATAAGAATGCGCGCGGATGAACTGTCGGACGAGATCGAGGCGATTGGACTCTCGAATTCGTAACAGCACGATGGGCAAATCGCCGGAGATGCCGTAACTCCAGAGGCTGGATTGTCCGCGTCGGTTCTGCATCAGAATATTGGCCGGTGATCGCCGGAGGGCAGAAGCGTAGATGATCGAACCCGCCAATTGGCAATATAACTGGGCATCCGTCTCGCTCGTGTTGAGTTGGCGCAGCAGAATCTGGCTGTGGGTCCAGGCGAGTTCCAACACACGATTGGCGAGGTTGGGGTCGAAGTACTTGGCCGCCATCGCCATCACGGCTTCGCGGGAATCCGCAACACCGATCACAAGATCGACGCGGAGTGTCTCTTGGGGTTCTAAGTGAATGCAGAGTCTCTGCGAGACGATGGGATCGAGCACCGCCCCCGCTGTGTTGGAGAGTGAGCCGGTTCGTTCCATAGCAGCGGGATTCGCAAGCGTTCGACCGCGACCGATAAACTTCATACGATCGGTTTCATACGAAACTTCCCCGGCGGTTGCCCCACGGACTATCAACATGGCCATCATCCACGGCGGTTTTTCTTCGGCCGAGCGAGGGCGACGAGTACAAATAATGGTGTTTTTCTCACGAATCAATTCCGTTTGAACGAACAGGTTGCTAAAGGCCGGGTGCGACAAATCTTGCGCCTGCAATGCCAACACCACCTCGGCATAACTTGTCAGTTCGATGGTCCGAGCCGTTTTGTTTCGATTCGTGATCGTGATGCGCCGGAGTTCCATGTCGTCTTCCGGAGAGACGCTGATCTCGGTGTGGGTGTCGATGCGGTAATCACTGCGAATGAATTCGGCGCGCGATGGCGTGAATCGGGCGAGAGACCGTTTCGCCGGTTTCATCGTCGGTTGAAACGTCGTCGACCAGGTGTGCCCACTTGCGGTATCGCGGAGATAGCAGAAGCTTCCGCAGTGATCGCGTGTCGCGTCCTCACGCCAGCGCGTGACGGCCAAGTCTCGGCACCGGCTGTACCCGCCGCCGGTACTCGTCACGACAACTTGGTATCGGCCGTTGGAAAGTAACTGCACCTCGGGAGTCGAAGTTGCTTTGTCGCTGAATTCGCGCACGAAACCGAATTCGGCTGTGGGTGCTGTCTTGGTGAGATTGGTCTCGGAAACGTGGGGGAAAATGGGAATGACCGACTTCGGAACACGTTCTTGAAGTAATAAATCTGCGGCACGCAGCATCGGCATGGCATCGAATCGTCGCTGCATGGGTTTGTTGAGCAAGAGATACGCAATCGCCAGCAGGCTCATGCCTTGATGGTGCGCCATGAACTGACGGACCACCACAGCCTGGACACCGACGGGGAGGCGACTTGGGGTATAGTCGATCGCTTCGTACAGACCATATTCGCCTTGCTGACCGTCAGCCACCAATCGCTCCAGATTTTGACAGGCCATTTCCGGTGCGACCATCAACGCCAACGCCGTCGCATAGGGTGCAACCACAAGATCTTCAACAAGTCCTCGCTTCAGGCCAAGACCGGGGACGCCAAAAGCCCGATATTGGTAAATCAGATTTTGATCCATCATGCTATAGCCAGATTCTGAAATCCCCCAAGGAACGCCACGCTGCTGACCATATTTCCACTGCCGACGAACGACGGCTTTGTAGGTTTGATCCAACAGCGTATTGGGGTAGTTCGGCATCAGTAGTAATGGCATCAGGTACTCGAACATCGATCCGCTCCAACTCAGTAGCGTGGTGGCTCCACCGGTCGATGTCAATTTCCGACCCAATGCAAACCAATGTTCCTGGCTGACTTGCCCCATCGCTACCGCAAGATAGCTGGTGAGACGGGCCTCAGAAGCCAGAAGATCGTAGTAGCTATTGTCGAGACGATGATCGGTCAAGCTATACCCGATCGTGAAGAGATCGCGGTCGGGATCGAAGAGAAAGCCGAAGTCGATCTCGGAAAAGTCCAAGCACTGCCCAGCAGCGCGTTCAATATTCTGGATTCGGTTGACCGCGTTCCGCGAAGAATTCGAGACCGCCTGGATTACCGACAACAGCCACTCGTCCGATTGCCGCGAGGCGATGGCCGTGAGTATGGGCACCATCGTCTGCTGCAACTCGGCAATTTCCCTCAGTGTCAACGGAGATGCTAAACGAGCGAAGACTCCTTGAAATTCGTGGTCCTGAATCCACACAGGCGGCGCCGCAGGCAAAGAGTGCCAGGCCAAGAGTTGTGTGAATTCCTTGCAGTGATCGAGGCACCCGCGTTCCCAGCACTTCGCCCAGCCGAGAAGTTCCTCATCCTTACCCGCAATTGCGATCATTTCCACAGCTTTGTCAACCAGTTTTTCCAGAAACAGTTCAGCGGCTTTTCCCGTTTCGGGGCTGAGGTCCAATTCGTGCTCTAACGGTTCCAAGATTTGAAGCAGCTCGGTATTGGCTTGGGCCTGCGCTACTTCAATCAGTACTTGGAGTGTGTCTTTCAACCCGTGAAAAGTCGCGGCACGCACAAGCGGGGCATCAATCAATTCCAGGAGACCCGAACGGAAGACGAATAGGCAACCCACCAGGTTGCCGCTATCCACGGTCGAAACATACCGTGGCAAAAGTGGCTGAAGTGTGCGCGTGTCGTACCAGTTGAAGAAGTGGCCCCGGTATCGCTCGAGACGATCCAGAGTACCGAATGTTCTCCTCGTTCGTTCCAGGAGAGTCCCGGCGCTGCAGTAACCGAAATCGTACGCCGCGAGATCGGACAGCAATGCCATGCCGATGTTGGTCGGACTGGTCCGAGATGCGATCGCAAGTGCAGGGTGTTCCTGGATATTGTCCGGCGGCAACCAGTTTTCTTGCACGGTCACGAAGTCTTCAAAGTATCGCCAAGTACGACGAGACAACTTGGCCAGAAATACGCGTTGATGTTCCGTGAGTCTTGTGGGAGTCGGCTTCAAGGTTCGACTCAACCACCACGCGACGATCGGCGACATCATCCAGAAGACAAGCCAAGGTCCAGCGATGATTAACTGAAATGGTTCCGCAAAGAGAAGTAAAATGAACGAAGCGGTAGCCAGAGCAGGACCAATCCACATCGATCGGAAGAAGCCGAGCAATTCGGTTCGTGCACCGCGATGGGCATCGCTGGATGTCTTCCATTCCAGCATCTTCGCGTTCGTCCAATAAACGCGGACGAGTGTCCGCACCGTTGCGTCCAGGCAAACCATGGCTTCATAAGGGAGGAGTACAAGCTGAATGAGCGATTGAACCAGCTGATTGCCGAGTGAATTCAGCGTGAATGCGATGTGCGAAACGAGTGGAGTTTGCACAGGTTTGGCGATCAATTCCCTTGCGGACGCTAGGAGTGGTAGGGCTGTCATCACTATCAACACGAAGCCCGTCGCGATACCCGCACCTGTCGGTGTCAGTAGAAACCAGGCACCGAGTAAGAGCACCAGCATCGCAATTGGCATCACACTCCGACGCAGGTTGTCGAATAACTTCCACCACGAAAGAGCGGAAATCGGTTTCTGCGGGACACGATGCGAGAAGCCCGGGAGCCAATACACGAGCCACGAAACCAGTTGCCAGTCTCCGCGCATCCATCGATGCCTTCGACTGACATCGGCCGCATATCGAGAAGGATAATCTTCGTACAGTTCCACATCGCTCACCAACGCGGAACGAGCGTAGGCACTTTCAATCAGATCGTGGCTCAAGACGGTGTTGTCGGGGAAGGCACTGCAACACTGCGCGAAGGCATCGACATCGTAAATTCCTTTGCCCGTGAATGAGCCTTCACCGAACAGATCCTGATAGACATCGGAAACCACTCGCGTGTAAGGGTCGATACCCGAATCTCCCGCGAATATCCGAACAAACCACGACTGCTGCGAACTCGGTAGGCTGACACCAATGCGGGGTTGCAGAATTCCGTAGCCCGCCGTAACGCGACCCAACCCGGAATCGTACACGGGTCGATTGAGTGGGTGGGCCATCGTGCCGATCAATTCCCGTGCGGAATCTCGTGGCAATTCGGTATCTGTATCCAGCGTGATAACATAGCGCACCTTCAACAACACGGATCGATCACCGATGATTTCCGTGAAGCGATCGCTCGGCCCCCGGAGCAGTTCATTGAGTTCGATCAGTTTGCCCCGCTTGCGTTCGTGACCCATCCACCGCAATTCCTGGGCATTCCAGCGACGCGGCCTGTGAAACAGGAAGAAGAGATCGTTGCGATCGTGAGCATACTTCAGATTGAGTTGACGAATACCGTTATCGGTCAACCGGAGGAGTTCTGCATCAGACGGGAGAACCGCTTGATCGGCATCTTCAAAATCGGTGAGAAGTCCAAAGTGCAGGTTCAGTTCACGATTCGCCAGGTATCGAATTTCCAGCCCTTCGAGCAAGCTATGAATTCCGGCCGGGTTGGAAATCATCGTCGGGATGACGATCATTGTGCGCAACTCGGGTGGAATTCCCTCGCTGTAATCCATCCGAGGGAGGGGGCGGGGACGCACGAAAAGTATGGCGACCCAATTGGTCAACCCGATCCCGAGATGGAGGGAGCACAACAGAAATGGAATGGCCAAGATTGCGATTGCGGGAGTCGATTCGTTCCACCACTCGAGGTGGCTCACCGATAACACGCTCACCAAAATTGCAAATAGAAATGCGGTGAACAAGTAGAAAAACAACGGGTAACGATTTGTCACACGGTACACATTTCCCGCATAGGTCTGCCGAAGGGCAATGCGTTTTTCGAGCTCCGCTCGACCGTCATCCACCAAATAATAGCCGACGTGGGCCGTTCGATTTTCCGCGTTCGTGCTTTCGCTGGCATCCTTGGCCAGTTGAACTGCCTGGCTCGCAACTTCCGCTTCGCTGAGTTCACTGCGACGAGCCAGAGTTTCCACAACTTGGCGATAACTATTCCGTGTGGTGAAAGTCATTCCCGCGTAGGCTTGGGCCGGATCGGTCTGGAGTACGCTTTCGACAACGCTATGCTGCTCGACAAAATCGCGCCAATCGTTGGAACTCAAAAACCGCAGACTAGTGATGCTGTTCCCGATCGAAATCTGGTTCGCGGCCTGAGTCTGAGCCTCGGATAGCACCAGTTGTTCGAGAGTAAACCCTTGTGTGGCAACACGATGTTCGAGCCAACTATTCGCAAAAGCGAGGTGCGAACTTTTCAACTGCAAATGTCTTGTGAATTCGGCGAGAAACGCCCCCGACATTTTCGGATCGGAACGAACCATGTCGGCCAAGACGAGAATCAATTCGGAGGGATTCTGTTCTACGACCTGAGAAAACTTCTCGGCCCATTCCGCAGCGATGTCTTGATCCCGACGACCTTCAGACAATCGAACGGCATGTCGTCGCAAATTCTCGATCAAAGCCAAACGGAGCATGATTGGCACAGCCCAAAGCTCCCCCAGTTTCAGCGGAGCAATACTTTGGTAGGCGTTCAATACTCCGTTGTGACTGCCGGTATCTACCTTGCCATCTGTGTGAGAAATCATCTCCATCACCAGGCTGTAGACGCGTGGGCACTGTCTGTCGGCACCGTTGGCTAGGCGGGGTAAGTCTTTGCTATATGTTCTCGGAAAGTGAAGTCGGGCCGTCTGGATTTGTTCTTCAATCAGGTAAAAATTGTCTAATAGCCATTCTGCACCAGGGGCGAGCGGTCGCTTCTCTTGAGCGGCTTTGGCCAGGAGATCATGCGTTTCCACGAGAATCTGTTCATTCTCGTTCAGTCGAGGCAGGAGAAGATCGCGTGGACGATCGGTTGCCAAAGTATGGAACGAAGCCAAGGAACGGGCGTGTTCGATTAACTGTTCGGCACTCAGTAACTCACTGCGATAGGCTAGGGAGTCTGTAAAGCCGCTATGCTCGTCGATATGACCTGCCGTTCGAGAGAATGCACGACGGATAAACTTCGGGATGGACAGAATACGGTCTCTCCTCTGTGATTGTGGACTGTGGTGCCAGTCGAACAATTATAATTTTTTGTATTCTAGGTTTTCGCTTTACCCGAAATGGGCAAACTGAACAATTTCAGTGTACTGAGCCATCGCCTTGGAACATGGACAATGTTTTAGTATTTACCGGGATTGTACGACTGCTCGTACTCGCCCCTCCGCGCGGCGGAGTTGCACTTGGCCCGATAAAGTAAAGCGTGTTGGGCCGCCTTGGCGTTGGAGTCTTGTCCCTGCCAAATTTCCAGTGCGGATTGTTGGATGGCGCGGGCGAACGAAAACGCCACCGCCCATGGCGCCCGAGATTGGAAGCGGACGTTCATCGCGTTCAGCCGAGCCGTCGCCAATTCCGCCGATTGACCACCCGACAGGAACGCGATCCCTGGCACGGCCGCAGGAACGGCGCGCAGGAGGCACCGCACCGTCGCGTCGGCGACTTCATCAGCCCCTGGCTGTTCGGGGCAAGTCAGCCCCGGAAGCACCATGTTCGGCTTGAGGATTAACCCCTCCAGCATCACCCGTTGCGTGCGAAGCTGGTTGAACACATTATAATAGACCCCGGAAACTGGACCATGCCGAGAGATCCTTCGATGGTCGTTGGGTCGTAATTTTTCCGGGAGGTGTCATGGATAAAAGTCCACGTGTCCATTCGCCCGCGTTCCAGGCTCAGGTGGCGTTGGCTGCTCTCAAAGGGGATCGCACACTCAGCGAGATCGCGGGCCAGTTTCCGATTCACGTCAAGCTGGTCCAGGCGTGG
>Ga0105045_10006116_pt1 | contig 10642 bp, 11 predicted proteins | sample MAT02_FD_78089 | JGI IMG/M metagenome (GOLD analysis project Ga0105045, IMG submission 78089) | Freshwater microbial communities from Lake Fryxell liftoff mats and glacier meltwater in Antarctica - MAT-02 (megahit assembly) | ecosystem: Environmental > Aquatic > Freshwater > Ice > Liftoff... | reverse complement strand
GGGACGGGGGTGTCGGTGCTGTGGTTCGGGCGGGCAACTTGAACGACGGCGCATCGGCGTGCGTGCCGTCGAACTGATGCGCCGGGCACGCCCGGGCCGCCTGCACAGCCGCAAGCTGCGCAGCTGTGCCGAGGTGGCGCTCCAGTAGACCGACGGCCGCTTGGCACCAAGCAGCTCATACCGGCCAGCGCCAGTGGGGTGACGGCTGACCGCAACCGGCGCCTGGCCAACACATCAGATCGCCGTCGACATCGCTCGCACCCTTCGACCAGCCCGGCCGCACCAGCGACGTGATGTAGAGGTCACTCAACTCGGCGCCACCGAAGCAGGGCATGGTCGGCGCGCGAAGCGGCAGCGCGATGCGCCGCAGCAGCGCGCCGTCCGCAGACAAGCGGTTCAGGCACGCCGCCGAGACGCCCGCCGACCAGTAGTGGCCCATGGTGTCGACGGCTGCGCCATCGGGGCGGCCTGCTGCCTCGTCCAGGTAGCAGATGAACCGCGGCGGGCCCATCGTGCCGCTGCGCTCGTCCCAGGGTGCCCGCCACACCTGGCCAGCGAAGCTGTCAGAAAAGTAGAGCGCGGTGGCGTCGGCGCTGAAGGCGATGCCGTTGGCCACCGTCAGGCCATGCCACAGCGTCTTCACGGTGCCGTCGCAGGCGGCGGCACGGATCCACCCGGTGGCTTGTTTGCCTGCGGGCCGATCGTCCATCGAACCGAACACGAACCAGCGTCCTGACGGCGACACCTTGCCGTCGTTCAAGCGGTTGCCGGCCGGCTCGCCAGCAACTTCGAGCACCAGCGTGAGATTGCCGCTGGCCAAGTGCAGCAAAGCCAGCGAGTGCTGCAGCGCCAGCACCACGCGGCCGCCCGTGGCCAGCCCGAGCGCACCCACCACCTCGGGCAAGGTCCAGCGCGACAGCGACGCGCGCAGCGGGTCCAACCGCAGCACGGCCGGCGCGCGCACGTCGATCCACAGCAGCGACTGCGAGTCCACGTCCCACACCGGGGACTCGCCGACGCGGTTGCCCACGCGCCAGAAGTGCAGGCCCGGCGGCTTGTCGGGCCCGGTGACCGCCACACGCTCAGCGCGCGATTCAGTGACGGGCAGGACGCTCGGCATCACCGACATGGCCATCGGCAGCGAAACTGCCTCCCTGATAGCGCTCGGCCACGGCATCGGCCGTGACCCGGCCAGCCAGCGCCTGTGCAAAAGCATCCGCACTGTGCTGCGGCCGGTAGCCCAGCGCGTGCGCACGGCTGTTGGCATACCAGCTGGCGCTGTTGTCGGACACGCCGTAGACGATCTCATGGTGGTAGTCCAGCGTCAGGCCCAGCTCAATCAGTTGCGCCAGGTCCTGCGGGTGCAGCCAGTGCGACAGCATGCGGGCGTCCAGCGGCTCGGGGCCGCAGTAGCCGATGCGGATGCCGAAGGCGCGAAGCCCGTGTTTGTCGGCATGCAGACTGGCCATGGCTTCCATGAAGACCTTGCTCACGCCATAGCGGCCGTCGGGACGCACGGGCGCCCCGGCGTCGATCTGCTGGCTGCGAGGGTAGTAGCCGACCGCATGGTTGGAACTGGCGTAGACGATGCGCTGCACACCGGCCGCAGCGGCGGCTTCCCACAGGTTCACCACGGTGCGCAGGTTGGCGTCCATCAGCACCGACCAGGGTGCCTCGCGCGGGTACCCGGCGAAGTGCACGATGGCATCGACGCCTTTCACCAAGGCCGGCAAGGCTGCCGCGTCGGCAAGATCAGCCAGGTGCACGGTCTGGCTGGGCGCCGTGGCTTCGACGGGCACGATGTCGGTCAGGCGCAGTTCGTGGCAGAGCTGACCGACTGCGGTCCGGACTGAGCGCGCCACCTTGCCGCTGGCGCCCGTGAGCAGGATGCAGTTCAACGTCATTGAGACTTGATGTTGGCGGCCTTGATCAGCGCCGTCCAGCGCTCAAGTTCCGCATCATGAAAGCGCTGGAAGTCCTGCGGCGACTTGCTGGTCACCACGTCCGAAGCCAATTGCCAGGCCCGCGCGCGGAATCCCGGCGTGTCGGCCGCAGCGACGACCGCCTTGTGCAGCTTGACGACAATGTCGTTGGGCGTGCCGGCCTTCGCGGCAATGCCCTGCCAGCTGCGGATGTAGGTGTCTGGCGGCAAGCCCAGTTCCTTGGCGCTCTTGACGTTGGGCAGCGCGCTGGAACGGGTGTCCTGCATCACCGCCAGCGGCTTGATCGTGCCGGCCTCGAGAAAGCCCTTCAAGCTGCCCGATCCCAGGTCGAAGATGAGATCGACTTCACCACTGAGCACGGCCAGGTTGGCTGCTGCACCGCCCTTGTAGGGCACGTGAAGCACGGGAATCTTCTGGCTGCGCGTCAGCAGCTCGATGGCCAGATGCCCCGATGTGCCGATACCGCCCGAACCCATCTTGAGCCCACCGTCGGTGGTCTTGGACGCGGCAATCAACTCTGCTGGCGTGTTGAGCTTGCCCTTGCCCGAAGTGAGCATGAAAACCGGCACGCTGCTGATCTGCGACACCATCGTCAGCGCGGTCTTTGGGTCGTAGCGGACCCCGGTCAGCGCAGGTGCCGTGGCCAGGTTGATGGCCGCCATCAGCAAGGTGTAGCCGTCGGCCGGTGCGTTGAGCACGTTGCTCACCGCCAGGCTGCCGCCCGCGCCGGGCTTGTTGTCGACGATGACCTTCTGCCCCAACGACTTGGACAGTTCCTCGGCCATCGAGCGGGCGATGGTGTCGAGCGAGCCTCCGGGCGGAAAGCCGACCACCAGGGTAATGGTCCGGTCAGGCCAGTTCTGTGCGGCAGCTGGGACAGGCATGCCGATGGCCGCCACGGTCAGCAGCAGCACACCGGCCCATGTCAGGCGTGATCGGGAGGTGAAGCAGGGGTGGGACATGGCGGTCTCCAGTTATGTGGTTCGGTGGGCGTCGGGCAGACCGTGGTGCGGCTGCCTGCCCTCGCCCAACTGTACATTACAGATTATATAAAATCTAGTGGCGCTGCAGGAGGGGCATCGAAGCTGGGATTCACAAGACGCGCTGATGGTCGCGCCGCCGGGTCACGCGGCCTGGGTTGAGAGCGGATAGCGCGCCGCCTGCGCCAGCTTCCACTGCGCGTAACGCGCCTGCTGCGCTGGGTCGGTGGCCGGATAAAGACCGAAGAGACCTTCGCCCGCCTGGATGCGTTCGGCGACCCAGTCCTCGTACATGCTCTGCTCGCAGGCTTCAGCGGCCACGGCGTCGGCCATGGCACGCGGGATGCAGACCACGCCTTCACCATCGCCCACCATCACGTCGCCTGGGTAGACGGCCACTCCGCCGCAGCCGATGGGCAGTTGCAGGTCTGCGGCGTGGTGCCTGATCAGGTTGGTAGGCGCGGAGGGGCGCAGGTGGTAGGCCGGGAAGTCCAGCGCCGCGATTTCGGGCGAATCGCGAAAGCCACCGTCAGTGATCACGCCGGCGCAGCCGCGCTTGAGCAGACGCGCCACCAGCAGGTTGCCAGCCGAAGCGGCTTGCGCGTCGCCACGACTGTCGATCACCAGCACGTGACCGGGAGGGCATTCTTCGACGGCCACGCGCTGCGGGTGCTGGCGATCCTCGAACACGATCAAGGGGTCCAGGTCTTCACGTGCCGGGATGTAGCGCAGCGTATAGGCCTGGCCGACAAGGCGCCGAGCCGACCCAACGGGGCGCGGCCCCTGCAGGAAGGTGTTGCGCAGGCCGTGCTTAAAGAGCACGGTCGTCAGCGTGGCGGTGGAAACCTGCAGCAAGCGGTCTCGGGTGATCTGGGAAATCGGGCCCAGGGCTTGGGTAGCTTGGGTGGCTTGGGTGGCTTGGATCGGGGCAGCTTCATTCATCGGGCAGGCTCTGGTTGCGGTTGATGTGTGCGCGAGGTTGACGCGCCTGGGTGTGCGGGGTCTGATCTTCGGTGCCGGCGTTCCAGCCGCCCTTGGCCAGTCCGGTGTTGCGCTGGCTCGGGTGGCCGGCAATGAAGCCCTGATCGAGGCGCACGCCCAGCCCCGGCCCTTCAGGCAACAACAGGTGGCCGGCCTTTGCCAGCAAGGCGGTCTGCGTGACCTGCGCGCGACCCGGCCAGTCGGGGTCCATGCGTTCCAGCACCAGCGCATTGGGCAGCGCTGCCATCAGGTGCACTGCCGCGACCTCCGCCACCGGGCCAAGGGAGCCAGAGTGCGGCGCCATCAGCAGGCCATGGGCCTCGGCCATGCCGGCCAGCTTGTGCATCTGCGTCAGACCGCCGAAGCGGCCGGTATCGGGCTGCAACACGTCGAGCAGGCGTTCTTCGACGAACGGGCGAAAGTCGGCCAGCGTGGCCAGCCGTTCGCCACCTGCCAGTGGCAGGGCCACGCTGCTGCGCAGGCGGCGCCAGCCATCCAGGTTCTCAGGCGCGACCGGCTCTTCCAGGAACAGCAGGTTCAGAGGCTCCAGTGCCCGGCCGATGGCCACCGCGTCGGCCGCAGTCAGCCAGGGCGGGCCGTGCAGGTCGACCATGAGGTCGACGTCCGGGCCGATGGCCGCACGCACAGCGAAGGCCCGATCGACCACCTGCGCCAGGCCGCCGACTTTGACCGCGCGCACGCCCCGCGCCACGGCTGCCTTTGCGGTTTCGACGTCGGCCGCATGGGTGTAGTACGGGATGCGCGTGCGTGTGTGGCCGCCCAGCAGATTGGCCACCGTCGTGCCCAGGGCCTGCGCCTTGATGTCCCACAGGGCCGTATCCAGCGCCGCCACGGCGCCCATGCCCACCACGCCGGTCTGGCCGTGCCCCATCAGCGCGACGCGCAACTTCTGGCCAAGGCGCTCAATGTGCGACGGGTCTTCGCCCAGCAACAAGTGGCGCAGGTCGTCCACCGCCGCGGCCACCACACGCGGCCAGCCCGAACCCTCGCCGGTGCCGACCAGGCCGGCGTCGGTGTGCACGGTGACGAACAGCCAGTTGCGGCTCCCGGCCAAAGCACTGGTGCCGGTGGCCGACCAGCCGGTGTGGGGCGGCGGCCCGGCCTGCATCAGGTGGCAACGGATGTCGGTGATCTTCATGGTGACTTTCGCTGGCTCAGACCTTGCGGCGCACCAAATTCAGCAGGTCGGTGCGCGCCGAGTCGGTGTGTTCGATCGCCGCATGCGCCGCCTTGTCGCCATCGCCCCGGGCAATGGCGCGCACCAGCTTGCGGTGCTGCGCGATGACCACTTCCAGCCGACTGCCGCCGTACCCGTGCATGCGCCGGAAAGCATCGACCAGGCTGGCACGTGCGTCCAGCACCTCCACGGCCGGCGGGTTGTCGGCCAGCGTGTCCATGAAGTGGTGCAGTTCGCGGTTGGCTTGCACCGTGGCGGCGACGTCGCGGCTGCTGGCAGCAGACTCGTGCGCGTCGCTCAGGGCCTGCAGCTGCTTCACGTCGGCTGGCGTGGCACGCCGCGCCGCGTCGCGGGCCAGCATGGCCTGCAGGGCACCGCGCAACTTGTAGATGTTGTCGATGTAGCGCTCGTCCACGTCGGGGATCACTGCGCCGCGATGCATGCGCATGTCGACGACGCCCTCACCCTGCAGCTGCAGCAGGGCCTCGCGCACCGGCGCGGCGCTGACCGCGTAGTGCTGGCTCAATTTCGCCAGCGTGACATGCGAACCCAGAGCCCACACCCCGGCCACGATGTCGCTGCGAATCTGCTCGCGCAGACGCAAGTAGGTGGGGGTGTTGATGGCGGTGGTGGCGGGGTGAGAATTTTCCATGAGCGCCAGTCTACTCCATGGTCTACATTTTATAAAACCTTAAATCTGTGATTCAATGCAATGCCTCGGATCGGCCGGTCTTCAACCCGAAGCGGCATCCGTTCCTGCAAACGATCATGCACATGCACGACAACTTCATCGCCGGCCAGTGGCTGGCCGGGCCCGAATACCAGACCTTGATGAACCCGTCCGACCTGGACGAGCACGTCGGCGACTACGCCCTGGCGGATGCGGCGCAGATGGGACTGGCCATCGATGCCGCCGCCCAGGCCGCGCCAGCTTGGGCCGCCAGCGGCATCCAGGCGCGCTGCGATGCGCTCGATGGCATCGGCACCGAGCTGCTGGCGCGACGCGAAGAACTGGGCACGCTGCTGTCGCGTGAAGAGGGCAAGACCCTGCTCGAGGGCATCGGCGAGCTCACGCGCGCCGGCCACATCTTCAAGTTCCAGGCCCAGCAGGTGCTGCGCGCCGGCGGCGAAACGCTGCCTTCGGTGCGCCAAGGTATCACGGTGGAGACCACACAGGAACCGCTGGGCGTGGTCGGGCTCATCACGCCCTGGAACTTTCCCATGGCCATACCGGCTTGGAAGATCGCGCCGGCCCTGGCCGCCGGCAACGCCGTCGTCTTCAAACCGGCCGAAGCTGCGCCGGCCAGCGCCTGGGCCCTGGCCGACATCATCCAGCGCAGCGGTGTGCCCGCCGGTGCCTTCAACCTGGTGATGGGCCGCGGCGCAGTGGTCGGCGCGTCACTGCTGAACGACGCCCGGGTGGCGGCGATCAGCTTCACCGGCTCGCAGGCCACCGGCCGGCGCGTGGCCGCAGCCTGCGCCGAGCGCATGGCGCGCTGCCAGGTCGAAATGGGCGGCAAGAACCCGCTCGTGGTGCTGGACGACGCCGACCTGGATCTTGCCGTCGAGTGCGCCGTGCAGGGCGGTTTCTACTCCACGGGACAGCGCTGCACGGCGTCGTCGCGGCTCATCGTCACGGCCGGCATCTATGTCCGCTTTCGCGATGCACTCTTGCAGCGCACGCAAGCCTTGCGCGTGGGCCATGCACTGGCGGCAGACACCCAGATCGGGCCGGTGGTGGACGAGCGCCAGCTCGCTCAGGACCTGCGGTACATCGCGCGAGGAACGAGTGAAGGCGCCACGCTTCTGTGCGGTGGCCAGCTGCTGATGCGCACCACACGCGGCCACTTCCTGGCACCCGCGCTGTTTGGCGATGCCGATGAGCGCATGACCATCGCGCAGGAAGAAATCTTCGGCCCGGTGGTGGCGCTGATCCTGGCCCGCGATGCAGAACATGCCCTGGCGCTGGCCAACGACACGCCGTTCGGGCTGTCGGCAGGCGTGTGCACCACCTCGCTCAAGCACGCCCGCCACTTCCAGCAGAACCTGCGCGCCGGCATGGTGATGGTCAATGCGCCCACCGCCGGTGTGGACTACCACGTGCCCTTTGGCGGCATGCGGGCTTCGAGCCTGGGGCTGCGCGAACAGGGCCCGCAGGCGCTGGCGTTCTACCGCCAGGTCAAGACCAGCTACGTGCGAGCCTGACGGTTCATCGATCTCTCGCGCCGAGAGTGGCGCCTCTTTCATTCCAACCCCTGAACAGGAGACACACATGAAAAATCCTCGACTGATCGCACACATCCCGCTGATCGCGGCCCTGGCAGCCGCCACTGCAGTTGCCCCGGCGGCTGCGCAATCCAGCGTGGTCATATTTGGCCGCGTGGACCTGAGCGTGACCAAGCAGAACAGCGGCACCAGCGGCCTCAACGGCACCAATGGCAGGTTGGGCACCGCCGGCAACCGCTGGGACTTGCGCCCCGGCTCGGCCGGTCGCATCGGGTTTCGCGGCAGCGAAGACCTGGGCAGCGGGCTCAAGGCCAGCTTTCTGATGGAGCACCGCTTCAACCCGGACACCGGCGAGCCACTGACCCCGTTCTGGCAAGCGCGGTCCTTCGTCGAACTCTCGTCCGTCGTAGCGGGCACGGTGTACTTGGGCCGCGAGTACATCCCGGCGTTCTGGCCCGCGCTGCGGCTGGATCCCTGGGGCTTCGACTCCGTGGGCACGCTGGGTCCGAAGCACCAGTTTGCGCTGTACACGGTGGACGGCGGCATCCGCACGAACAACACCCTGGGCTACAAGACGCCCAGGTTCGCTGGCCTGACGGCCAACCTGGCGGTCGCCGCCGGCGAAGGTGGTCGCAAACGCGCGGTAGGCGGCAATGTCGAGTACCGACAGGGCGCCGTCTACATCGGTGCAGGCTTCGACCGCGTGGACTCGAGGAGCGCGCTGGCACTGATCGGTGCGGCCTACGACTTCAAGGTCGTGCGCCCGGCCATCACCTTCGTCAAGTCGACGGTCGCCGGTCTGGACCACACCAACATCTCGCTGGCGGCCACGGCACCGGTGGGCAATGGCCTGTTGAAGCTGGCCGTTGCCAAGCTGGACCCGGACGGGGCCAACAACGATTCCACCCGACTGGGCGTGGGCTACGAGCACTACCTGAGCAAACGCACCTCGCTGATGGCCAACCTGGGTTCGGGCAAGCAACAGGGTAGCCTGGCTGGCGTGGCGCGCACCCGCACCACGGTCTACGAGTTCGGCATGAAGCACAACTTCTGATGCGCCGCTAAAGCCGGCGGCCGCACTGGCCGCTGCCGCAGCCTGCGGGTTGACGGTGCTGCCACGCTGCTTGAGATCAGTCTCCAGCAGCACCGCTTCGGCATTGCCGGCATCGGCCAAGCGCTGCACGTCGACCGCCAGAGTGTGCAGCGAACCGCACGAATTGCCGGCGTTTTCCACCGTCTGCTGCTGGCTGGCGTGGGCGGTGACCAGAGCCTCGCGCTCGGTGCTCAGCAACCAGGTCTGCCACATCAGCACAGCCAGAACGGCCAGGAAACAGCATCACCGGCTGGAAGGCACTGTGGCCGCGTGCCGGGCCGACGGCTGCTGTCATCACTGGTGTTGCGGGCGTGTCGCCAGTACCCGAGGTGGGCAAGGAGGCGACGGTCCTGGACGAAGGGGTAGCGTTCATCGTGTGCCCCTCACTTGCGGGGCGCAGCCGCAGCCGCCGCAGTGCCTGCAGCCGGGGGATCAGAAGTTCGAACGTACCTTTTCGTCCCAAAGGCCCCGTGCCAGACACCTACGCAACCGTCCCTGGCTGCGACAGCGACCTGCCGAAGGTCGACCGCAACCCTGTTGTGGGTTTCTCGTTGCAGCCGCCTCGCCTGGCCGATAACGTCTCAGCCACGTGCGATGAGGTTGCGCTGCCGTCCGCCAGCGCGGCGCCGGGCTGGTTGTCGTGCGCACTGACATGGAAGTCACGCCCGCTGGCGTCGACGGCTCTGCGCAGACAGGGATTGCGGATCGGCTGGTTAGTCAGAACGTCGACCCAGCGCCCCAGCAGTTTTTAGAGCTCATCGGCCAGGCCGACGAAGTGGCAGGCAGCCGAGGGCTGCACGGCGGCGGGAAAGGTAACGATGAAATCGAAGTCGCTGCGCGCCGGACTGAAGCGCCCGTCGGCCGCCGAACCGCAGACCTCGAGCCGCTCGACGCGATGCTCGCGGCACAGCCGCGCGATACGTGCGCGGCCAGCCAGTTGGCGCCCGAACAGTTTGCTCATCTTGGGCGGACTCATGGCGTCGAAGAAGAGGTTGGTCTTGCCGTCACTCAGGCTCTGGTGGATGAGGCCGCTGCAGACGGGCAGCGCGTCCCTCCACCTGGCCACGAAGCTGGCCATGACGCCGTGCTGCTTGCCGATTTCACGGGCGCCGGTCTTGAACGGGATGGCGCCATCGGCCTGTTCCAGCGCGGGGCTGAAGGCGATGGCGACTTCGGAGACGCCGGGCCCGGTTCAGGTGTGCAGACCTTCGATGGGCACGCCGAAGACGGCCATGTCGTTCATCAGCGCATTGAAGAAGTCGCGCCGGTCGGCCATGCGCAAGAGTGAGTAGCCGAGCATGCGGGGTGTGATGGGTTCGGTGCAGACGCCCTTCTTCGCGGCCCAGCTCTGCGGCGTCTCGGCAAAGTCGAACCATTCGAACTCCATCCCGGTCATGGTCTGCAAGCCCAGCTTCTCGGCGTGCTTGAACACACGCTTCAAGGTCTGGCGCGGGCGCCGCGTGGGGCGTGCCGTCGGCGTTGACGAACTCGCCCAGGAAGAACGGCACGCCGTTGTCCCAGGGCACATGGCGCGCGGTTGCAAGGTCCAGCCGCGCCAATGCGTCGGGGAAGCTGTGCTGCCAGCCGGTGATCTGTGCGTTGTCGTCACACTCGTCGGCGCTGTCCCAGCCGAAGACCATGTCGCAGAAGCCGAAGCCTGCATCCACTGCGCCGAAGAACTTGATCGCGTGCAGGTACGGAAGTTGTCAAGGTACTTGCCGACGAGACGCAGATAGAAAACGAGCCAGGCGTGCACGTCATCCGCATGCCCGAGCACTACGGCACGCTGAGCCCAATCCTGCACGTGGTGCCGCTGCAGCTGCTGGCGTGTCGCACCGCGTGCGCGCGGGGCACCGATGTCGACAAGCCGCGCAACCTGGCCAAGAGCGTGACGGTGGCGTGACGGCGGGGTTGGGGCTGACTCGTTTTTCGGTGGGAATAAGGTCCGTCGGGCGGGAATGAGGTCTGTCGGGAATCCAGGGATCTTTGGCGGCTCCCGAAGATGTCCCCGCAGCAGTGGGCACGCGCAAGCAGGCGGCACACAGGGCGATTGAGGCGCAGCGCGCGGCTTGAGACCGTCCGAGGTCACAACCTCGGGAGCCTCGCGTGCAAGCCATTGGCCGGCAGCCCCCACCAAAGCGTACTGCACTGCCGTATAAATCGGCGCGTTCGATTCGGCGGCGCGGCGACCGCCGATGTCGGGGCGACATCACCTGACGAT
>Ga0105045_10006115_pt1 | contig 10643 bp, 8 predicted proteins | sample MAT02_FD_78089 | JGI IMG/M metagenome (GOLD analysis project Ga0105045, IMG submission 78089) | Freshwater microbial communities from Lake Fryxell liftoff mats and glacier meltwater in Antarctica - MAT-02 (megahit assembly) | ecosystem: Environmental > Aquatic > Freshwater > Ice > Liftoff... | reverse complement strand
GCCGCGCAGCACGGCCACCCTGGCCCCCCGTGCGCCATCGGCGCCCTCCGCCCGGACGCGTTCGGCGCCGCGGAGCGCCCGGGGGCGTGGACCGCAGCCAGAGCGACGCCAGCAGCCCGCTCGACGTCAGCCGCCGGTTCCTCCCCGAACCGCTCGCGTTACTGCGCCGAAGCCGACGCGAGTCGTGCCGCCACTCACCGGCGATCAGCTCCGGACCCGGTCGCTCCGCCGGATGCTGGCGTTCGTGGTGGTCATGGCCATGGTCGTCGGGCTCATTGGCTTCCGGTTGATCACGGTGCAGGTGGTCGATCGCGAGCAGTACGTCGCGTACGGCGAGAGCCAACGCGATGGATTCCGGACCCTTCCCGCCAGTCGCGGCGCGATCTATGACCGAAACGGCCAGGCGTTCGCCATGTCCGTCGCCCAGCCTCGCGTGATTGCCGATCCGAGCCAGGTACGTCATCCCATCAAGACGTCTCGCGCCCTCGCGTCGATCCTGGGCCTCGATGCCGCCGAGGTGGAGGCAGACCTCCGGGCCGACACCCGATACCGGGTCATCGCCACTGGGATATCCGACGAGCAGGCCGCCGCTATCGGTGAGGCGAAGGGCGAGGGCGACATCGAGGGCATCACGCTCGACGACGAGTACGTCCGTTCTCACCCCAACGGTGACCTGGCGCTCGCCGTGATCGGCAACGCCCTGGCTGACGGCCAGACGGACGACGAGGGCCGAACCGGTGGCATCTCGGGAATCGAACGAGCGCACGACGGCGTGCTGGCGGGCAAGCCGGGTAAGTACTTCTACGAGCAGGATGTGTCCGGGAACCCCATCGCGGGTGGCGATCGTGACCTCGAGGCGGCCCAGCAGGGAGCCGACCTCTACCTCACGCTCGACCAGTCCCTGCAGTACGAAGCAGAGCGTTCCCTCGCCGCCGAGGTCGAGGCCTCCGGAGCCGACAGCGCTCAGGCCGTCATCATGCGTCCGAGCACCGGTGAAATTCTGGCGATGGCCAGCGTTGCGGTCGACGACGACGGCAATGCCGTCAACACCCGAGACAACCGACCAGTTACGGCCGTGTTCGAGCCTGGCTCTGTCAACAAGATGATCACGGTTGCGGCGGCCCTCGAGGAGGAGATCGTGACGCCCGAGACCGTGTTCAACGTGCCCGACTCGCTCCAGATCTACGACGCCGAGTTCAACGACAGCCATCCGCACCCCCCAACGGATCTCAACACGGCGGAGATCTTCTTCACGTCATCCAACATCGGCACCATCAAGATCGCCCAGGAGTTGGGCAAGGACAACGTCGACCAGTACCTCCGGGCCTTCGGCTTCGGCGAAACCACGGGCCTCGGCTTCCCCGCCGAGGAGGATGGGATCATGAAGAGCGTCGACGAATGGTCTGGCGTCGACATCGGCACCATGCCCATTGGCCAGGGGATCTCGGTGACCGCCCTCCAGATGCTGGCGGCCTACAACGTGGTGGCCAACGACGGCATCTACGTCGGCCCCAAGTTGGTGGGCGCCACCGACATCGGCGCCGGTCAAGTTCCCTCCGAGCCCACGGCCGGGCGACGCGTCATCTCGGCCGACACCGCCGCCAAGATGCGGGCCATGCTCGCGCAGGTGGTGAGCGAAGGAACGGGCAATGCCGCTGCCATCCCCGGCTACGAAGCCGCCGGCAAGACCGGAACGTCGCGCATCGCGCAGGGAAGCGACGGTGAGGACGGCTACCTCGACGAGAACGGCAACTACCGCTACGACGCCAGCTTTGTGGGCATGGTCAACGGCGCCGACCTATCGATCCTCGTCACCGTTCGCGATCCGAAGACCTCGATCTATGGCGGCGACATCGCGGCGCCCGTGTTCGCCCACCTCGCCGCCACCGCCCTGCGTCGCTACCAAGTGCCCCCGCCTGCCATCCTCGACGCGGCCCACCACGCCATCCCCGATGTGTCGGCATCGGCTCGTGAGCTCAATAACGAGCTTGACCGCGAGGATGTCGCGGGCGCCTCGTCCGGCGCGCAAGGCTGACCCGGTGCAGCTCGACGACTTGGTGATGGCCCTGACCGGCCGCTGGCACCTGGACGTTCATCAACTGGTCGGAGACCCCACCACCACGGTCCTTGCGGCCACCCACGACTCAAGGGTTGTCGCTCCGGGCTCGCTGTATTGCTGCGTGCCTGGCCTCCGCCACGACGGGCACGACTTCGCCGCAAATGCCGTAGCGGCGGGGGCATCTGCCTTGCTCGTGGAGCGTCCGCTCGGAGTGGGGGTGCCCGAGATCGTCGTGTCCTCGGTGCGAGAGGCGATGGGACCCGTCGCGGCCACCCTCGAGGGCTTCCCCAGTGATGCGCTCGACGTGGTGGGCGTTACGGGCACCAACGGCAAGACCACCACCACGCACCTGTTGGCCGCCATCGTGCGCTCCGGCGGCGTCCGGTGCGGGCTCATCGGGACGCTCACCGGCACGCGCACCACCCCCGAGGCGCCCGTCCTGCAGGGCGAGCTTGCCGCGATGCGAGACGACGGCTGCACCGTGGTGGCCATGGAGGTCTCCTCGCATGCGTTGTCGTTGCATCGGGTCGATGGCGTGCGGTACCGCATCGCGACGTTTACCAATCTGAGCCAAGACCACCTCGACTTCCACGGCTCGATGTCGGCGTACTTCGCGGCGAAAGCACGGTTGTTCTCGCCCGATCGCTGTGAGCTCGCCGTGTTCAACCTCGACGATCCCCACGGTCGGCTCCTGAGCGAGACGGCAGCGGTGCCGTTCCTCGGGTACTCGCTCGACGATGTCACGGAGCTGGAGCTTGGCCCCGACGGCTCGCGGTTCGTTTGGCACGGTCGTCGCGTCTCGCTCCCCATTCCTGGCCGGTTCAACGTGTCCAACGCGCTGGCGGCGGCCACGGCCGCCGAGGCGCTGGGCATCGGGGGCGATGCGATCGTGGCCGGGCTCGCCGCCGCGGGAAGCGTCGATGGTCGCTTCGAGCGCGTCGATGCGGGCCAGCCCTTCCTGGCCGCCGTCGACTACGCGCACACTCCCGATGGCCTGGCCCAACTGCTCGAAGCCGCGCGGGAGCTGGCCACGGGACGGGTGATCTTGGTGTTCGGCGCCGGTGGTGATCGAGACCACGGCAAGCGACCTCAGATGGGAAGCGTGGCCGCGGAACGCGCCGACATCGTCGTGCTCACGACCGATAACCCTCGCAGCGAGGACCCGGCTGCGATCATGGCTGCTGTGGAAGCCGGCATGCACGACCCGACCGAACTGACCGTCGAGCCCGATCGTTCCCTGGCGATTCGAGCTGCGGTCCGGGTCGCGCAGCGAGGCGATGTGCTGCTGGTGGCGGGCAAGGGCCACGAGACGGTCCAGGTGCTGAGGGATTCTTCGATCCCGTTCGATGACCGGGTAGAACTGCGCGCCGCGCTCGCCGAAGCGGGCTGGCCTACGAGCCACGGAGGCGCCGCGTGATCGCACTCCTGATGGCCGGGGGGCTGAGCCTCGCCGTGTCGCTTGTGGGTACCCGGTTCCTGATCGACTGGCTGAAGTCGCATCAGATCGGTCAGCCAATTCGCGCGGAAGGCCCGGAGAAGCACCAGGTCAAGGCGGGTACCCCCACCATGGGTGGCATCGCCATCGTGGCCGGTGCCGTTGTGGGGTACACCGTCGCCCACCTGCGCAGCCGCGTTTTCTTCACGCGATCGGGCATCTTCGTCCTGGCCCTCGTCGTCGGCGCCGGCCTCGTTGGTTTCCTTGACGACTGGATCGCCATCAAGCGCGAGCGCAACCTCGGGCTCAACAAGCGCATGAAGGTCCTGGGGTTGCTCTTGGTGGCCGTCGCGTTCGCCATCGCCACGGTGCAGCTCACCGGCGTCCACACGGAGCTGTCGTTCACGCGGTTTGATTCCTTCGACAGCGCTTCGCTTTTGAGCATCGACTTCGGCAAGGTGGGTTGGGTGCTGTTCTCGGTGCTCGTCATCATGGCGAGTACGAATGCCGTGAACCTGACCGACGGCCTCGATGGCCTGGCGGCAGGGGCGTCGATCTTCTCGTTCGCCTGCTTCACCATCATCGGCTTCTGGGCCTTCCGCAATCCAGATGTGTACGACGTGGAACACGCCCTCGACCTGGCGGTGGTCGCCGCCGCGATGCTGGGTGGCTGCGCCGGATTCCTCTGGTGGAATGCGCACCCGGCCAAGATCTTCATGGGCGATACCGGGTCGCTGGCCATCGGCGCGGCCCTGGCTGGCCTGGCGCTCACCCTGAACACGATCTTGTTGCTGCCCGTCATCGGGGCCCTCTTCGTGGTGGAGGCCACGTCGGTGATCTTGCAGGTCTTTTCGTTCCGGGTCTTTGGCCGACGGATCTTTCGGATGGCCCCGATCCATCACCACTACGAACTGCGCGGCTGGCCAGAGACCACCGTCATCGTGCGGTTCTGGATGATTGCGGGCCTCGCCACGGCGTTGGCGCTCGGCGTGTACTACGCGGACTTCACCACCATCGCCGGACCGTGACCTCCGCCGTGCTTGCCTCCATGGTTCCCACCCGCCCGCTCGTCCTCGGACTTGGGGTGACGGGTGCTGCCGTGACCCGCGCGCTGGTGCGCCGCGGCATCGCCGTGTCGGTGACCGACGATGGTTCGCTCGACCGGGGTCCTGAGCTCGCCGCCCGCTTGGGGGCGCGCTGGGTCGACCCGCCAGCGGAGGCATGGGATGCGCTGGTGGCGTCGCACGACGCAATCCTCCCGAGCCCGGGCGTTCCCGAACGCCATCCGATCTTCGCCTCGGCCCGCCGCGCCGGGGTGGCGGTCCGCAGCGAGTTCGACCTGGCCGCGGCTTGGGACGACCGCCCCACGGTGCTGATCACCGGCACCAACGGCAAGACCACGGTGACCACGTTGGTGACCGACATGCTCATTTCATCGGGCATCATTGCCGTGCCTGCGGGCAACGTGGAGGTGCCGCTGGTCGAAGCTATCGACAACCCATCGCCGCAGGTGTTCGTGGTCGAGGCCTCATCGTTCCGCCTGACGTTCGCCTCCTGGCACCACCCGGTGGCGGCGACGTGGCTCAACTTCGCCCCGGACCACCTCGACGTCCACCTCGGCCTCGCGGGATACGAGGAGGCGAAGGCGCGCGTTTGGGCGAATCACCGCGACGGGGGCATGGCGATCGCCAACGCCGATGACCCGGTCGTGATGCGCTGGGCGCCGCCGGGGGAGCGGACCCACACCTTCTCCGTCACCCAACCTGCGGACTGGGACTTGGTCGATGGGCGTCTCCGAGGGCCAGGGCTCGATCTCCTCGCCGCCGACGAGCTCCCGCGGCACCTGCCCCATGACCTGGCCAACGCCCTCGCCGCCGCGGCCACGGCGACCGCCGCTGGCGCCAACCTTGATGGCATCCGAGCTGCTCTCCGTGCCTTTCGCAGCCTCCCCCATCGGGTGGAGCTGGTGGGCGAGGCTGGGGGCGTGCGCTGGTTCGACGACTCCAAGGCCACCGCGCCCCACGCCACCGTGGCTGCTCTCTCAGGATTCGCGTCGGCCGTGTTGATCGCCGGCGGCCGCAACAAGGGACTCGACCTGGCCGAGCTTCGACCGCTGGCGCCACACCTTCGTGCCGTAGTGGCTATTGGAGAGGCGTCCGGCGAGGTGGTCGAAGCCTTCGCTGGCCATGTTCCCACCGCCGTGGCCACCTCCATGGCCGAGGCAGTGGTGCTCGCTGGCGGCCTTGCGCTCCCGGGCGACGTGGTCGTGCTGTCGCCCGCTTGCGCCTCCTTCGACTGGTACGACTCGTACGCAGAGCGCGGCGACGCATTTTCCCAGGCCGTGCGGGAACACCTGGCGGTGCCACGGTGACCACCCCCACCTTCAACCATCCAGCGCTGCGGGGGCGGACGGCACCGCGAACCGCAACGCGCCGCCGCCGCCTCGCTCTCGGTGGTCAGGCGACCAACTCGTTCTGGTTGCTGGCCTCGCTCCTGGTCGTGCTCAACATGTTCGGCCTGGTCATGGTCATGTCGGCCGGTTCGGTCGACTCGGTCCGCTCCGGCGGTGTGCCGTGGTCGTACTTCCAGCGCCAACTGCTCTGGACGGCCTTGGGGGCAGTTGCGCTGACGGCCACGCTGATGGTGTCGGTCGACTTCTGGCGCCGGTTCGCCCCGCCCCTGCTGCTCATCTCGATCGGGCTCCTCGTGCTCGTGATCGTTCCGGGGGTGGGCGTTACCGTCAACGGCGCCACCCGCTGGCTGGGCGTGGGCCCCCTCCAGGTGCAGCCCGCAGAGTTCGCCAAGTTCGGGCTGCTGCTCTTCGTGGCCGATCTCTTGGACCGGCGCTCCGATCGTGTCGGCGACTGGCGCCAAAGCCTCAAACCGGTGGTGATCTTCCTGGTGGTGGTGTCGACGCTGATCATGCTGCAGCCCAACCTCGGTACCACCCTCATCATTGCCGCCATGGTGTTGGCCATGCTCGCCATGTCCGGCGTTCCCCTGGTGCCGCTCTCGGTCGTCGGCGTAGCCGGGGCCGCCATCGCGGCGCTGTTCGTGGCCTACACGCCCTTTCGCCGCACCCGCTTCCTTCGATTCCTCAACCCCTGGGGAGACCCCACCGGTTCAGGACTGCAGAACATCCAGTCCCTCGTCGGTATGGCCAATGGCGGATGGCTCGGGCAGGGACTCGGTCGGTCCACGGCGAAGTGGGGCTTCTTGCCTTACGCCCACACGGACTTCATCTTCGCGGTGATCGGCGAGGAGTTCGGGTTGCTCGGCGCTCTGACCGTTGTCGGGCTGTTCCTGGGCATCACGGTGACCGGCGCATGGATCGCCACCCGTGCCAAAGATCGCTTCTCGATGCTGGTCGCCACCGGCATCACTGCATGGTTGAGCATCCAGGCCTTCATGAACATCGGGGCCGTCATCGGGATCATGCCCATCACTGGGGTACCGCTCCCGTTCGTCTCGTTCGGCGGATCCTCGCTCATGATCAACCTCGCGGCCACCGGCATGTTGTTGAACATCGCCCGCCATCCCGCCGAGGCACCGGCTCGCACTCGTCGGGCTGCTCGCTGATGGCCGGCGAGTGCTGGGCCATCATCGCTGGCGGTGGCACGGCTGGTCATCTGTTGCCGGGCCTGTCGGTGGCTCGGGCCCTCGTCGAGCGCGGCCACGACGGCGCGTCGATCCACTTCGTCGGGGCCGAGCGTGGCCCCGAGGCTGAGCTGGTCCCCGCCGCGGGCTTCACCGTCGACGTTCTGCCTGGTCGAGGCATCCAACGTCGGGTGAGCGCGGCCAACATCGGCGCAATGATCGACCTGTTCCGGGCGCTGGGCCGAGGCATCGGCATCGTCCGCCGTCGCCAGCCCGCAGTGGTCGTGGTGCTCGGCGGGTACGCCAGCTTCGCCTGTGGCGTCGGGGCCGTGCTCTGGCGCGTACCGCTCGTCCTGCTCGAGCAGAACAAGAAGGCCGGAGCAGTCAACCGGGCCCTGCGTCGCTTTGCCGCGGCGTCTGCCGTGTCGTTCGAGGGCACCGACCTCCCCCGTGCCACGGTCACCGGCAACCCCCTGCGCTCCGAGATCCGCGCTCTGGCCGAGCACCCGGATCCCGCCGCCGCTCGGGCGTTGCTCGGTCTGCCTGCGGACCGCATGGTGATCGGGGTGTTCGCCGGTTCGCTCGGTTCGCGTCGCATCAACGACGCCGTCCGTGGCGTTGTGGAGCGGTGGGCCCACCGGTCAGATCTGGCCGTGCGCCATGTGATCGGCCGCAACGGCTTCTCTGACGCCCAGGCCGAGCCGCTTCACCTGCCCGAGGGTGGCATCGAGTACCAGGTGGTTGCCTACGAGGACCAGATGCATCTGCTGCTCGATGCCAGCGACGTGGCGGTCACTCGGTCGGGCGGATCGGTGTTCGAGCTCATGGCGGCAGGGTTGCCCGCGGTGCTGGTCCCCCTTCCCATCGCGACGCGCGACCACCAGATGGCCAACGCCCGCTCCGTCGAGGCGCTCGGGGGAGCGGTGGTGGTGCTCGATGCCGAGCTCGACGCCGACCGGCTCGAGCGAGAACTCACGGCCTTGCTCGCGGATCCGGTACGGCTGGCGGCCATGGGCACGGCCATGCGGGCTGGCGCCACCATCGATGCTGCCGAGCGCGCCGCCGCCGTCGTGGAACGGGTGGCCCGTGGCTGACGCGCTTGCTCACGACCTGTCGGCACCTCGGTCGGTCCACTTGGTGGGGATCGGTGGCGCGGGCATCAGCGCGATCGGGCTGATCCTCGCCGCCATGGGCCATCGCGTCACGGGATCCGATGTCAACGAGACGTCGGTCTGGCCCACGCTCGAGGCCGCCGGGATCGCGCCCGAGGTCGTTGCCGCCGCCGACCTTTTCCGTTCCGCGCGTGCCCATCAGTCCGACATCGTCGCCCACTCCACGGCATTCGCTCCCTCCGCCTCCGATCTTGAGGAGGCAGCTGCTGGTGGCCGCACGATGCTCGACCGCGCCGGCATCCTGGCGCTGATCTGCGCGGCCCGCTCCACGGTGGCCGTCTCGGGGACCCACGGCAAGACCAGCACGACAGCCATGTTGGCCACGTTGCTCCACGGAGCAGGAGTGGACCCGTCGTACCTCGTGGGCGCGGTGCCGCTCGGTCTGGGCGTCGCGGCCCGGTGGTCGGTCCGTTCCGATTCCACGTTCGTCGTCGAAGCCGACGAGAGCGATGGATCGTTCCTGCGGCTCGGGGCCGATGTCGCCGTGGTGACCAACGTCGACGAGGACCACCTCGACTATTGGCACGATCTTGACGCCATCGAGGCGGCCTTCGGTCGGTTCCTCGCCGCAGCACGCATTGGGGTGGTGGGCCTCGACGATCCTCGGGGCGAGGTGGTGACCGATCCTCGGTCGCTGGCGCTGGCGACCGCCCACGATGCCATCACCGTCGGCGAGGGACCCGAGGCGCGCTGGCACATCCACGATGTCGTGGTCCACCGCCTCCACACCGTCTTCGGCTTGTCCGATCACGGTGTCGAGGTCGGGCCGGTCACGGTCGGAACACCCGGTCGTCACCACGCGCGCAACGCCGCCGTGGCCATCGCCGTGGCCGTCGAACTCGGGGTGCCGGTAGATGCAGCGGTCGCGGCTCTCGCCTCCTATCGCGGGGTCGTTCGCCGCTTCGAGGTGCTCGGAGAGGTGCAAGGGGCCACCATCGTCGATGACTACGCGCACAATCCGGGAAAGGTCCGGGCCCTGCTGGCGTCTGCGCAAGAGGCCGGTTGGGGCCGCGTGGTCGCCATCTTCCAGCCGCACCGCTACAGCCGCACGCGCGACCTGGCCACGGACTTCGGCTCAGCGTTGGCCCTGGCCGACGTGGTGGCCATCTCGGAGGTCTACGGCGCCGGCGAGGAGCCCATCGATGGCGTCTCGGGCCTTCGCCTGGTCGAAGCCGTGCTCGACGTCCGCCCCTGGGCCGAGGTGGCCTGGGTGCCCACGGTGGCCGACGCCGCGGCCTGGGCCCGCCACTCGCTGCGCCCCGGCGACTTGTGCATCACGGTGGGCGCAGGCGACATCTCGGGCCTGGGTCGGGCGCTGGTGGCCGCATCGAGCACGAGGGTGGGCGAGTGAGCGCAGAGGACGAACTGGACCGGGTAGCTGACCTGCTCGGACCCATCGTGCAGCGCGATGTACCCCTGTCCTCGCTGACCACCTATGGCGTCGGTGGTCCCGCCGCGCTGCTGGTGGTCGTCGACGACGCCGAGGCGCTGCTGCGCGTGGCCGCGGCGCTGGCCACCCACCCCATCCCGGTGCTGGTGGTCGGTCTCGGCTCCAACCTCCTCGTGGCTGACGACCCTTTCCCGGGCCTGGTGCTGGTGCTCGGTCCGGCGTTCGCTCTGGTGGAGATCGATGGCACCACGGTGCGCGCCGGGGCCAGAGCCAAGCTGCCCGTCGTTGCGCGCCAGACGGCGGCGGCGGGCCTCACCGGGTTCGAATGGGGTGCTGGGGTTCCGGGCTCGATCGGCGGCGCGGTGCGCATGAATGCCGGGGTCCACGACGCCGACATGTCCGACGCATTGGTGAGGGTCCGCGTCGTAGACCTGGCCTCGGGGAAAGATGGTGTCATGTCCGCCAACGACCTCGACCTCGGCTACCGCACGTCGTCGCTCACCGAGCGCGAGGTGGTGGTGTGGGCCGAACTCGAACTGGCGCCCGGCGACGCCGACGAGGCCAAGGCGGCCATCAAGGAGAAGACCCAGTGGCGCCGCGACCACCAGCCGGGCGGGCGCAACGCCGGATCGGTGTTCACCAACCCTCCTGGCGAATCCGCTGGCCGCTTGATCGAAGCAGCCGGTTGCAAGGGGCTGCGGATCGGATCCGCTGAGGTGTCGGCCAAGCACGCCAACTTCATCCAGTCCGACGAGGGCGGCACGGCGTCAGATGTCTTTGCGGTCATCGCCGAGGTCCGGCGTCGGGTGTTCCGGTCGTCGGGCATCATGTTGCACCCTGAGAACCACATGATCGGACTCCCCCCACTCCCGGAGCCCCGATGAGTACCCACGTGCTCTCCCGGCATCGGTCGACCTCGCCGCTCATCGACCCGCGGCTACGCGACCGGCGCATCGAGGTGGCTCGTGGCCAGGGGCGCAAGCGCCTACG
>Ga0105045_10006114_pt1 | contig 10645 bp, 6 predicted proteins | sample MAT02_FD_78089 | JGI IMG/M metagenome (GOLD analysis project Ga0105045, IMG submission 78089) | Freshwater microbial communities from Lake Fryxell liftoff mats and glacier meltwater in Antarctica - MAT-02 (megahit assembly) | ecosystem: Environmental > Aquatic > Freshwater > Ice > Liftoff... | reverse complement strand
CCTGAGCTTCCTCGGGGTCGAGCATCCCGTTTCCGTTGGTATCCATTCGAGTCAAAAAGGAAGATGGGTCAAAGCCACCGCCTGGAGGTCCACCCATTCCGCCCCCTCCAAAACCGCCGCCTCCAAAACCACCGCCACCAAAACCACCGCCACCAAAACCACCGCGATCGCCGCCCCGGTCACCTCTGTCACCTCGCCCCCCAACCGACATCCCAGGTGGCTGAGCTTGGGCTGTCAGCGAAACAAACGCAAAGGCGGCGAAAAGCGATTTTGCAAGAAGCTTCATGGTGACAGATATAGTCCGGTTTGTTTGACGAGGTTGCGCGAGCATTGAGTATTTCATTTGGATTCAAACATTCACTTTCGGCTCTTTTGGGGGGAGCCAACGGAACTAGGTTGCCGCCAGAGCGAAAACGGTCTCAATCCCTTGATTTTAGCCAGGTTGAGTGCCCATTAGTAGTGAAAACACGCAGCGAACGATTTTGTTTCCCAAATCCATCCAATTATTGGCACTTGGTGCAAACGTTATTGTCGCTTGGTGCAAACGCTATTGGGCACTTGGTGCAAACGGCTCGGCTTGGTAGCATCTTCCGCTATGAATCTTTCACCCATGATGAAGCAGTATGAAGAGGCCAAAGCCGCCAGCGGAGATGCAATTTTGCTCTTCCGAATGGGCGATTTCTACGAATTGTTTCACGAAGACGCCAAAACAGTCGCTCGTGTCCTCGGACTGACTCTCACCAGCCGGGACAAAGGGGAAAATCCGATCCCGATGGCCGGTTTCCCCTACCACCAATTAGAAGGTTACCTAGCCAAACTCGTTCGACAAGGATTTCGGGTCGCGGTTTGCGAACAAGTCGAGGATCCGGCCACGGCCAAAGGACTGGTCCGCCGCGAAGTTCAACGCATCGTTACCGCCGGCACTCTAACCGACGACGCTTTGCTCGACCCACGTTCCGGGAACCTTCTGCTCGCAATCTTCCACCCGTCACCGGGCAAAACAGGCCAGGAACGGAGCGCATGGCTGGGAGTGGCCTGGGTCGAACTCTCCACAGGCAGATTCGAGGCCGGAGCTTATCCCGCACAATCGGTCATGGATCAAATCGCTCGACTCGAACCCGCCGAAGTCATGATTCGAGAAGATGACTCCACCCTTTCCAAAGGGGATTTGGAACGCTGGCCAATCACCCGACGTCCCTCGTGGCAATTCGGAATCGAAGAAGCTCAGCGTGTCCTCCACGAACACTTCGGTGTGCTCGACTTGTCGGGTATGGGTTGGGACACACAAGGTGACACAAAAGACGCCGCGGGCACTTACGCACAAGACTGCCTCGCGATCAGCGCAGCGGGCGCGGCGATGGCTTATCTTCGCGAAACACAAAAAACCGCTCTCGATCATATTCAACGACTGCAACCAGCTCGACTCATTCGCTCGCTGGAGATCGATTCGGCAACTCGACGTTCCTTGGAGTTGACTCAAACGATTCGAACGGCCTCGCGCGAGGGATCGTTGCTCGAGGTACTGGACCGAACCGTCACCTCGATGGGTGCGCGTCGACTTTCACAATGGCTTGCATCGCCTCTCGTTTCCAAAGAACAAATTGAATTGCGTCTCGATGCGGTCGATGAACTGGTTCGCGACACGCGATTGCGAGCTTCCATTCGCGAGATGCTCGATGAGGTATACGACTTGGAGCGATTGCTTGCACGTGTGGCAACAGGGCGATCGAGTCCCCGCGATCTCAAGCAAGTCGGCCGTTCGCTAATTCAAATTCCTAAGATCAAAGCTATCCTTGAAGAACGCTCTGCCCTTCGCCTATCGCAGCTTCAAAAACGCATCGATCTCTGCCCTACCTTGCGCGAGCAATTGGATGTGGCGTTGGAGGACGATTGCCCATTGTTGGCTCGCGATGGTGGCTTCATCCGCCCCGGCTATGATCAACGACTCGATGACTATCGCCAGTTGGCCGCCGGTGGCAAAGAATGGATCGCTCGATACCAAGCCGATCAGATTACAACCACTGGGATACCGAGCTTGAAAGTCGGCTTCACTTCGGTCTTCGGCTATTACTTGGAGATTACGAATACACATCGTGATCGCGTCCCAATCAACTACATCCGCAAGCAGACGCTGAAGAATGCAGAACGCTACATTACGCCGGAACTCAAGGACTACGAAGAGAAAGTCCTTTCTGCGGACGATCAAGCCAAATCGCTCGAATACGAACTGTTCTTGGAACTGCGTAATGCCATTCATGCCAATACCCAAGCGTTGCAAACCAACGCGAGCGTATTGGCCGAGTTGGATGTCTTGGCTTCATTAGCCGAACTTGCGGTCAAGCAACAGTATGTCCGACCAACCATGACCGACGAGTCGATTTTAGAAATTTACGAAGGTCGCCATCCTGTTTTGGATTCAACGCTTCCCAAGGGAACATTCGTACCGAACGACGCGATGATCGGGGCTGAGCATGGCAGTGTTCTACTGATCACCGGCCCGAACATGGCGGGAAAGAGTACGTACATTCGCCAAACGGCATTGCTGGTTGTTCTTGCACAGATCGGTAGCTTTGTCCCAGCCCGCAAGGCGACCATTGGAGTCGCAGATCGTTTGTTTGCGAGAGTTGGAGCGAGCGATGAGTTGGCTCGTGGGCAGAGTACATTTATGGTTGAGATGGTCGAAACGGCCCGGATTTTGAACACGGCGACGGAACGCTCGTTGGTCATTCTGGATGAGATCGGGCGCGGGACTAGCACCTACGATGGCTTGTCGCTCGCTTGGGCAATTGTGGAGCATCTGCACAACCACAATCGCGCTCGAACCTTGTTCGCGACCCATTACCACGAGTTGATCGACTTGCAAAAATCGTTGCCGGGTGTTCGCAACTGGAACGTCGCGGTCAAGGAATGGGACGACAACGTGGTCTTCCTGCATCGAATCGTGCAAGGTGGAGCGGACAAGAGTTACGGCATCCACGTTGCACGCTTGGCCGGGGTGCCTCGCGACGTGAACGAAAGAGCCAAGGAGATTTTGAGTCAACTCGAGGCCAATCATTTGAACCAATACGGTCAGCCCAACATTGCCCCCGCCAAAAAGAAATCCGGTCACATTCAAATGACCTTGTTCCAATGGCAAGAAAACGCAGTAGTTGAGAAGCTAAAATCGCTCGACATCACGCTCATGACGCCGATGGAAGCAATTCAGCAACTGGAGCAACTACAGAAACAGGCCATCAGCAGTCAGTAATGATCGACCATCTTATCAATATCTCTGTTTGTGCGTTTGTACTTTGGGTCCTTTGGAAAGCAAGCCGACCGAAGTGGGACATTCATATCAGCGTTCGCGATGGGGCCGTCAGGATTCACAAGGGAATTGCCGTTGGGAGAACGGAGTCGCTTCGACAGTTCTTTATTATGGACTTAAAGCAAACCGGACGCATCGAAGTTCGAGCCCGTCGAGAACCTTCCGGTCGGCTTATTACCGACATACGCGGCAAGATAGATAACGGTATTAAACAGCGAATACGCAACTATTTGCTTTCATTATGATCCAAAACCGCCTTCTCGCAGGTCGCAGTTGCACCCGATTGCACCACGAATCACGCGAAATACACGAATAACGACTTGGGTCGTTCTTTGCGACGAAGAGCTTATCGCTTGGTATCATTACAACCCTTGTGGAACAGTTGGTTTTAAATGCTTTCTTATTTTATTCGTGTGATTCGAGTGACTTGTGGTTCAAAAAAACAGGAGTCGTAACAAGTCTTGATCCGTCTACTTGATGAACTTTGGCATACGGGTCGTTTGGTTGCGCTCCATCCAGTTGCTGCCCCCGAAATGAATAGCGATGCGATAGCGGATTGGTTAACTAGGGCCGAGGCAGAGTACAGGGAGCAGTTGCCAAGCGTGCCGCCAGCACTCGATCTTTCGTCGGCTGTGTGGGCGACGCAACAGTTTTATCGCGCTGCGCAATTGATGGTTTACCGCGAACTCGGCGAAGAATTTATTCTGACCGGGCTGGAAACCGAGCCTACGGATGCTTCACGTTTCGGTGACGCAGCGAACGCAACTGCGATCGCATCGATTCATTACTCGGTTGACTTGCTTTTTCGGTTTTTGCCAGATTTGGAACGGCTTACCAAGGCGGCGTCGCCAACCGATCCCTTATTGAAACAGATCGACGCTTGGGCTGCGCGATGGCCGCTGTCGTCTGCCAGGATGAAAAGGCCAGCGGAAATTCAGGAAAAACTGGAACCGATTCTGCGCGATCGGTGTCTCCGCATTATGTATATTGAAAGAGTTCTCGATAGCGGTCCTGCTTCTGCAGACGAATCGGACCGCTGGAACAAAATCAATGCCCAATACGAATGGAAGACTTTTGATAGACAACGTTGAAAACTCGCCCGTCTTTGAAGCCACTGGCCGACTCAATAGCGGGGTTGTCCAACCGCTCAAGCAAATGTTTGTTGGCAAAGACGAAATCATTGACTTGCTTGCAGTTGCGGTCGTGTCGCGAGAAAATCTTTTCTTGCTGGGGCCACCAGGAACGGCCAAGAGCGCATTGGTCCGATCGCTTGCAGACAAGATCGACGGTCGTTTTTTTGATTACCTGCTTACGAAGTTTACTGAGCCAAACGAACTGTTCGGTCCTTTTGATATTCGGCGATTGCGAGATGGCGATCTTGTTACCAACACCGAAGGCATGCTGCCAGAAGCCGACTTCGTATTCCTCGACGAGCTACTCAACGCCAATAGTTCTATTTTGAACAGTTTGCTGATGGCTCTCAACGAGCGGATCTTCCGTCGAGGCCGGGAAACGCGAGCGCTGCCAGCTTTGGTTTTCGTCGGTGCGAGCAACCGTTTACCCGAAGATGAATCGCTCAATGCGCTTTTTGATCGCTTCTTGCTGCGTGTGCGTTGCGATAACGTCGGCGACGAGCATTTGCCAGCGGTCTTGAAAGCGGGCTGGGCGTTGCAACGGCGTTCGCCCGCCTCGACAGAAACGATTTCCGTGGCCAGTTTGCGAGAACTGCAATCGGCAGTTGAATCCATCGACCTGTCGGAGGTCGCCAATGTCTACGTCGAGACCATCAACAAAATGCGACGAGCAGGCATCGCGATCTCGGACCGCCGGGCGGTTAAGCTGCAGCGGCCAATTGCAGCCAGTGCGCTCATTTGCGGACGATCTATCGCGAATGTGACCGACTTGTGGATCCTTCGCCACATTTGGGACATTCAAGAGCAACAGGAAGTTCTCGCATCGATCGTTGACGCCGCGATCGAGTCGGCTACTGAATCTCAGCGTTTGCTCTCCCATCCTCAGTCGCAGCAAAATGCTCCGCCCAATCCCGAAGAGATCGCTCAAGCTCTAGACCGACTTCTCTCAATGATGGAGAGCAAGAGCAAGGAGGAAGGGGCCGCCAATGAGAAGCTGTTCGTTGGCGATCAATTGTCGGCGTTGACAACGCGGAGCCAATGGATCCAAGACGCTACGCAAAGAGCCTTTCTTCAGGAAAAGTGCAATTCCGTTTGGGCCCGGCTCAAGAAAGCTGAAGGAGCTTGAGCCATGACTGAACGGTCGCAAATGCTCATCGCACGAGGTAAACCCAACCACAACGACATCCTGCGTTGGGTGACTTTGCTGCGAGACCGGCCTGAGTTTCAAGCCGCCGTGATGGAAGGTATTTGGTTCGTGCAAGTGAATCTAGCGGCCGAAAAGGATGCTGCCCGCGTCCTTTCCCTTTTGCCTAGTGCAGAACTTTTCGCATTGGATGAGCAACGGCGATTGACGCCTGTCGGCAAGTCCGTTCCCGTCGATGTCTTACCTGAGGAAATCGAATGGTGTCCGTTCCGTCAGCTAACTCGGCTGTGGCTCCCACAAAGTTTACACTGCGATAGCATCGATAGCGAGCGAGTACCGGCATCGCAGTTGATACCGCTGCGGTGGCGTGCTTCGGAACAACTGGCTGAACCTGAGGCACTGCTGTGCTCGTTGGATGACTGGACTTCGTTTGTCTTGAAAAACCTTCAACCAAAGTGGCGGTCTTTGCGATTCGCTTGTGGTCAACGGAGCGAGCCCTCATTAAATACGTTGGTTGTTGGCAGCCCGATACCGAGCATTCCTGGCACGCGACTCGTGAACTGCGAGCGGATATTGACACCTGTTGCGTACACCTGGTTTCCCGCATTACCAGCTCAAGCGATTAGAAAGTTGCTTCAAGTGGACGAAGCCGATTGGATCTTGTGGGACCAGGAAGCTTCGCTTGAGATCGTATCGGATAGCGATTTGATCCCGACGACTCGTGTGTCGATTCGAGCGACGGCTCACACACTAGCGGATGCGAATCCATGAGCATTCAAGCAGCACAAACTTATCTGCTTCCTCAATCGCACTCGTTTTGGGAATGGGACTTGGAGGAGCGATCGGTTCAGTGGCCCACGGGGACAACAATCGCTTTCCCTCAGGAGCTTGCGACTGTGCTCGCTCGCTTTGCAGTGTGCGGATTGCCACGGTTCGATTGCGTGCTGTTGGTTTTGGCTGCGTTGCGAGACAGTTGGTCTCCGTTTAACGAGAACTCGAAGTACGACAACCTACAACTCGATTGTTATAAATTCGCAATGCTCAGCGATGTTGAGTCGCTGCAACTGATCCATCAACTGGATCGACTGAATGCTCTGCCTCGCGAGCTGCGTCTTTCCTTACCGGTGAAAGCGATTGTTTGCGACATGGTTTTTGAGTTGGCGGCGAACCGCTGCGATGGCGTTACGATGGAGCTCGTGTTGTCTGGGCTTCGGGAGCAGCGCGAAGATGTGCCCTCTCAGGAAATCCTTTCCATTCCCTCGGAGCGACTACACGAGTGGAAGTCGGACTTGCTCAGCCTTTGCAGTGGCCTTGAACGGATCGATGAACAGCGGCTCCGAAGCCGGATTGCGACGGGACTCGACGAACCTGTTCAACCTGCCGAGGAAATGGCCGAGGAACTGCTCGCCGAAAACTTTTCGGATGCGATGGAAGCCAGAGAACTCATGGAGACACTCTTACAAGATCAAGAACATCATTCGCTCGGAAGGTTAGCCAAGGATTTGTTGGCAGCATTCTATCGACCGGCCCCTATGGTTCCGAAGAAGTCACCCGAGATGGAGGGCTATTCGGATATCACTAATCGTGGAACGGTGGATCGATTGCTTCTTTCGGAACTAGCGTACGATAATGATACGCTCGCAGTTCGAATCGCGAATGGCGAAGCGTTGTACATGCGCCGCGAAGTTCCACCAAACAGAGAGTCCCTTGATCGATTTATCTTGGTCGACTGCGGCATACGTTCGTGGGGCACACCCAGAGTGTACAACGCTGCGATTGCTCTGGCATTGACGGCTAGCGCCCAGGGCGATTCCAAGGTTGTGGCGTGGCGAGCTATGGATGGCGAATTAAGGCGGTCCTTTTTCGTGGATCAGAGTGGACTGACAGAGCACATGGGCGCGCTGGACGCGGGTCTTCACCCTGGCCCGGTGTTGGACGCGTTTTACGAGCAGATGGCAACTTGCCAATCCAACATGGATGTCTATCTCGTCTTGAGCCGTGACGCATGGAATGATCGGGACTTCCGAACCGCGCTGGTTCAATCCAGGCTCACCCGCTTGACCGCCGCAGTTGTCGACCGGTTTGGAGCGTTGGAACTCATTTCCTATTCACTAAGCGGTTCAACCACAATCAAGAAAGTTGCGTTAGCGCTCAAGGAATCGCAACGGCCATCAAAACCTGCCACAGTGCCCTTGATCGCGAACGATAAGTTACCGAAGATTTTTGGTTGCAATCCATTTCCGCTACGACTGTCCCTTTCCTACACAACTTTCCATGCGGTCGACAATAGATTGTTGCTTGCCAAAGCCCACGGAAAACGACTGGTTCTTTGGGATAACGTGCATCAAGGAGCAGTTACTCTACTCTCGAATTACCGGTCTTTTGATGTCTCATGGGCCGGACGCGATGCCGATCGACAAGTTTTATTTGTGGTTTGCAAGGACGGTACAAGCAATAAATACACCGTGTTTCAATTCAGTTTTCAAGACTACTCGATGTTGGATAGGTCCGAAATTGAGCTCAAATCCGAGGCGACTTTTTTCAGTGTCGAAGGAAATTGGCTAATTGTTGGGGACGCGAAGCGACGACAGCTTCAAGCCTGGAGTATCGGCAGCGGCAGCCTTATTGATACTTTCACTTCCTCAGCACTCGTGTCCAACAATTTGTTTCAGGACGAGACGGGAAACTGGATGGCGGTGCATTTCAACGGGCTAGGCTTCGACGTCAATCCTGTTTCCTTTAAACAAAACCTTGGCTTTGACATCTCAAAGGAGAAGATTATTTTCGCCATGGTTGCTCCGAAGAAAGATGGATACGTTGCTATTACAAGCTTGGGAAGAATGTTGCATTCGAAGGGGAGCGATACACCCATCCCTAAAACTCATTTGAGCAAATGCCTCGATGAGTGCTTTTTAGTACTTGGCGACAATCGTTGGATTCATATCGGAACGGAGTCGGGTACGTTCCTTGTTGAAGTGAAAGATGACGGAACGCCTGGGGAGTGCATGCTTGAGAAAACCAAAAATTACGAGGAGTTCAGTCAGAAATTAGCTTGGGGAATGCAAAATAATGAAATGGTTTCTAACAACTCCTACCGCAATCGCTTCCATCGCGTTGCCGTCGTAAACGGTGTACTCACTCTCTTGCGGAACCAGCGAGCATTGATTCTGCAAAAAGCAAATTGCTCGTTGTGTTGGGCTGAAAGCCCCTTGGTTTTCCGCGAAGCGCTCAAGTCTGAAGCTAAATTTGAGAACGATAGGGACTTAACGCGAGAGGCCGGTTTCCGGCTCGAGGTTGCGCACAAGAACCATGTGGAGGTCATGCTTGACGCCCGTGGGTTGTTGCACATTCGTTCGCGTAACAGCGTGCGAACGGAGATAACATTGACAATCACAGACGGCTTGGCCAGCGGCTGGACTAGTGACGGTCAATGGTTTGGTTCCCCCTTTCACTGTGGCGAGCACGCAAACACGGCAAGCGATACGATTTTTGAGGAAGTTCTTCGCCCCCTTTTGGAGCAATTCGCAGGAGGTTTGCTATGATCGACTTCACGGTAAAATTGAAATTGAATTCGGAGCTGTCTGGCTTGCGTTTGAGTCAAACAAAACCACGTTTGGCTGGTCAACTATTAGGCTATTTCATCGAGTCGAACGATACCGCACGTTGGCTGGAGGTCGCGTTATTTGTTATCGCGGATGCAAATGCACATACGTGCGGCTTCTATCCGATTCTTGTCGAGGGCAAAGGGAAAGGGGTCTTTATTCTCGTTGAAACAAACGATGCTAGACCTGCCGAAACTCTTGGCGAGTTCCGCTACGTTAAGTCCACGCCGGCATGGGTTATGCCGATGAAGTCGATTGCTCTGCCCAAATTGATGTCGTCGTTTCAGTTGTGGATTCCTTGCGAATCGCAGATTTTTCCGATGCCGCTTGAGAGCGATTGGCCGTTGTTGATTTCAGCCGAATCGGAATGGTTGGTTTGGCATCCTGCGTTCGGTTTGTTGGCGATGAATCCATTGTCCCGACTGGAAATCGAGTCGTTGATCATGGCTCCCGAGATTGTCCGTCGCGGATGGAAGAAGGCGGTTGAGGGCACTGCAATACCAGAACGACTGATTCGTGTCGATGCACCTCCGCCGCCGACTTTAGAGCAATGGCTCGACCCGTCAAGAAACGGAATCGGCGATCGTTCGGACGATATCGTCAAATTGCCACCGAGCCAAAGAGAATCGCAAGGCAAGCCTGCTGGGAACTTGGTCGCCATGGCGCAATCAGCGATCGGTAAAACAGTAGCATGGATCGCAGATCGCTTGGACGGATCCGCGAACGGCAGCAAGGCAAAGACAGATTCAAAAAACGGACTTGGAGGCGTTGCCACGAAACAAAAAGCGTCTTCCAGCCCGCAATGGATTCAGGACATTCGCAATTGGGCAACCAACCAAATGCAAAAGTGGAATGAGACCTTGGAGGCTCGACGCGAATCCTCAGTCAATCGACTACTGGAGATGCTCGATAAGAATCCAGACGAGGGCTTAAGGTATGCGATCCCAATGTCGAGCGATCCTGGGCGAGGGCTTGCACCCCCAGGCTCGGACCTTGTCGCTCGAGATTTACGATGGGGAGCTTCCTCGTCAGGCGGCGTGGACAATTGGTCGATGGGCTTGGCGGCTCAGAATCGATTGCGAAACAAGTACATCGAGTTGGCTCGCCGTGAGTTAAACGATGGTCGATACGAACGAGCAGCGTCTATTTATGTCCAATTGCTCGGCGACTATCTGCTGGCAGTTCAGGCGCTCGAAAAAGGCAAACTCTATAGGCAGGCGGCTTTAATCCATGAAAAGCGACTCAATAACCGTCTTAAAGCTGCGGAGATGTGCACACTCGCCGGCGATTTTGATTTGGCGTTAGAGCACTATCAAGCGTTAGGGCTCTGCCTTGAGGCAGGTGAACTGTATCGGCGACTTGGCCAAACGGAACTTGCAACGGCTCAGTTCTTAAAGCACGTCGAGAGTTTATGCAATCAAAACCGAGTGTGCGATGCCGCTGATGTGCTCGTCAATAAGCT
>Ga0105045_10006113_pt1 | contig 10645 bp, 7 predicted proteins | sample MAT02_FD_78089 | JGI IMG/M metagenome (GOLD analysis project Ga0105045, IMG submission 78089) | Freshwater microbial communities from Lake Fryxell liftoff mats and glacier meltwater in Antarctica - MAT-02 (megahit assembly) | ecosystem: Environmental > Aquatic > Freshwater > Ice > Liftoff... | reverse complement strand
TTCAGCTTCAGGAGGATCTCCGCCGGGCGGCCACTAAGCGCCAGTTCGATCTCTTTGTCGATGAGTTGCTCCAGCCTGGTGCGCAGGGCAAGCGGCGCCACCATCAGGTGCTCCTGGCTTGGCCTATGCCGCCTGTCGCGTAAGTGTGCGAAGACCCCTTCCACTTCGCGGGTGATCGACTCCCGTGCAGTAAGCAGCGCACTATCCACATACAGCCGCGATGTGTTCTCGTTGAAATTACCGGTGCCGAGATAGGCGTACCGTTTCGTTCGCCCGCGTTCCAAGCGCTCCACCAAACACAGCTTGCAGTGTACCTTGATGTGTTCGTAGCTATACAACACTTCGGCACCGGCCTTCTCCAACTGTTCGCCCCAGTAGAGGTTGGAGCTTTCATCGAAGCGGGCCTGCACCTCTACGAATACAGTAACACGCTTGCCTTTGCCCAAGGCTTTCAGCAGCGCGTTGCAAACGGCGGATCCGTTCGCCACCCGATACAGGGTGATGGCGATGTGCTGCACCGCAGGATCGATGGCCGCCTGATCCAACCAGCGCACAACTGCACCAAAATCGTGGTAGGGAAAATGCAACAAGCGATCACCTGATGCAATGGTCCGAAAGGCGTTTCCGCCATGCGGGAAGTCCGGATGGTCGATCGCCGGCCAGGGCACATCGCGCAGCTGCGGGTAGCCCTCCACAGGCAACTTCATCAGATCGCTGAAATTGTGGTAACGCCCTCCTGCCACCACGTCCTGCTTGCCCAAGACCAAGAGAGTGCGCAACGCACTCAGGGTTGTTTGGGGCATGGCATTGTCGTACAGGAATCGGGATGGCACACCGGTGCGGCGTTTTCGCAGGCTTTTGCGCACCTTCTCCTTCACATTGCCACCGAACTCCTCATCGAGGTATAGTTCGGCATCGCGCGATAGCTTGATGGCATGGCAACCAAGCACCTTGTGCCCTGCGAACACATCCGCAAGGCAGGCACGGATCACATCGTCGGTGAAGATGACCTCCGTAGTGCCGGGCTTGGAGGGAAGGCGCAGGAAACGGCCCACATCCTCGGTCGGTATGTTGAGCAGGATCAGGCGGCTTTTACCCCGTCCGGTATGGCGCAACCGGCATACGAAATACAGCTTGCGATCCTCGATGAACAGCGCATTGCCAACACGCACGGCGGCCGTGTTCAGCAAGGGTGCGATACGCTCCGTGAAGAATGCGCGCACGGCCTTGCGCTGCGCAGGCTTGAGTTCGGTATCGCGCAACGATCGGATCCCCTTCTTCGCCAGTGCGGGCAGGAGGGTGCCGCGGTACAACGCACCGAATTGCTGTTGCTGCTTCAAGGCCTTGCGGTTCAAACGGGCCACGAGCTTTTCGGGCGGGACTTCCAGCGCCGCACGATCGGCCTTGTTCAGCTTGACCAGGCTGCGCAACGAAGCCACCCGCACCCGGTAGAACTCATCCAGGTTATTGGAATAGATGGCCAGGAACTTCAAGCGCTCCAACAGGGGCACACTCGGGTCCTCCGCCTCTTGCAGGACCCGCTCGTTGAAGGCCAACCAGCTCATGTCGCGGTCCATGAAACGCTCTTTCACTGGTCGTGTTTTGAGCTTGCTCACAGGCAATGCTTTGCGCGCATTCAGCGCTGCCAGATTGATCTGTTTCTGGGTCCCGTAACGCCGTTGCGCATAGCGGGTGTAGAAGCGATGCGCATTGAGGTAGCTCAAATTCTCCTCGTTCCATGTCCGGTCATCGAGCTTGATGGCGCGAACACTTTCCAATTCTCGCCGCAGCCGTTCGCTCTTCTCCAAGAAATCCACCTGACCGGCTTTCGAGGAATCCGCGTCACGCAGCATCTGCTGCAACACACTTCGCGGTTCCACACCCACGCGCGTAGCCAGTATGAGCGCCACGACACGCGCGATATCGCGGTGCGGAACACCATGCTTTTTCAGGAAAGCTTCGGCCAAGTGGGAACTGCTTTCTTCGTGCCCGGCATAGGCCAGTGCGTAGCCTGTATCGTGGAACAGCGCGGCCACTTCCAGCAGTGCGATGTCACTGGCCGATACGTTCATTCCTTCTGCGATGCCCACCGCTGCGCGCGTAACACTTAGCGTGTGTTCCAGATCATGAAAGACCATGCGGGCAGGCATGCGGCGCACGAACCAGCGCCGCACGTGGTGGCGCGTTTTCTCCAAAAGGTCCTCGTCGATCATGGTGGTAAGGGCGGTGCGTAAAGGTAGCAGCCACCCGCATGAAGAATGCCGCGTGGTATGCAGGGCTATCTTTGGCTGGACCCCTGCGAATGGACGTGGCACTGCTTCATACCCTCTACGACGTCTTCGCAGGCGATAGGTCCACATTCCTTTACAGTGGTCGCTTTCACGATGCCCACACAGCGCGGCTCATCGTACTCGGCGAAGAGACCTCCATAGACCAAGAGAACGGCAAGGGATTGCGCGCGCGCCTGGCCTTTGTTCTGGTGGAAGCCTACCAGAACATCATTCGACACCGGGCAGAATTGCCGACGGCACTTGCACGCGGCCCGGGCCGAAGCCTCTTGCTCGTTCGCGCATTCTCGGGGACGCATGAGGTATCTACAATGAACCCCGTGAGCAATGTAGAGGCTGTTCACGTGGTGAGGCAATTGAGCGGATTGGAACAACTCATTCCTCAGCAGCTGAAGGAACGCTACTTGGAAAGCCTAAAACACGACAGCCGCACGGAACGTGGCGGCGCCGGTCTGGGGCTGATCGAAATGGCAAGGCGATCGGGGAACGCGCTACGCCATCGACTGTCGCCGATCGATGCAACACACCAACTGTTCACGCTACAGGTGGTGTTGGAACCTGCGGAGGGCAGCCTGCGACCGTTGAGCTTGCTTGAACAACTGCATCAACAGACCGGCGCTTTGGACCTATTGCTGTTCTGCAAGGGCATCTCCACCCAACGCATGGCAGAGGCCATTGAGCGTATGGTGGAACAGGAACTGGCAGATGAACCCGATCGCGCACAGTGGGCGACCATGGTGCTGCGATCCATGCTCTCGCTTCTGGACCACCTTGCAGCCGAGCCCGGCGATCTTAGCGTGAGCTTGATCCGCACACCGGAAGGGTATTCCCTGATCGCTGGCACATTGCTCGACAGGCCAAATTCGGTTCGACTGGAAGCCGCATTTTCGGATCCAACGAATGCAACGCAAGTGCTTGCGTCGATCGTTCCAAGCGAGCTTTTACAGCAGTTGGAACGTGATGCACAGCGGCCCTTGGCATTCGCGCGGATGGCATCGGAAAATGGTCTGGACCTGGTGCTGATAACCGCACCGCTCTGAGCGCCGTACGTTGCTCCAAGAGCACCGGTCCTGAACGAAGTGCGATCGGAACGCAACGATCGGCATGCAATTGGAGTTGAAGGGTCTCAACCTGCACAACATGCCTGCCATCATCCACCGCTTCTCCCAACGTTTCGCCGCACTGGAACGTTGGTTCGATCAACGTTTCGGTTGGTTCTTCACCAACGGCATGAAGGAGCAGCAGCAGACCGAACGGCTCCGTCCTAAAGCCTGATGCACACGTTCTTCGCCTCGGTGAAGAAGCGTAGCGCATCCACCCCGCCCTCGCGGCCTACACCACTCTGCTTCATGCCTCCGAAAGGCGTGCGCAGGTCGCGGATCATCCAGCAGTTCACCCACACGATACCAGCTTGAAGCGAACGCGCCATGCGGTGGCTGCGTTTCACATCGCGGGTCCAGAGCACTGCGGCCAGGCCATAAGGCGTGTTATTGGCCAAGGCCAAGGCATGCTCTTCGTCATCGAAAGGTTGAAGCGTCACCACCGGTCCGAAGATCTCTTCCTGGTTGGTACGGCAACGCACATCGAGTCCTTCGACAACCGTGGGGGCCAAGTACCAGCCGTCCTTCAGCGGTCCGTCCAGCACCACACGCGAACCTCCGCAGAGCACGCTTCCACCCTCCTCCTTGGCAAGGTCGATGTAGGACAGCACCTTATCCATGTGGTCCTTGGAGACTACGGCACCTAAGTCGCTCGCCGCATCATCGGGATCGCCCACGCGCAGGGCTTTTACGCGCTCAACGAAAGCTTCCTTGAAGCGGTCGTAGATGCTGCGTTGGATCAGGATGCGCGAACCGCACAAACAGATCTGGCCTTGGTTGGTGAAACTGCTGCGTACCGTGGTGGCCAGCATGTCCTCGAAATCGCAATCAGCGAAAATGACCACGGGATTCTTGCCCCCCAGCTCCAGGCTCAGCTTCTTGAACATGGGTGCCGCCACGCGCGCGATCTCGGCCCCGGTACGTGTGCCACCGGTGAACGAAATGGCTGTTATGGCAGGATGCGCCGTAATGGCCGCACCCACCTTGGGACCCAGACCGTGAACTATGTTGAGCACGCCCGGCGGCATGCCGGCCTCTGCGCAGAGTTGGCTCAAGCGATAGGCCGTCATGGGCGTTACTTCGCTCGGCTTAGCCACCACGCAGTTGCCGGTCGCGAGCGCTGGCGCGATCTTCCATGTGAAGAGGTAGAGCGGCAGGTTCCACGGGCTGATGCAACCCACCACACCGATCGGCTGGCGGTCGGTGTAGTTCACGGCTACATCGTCCATCAAGTGCGCCTCGCTCGGGAAGTGGAGGATGGCCGTGGCGAAGAACTTAAAGTTGGCCACCGCACGCGGGATATCCACCTTGCGGGCGAGGCTCAGCGGTTTGCCATTGTCGCGCGATTCGTCCTTGGCGAAGTGCTCCAGATCACGTTCGATCAGCTCGGCAAGCTTCAGCAGCACTTTGCTGCGGCCTTCGAGGCCCATCTTGTTCCAGATCGGAAAAGCCTTGCGGGCGGCCTGCACGGCCAGTTCCACATCGCGTTCGTCGCTGTCGGGCAAGTGCGCGTAGATGGCTCCGGTGGCTGGTGCATGCACATCAAGCCAGTCACCGCTTTCGGCCGGGCGCAAGGTGCCATCAATGAGGTTTTGAATACGTTCCATGATCGTGCTGCGAAGGTAGATGACCAAGGATCTTCAACGTTCCGGAGAGATCTGATTGACGTGTGTCGGGGCCATGTCCGTATCATCGCATCATGAACCTGACCCGCTCAACGGTTTTGCTTGCCCTATTGGGCTATGCAATGGCGGTCCACGCCCAAGAGCCTCGCGGCACCGTGCGTGGCCGTGTGGTTGATGCGCGCAGTGGTGCCGCCTTGGCCGATGCGGCCGTACTGCTGGAACCCAGCGAGCCTTTGGTGGGCACCACCACCGATAGTTCGGGTCGCTTTGCGTTGCGCGAGGTGCCGGTCGGCTTGTACACCGCACGCATCCGGCTGCTGGGCTACGAGACCTTGTTGGTGCCCGAGGTTTGGGTGCGTAGCGGCAAGGAGACGGTGCTGCCCGTGGCCCTGAGTCCGGCCTTCGTGGGCTTGGAGACCTTCACCGTAACGGCCATGGCCCGCGAAGAGTTGGAGCCACTGGGTGTGCGCAGCTTCACCGTGGAGCAGGGCCTGCGCTACCCGGCGATGTTCTTAGACCCCGCACGTTTGGTGATGACCACACCCGGTGTGGCTGCTGCGAACGATCAGGCCAACCACCTGATCGTGCGCGGCAACAGTCCCAATGCCAACGCTTGGCTGCTGGAGGGCGCCGAGATCGTGAGCCCGAACCACCTGGGCAACGCGGGCACAGCCACGGACTTGCCCACGTTGAGCGGTGGCGGCGTGAACATCCTGAGCGCACAGATGCTGGGGCCGTCACGTCTGCGCACGGGGGTATCGCCCGTGGCGTACGGCAATGCCTTGGGGGGGTTGATGGACATGGAGCTGCGGCGCGGCAATACCAGCGAGCGCGAATGGACCGTACAGGCGGGTTTGATCGGTCTGGACCTGAGCACCGAAGGACCCATCGGCAAGAACGACAAGACCTTCTATTTGGTGAACTACCGCTACTCCACCTTGGGCATCCTGAGCGCCTTGGGCGTGGGCCTTGGCGATGAGGCCATCGGCTTTCAGGACCTGTCGTTCCATGTGGGCACCAAGCTGGGCAAGCGGGGCGAGGTGCGGCTCTTCGGCATGGGTGGCCAAAGCAGCAACGTGTTCGAGGCCGATCGCGACACGGCCACGTGGGAATTCGACAAGGACAGCCGCGATATCACCTACACGTCGAGCATGGGGGCGGTGGGCACCACCCTGAAGCTGCCGCTGGGCGAACGTAGTACTTTCAGCAGCACCGTGGTGTGGAGCGCAGCCTACCAAGAGCGCGACGACACCAACTACGGAACGGACTTGGAACCCATTAGCCAACGCACGCGGAGCCTGTATGAAAGCAAACTCTCGCTGGTGGCGCAGGTGGATGCTTCCGTGGGCGCACGCTTCCGCTATGGCTACGGCGGAAGCGCGTTGGAACGGCGGGTGGAGAACCTCTTTGGGCAAGAGATAAGTGGTTGGCTGGTGAGACCCTTCGCCCATGCACGCTTCGACCTCACAGAGCACCTGCAAGCCACGGCCGGCTTGGCGTACAGCCATTTCGCACCCGCCGGAAGTGAGCTGCTGGAACCACGTGCAGGGCTGCGGTGGCGGATGGCCAAAGGGCGTGCTGTGGGCGTTGCCTACGGTGTGCGCGGCCAGTTGCCTTTCCAGCAGTTGTACAACATACAAGATGGAGATCTTGGCCCGCTACCCAGCAGCGGAGACTTGGGCCTGATGCGCTCGGAAGATCTTGTGCTGGGCTACGACCATGCCGTAAACGAACGGCTCTCCTTTCGGGTAGAGGTGTACCACCAACAGTTGTCGCAGGTGCCGGTGCTGGCGCCTGAAATACAGATCGGGCAGCCCGAGTCCTTGGGAACGGTGAACGTGTGGGACGAACCCCAATTCCTGCCACAAGTATCCAGCGGCGATGGACAGAACACAGGAGTAGAACTCTCTATGAACCGCTCCTTCGACCGGGGCTACTTCCTGGTGATGAACGGCACCGTGTACCAAAGCACCTATTCTTCTTCAGGAGGTGATGAACGTTCCACGCGTTGGAATGGCCAGTGGATGGCCAACGCCATGGGTGGGCGCGAGTGGCGCAAAGCGAAGGAGGACCGCGTACGCAACTGGGGCGTTAGCGCACGCGTGCTCGCCATGGGCGGCCTACGCTACACGCCCATCGAGGTGCGCGTGCGGGATGGTGTTCCTATTCCGGACCGCACTGCCGCACCCTGGAGCAAGCAATTGAACGACGTGTACCGTGCCGACCTTCGTGTGTACCGCAAGATGGACCGTTCCGGTAAGACCGGCCAATGGGCATTGGATCTGCAGAACGTGAGCAATGCGCAGAACGAAGCCTTCCGATACTTCGATCGTCGGCAGGGCGCTGTGGTCACTAAGTACCAGCTCGGCCTTATCCCCAATCTGAGTTACCGCATCGAATTCTGATCCTTCATAGCCATGCGTGTCATCGCCCTATTCATCGCTGCGCTCTTCGCGCTTTCCGCCGCGCTGCAACTGAACGATCCCGATCCGGTGCTGTGGTTCCTGGCCTATGCAGCCGTTGCGCTGCTTTGGGGTGTAGCCGCCTTCGGGCGCTACTACCGTCCGTTCACGGCGGTACTGCTACTCATGCTCACCGTGTGGATGATCACCTTGGTACCCGACTTCGTTGCTTGGATCAACATGGGCATGCCCACCATCGTTGGCAGCATGAAGGCCGAGGCGCCGCACATCGAACTGGTGCGCGAGTTCGGTGGGCTCTTTTTGATGGTGGCCGCGTTGCTGTACCTGTTGCGGGTTGGAAAGAAGAAGCTATAAAAAAACCGAAGGGCCTCTTGCGAGACCCTCCGGTTCCCTCGTTGCTAGGTATCCGAAACCCAAACCCTCTGATACCAGCCCCTGCCCTCGGTCGCCTTCCAGTTCTGCTGGGGCGGGCCGACCATATGTTCGATGAATGCAACAGCATTCCATCCACGCTGCAAACCTACAGGGGCCTTGTCGGGACTGCTGTTAAGGACCTGCGAACGAACGTTAAAGTAGGTTAAGCAAAACACCACAGTAGGGCCGGCAGTAGCTTCGCTCACGTGGAAAAGCGCTGGATCCTTTGGCTCTTCACGGCCATCAGCATCGCCTTGGCGGGACTGATCGCCGTGCAAGTCTACTGGCTGCGCAGCACCATCAACTTGAAGGAACGGCACTACGAACAGGGTATCGAGGATGCCTTGATCGCTGTGAGCGAGCGCTTGGAACGGGTGGAGAAGATGCAGGACCTGCGCAGCCATGAAGCTGGGCGCAAGCTCTTGCTCCGGCTGGATACCCTGCGCAGCGGTGCATCACCCTTGCGGCTGAACGCAGGCACCACCGGCATGCTGAAAGGAGGTGCTTTCGGCAACAGCTCTTCAGCATCGATCGCCGAAGAAGAGGAATACGAAGCCTTGGTGGCCGACATGGTGCGCGGCATTCTCGCCACGGAGCTCATGCGCAACATCGAAGATCGTCTGGACCCTGCATTGCTTGATTCCTTGCTCAGCGAAGAGCTCGCAGTGCATAACCTGAAGGGAACAGTGCAGTGGGGCGTGTTCGATGAAGAGCGCGTACCGGTCTTCGTCCCTCGTCCGCCGATACCCGGTGAAGATGAGCTTGCTGCATCGCCCTTCCGCACCCGCCTCTTTCGACACGATCTGGCTGGCGATCCTTATTACCTGCATCTGAACTTGAGCGACCGAAGCAGCACCGTGTTGCGCGGTGTGTGGCCCATGTTGGCCATTACCGCCCTGTTCCTCCTAGTGATCTTAGTGGCCTTCGCCTATACCGTGCGCACCATTCTGGAACAGAAACGCATCGGCGATATTCGCAACGACTTGGTGAACAACCTGACCCACGAACTAAAGACCCCGATCAGCACCATCAGCCTGGCGTGCGAAGCCTTGGCCGACCCCTCCATACCACGCACCGAACAGCAGGTACAACGCTTCACCGGCATGATCCGAGACGAGAACAAGCGCTTGGGCTCACTGGTGGAGAACGTGTTGCAAAGCGCGGTTTTGGAAGATGGCCAGATGCGCATCAAGCGGGTGGAACTGGACCTGCACGCCCTGGTCCAGGATGTGGTGCGCAGCAGCGGCATGCAGGTGAGCCGCAGGAACGGACGCATCGAGTTGGAGCTTGGCGCCGAGATCCACCACGTGTTCGGGGATCGGATCCACCTGACCAACCTGATCTACAACCTGATCGACAACGCCGTCAAGTATACCGAGCAAGAACCCCGCATTCGCATTGCAACACAAAGCAACGATGAAGGTGTTACGCTGAGTGTGAGCGACAACGGCATCGGCATAGCGGCATCGGAGCACCGCAAGATCTTCGACCGCCTGTACCGCGTGCCCACCGGCAACCTGCACAATGCGAAAGGCTTCGGCCTTGGCCTGAGCTACGTGCAAGTGGTAGTGGAGCGACACAGTGGCCGCATCCGGGTCGAAAGCCAACCCGGTAAGGGCAGCACATTCCATATTTTCATACCCTTTGAACATGTCCGATCCGATCAAATTGCTCGTAGTGGAAGATGACCCCAACCTGGGGAGTCTGCTGAGCGAATACTTGCGCGCCAAAGGGCATACGGTGGAACTGCGCACCGATGGCCAACAAGGCTGGCTGGCCTATGCGGAAGGAAAATTCGACCTGTTGATCCTGGATGTGATGATGCCTGTGAAGGACGGCTTCACCCTGGCACGCGAGATCCGCCAAGAGGACAAAAGCACCCCCATCATGTTCTTGACAGCCAAGAGCATGAAGCAGGATACGATCCAAGGATTCGAGCAGGGCGCCGACGATTACCTCACCAAGCCCTTCAGCATGGAGGAACTGATCTTGCGGGTGAACGCGGTACTGCGCCGCACGAGAGGCGTACAACCCAAGCGGGAGGAACCTGAACAGTATGTGCTGGGCGCTTCCACCTTCGACACCCGTTTGCAGACCTTGCGCACACCGCAGGGCGAACGGCGGCTGACGACCAAAGAATCGGAATTGTTGCGGCTTCTATGTGCCCATTCGAACGCCGTTCTGGAGCGCAGTGACGCCTTGAAAGCCGTGTGGGGGAACGACAGTTACTTCAGTGGCCGCAGCATGGACGTGTACATCGCCAAGCTTCGCAAGTACCTGCGCGAGGACCCGTCCGTGGAGATCATAAATGTACACGGCAAAGGATTTCGTTTGGTGGTGCCTGAACCGCAATGATCCAGCGGTGGCTGGGGTTCCATAGTAAACCCAAGCGACCATGGCACAGCAAGCGCATTCCTGGAAAGCAGTCTATCGGCAAACGACGCGGCGTTTCACCTTCGGGCTCTTGGCAGCCCTTTCCCTAACCCTTGTCGCCTTCGAGTGGCGTGGTGGCGATGCCCCACCTGAACGCGTGCTCGAAGACGATGACGGCATGTCCGATCCACCGGTAGAGTACCCGCGTGTGATCATAATTGAACAGAAGAGTGCCCCTCCGGCACCCAAGCCACGCACCCGATCAGAGCGGATCGAGATCGGCGACCCCGACCCTATTGCTGTGGTGGAATTAACGGATCCTGGACCGGAAGGACCGGTAGCACTGGAAGGACCACTGGTGCCCGCGATCGAACTGAACGGCCCTGAAACGATAGACCCCGCACTGCCTGTAGACTGGAACA
>Ga0105045_10006111_pt1 | contig 10648 bp, 9 predicted proteins | sample MAT02_FD_78089 | JGI IMG/M metagenome (GOLD analysis project Ga0105045, IMG submission 78089) | Freshwater microbial communities from Lake Fryxell liftoff mats and glacier meltwater in Antarctica - MAT-02 (megahit assembly) | ecosystem: Environmental > Aquatic > Freshwater > Ice > Liftoff... | reverse complement strand
TGGCGCGACGCCATGGTTCGGCGAATTGCATTTCATCTTGACCGGAGATGACGTCACCCACGGCAAACCGCACCCGGAAATGTACGAGCGAGCGGCGGCAAAGCTTGCCATTGAGCCCGGCAATATGCTTGTCCTGGAAGACAGCGGCAACGGTTCGGCCGCAGGTGTCGCGGCCGGTGCGGTGGTCATTTCGGTGCCCAATGAATGCACGCATGACCACGCCTTCGACGGCGTCCATGGAATCGCGAAACGGTTGGATGATCCGGTAATTTTAGCGCTGATTGGCGGATGAAAACGGGTTTAGTTGTTCAGTGGAATGTCAAAACACGTGTCTGCCGCGTTGCCAAATCGGGCACGAAGTCTTAAAACCCCGGCGGTCCGATCGACTCAACCACACGCTCCCATCAGCCCACTCAACCCGCATTATTCATGGTTGCCGCCAAGCCCCGTGCCCTGATCCTTCGCGCCCCCGGGACGAATTGCGACGAAGAGACCGCCCACGCGTTCCAATTGGCGGGCGCGGAACCCGAACGCGTTCATGTCAATCGCTTGATCGAAAACCCGGCGTTGGCGGCACGTTACCAAATCCTCTGCGTGCCCGGTGGGTTCAGTTTCGGTGACGATATCGCCGCTGGGCGAATCCTCGCGACACGTCTGCGGCGGCACCTAAGCGGCATGATCGACGAATTCGTTTACGGCAAACGTGACTGTTTGGTTCTGGGCATCTGCAACGGCATGCAAGTGCTGATGCAGTTGGGCGTCTTGACCGAGGATCTTGCTGACCCCGAATCGTCCACGCCCCGCGCCGCGACGCTGACGTGGAACCAGCACGGTCGATTTGAAACTCGCTGGGTCCATCTTTCCGTTGACGAGACACCTTGCGTTTTCTTGCGTGACATCAAGCAGATGTATTTGCCGATGGCTCACGCGGAAGGCAACTTTGTCGCCGCCAACGAGACCGTTTTGCAAAAGCTGAAATCACAAGGTCGCTTGGCCGTTCGGTACCACGACCCGAACCGAGTCGATGGCGTTAACGACGATGCGGTTCTCGATTTCCCGCACAATCCCAACGGAGCCCAAGCGAACGTCGCCGGTGTTTGCGACGCGTCGGGCCGGGTATTTGGCTTAATGCCGCACCCGGAGCGACACATCGATCCGACGCATCACCCCTACTGGACTCGCCGCGACGAGCAACCTGAGTTCGGTGACGGCATGGCGATGTTCCGGAACGCCGTCAGCTATTTCGGATAACGGTCTATCGGTTCGAGTGAATCGCACACGCATCTTTATCACAATCTTTACCCCGTCCGCTGATCTTATAGCGGCGTTTGGCGACTTGTTGATAACCCCAGCGCCATAACCCAGCGGTGCCAGGAAGATGCAAGATAGGCATCGCGGGCCAAAGCAATGGCAACCGGCGAGTTAAATAGCGAACCGCGTCGGACCCGCCGTGCTGTTTTGCGGCTTGATCGATGACGTACATTTGGTCCATCAGTTGGTCATACGATAGATTTGGGTATCGCTCCGCGACGCGGGGGTCGTGCAGCGAAAGGTAACTGAGTCGAGGACCGAATCGGTCCAGCCGCCGCAATTGATTGACCGCTGCTTTGCAAAAGTTGCAATCGCCGTCGTAGATTACCACGTCGGTGCCGGGCGATTGGTCAGGATCCCGAAAGGGTTTTGCCATGTTACTGCACCACGAAAATGGAACCGGCTGAGTGTCAAACGTTTACGTTCGTATACAATCTAGCGACATCGTCGGCGGAGCGGTTTGAGCGAATTCGGACTGGTGTTGCTGTCGATTAATAAACCGCAACCGTCGGGCACGCGAAACCGTTCGGCCTTTTCCGTCCTCAAAGCATCAAGAGACCTTGGATCATGGACGCTATCGAACGCCAAGTCATTGCCGCGCGGCGCCGTCTCATGCTGGGACAATTCGGGAAGTTGCTCTGTTGGGCATTGACGATTTGCTGGTTTATCGCGGCGACTGCGATCGTGTCGAGAGCCATTTGGGTGTTGCCGTCATGGCTGGGTGCGAGCGATCAAAAGAGCTGGTCAATCGCCTGGATCACGGGCGCATCGGTCGTCGCGTTCCTCGCCAGTGCGTTTTGGACTGTGATTGGGCGTCCCTCATTGCCATCCGTCGCGGCGACCATCGACGATCGATTCGGCATGAAACAGCGTCTGGGCAGCGTATTGACGATGGGATCTTCGGACCGCGAAACGCCGATGGGAAAAGCGTTGGTCGAAGATGCCTCAACTCGCGCGGCGCGGTTGCACATCGCGGATCGATTTTCACTCAAACCGACCAAACTGGGTTGGCTACCGCTCGCCCCGGCGTTACTGATCGCCGTAGCGTTATCGTTTGGCCCCGCCGTCGCGACGATCGCTTCGAGCAAACTGACCCCCGCGATGCAGGCCCAAGTCGAACAAATCAAAAAATCGACCGAATCGCTCAAGAAGAAAATTCGTGACCAGCGGGAAAAGGCCGAGGCCGCTGGGCTGAAGGACGCCGCGCAAATGTTCACCAAGATGGAAGCGGACATGGAAAAAATGTCCAAACGCGAATCGATCGATCCGAAGGAAGCGATGATCGCGATCAACGATTTGAAAAAACAACTTGACGAACGTCGCAAGGAACTCGGGTCGCCCGATTCGATGAAGAAGGCACTTGCGAAGATGAGCGAATCCGAAAAAGGGCCCGCCGAAAGCATCGTTAAGGCAATGAAGGAAGGCGATTTCGGTGACGCGAAAAAAGCCGCCAAGACGCTCGCCGAAAAAATCAAGAACAACGACTTATCGAACCAAGAAAAAGCCGCCTTGCAAAAACAGGTCGAACAACTCCGCGACCAAATGAAGCAAGCCGCCGAGGCTCACGAAGCTGAAAAACAACAACTGCAACAGCAAATCGAAGAAGCCCGTCGCGACGGGCGTTCCGACGATGCGGCGAAGTTGCAACAAAAGCTTAACGAGATAGAAACGAAAGATGGCCAAATGCAAAAGATGCAGCAAATGGCCGAAGCGATGAACGAGGCCGCCGAAGCGATGGCAAATGGCGATTCCGAACGAGCCGCAGAAGCGATGCAGGGAATGGCCGAACAACTCGGTGATATGCAAGAAGCGATGGAGCAATTGCAAGATATCGAAGAAACTCTCGACACGTTGTCGCAAAGTAAAGACCAGATGCGTTGTCAAAAATGCAGCGGACAAGGCTGCGAAAAATGCCAAAGTCAGGGACAGGGGCAGGACGGACAAGACGGTGAAAGCAAAGGAAAAGGTGGCTCAAAATATGGCTTGGGCAAAGGTTCAGGATTGAGTGGTCCGGAGGACAATGCGGACGGCCAAAGTTATGAGTCGCAGGTCCGCGGCGATCCCAAAAAGGGTCGCGGACTAAACGCGGGAAATGCCGACGGCCCCAACCGCAAAGGAGTCACTCGCGAAGACGTCAAGCAAGCCGTTTTGAGCGCCGAACGTGAACAAAGCGACCCGATGGCAAACCAAAACCTCCCGCGGACCGAACGCGAACACGCGACCGAATATTTCGATCGCCTTCGCGGGACGAAATAGCTACTAACATTGCGTCTATACGGGACGTGTTTTTGGAACGCGACGATGACGGGCACCAGTTTTGATGTCCCTCAAGGACAGTTTTTCTTATCTAAGGCCATTTTTATGCGACGGTTTTCGTCTCTCTTGTTTTTTCTCGCGGTCATGCCACAAACGATCCGCGCCCAATCCCCCTGGGCCGCTGAGCCAGAACTGGTCGATCAGCTCTCCAAACAAAAAGAATTTAATTACGTCGAAAGCAATGTCCCCGCTTTTACGTTACCCAATCCGCTTCAGGCCGCTAACGGATCATTGGTAAACTCCGCGAGTGATTGGCCGGCGCTGCGTCAGCAAACCTTACAACTTTTTCGCGATAACGTTTACGGCCGACGTCCCGAATTGTCTTATGAGGTTGAATTCAAAGTCGTCGCCGAAAAGAGCGATTTGTTGGACATCGGTGCCACCGGACGACACGTATCCGTCATCATTAAACAAGGAGTCCAATCGTACTCATTTCCCATTTATATGTTTCTTCCGAAAGTCGCCGGCGACGAGAAGAACCCCGCCATCCTCGCGATCAACAACCGTGAGTTTCCGACGTTTGAATCAGCGATCGAAACGGATGACGAATTTTGGCCTGTGAAAGACATTCTTAGTCGTGGCTATGTCGCCTGTGCCGTTTCCACGCATACTATCGATCCCGACGAGGCGGGTGGTTTTGATAGAGGTATCCGTGGATTCTTTCATCGCAACAGCCATGCATCTTCGGCACCAAGCCCCGATGCTTGGAAAGCCTTGTCCGCTTGGGGGTGGGGCGCAAGTCGGGCGCTCGACTACTTATTGACTCTCGACCAAGTCGATGGGGCAAAGATCGCGGTATTGGGCCATTCACGAGGCGGCAAAACGGCTCTTTGGGCCGCTGCGGAGGATGCCCGATTTTCGATCGCGTTCAGCAACAATTCGGGATGCGGTGGGGCCGCATTGTCGCGTCGTCAGTATGGCGAAACGGTGAAGCGGATCACGACCGCATTCCCCCATTGGTTTTGCGATACCTTCGCGACTTACGGGGATCGTGAATCGGAATTGCCGATCGACCAACACCAATTGCTAGGCTTGATCGCACCTCGGGCACTCTATGTCACCAGTGCCGCGGAAGATTTGTGGGCTGATCCAAGGGGTGAATACTTATCAGTCATTGCCGCCGCACCTGTTTTTTCAATCCTGGGCAAAGATTCGATCCAGGACGAACAAATGGCGGTGCTTGACGTCCCACGCATCGAAGGTGTCACGGGGTATCACATCCGTACCGGCAAACACGATTTGAACCGATACGACTGGACACAATTTCTCAATTTTTGCGACACCCAGTGGCTTCGATAGTCGCTGCCTCAAGAATTCTTTTCTCATTACGTTTCATCGGACCAATTTCATGAAGCTAGTCCACCATGGTGCCTACGACGGTGTCACCGGATCTTGTCACCAATATTGGATCACTGAGCAAAAAAGTGTCTTGATCGATTGCGGAACCTTCCAGGGACAAGATGCCAAAAAACATCCCAACCCGGAGATCGACTTTTCACTGCAGGGGATCGAAGCCCTTTTGCTCACACACGTTCATGTCGATCACGTCGGACGCGTCCCCTACTTACTTGCGGCCGGATTCAGCGGCCCGATCTATTGCAGCAAACCAACCGCAAAATTGCTTCCCCTGGTTATGGAAGATTCGCTGCGGATCGGATTCACAAAGAACAAGCGGGGGATCGATCATTTTTTGAAACACATACAAAAGATGCTCCGTCCGCTTAGTTATGGGACTTGGCACTCGATCGAGTGCGACGCGAAAATTCGACTTAATCCAGCGGGTCACGTGATGGGTTCGACGTTCTTTGAAATTGAATCCAAAGACGGGACAACAGCCGTTTTCTCGGGTGACCTTGGACCGAAGGAATCGCCGCTGCTCAATCCGCCGAAAAGTCCGCCGCGCGCGGACCTTCTTGTGTTGGAAAGTACTTACGGTGACAAGTTGCACGCGCCGCTGGTCGATCGGCAAAAGCAACTCGAGACCATCCTCTGCAAAACGCTAGAAGACGGTGGCGTGACGATCATTCCCGCGTTCAGCCTCGGGCGGACTCAAGACTTGTTATTGGAAATGAACAATATCTTTGAGCGATTGCAGCATTACGCCTTATGTGAGCATTTGGACGACGTCACCGTGATTGTCGATTCGCCACTGGCGATCCGGTACACCGAGATTTATAAGGATATGACAGAATTTTGGGGTGACGAAGCCCATCGAGTGTTGACGATCGATGACCAGCCGCTCGTTTTTCGTAACCTGCAAACCGTCGGCGACCACCACGAACACATGGAAGTTATTGACCAGTTGCGGCAAACCCGGCGACCCGCGATCGTGATCGCCGGAGGCGGTATGTGTACCGGCGGGCGAGTGGTGAATTACCTCAAGACTTTTTTAGGTCGCCCGGAGACCGATATCATTTTCGTCGGATACCAAGCGTCCGGCACGCCAGGCCATTACATGCAAAATGCGGGGGAATGGGTTCGCCTTGACGGAAAACGGTTCGAGATTCATGCGGAAATTCATACCATTTCTGGTTACTCGGCTCACGGCGACCAAGCTGATCTGGTCGAATTTGTGCAAGGTTTTGAGGAACGTCCGAAGCGGATTCGACTCGTTCACGGAGAGTATCACGCCAAGAAAGTGCTGGACGCAGAATTGACGCGGCGCGGCTATGTCGTGGATTGATGTTGCCGCCAAGTTCGTGATTTGACACATTCGGAAGCGAGGAATGTTTTTTCGTTTAAGGAGGATGCCGTGCGATACTTTTGTGGATTGATTCTGTTGCTCGCCTGCGCCGTTCAATGCGGGGGCGTCGCGGATGCCGCCGGTCCGCAAACTCACACGCTGCGATACAAGTTCAAACCTTCGGAATCGGTCCGATACGAAGTCACTCATGTCGCGAAGACCAAAACTCGACTCCGTGGTGCGGAAGAAGTTTCACAAGTTCACACGACGAGTGAAAAACTTTGGAAATTTACAGGTCAGGTCACGCCGAATGAAATGACATTCGAACATTCGGTGACCAAAGTGGACCTGATGCAACAAACAGGTGACAAGTCAGAACTGCGTTGGTCGAGCGAAGCAGGCGGCGAACCACTTGTCGAGTTTTCAAAGGTCGCGGAGCAAATCGGCGTGCCGCTTTCGACGGTCACGATCAATGCTCGCGGTCAAGAAACGAAGCGCGAAACGCACGCAGGTTCCGAAGCTCAACTGGGCATGGGGGGGCTGACGATCGCGCTGCCTGAAGAGGCGATCGCGGTCGGCGGTTCATGGAGCGTTCCTCGTGAAGTGAAAGTGCGGCTTGAAAACAGCGAAGTGAAGCCGATTAAGGTCCGTGAAACCTACACGCTGGAAAAAGTCGAAACCGGAGTGGCGTCGCTCTCGATCCGCAGCGAGGTGTTGACGCCGATCGAAGACGAATCGGTCAAGGCACAATTGGTCCAACAGCTCAGCAACGGAATGATCCGCTTTGACATCGATAACGGCCGGGTTCTGAGCAAGCAACTGGATTGGGACGAAACCGTCGTCGGATTTCAGGGCGCCAACAGCATGATGGAATACCGAGCCCGTGTGACAGAAACGCTGCTCGATGGCCTGGTACGGACGGCTCGCAAGTAATTCGTAGGCCGTCAGCCGTCGCTTAAGTCGTCAGCCGTCGCTATTTTGGGGCGGTGAGACGTACGCAAACTCTTGCCATTTAACCGCCTTGTCCATCGGCTCCATGCGGATGACGAGGTTTCCATTTTGGTAAAGCCGAACCGTGCCGGTCGATTGGCTGACGACGATCGCGAGCGCCTTGGTGCGCCGCGAGATCGCGGCGGCGGCCCAGTGGCGTGAGCCGAGCCCCTTGGTCATCGTCAAATTTTCGTGCGTCACTTCGAGCATCTGGCGACTGCGTTCGATAATCCCGTCGGGGCTGATGACAAATGCGCCATCGAGCTGCGCGATTTCCTTGGCGTCTTCTTGGACCTTGGGATCGAGTAGGTTGCGAAACTTTTTGTTGTAACCACGAAACGGGTCGGCCCCACTGTCGGTGCTGTGTTCCAGTACGTGCTTGGTATCGCCAACGACAAACATGGTGCCGACGGCTTTGCCCTCACGTCCCTCGCGACCAATTTGGACGGCCAGATCGACGATGACTTTAACGGTCTTCAACGGCACACTGCTTTCGAGGCTTTGCAAGTCGCGGCTCGTCAACCGCCGCATCCGTTCGTCCAATTGCAGGTGGCTGATGGAATCCAGTCGCCCCTGTTGAAAGCCGCTGTAGACCGCGACGACGTCGCCGTTTGGACGGATCATTTCGTCGGCGGCGGCTTCCAGTAGCGCGTGTTGCAACCGTTCCAGCAGCGGTGCCTTTTCTTTGTTCAGCGGCAACGGTTTCAATCCCGCTTCACTTGCCCCTTCCAAATCGGCTTGCGAATCGGTGGCGACGATCACGGGTTTGGTGGTGCCGGCAGTCAACTCCGCGATTCGTTTCCAATCGTAAGAACCATCGAGCAAGAGAAGCATCGCGTCGATGCTTTGGTCGTCCATCAACTGTCGAGCTGCTCGGATGATCGTCGCGCTGCTCTTATTTAAACGCTGCTGTGCCATGGTGGGAATCAATCGTTTCTGGTCCCACCGCCGCGGAACCTGCGTTAACTCGAACTAGGACCGTGTTGTAGGCGAAGTGGCTTAAATTGCAATTCATCATTGGCTTTGTCATGAAACTTTTTATCGTCTTATCCCGACCGATGACCGCGAAGCACAAATTTCTTGTCACCTACTTTGCTAATTCGTACGTTTGTTTAGCAGTCACCTTTTAAGGGGCAGAGTATGTCTCAATCGACCAGAGAGGCTCATTTGAGCGAGATCGAAAACGACCATGGCCAACGCCGCAGCGGCTTGCGAAGTCATGAAGTTGGTGAAGGTTTGATCGCCCGTCGAATCGAACAGTAATCCGCCAAAATTCCGTCGGAGTTCTGGATGGCTGCCGCCGGGGCCTGTATCGCGGCATCGTTGTTCTTTCAAGCAACCGGCCAGAAACAACGAGCTTTATTGATCGGCCATTGGGCCCCGACGTTTTTGTTGCTTGGCATTTACAACAAGATCGTGAAGGTCCACGCGTCGGAGTGACACGTACGTCATTTCGCTTTTCCCAGCCCGACAATTTCGAGCAAACGCAGCGCGTTGGTGGTTGGCGAAATGCCTTCGCGCATCACGTAATCGAACGTCATCGTGTCTCTGCCTTCGCGATCGGTTGTAATCGTTTCGCGAAAATGAACGGTGCGCGCGAGCGTTTTCAGTTCCTCGTCATCCGCCAATTCCAAATCGTGGGTCGTGATCGCGCCGATCGCGCAGCAGCGAATCAAATGTTTTAGGACGTGCGAGACTGCGATCTGCCGCTCGCGACTATTCGTTCCCTGTAAGATTTCGTCGAGCAAAAATAATAACTTGGCTCGTGACGTTTTATCTTTTGAGATCCGTTCGGCGTGCCGGACGACGCGGGCAAGCGATTGCAGTTCGGCCATATAGAACGATACGCCTTCATCGAGGTTGTCACGAACGCGGATACTGGTCGCCAATTCGATCGACGGCATCGCCAACGAACCCGCACACACGGGTGCACCCGCACCGGCAAGCAGCACATTTAATCCGACGCTGCGAAGCATCGTGCTTTTGCCGGACATGTTTGAGCCGGTCACGAGAAGTAGCGTTCCCGTCGGGCCAATCGTGACATCGTTGCAAACTCGGTGGGCATCTTTCAACAGCGGGTGTCCCAGCGACGTCGCGATCAGGGTCGCATCATCGCTTGCTTCCACCCATTGCGGTTTTGCCCACAAGGGATACTCATGCATCAGTGCGGCGACGGATCCGATCGCTTCCAGATCACCCAGCGCGTCAAACCAACCGGCTGCGTGTTTACGGTAGCGGTCTTGCCAAGCTTCGAGCCGGCGAAGGACGTGAAGCTCCCAAAGCCCGACCATTTGAAGGACGATATAAACGGGAAACAGGATCGCGACCTGTTTGATCGAAGTCGCCATCGCGATCCGGCCAAGTCGGGTCATCGCCGTTGACGCATTCGTTTCGTCGCTTCCCAATCGTTTGATGATGCACGCGTTGATGTTTGGTTCGCGGGGCAATTCCTCGGCGAGTGCGAATAATTTGTGGTAGCCCTCCACATCACCGCGACCGGCGATCGCGGCGCTGAAGATTTGATGAACATCGCCGAGCAAAAACGTCGAGATCAAGGCATTGATCAAGATGACGGCCACGAGCGCGATGCGGATCGTACGCAGAATTGACGCGTCATCGACAACAAAATTGGAAATTAGCAAAACGATCACGAGTAGTGGCGCGAGATACGACCACACCGAAAGCAGCGGGTGCTTCGCGAGCCACGACGGCTGCTTGATCCAGTTCAAAAAATGATCGGGGTCAGCGGTACCCGATGCGGCCCGCCGTGCCAACTTGTAAAGTCGCTCGCGAAATTCAACTTTGTCTGCGATCGAGTGTCCGGCTTCATAGCGGTCCATCGCCGGCGCGGCCATCGCGGTCCCAACGATCCAATCGCCAAGCGTCCGTAAACCGGGGCCGGTCGATGCCATCGAGACGAGTTGAAAGAGCGACCCTTTGCCAAAGATATCCAGATCGTTAGACAACGAAGCCGGCGTCGTCGCACGCTCCGGTGCATCGGTTGGTTCACTTTCATGGGGCTTCCAAACCGGCAAGCGATCCCAATTGCGTTCACAGCGGGCGATCAACCGCCGCAGCACACTGCGGCTGTTCCGTAAGGATTCGATCTCGTCACGCAAACGTTGGTGCAACGTGATGACGACGAGGAAAGCAAGAATCGCGCCGACGGAAAGAGGCCAAAGCCACCTGAAATTTTCCGCGAAGCTCAGCGCGAACGTCGCGCTGGCGATGAGGAACAACACGACTCGTAACGTGTTCCATTTTTGGTCGCCGGACTTTAGCTTTTCTCGTTGGCTTTCGATCGATCGAAGCGACGCTTGATAACGCGTGAGGGTTTCGTTCATGGCG
>Ga0105045_10006110_pt1 | contig 10648 bp, 8 predicted proteins | sample MAT02_FD_78089 | JGI IMG/M metagenome (GOLD analysis project Ga0105045, IMG submission 78089) | Freshwater microbial communities from Lake Fryxell liftoff mats and glacier meltwater in Antarctica - MAT-02 (megahit assembly) | ecosystem: Environmental > Aquatic > Freshwater > Ice > Liftoff... | reverse complement strand
GTGATAATCGCAATTGATTCCAGAGGCGACCAATTGATCGCGAAAATGCCGCATCGGCGAAAAGAAAGCGACTAGGCGAAATTGATGTGACCAAACGTGCGTAGCTTCCTCGTCGTTCTCCGCCATCCAGACATGATCGCGCGACGGATCAAATCCATCCATCGCTGCGGACGTCATCGACAATTGGTCACCGAGCACCAAGACGAGATTTCGCATTTGGGGAACCTTGTCCAGTATTCAATGTCTACAACAAGACCCGGCGGAGCTAGTTTTTCTTAACCTTGTCGCCGAAGGTCCGTTGAAATTTACGAACCTTATTCTTCACGACGGCTTGGCAATAGCCTGCATAAGGATTCTTACGGAAGTAATCCTGGTGGTATTCTTCGGCAGGATAGAAGACCGATGCGGGCTCCAGCGTGGTAACAATCGGATCGCCAAATTCACCCGATTCATTGAGTTTCTTGATATAGGCTTCCACTTTGGATTTTTCCTCATCATCATGAAAAAAGATCGCACTGCGATACTGGGTTCCCTGATCGGCACCCTGGCGATTGAGCGTCGTGGGGTCGTGGGTTTTGAAGAACACTTCGAGAATTTCTTCATAGGTCGTCACGGACGGGTCGTAGTAAATCTCGACGGCTTCGGCGTGCCCCGTGTTGCCATTGCAGACCGATTTGTAGTCCGGGTTGAGCATTTGGCCGCCGATGTAACCGGAGACCACGTCGTTGACCCCCTGCATGTGCTCGTAGACCGCTTCGGTACACCAAAAACATCCACCGGCAAGGGTCACTACAGCTTCTTTGGAATCGTTGGTCACGGCTTTCTCGTTCGTTTGATTTTTTGTCTTTTTCGCTACGGGCGGTTGGGCAAAACCTGGACCACATCCGATCAGGGCGATCAGCAACCCGGCAGCACTGGACATAAAGGCCGTTCTCCAAGGAAAACGGGGCGATTGGCTTGTCATCGGTTTTTGCTCACTTTTCGTTTCAGGCGTCATTAGGTACGTCGTGGCCGAGGGGCCATGATTGCATTACGATTACAACGTCACTCGGTTCACCACCGCAACCCACCGGAGCCCCATGCAGTCGGTTTTTCATTATACCCACCGGGTCACCCCTGACGAAATCGACTCGCAGCAGCATGTCCACAACCTGCGTTACCTGCAATGGTCGCTGTGGGCGGCGCATGCGCACAGCACCGCCGGCGGGTGGGATTCGGCGGCGGCGCTCGCACGCGGTGTCGGCTGGGTGGTTCGGTCGCACGAGATCACGTATCGCGCCGCGGCCTTCGCGGACGACGATTTGATTGTCCAAACTTGGATCGCCGACCTGTCCGCGGTCGCCCTGAACCGCCGTTACCTCGTGCTGCGGCCCCGCGATGAGCAGGTTTTGGCGAAGATCACGACGCGGTGGGTGTTTGTGGATTTGACGCGGCACCGAGCGATCGCGATCCCGGACAAAGCGGCGGCAATGATAAGCGTCGTCAGCAGCCCGCCCCCGTTGCCCTGGGCGACGGCGAAATACGAGCCGTAAAAAGGCTTTGCTTTGAACCCGGATTTTGGCTTTAGGAGTCGCGTCAATCGTTAACGCTGGCCAAGCGGATACCCAGCGGCAGTGACTCGCCGAAGACGGCGGCTTGATCCTCGTCGGTAAAGGACGCCTGGCCAAGCACACACTGGATGAAATGGTCAGGCGCGTCGATCGATTTCAGGTGCTCAATCACTCGTGATGCAGCGGCGTCGCTGACGTCCCGGTGCCGGTCGCCGGACTGCCTCGCCATTTGAACCAGCGCCAACATCGAGGTGCGATCGTTCGCATCCGAACCGGTGAGGAAATCGATCCAGCGAGTCGCCTCGACCGGATTGACGATTTCGTTAAGGGGACCATACAGAGGCGTTCGGTTGCCCAAACGTCCGATCGCCCATCGCAGCGACGACACGATCGCCTGGCTCCGCTTGCGACCATATTCCTCCATCGCAAGTCGTCCCAGCGCGGTTTTATCGCTCGATGAAATTCGTTCCAACGACGCGGCCAATCGCCATCGCTCAGATTGTTCCTCCGATTCGATGCGTCCCGGATTACGCAGGGCTTGAAACAACGAATCGACCAATTGTCGCTGTCGTCCCGCGTTCAAACCGCCGCCAATTCGTCGCCAAAGTACGAGGCTATCGATCCGCGATTGGACACCGGGATGGGCGATTTTTTGGTAGATCGATTTCCACGTTTGGTCCACCCGCCAATCATCGACCGCAACGCCGTAGCCTGGACGCAAGCAGTAGCCGATCAAATTCAACCAACGCGATTCGTGCGACGCGGATCGTCGTCGACCCTCCGAGACAGCCATCAAGCGTTGCCACAATCCACGCAGCAGTGTCGGTGGCCAAGCCTCGCGTTTCATTTCGGTGATGTCTTGAAGCGTCGCAATCAGGCGTGCCGGTTTATCCGTCGCCTGGCCATCGAACACACGGCGGATCGCGGCATCGCATTCGTCCAGCAATTCGCTGTCCACGATCCCGCGTGATTCGCCACTCGCGAGGTGCGCTTCGCGATCGGTTTCGAGCGTGCTGCGGATATCGAATTCCAGTTTCCAACGTTTGCGAGATTGAGTGTCGACGCATGACATCTCGATCGTGCCGATCTCGCTCAATTCACACTCGATCGCCGCATCAATCTCCACCGCGTCGCTTGTCCGTCCGGTACGCAGCGCCGTGCGAATGGGCGGCAACGCGGTCGCATCACCACTACCGAGCACGACAATGTCATCGGCCAGGTCTGACAACCGTGTGCTGCTGACCCACATCGGAAACTGGACGGGTTGTCCAACATTTAACCGCAGGGGATGACGTGTGGCGCTGAAACGCTGGCCGGCTTGCGCATTGCCAGGAATCACGCACAGGGCTCGAACGGGTGCGTCATCGATTTGTAAGTAATATGACCGGCCAAGGTTCGCGGCGATGCGGACGCCCTCGCCGCGGCGAACCATCGCGTAATAAGCGGCCCCCTGGGCAACGGCCAAATCGAGCCGTGGTGACGACAGCACTTCGGGCAACCAACCCGGGTTTGCGTCATCACCAAACCATTTTGATAAACACTGGACAATGCGATCACGCAGCACCGGCGCGGCCATGACGCCGCCATTGAAAAGCACCCAAGCGGGAGAGTCATCCGATGACTGGTCGTCGTCCTTCAAGCCACTGCGCCGATGCGTTCGCAGAAACGCGGCAAGGTGCCGCGTGATCGCAGCATCGCTCGCGTAGGGCAACCCGAATTCTCGGAATCCGCTCGTCCCCGCGTTGGGGCGATCATCGAGCGCCACGACGGGAAAAAATCCTTCGACAATCGTTTGCTCGAAGTCGGCTGCCGTCAACGAGACCTGCATCGACCCGCCGATCAAGCCGGCTCCCGACGAAGGCAGATTCAACGTGTAGGTCGGGGGCGGCGATTGGCCGAGCATCGTTTCTTTGGCGGCCCGCGCCGCGCCGCGAAGCCGGTCCCACTGGTCCGGTTCCAGCGAAGACAGACCGTACGTATCGACCAATTTTTGTTCGGCCAACCTTGCGATCGCAAGATCCAAGTTATCACCGCCGAGGATCAGGTGGTTACCAACCGCAACGCGATGAAATTGCACCGAGCCCAACTCGTGGCCATCACCGGCGGGCTGCACACGGATGAGGCTGAAGTCCGTGGTGCCGCCGCCGATATCGCAAACCAAAATCATTTGCCCCGCGGAAATGCGGTCATGCCAGCGATCGGCGTTGGCGTGGATCCAAGCATAAAACGCGGCCTGCGGTTCCTCGATCAGGTGGATCCGCATTAAGCCAGCTCGCTTGGCCGCTTGAATCGTCAACTCGCGAGCGACCTCATCAAACGACGCGGGCAACGTGATGACAACATCCTGTTGCTCAAGCGGATCATCGACGTGAGCGGCGTTCCAAGCGTCGCGCAGGTGCGACAAGTAAGCCGCCGACGCCTCCACGGGGGAAAGCGGTGTTGCGGCTGCGTCACCGTGCCAGGGCAAAAACTTTGCACCGCGATCGATGCCATCATGCGATAGCCAGCTTTTTGCGGACGCGATTCTCCGGCCCGGATGTCGTTGGCCCGCGTCGCGGGCAAAGATGCCAACGATTGCGGCCTGATCCCGGTTCTGCCACGGCAATCGCCAACTGACTCCGCGAGTTTCCTCCGGTGTCAATTCATAGTGAAATGAAGGCAGCGTTTCACGGCTTTCCCATTCACCGGTATCCACCCACTGGATCACCCCAAACGTTTCGACGCTCCAGGGAGCACGATCAGTATCGACGTAGCACATCGCCGAATTGGTGGTCCCCAGATCGATGCCGACGACGAATCGAGATCGCGTGGCATCATCATCATGAGGGTCGGTCATGCGTCAGGCTCACGGACATTGAATTCCATCTTCCACTGCTGGTCGGTGGACGTCGAACGGCACCACAACTCGAACATGCCCAGCTCTGTCACGCGGCTCAAAAACGTGACCGGAACGTAGGGCGATTCGGTGGGCTGGTCGGAATCAAGCGTCAATTCGATCGATTCGCTTTCGACCAACTCCTCCGGCGACCAACGATTCAGTTTAGTGCCGACCGTATCCTCTGGACGCTGCGTCGATGAAAAGAAGCGAAAGCTCGCGCGTTCCCCCACGACGACGCCGATCGGCTCGCTGGGAACAGGAATCTCGGTCCCCTCTTCCATCGCACGGGGCGCGACGCACAAGGCACGCAGTGGCCTGGCCATGCCAGGGATCGCCAAACCCGCGGTCTCAATTCCGACGTAATAGGATCGCGCCGTGCCGCCGCGAATTCTCATTCCGCCCATCGCTTTGGAATGCCCATAAAACGCGGCACCAATCGCCACCGCGGTGTCCAGGTCGTCGGGACCGCCCAGCACCACCGGTAGTCGTTCACACCACGATGCGATCGTTTGTGTCATTCGCGATCGCAGCACATCGCTGCGAAAGACACCACCATTGAAAAGCAAATGCGTTGGCAACGTTCGCGGTCCTGACGACGGATCCGACGATTGCGTGTGATCGACCAAGAACGCTGCGACCTGTTTGGTGATTGCCGGATCGGCCTCGTATGGCAAACCGATATCCTGGAATCCCGACGTCGCCCGGCGCTGCGGACGACTCGATAAATCGCAGGCCGGAAAGAAACCATCGGCGATCAGTGTTTCCACTTCTTGTCGCGAGACGTCCGACGAAATGGTTCCACCGATCAGCGAACTGCCGCGCCCAAGAATCGACACCGTCGTCGAATCGGGCCCCGTGTTGGAAAGCAGATTTTCCTTCGCCGCACGGCACGCGTGCCACAGTGAAACGTTCTGCCACGGATCAAGATCGTGACCGCTGTCCTGCATCTTCATCCCGACATGGTGAGCCAGGGTGAGGTCCATGTTGTCACCGCCGACGAGCAAGTGATTGCCGACCGCGAGCCGCTTGAGATTTAATTTGCCGTCGGTTTGGTCAACGACAATCAACGTCAAATCCGTGGTGCCTCCACCGACATCGACGACCAACAATCGGTCGCCCTCGGCAAGCGTTCGCCGCCATCGTTCACCCATCGTCGCCAACCAGTGATACACCGCCGCCTGGGGTTCTTCCAACAGGACAAACGTCTCCGGCAACCCCGCCTCGATCGCGGCGGCGCGTGTCAGCTCTCGCGCCGCCGGATCGAACGACGCCGGCACGGTCAAGACAACCTGCTGGTCGCAAAGCGGTTCACCGGGATGCGAACCATTCCATGCGGCCACGAGGTGTTGTAAGAATCGCCTGGTGCAATCCTTCGCCGACACCTTGTTGACCTCCGCGGGCGCTTGCCATGGCAGCAACGCTTCAGTGCGTCCGACGCCGGAATGACAAAGCCAACTTTTCGCCGCGACGACCACCCGCTGTGGGTTCTCCGCCGCCTGCGCCCGAGCGTACTCGCCCGCGACGCCCGACGCCGGATCATCGACGCCGTCTAAATGCAACTCGGCGACTTCACCGGTCCTGGGCAGATACAAGAACGATGGCAACGAGATTCGCGATTCCACTTGACCGGGTCCCACGAGCTGCGGGATTGGCAACAGGTGGATCTCCGGCGCATCGCTTGGCACCTGCGTGCCGCTGATCTCGGTGTAGGCGACGACGCTGTTGGTCGTGCCAAGATCGATGCCGACTGAATAACGAGGGGACATGGGAGAGTTGATCGAAGGGATGAATCTTGGGAAGGTGCCGGGACAGTTGGGTCACGTCATGAATGTTTGATCTGAACCGGCGCGATGACGTTGGCATCCGCCGTGTCCCCGGTCCACTTGGGCAACTCGACGCGTGTTGCCTGCCATCCATGGTGAACCAGTTTTCCGGTGGCTTCGCCCGCCGCGGTTCCTCCCGTTGCCTCACCGATCCAAGACACTCGTGATGGCGATGCCGACGCGGGTACAGTGACCGTTACGCCGTCGGCGGCTTTTTCGATCGCTTCGATCCCCAGCGTTCGCTGAAGCGCCGAAGCACACTGGATCAAGCAGGGACGCGCCGCCGCCCCGACCTGTGCGTCGCTGTACGCGGACAGGTTTTCCTGGATCAGGTCGACCAACCTTGCTTCGCGTTGCAACATCCCGAGCAGTGCGACCGCGTCGCTGCGCGATGAGGCTACGGCTTTCGGTTGCGGCGCGGCGACCGACTTTGGTTGCACCGCGTCGATTTTCGCCACGCCGGGTTTGGCGTCCATGATGACGCGAAATTGGTCGGACACCGTCGCGTTGCCGATTGCCGCAAAAAAAGCCCGAAAAGCGATACCCAGTGCCATGCACACGTCCCGTCAAGAAGTCATCAAAGCCGGCATTTTAGCGAAATTGCACCGCGAACAGAATCGGCGGTCAAGAACGTGGTGTTGGGCTGCATCTGACTGCTGCGCGGGCACTTCGCGAGTGTCGATTTTTCTTTCCCGCTGCGCAGAGGTCGTGCAGTTTTTAAATCGTTGTTTCGCAGGTGTTTACTTCACTCTCCCCCCGGGAGAGTCGAGCCTAAGCAGGAGAGGAAAATCACGCCGAGCCCTCCCCGGACTGACGTCCGACCCTCCCGCTGCGCGGGCAGGGTGAAATGCAGGGTGCCATTTTTGCTCCGCAGGAGCGCAATGTCGTTAGATACTGCCGGTCGTTTAACGTTTTGGGGTTGCCGGGGTGGCGAGCGAGACGATCACGAGCACGAGGAACGCGAGCGGAATGGTCACGATGCCGGGCTGGCTGAGCGGTGCCCAGGCGTATTCGGCGGGCAAGCCGTAGACCTTTTGAAAGGTGTCCCCGGACAGCAGCACCCAGGCCAGCGAGCTGGTCATGCCAACAGTCACACTGGCGATGATGCCCTGCCTGGTTGTGCGTTTCCAAAACAGCAGCATCACCAGCGACGGCAGGTTGGCGCTGGCCGCGATGCTGAACGCCCAACCGACGAGGAATGTCACGTTCATTTTCTGAAACGCGATGCCGAGCGCGATCGCGATGCCACCGACGACGATCGCGGCGAACTTGGCGATGCGAACTTGTTGTCCACCGCTGAGTTTCATGCCGCAAAACCCGACCAACAGATCATGGGCGACCGCGCCGCTGGATGCGAGGATCAGTCCGCTGACGGTGCCCAGCACGGTCGTGAACGCGATCGCGCTGATGATCGCGAACAACGCGGGGCTGAGACTTTTGGCGAGCAGCGGTGCGGCCATGTTCGTGTCTTGGATGTCGAGCGTGCCGCTGGTCATCGCCCCCAAGCCGAGATACAGCGTCAGCACATAAAAGAATCCGATGCTGGCAATGCCGACGATCGTGCTCTTTCTCGCCGCCGCTTCGTCCTTCACGGTGTAATAACGAATCAGGATGTGAGGCAACGAGGCGGTGCCGCAAAACAGGGCGAGCATCAGCGAGATGAATTCGATGCGGTCTTTTGTCTTGCCCGTTCGTATCCCGGCAAAGATCGGGTGTTCTCCGGGACGCAGCACGCGTTCACCCTCGGTTGGTTTTTGGAAGTAGGCAATCGTCGTTGAGCCATCTTCGTGCCGTATCGTGTCGCTGCCCCAGAGGACAATTTCGCTGTCCGCGACGACTCGAAAAAACTCGATCGGTCCGAGTGGTCCGGTTTCTTTTTCCCCGCCGGGCAAACGCGATACGTGACCGACCGGGCGCAGCAGACGCTCTGCGTCGCCACCGCCCATCGGATACCCATCGACGGTTTTGGTGCCATCGGCATTCGTGGTGATGGATTGCCCTTCGCGAAGCATGACGCCGTCATCAGCACGCGTGACCGAAAAGATCTTGAAGCCGTCACCGTCGGCAAGACGAACAAATCGGTCGCGCTTCCAACCGTCGCCATCGGGCAGGATCGGCTTGCCCAAGAAGTCCGTCGCGACGGTAAATTCGCTTTCGCTGATCGGTCCGATCGACTGCAACGCGTGGCCATCGGCTCCGCCTTCACGAACGTTCAATCCGCGATTCAGGACCATCGCCGCCAACACAAAGCTGAAGATGACCAGCAGCGAACCTTTTAAGAATTGAACCCAAGTCGTCGAAACCATGCCGGCGGTGACGACGATGACCATCACGACGATGCCCACGATGACGACACCCGCCCAGTGCGGAAGACCGAGCAAGGGCTGAATTAGCGCGCCGGCACCGACCATTTGTGGGATCAGATAGAACACGCTGATGACGAGCGTGCTGATCCCCGCGACCAGCTTGATGCCACGCGAATCAAACGTGCTGTCCAACGCATCGGCAAACGTAAATTTGCCCAATCGCTTCATCGGCTCGGCGATTAGAAACAACGCCACGATCCAGCCGGCGAGGTAACCGATCGAGTATAGAAATCCGTCATACCCATACGCCGCGATCATCCCACAGATGCCCAGGAACGAAGCGGCGGAAAGATAGTCGCCGGCGAACGCGATCCCGTTAACGAACCAGGGAATTTGTCCGTGCGCGGCGAAGTATCCCTCGGAGGTGGTCGCTTTCCTGCCCAGAAAGAAACTCAAGCCGACGGTCGCGGCGACGAAGGCGATAAATAACGTCACGGCCAGCGGCGAAACTTCATGGATCATCGCGTCACCTCCGTCTCGGTCGTTTCGTCGGTTCCGACACGCGCCAACACTCCGTAAACGAGTGCCAATGCCAAGGCAGCCACGATCAATCCAAATCCATAAAGCAGCGCCACGTTGATACCGCCCCAGGGTCGCAGTTCCATCCACGTGGGCTCAAACGCGTTGATGAGAACGAACCCGGCGTAGAGGGCGAAGTAGATAAAAAACAGCAAAATGCCCAGCCGAGAATTATGAGACTGTGCGGCGGCGATCGAGCGATCCGGCGGCGGCAAATTTGCCATCAGCTTGGTATCCGAGGAAGAGCGATAAGGTGGGGGGGCACGGATATTAGCAGAAATGGTTGCCTGATTTTGACCCGCGATCGATGAACCGATTGACTTCGGATCAGACCGCTTGGATTTGTTGAACCGGTCGTAACGCGAATGCCGATGACACTCGTAATGCGGATTCCGCGGGCAGTCAGGTTTCGACCCATCGCCCCCGTCGACGCATTTCACCGACCAAACCACAGTCGTAGTGTCCTGGGGGGATCGCGATGTTACGTTTTGCATTGGCCGCAGCGATGGCCGTTTCTTTGTCGTTAGCGACGACCGCGTCGGCCGAACAGCGTGCGTACGGACGCACGTGGGGTGGTGCGAATGGCACCGTCGATTGGAATCGCTTTTATCACTACCCGTACGTCTACTATCCACAGAATTTCTACAGCCAAGAATATTTTCAGAGCAGCGACAGCCTGTACCACCGCTATCCGGCCGAAATGCGAATTCCGGTTTACAACAAACAGTGGTACAACGCCTATCCGTCGAACCGACGGTTCCACAGCGGCCACCATTTCATGCTGGACGTGTTCTGATCGGCTGAGCATGATGGACGGTTCGTCTGCTCACGAACCTGTCGCGAATTGCTGCCATCGGCCATGTCGTCCGTCGACCCCCATTCGATACCGAATCGAAAATCAAAACCCGTCGCTCGCAGCCTTTCGAGGTTGATCGATGCGACGGGTGAGGTCGTTTGGTTGCTCGACGCGGCGCATCGAATCGTCTGGATGAGCGATGCGTGCGAAACCTGGCTGGGCGTATCCGACGCTTCATTGGTTGGGGTCATCGCCGCCGCATCTCACGCGACGGACGACGAACGCACCGCGATTGCCGCGTCGCTGGCGCCACCGTTTGGCCTGCGCGAAATCGGGTGTATCGATGTCGACATCAGCCCACCACAATCGCCGGCACGTCACGTTCGATTCGTGCAGGTCGGACTGGAATCATCCGCCGTGATCATCGCGACATGTGGCCCCGTCCTGCCGTGTCGTCCACCGGAAGCAGAGGACTTGGTCGCGTTGCAAACCAGCTTGCATCGTTGGCGCAAACGCGATTCGACATGGGGCGGGATCGCCGCCGCCGGATCCTCTCGCGACGCCAAGCGACTGCGCCGGCAGATTCAGCTCGCATCGATCACACGTCAAAGCTTTTCGATTGTCGGTCCGCCGGGTTGTGGTGCCGAATGGATCGTCCGCCGCATCCATGTGCTGGAAACCAATCGCGGTCAACCTTCGGTGCGTGGGAACGTGCC
>Ga0105045_10006109_pt1 | contig 10649 bp, 11 predicted proteins | sample MAT02_FD_78089 | JGI IMG/M metagenome (GOLD analysis project Ga0105045, IMG submission 78089) | Freshwater microbial communities from Lake Fryxell liftoff mats and glacier meltwater in Antarctica - MAT-02 (megahit assembly) | ecosystem: Environmental > Aquatic > Freshwater > Ice > Liftoff... | reverse complement strand
TCTGAATCACGAGATTGATAGCATTCGAGCAACGGTTGTGCGTCAAACGATGTTTGCCGAGTTTGAAAAAATCACGCACGAAATGGCGGAAAGTGGAGAGCCACTGACCGTTGAGAGCTTCAAGTCGGTTTATCGCGAGTTGCTCACAGCTTACTTTGGACCTGAATTTGTGATCGACGATGAGTTGGAGTTGGAATGTTTTCGAATCCCTCACTTTTATAGGGCGTTTTACGTCTACAAGTATGCGACGGGACTTTCGGCTGCCATTGCGTTGTCCAAGAGAGTGCTCGAGGGTGGCCAGACGGAGCTCGACGGTTATCTTGGTTTTCTCAAGGGGGGCTGTTCCCAAGATCCACTTGATTTGCTCAAAGGGGCGGGGGTCGACATGACTCAGCCCGAACCGGTTGAAACGGCGTTAATTCAGTTCGGTGGATTGGTTAAGCAGTTGGACGAATTGATCTAGCCGCTGCCCAACGTTGCCTAAGTTGCCCTAGACGGCACACGCAAACCATGAGTTGGGGGCCAGTGTAGAAAAATGCGTGCCAAACCCGATGATTAACCCTTGCAGGGTTTGGCATTGCATCGCTACACTATGGGGCTTCCCTGAGGGAAAACGAGGGTAATGGACGATTCGTCGTCCGAATTGGCCTCGGCATTTTTAGCGTAAAGTTCATGTATGTAAAGGTTTAGGAGTAGGCTAGTATGCCGCGTCTTCTCGGTGTTGATATTCCGAATGACAAGCAAGTCATTTATTCGCTTCAGTATCTTTACGGCGTTGGACCGGTCATTGCTCGTGAAGCTTGCGTAAAGACCAAGATTAGTGCGACCAAACGGGCACGTGACTTGGATGAAGATGAATTGAGCCGTCTATCGACTTTGCTCGAACGCGATTACACCGTCGAAGGTCCGCTTCGTCGTCAAATCGGTCAGAGCATTCACCGGCTAAGAGAAATTAAGTGCTATCGTGGAATCCGACACAAGCAGAGCTTGCCGGTTCGCGGACAGCGCACCCGCACTAATTCCCGCACCCGCAAGGGTCCACGAAAGACTGTGGCAGGTAAGAAGGGCGTTAAGGACCTGCGATAGTTTCGCATGTGTCTTTTGTTGTTCCGCAATTCGACTTCGGATTGCGGACTGTTCGTATCGCGAACACATTCGTACACAAGTATCATCCGCATTTCGATTTGAAGGAACGGTCCCACTGTGGCCAAGACAGCAGCAAATACCAGTGCTTCGGTTCAAAACAAGCGACGCAAGGTTCGACGAAACGTCACTTCCGCCGTTGCTCACGTGAAAGCGACTTTCAACAACACGACTGTAACGATCACCGATGCCAAGGGTGATACGTTGTGTTGGGCGAGCGCTGGAACGAGTGGCTTCAAGGGTTCTCGAAAGAGTACCCCATTTGCTGGACAACTCGCTGCTCAGCAAGCCGCCGAAAAGGCTGCGAAGTTTGGCGTGAAGGAAATCGAAGTGCGCGTCAAGGGACCAGGTTCAGGTCGCGAATCAGCGATCACGGCACTGCAGGCCGCTGGCATTACGGTCAAACTCATTGAGGACATCACTCCGATTCCTCACAACGGCTGCCGACCACGCAAACGTCGTCGCGTCTAGTTTGATCAAAGTCGAATAAGTCATCACGAGTCAGTTCTTGTTGTTATTGGAGTAATTAGGCAATGCATATTCGTTGGCGTGGATTAGAACTACCGAGTCAAGTGAGTATCGATCGTTCGACGCTTTCGTCGACTTACGGAAAGTTTACGACAGAACCTTTCGAACGTGGCTTTGGAGCCACCATCGGTAACAGTCTTCGTCGAGTTCTTCTTTCCAGTTTGGAAGGAAGCGCTGTCACTCAGATCAAGATTCGTGGAGCTCAACACGAGTTTTCGTCGATTCAAGGTGTTTTGGAAGATGTCACTGAAATCGTTTTGAACGTCAAAAGCTTAGTGGTGAAAAACCACAGCGACAACACTCGCGTTTTAACAGTCACTAGAGACAAGGCTGGGCCGATCACGGGCGCTGACGTTCAGACAGACTCGGACGTAGAAATAATAAATAGGGATCATGTTTTAGCAACTCTGACGGCTGACGTTCCATTCATGATGGAAATGGTTGTTGAGAACGGCCGCGGATACATTCCAGCCACCGAGCATAGCTCCGGCGATCACGAAATCGGGATTATCCCTGTCGATGCGGTTTATAGTCCGGTTGTTCAAGTTCGTTATTTCGTCGAAGAGACCCGGGTTGGGCAAAAGACCAACTACGATCGGTTGATCATTGAATTGTGGACTGATGGATCCATCCATCCCGAGATGGCGCTTGTTGAGGGAGCCAAGATCCTTCGAAAGCACCTTAATCCGTTTGTGCAGTCTAGTGAGCTTGGAAAACAAGTTCACGCAGTTGCTCGCGGAGGGCCAGGAAGTGCCGAAGCACAATTGGAAGCCAAGTTAAACACGACGGTGGCCGAGTTGAAGCTTTCTGTCCGTGCGAACAACTGCTTGGAAGCTGAAGGCATTAGACAAGTGCGTGACCTCGTTCAACGGACCGAAGATCAATTGCTAGAAGTTAGAAACTTCGGCGAAACAACATTGACTGAAGTTCGTGAGAAATTGGGTAATATGGGGTTGCATCTCGGCATGCGAGTTCCTTCCCTCCGTTAAATTGACTATCAGCCGCGGGTTGGTCGTCGTCAAACTAATTAAATTGCAAATCGTTTTGGATATCTGTCATGAGACACCGTAGAAAAGGACGCGTTCTAGGACGCAATTCGTCGCACCGCAAGGCTTTGTTTGCGAATATGGTATCTGCCATTTTCCTAACTGAGAGGGAAACGACTGAACTAGAGGCTAACGCGCCGAAGGTACCCGGTCGGATTATTACAACCCTCGAAAAGGCGAAAGAAATTCGCCCAATGGTGGAGAAGTGCATCACGATTGCAATCAAAGGATTGGCTGGGGAAGCTGGAGCCGAAGAGTTTGCTTCAAAAGCAGAACGCGGGTCCGAAGAATGGAAGGTTTGGCGAAAGAGCGAAATGTGGCGGAAGTGGGCGGATGCCCGTTCACCTGGAATCACTGCTCGGCGACGTGTCTATGCAATGATTCGTGACAAGCAAGCGGTGGATGTTCTCTTCAATCGAATTGCTCCACGTTTTGCTGCACGTCCAGGCGGCTACACTCGCATCATGAGACTAGCGAAGCCCCGATTGGGTGACAATGGAACACGAGCTATCCTTGAGTTCGTCGGCAAGAACGACCGAGTTACTAAGAAGTCAACAAAACCAGCTTTCGAGGCAGCGACCTAATCGTCGGAGCTTGAAACACCAAAGTGAAACTATGGGGTGAGCGATGCTCGCCCCCTTTTTTTGCATTCTGTTTTGAAGCCATTACAAAGTATAGCCAGTTCCATTTGGGCTTCTCCCTGCAGGCTCTTAGGAGTGTTGATTGGCTCGTTCGGAATTCTGTTTGGCGATCAAGTTCGATTCAAGGGACGAGCAATTGAGTTCCATGATGGTGGAACCAAGTGGATCGTCAGTGACTGCCGAACCGACAGTTTATCCTTACTGTTACCATCGGCAACGTTGTTCTTGGGCAAACTGATTCGTTTCTTGAAATCCCACTAAAACACGAGGCCGTGTACATGGCTAAATACTAAGTAGATCTCGTCTTGCAGGTGTTCCAGACGCCGAATCGCGACCTCGAAGGGGCGAGCACGAACTAAGCTGAACCCAAAAAACAAAAACGGAAGATTGATCAGTTGACGCCGCGAGCGACGAAGGATTCGCAGATTAGCAATCATGTAGAAGTCGCTAAGGCCGGCCGACTCATTAGGGCAATTGCGGCTTTCGCGTCTCGTTCGTTTGGCATTTCAACAAACGCAAATCCTCGTGGACGATTAGTCTCTCGGTCCACGACGATACTGACTCGGTTTACCTCACCAAATCGCGCAAAGATTCTTCGGATTTCGTCTTCAGTTACCTGCGAAGACAAATTGCCAATATAGATGGTCGTCATGCTATACCTGTCCATTGCTGCAAATCAAACGAAGCGTTCCAGTGAAACGTTTCATGTTGATCCGCTAAAGTCAGTGCCATTTGGCTATCGCCTGAATCGGTTACGATTCTTTTGGTTGGCCTTTCGAAAGAACGCACCGAGAACTATCAGGGTAACTACGAGAGGCAGCACGCAAATGGTTAATGCTGCGACCAGTATGCCGATTCCCCAGGTGACCCCAGACTGAGGGTTAACTTGAGTGTTGCCTTGAGTTGCGACGCTCGGGTAGTTTGTCGACGACACCCCAATAACCGACGAGTTATTGGGTCTAGACAACGCCAGGAGAGCCTCCTTGGCCGTGTTGTCGTCGAACGCTTGGAGCAATGAGAAATCCGCGCCGGCGTCGGTCGAGCTTGAATCCATTTTCTCGGCAAAGACTTCTTCGATTGCCTTTGACAATGCGGCCTGATCATCGGCTCGACGGTAGGTATGCACGCGAGTCGCGAGAGAGTGATTTTTCTTCATGTCCACTCCGATTGCATCGACAGTCAACCCTCGAGAGAGCACGTCGGGCAGATAGAGCGCAAGTTGTCGAGCATCGTTTGCCTCTCCATCGGTTACGATGAGCAATCGATAGTTTCCGTAAATTTGTTTTTCTCGTAGCTGCAAAAGCGCATCGGCTCCCTCTCGCATCCGTTCTCCAAGGGGAGTGCCGCCGTCCGCACCTACTGCCTCGACGCGTCGAGTCGCTTGTGGAACAGAGAGGTGCTCTAGCGGTATCGCCCAGTGTTGCTTGGAACGATCACCATTGAGCAACATCAATCCTAGTTTAGTGTCGACGGGAAACTGTCGAAGGACTTCGGCGATTGCTTTCTTGGCGGCGTCGATTCTTCGAATTCCGCCACTCATGCGTTCGTTCATTGAACCGGAGTCGTCCAGAACGATGACCACATTGTCTCCAGCTGTTCCGAATTGGATCCAGTTGCAGAAACAAATTGCAGCCAGGCTGAGTGCGGGGCGTCGATTGAATTTCATGGGCTCAGTTTCTCAGGAGGGGTTGCGATATCGAAACTAGAAATTGAAGTCGGATGGTGCAAGAGACTCTGGGTTGACCTTGACGATACGGAACTCGACTCGCATGTTCTCTTTCGCTTCCTCGATGTTCTTTGGCTTGGGAATGACAGGCTCCATCACACCCGCGCCAATAGGTACAATTTGTGAAAGGTCAATGTTCACACCCTCACGCTTGGCGTAGCCTTGCAATTCGATAAACACGTTTTCTGCACGAGATTTTGATAAATTCAGTGCCGCCTGCATGGTGACCGATGGGTCCGGGTTTCCACCTCCGAAGGCGCCTCCCTTTATCAATTCCACAATCTCTTTAGTTCGATTCAGATCCATTGGTTTTCCGTTCATGAAGTATCTATAGTTGCCGGCCGTTCCGTTTTGCTGAATGACTCCTTTCGCGATCCCGCTCTTGATCAAGTCCAGTAGCGTTTTCGTTGGGTCCGAGTGGCCGCGAATGATCACACGTGCATTACCGAATTTGCTTGCTTCCCTGAGAGCGCGGGCGAAATCGGAACCATAACGATCCGCAGAAAAGTCTTTTTGATCCGGCTCGAAACCGATGGTGAAACTCACGATTGTATTAGCGTCGAGGTTGTCGCCCAAGAAGAGTTCTGTGGACTCAGCGGTGCTCGCGTTAAACTTCTCGGTAGTTTTAGGGCCGGTCAGTTCGATTCCAGAAAGCTTTGCAATCGTTGCATAATCGCTCTCTTTGCCTTCGAAGGTAAAGTTGTTCGGGTCGAATCCGTTGCGAGCTTTTGCATAGCCCCAACTTGTCGCTAAATCGAGTGCTTCGCTCATTTTTCCATTGAAACCACTTAAGTTTCCTTTATCCAGAAAGAAAGCGATTTGGCCGTTCAAACCAACGAATGAGCAGTCCAGTAAGAGACCGTGCGCGTCCGTTTCCAGTGTCGGAATGGTTTCTTTGCCGAAAATGCGTTGCGATAGACCGAGCACTTGCTCGTACTCTTTTGCAAGTTTATTCGTTTCGGAAAATCCTCGACGCATGGCAACCAGTTTTTCGGTCGCCTTGAGTTGGCCCGCAACGAATTTCTTGACCCATTCTTTGTTGGCGTCATACCAATCCCGACGCACAGCATAGACGTCAGCGATAGACCGACTCATTTGAGCTGTACTATTGACGACGTGAGCGCCTTCCACTGTTCCTTCGGCGCCGGTGCCAATCTCTGTCAGTCCCGTGCTCAAGCCCATCATGTCAGGAGTGATTACGCAACACGCGTCAATGGTGGGGTCTTTGCGGAACGCTTCTGCAGGGCCTTCGGGGCCGGTAATGTCTTTGGTCCAAACGATGGTGACGTCTCCCTTTTTAAGGTTAGCAGCTCCTAGGGAGTCGTAAAGCAACCCAACGTGCGGTCCGCCCTGCTGGCAAGCAATCTTTCTTCCTTTGAGATCATTCAAGTTTCGGATCGATTTGCGACCGACGATGTGATCGCCTGCGCTCCAAGACAATTGCATAATGATAACTGGCTTGGTCTTTGCATCTGAACCGAGTACCTCGCTGGCCAGTCCCAGCATGTGCATCGTGCCTCGAAGGAATGGTGATTTGCCTTGCATGTAGTTTCGGACTTGTCCGACAAAGTCGTCGCCGTTTACTAACTGAACGTCGAGGCCTGTTTGTTGGAAAATGGAGGACGGCTGTGTCTTGAGGTCTCCGTTGGCCAAGAACGTAGCAACGTCGCCGCCCCAAAGGATATAGGGGACTTCAATTGGACCGCCCTTGATGACTGGGCCTGCCTTCACCGGACCCAGCAACGTTGAAAACAATTCTTGCTTGACCGGTTCTTGAGCAGAAACAGAGGTCGAAAACAGGAGCAAGGCAGACGCTGCAATCAAAAAGGAGAAACGTGTCATGATATCTGTCTGTAGTTTGCGTTGATAATTGTGATGAAGCATTTGAGACCTGCGAGTCTCAACCGCGGCCCTCATGGCAACGTTATTTAGAGTCCTGCTCAGTATAGCTGTTGGCATGGTTGCGTGTCGGTTCACGTTTACGACGCCTTAAGTTGCGTTAACGAATTCCCTGCAATTCAAGTAGGCGAATTTCATCCTCCATTAGGGCGCGGTCTTTTTCGGAAATGTTGGGATCGGGCAGCAGGGACCGTCTGGTGCAGTTAATCAACGCTTGAAGCGTTTGGTATCTACGGGTTTGTTTAATCGCAGGCTGCATAAAGTCGCGGATGATACTCTTAAGGTCATCCTGGTCCTTGGGAGGAATCGCTTTGAACTGGCTGCGAAGTGCAGCGAAACCCGCAGACGAGAAATCTTGCTCGAGACCCTCCGTATCCAACCAGTTGACTAGCTCTTCATTGTCGATTTTGGTGGGTTTGAGCATCCAACGTATGAAGTCTTTTCGATCTTCGCCAATTGGATCTAAGATAGGAATGATCAAGTCTCCAACCCGGCCTGGTCTGCGAATATCTGGGGATAGCAGGTGAATTCGTGCTGTCATCAGCAGCCAGATCACTTTACCTCTCAACTTTGGATCGCTCATCATGCCTTGGATCTTGCCGGTCAGACGACGTTCTGTTTCATGGGTACCTTCACCGACGCCGCCGAACTGCGTATCCGCCTCGTCAACGAAAATGACTACTTTTTCCAAGGCTTCGAGAACACGTCGCAGGCGTTCAAAGATCACGTCTGTTTGCCCGAACCATTGGCTACGAATATTTTTCAAGACCAAGACCGGCATATCCAATTCGGCAGCGACAGCCTCAAAAATAAATGTCTTTCCTCCACCAATCGGACCTGCAATTGCTGCTCCGGGCAACGCTCGATCGTCCGGCAGCTTCATTCTGGGAATTAGATAGACGTTTAAGAATTCCTTCAGTTTGGAAAAACCGATCACATCTTTGAGCGACTGCGATGGCTTCTTGAACTCGATCACATCTTCACCGAGTTGGGACTGGATGAACTGCTCGACTTGGAGCGTGGTATCCTGACGTTCGATGGGTTTTTGGGCATAATCGGCTGCTAAAAGAAGCTGCCGCATGGCGTGGAGGCTCAATCCAGCAGTGGCTTCTGCAACCGTGTCTGCGGCCTGTTGAACGGACCTGCTACCCGCAAGTGATCCGTGCCATTGTATAAAGTGCTTTCGCGATGCGAAGTCGGGGGCTGCAACATCGATCGACACAACCTGGGGCATTCGCGAGATGCGTGGATGGATTAGGCTTCGCGATTCCGCGAAAAGCAAGACCGAATCTTTTCCGCCAAAGAACGTTGGGTCTCCAAACCAATCCGTGACGATGGCGATGCGCCGTACCTGAGCATCGTTCATCCTCGCGACGTCGCCATCGCCTGCCGGGAGCAGCATATCCGCCCCTTCGATCATGATGAGTAGATTTTCTTTCAAGCAGGTTCGAGAGCAAATAGTCAATTGCCTCAGGAACTCGAGTGCCTGCGTCGCATTGCCGATCGCGTCCCGAAGATATTGATCGAACTCGCGTCGCCGCAGACCAAACTTGCTTCCGTCGTTAAGCACTTCTCGCATTGGAATCGCATCGACTGAGATGCCGTTCTTCCATGCGGCCCAAGCTTCTCGAAGTTTCACTTTGTCTTCGTCCGAGACGCGAACCGGTCCGTTCAGCTCATAGACCACTTGAATCAGACCAGGAATCTGTGTTTTACTTTGAATAAAGGCCAGCAATGGAACATATTGCTTTCCTTCAAAATAAAGATCGTAAATGTTTCCTGAGATGACAATCGAACGTGCTTGTCCCGAATTGATAATGCGAGCTAGATGCCCGAAAAAGGGATAAGAGGTTGAGGGCAGGTCGCCCGTGGGTACTTGTACCGCAGTGGTGCTCATGGTTTCCGAAGTGTTTATGGTAAATGGGCGATGTCGAATGGATGCGAGAATCAAGCAAAACGAATGGACCAGCCGTCTAGCATATTTAAGATTCTAGACGATTCGCTATGCTTTTGTGTAACTCGCTTTGTCCCGGCAACTTCATACGCTGAGAAACCCATGCCGATTTTTGTTCAGATTCATCCGAACCCAAGCCAATCACTGCGTCAATCGTTTGAATCCTTGGCGGTGGCTCTTGGGTGTATGCCCGGCATGTACTTCGAAATGGATGGTTCGTTTGTTTGGGTTGACCATCGTAGTAAACCGGTCGGCCAAATGGATGGCATGGTCTACGATCGAGATGGCTGCCTGGAGTACGTCGAGATAAAAGGGAACTGCACACCCGACCAATGGCTTACTCTATGCCGAGCGGTTTGCGGGGTACCCATTTCTCAATCACGCGATGCAGAAGCGGACGATTTGACGCGGAGCTATTCCACCATTGAGAAGATGATTCGAGTGCATTTCGTCACTGAGGGCGGTTGGACGTCGGCCCGCGAGATTGCTAGCCGCTTAGCTGCAAACCTCGGTTAGCGAGTGTCGACGACGTAAGGAGCAAACACGGTGGTTCATACGAGAACGAACTATCATTCTCGACAATGCAGACCGACGCAATCCAAACGATTGCATGAGTTCCGACTCGCTGACGTCTGAGCTACATATCATGTTCAGCAGATAGTCTTCGAGCGCATATGAGGTACGGCATCGCGAATCGCAGAACTGCTGTTTCGCGACTATATGACCATGTTCCGTGCAAAAAACTCTTGGAAATGTGATGTCAATCCAAACCTGAATACTATTGAAGTTCAAATGGCGAATAAGTCGCGAAGCTGCGCATCCTCGCGGCGTACTTGAAAGTCCGCATCGAGGACAAAACACTTCGACATCAATCCGTTTCTTTGCGATAATAACGATTTTAGTATCGCTCCAGATGGAATCCGTCACTTCGCACGGGTTCAGCAATTCATTCAACGCAAAAACATAGTCTCGAAGTCGAACGTCCATGGGCATGATGTGTTCTCGCAACGGAAATCATATCGGGTTGATTTTCGCAAGATCTCGATCAATCGTAGCGGCAAAACATGTGTTTTCAAGCGTTGTGCGTTTTGCATGCTAAGAAAAAAATTGAAATTTGCACGGTGGCGGCGTAACATTAATGAGGCCAACAGTTTACGGATTCAGCGCATTCTTTGCTTGAAACAGAATGCAAGGCCGAACAGTTTTTTGGCTGTAAAATGTTTAAGACAATCCAACGCGAGAGAAAACGATTTACATCATTCGCCTTAATACGTCGCTGCAGAACAAATGGAGTTCCCAATGATTTCTCGTGACAAACAGACAACTTTAGAAGGGTGTTCTCCTTGCGTCGAGGGGTTTTGTGCACAGAAGACTTGGGCTGTTGTGTTGTTCGTTCTTTTTTCAATGAATACCGCGTTTAGTCAAGAATCAAAGCAACTTGACGGCAAGACCTCGTCGACTCAAAAGGATGGAAAAATCATCGACAGGACTTTTTCTTTTATCGCGGTTTATCCCATCGCATCACCCGCTATCGACTTGGGGAGTTTAGAAGCAGGGGAAATGGCAACTTTAAATTTAGAGCTTCAAAACAATTCCCCCAGTCATTTCGAAATTAAGAAAATCGTTCCAAGTTGCAGTTGCTACGACGTCCGAACCAATGGAAAACAAATCGCACCAGGTGGCTCTGTTCAGTTACTCGTGAGCATCAATGT
>Ga0105045_10006108_pt1 | contig 10650 bp, 10 predicted proteins | sample MAT02_FD_78089 | JGI IMG/M metagenome (GOLD analysis project Ga0105045, IMG submission 78089) | Freshwater microbial communities from Lake Fryxell liftoff mats and glacier meltwater in Antarctica - MAT-02 (megahit assembly) | ecosystem: Environmental > Aquatic > Freshwater > Ice > Liftoff... | reverse complement strand
TATCCGACAAGAACTTGCCATCACGGAGAGGGATTGTCGATTGTGCTCACACCCCATGCCAGCATTTCCAGATTGGAGGCATAAACCGAACCCGAAAGGAAATACGAACCCGACGCAAACGAACACCAGGCATTTGAATATTGGCATTGGTGTTCCCTCGAATTCCGATCGCAGATGGATTTCACACTACTTCAATTGGCCCGCGTTCGCTAATTCAAAACTCATGGCATTTCCCATCGCCCGCAAACTCTGGCACCTCGGCATGAGGGCGCGCCAGAATTGGTTGCTCCGGCACCAGAGCCGCTTCAGCTTCGCCATCCACATGGTGGGGATTCCCCTCGCCTTGCTCAGCCCCATGCTACTGTTCATCGTCGAGTGGTATTGGGCCGTCGCTGCGTTCTTCGTCGGCTACCTTCTCCAATGGATCGGTCACAAATACGAAGGGAACGACGTCGGCGAGTTCATCCCCATCAAGAAGGCGTTGGGCTTGCCCACGGTCTCCATTGCCCCGCAGTACCTGCCAACCCCGCCGATCCGTTAACTCGCCACACTTGAGGTATTCCCCGCAGATTCCCAAACATTCTGAACAATCGCCCCTCCTAACCGGCATTTTCCGCAAACTTCTATCAACTCTCGATCCCGATTCAGCCGATACCGATTGTTAGACTCCGCGCCGCCCGTGCATTGTTCAGGGGCAAGTTCGGGAAGCGGAATCCGGACGGGGACGATCAATGAAGCTGGCACGCAGGAAATGGAAAGCGCGATTCGTCGCGGGGCTGATCACTCTCGCGGGCTTCGGCCTGGGCGGTTGCAAAGGCAAGATCATCCAAGAACCGAGCGATTGGCCCGAAGCCATTCCGCCGCGGATTCCGCCCACGTTGGAAACCCAGCCGCAGGAAGCGCTCGGGCCGACCACAATATTCAACGGCATCCAGCCCGCCACGGTGATCGATACCGATCGGCAACTGCGCAAGATGACATTGAAAGAAGCGTTGGCCATCGGCATCGAAGGCGGCAACACCGGCAGCCAAGGGTTGAATGGCCAAGATTCCACTACACTCCCCGGCTTCACCGGCCGCGGCACCAACGGTACGGATACCGTTCGTGCGTTCGTCATGGATCCGGCCATCGCCTCCGCGGAAGTCGAACGTTCGCTCTCGAAGTTTGATGCCCGTTGGATCAGCAGTATGGTTTGGCAGAAGCAAGATCAGCCCACCCTCACCCTTCAACAAAGCTTCAGTAACGGGGATAGCGCAGCGCTCACGAGTACGCTCGTGAAGCCTTTACCGACCGGGGGCGTCGCCGGGATCACCACGAGCATCAACTACCTGAATTTGTCGTCGCCGCCGCAGAACTCGCAATTCGTGAGCCTCAACACGTCGTACACACCGCGGGTGCAGTTCATCTTCGAACAACCGCTCTTGCAAGGCTTTGGCGTTGAAGCCAACCAACTCTTGGGCAGCCACCTCGGGAGCATCCTGATTCCCGGCCTCCGCGCCAGCGGCGGCTCGGGCACGGAAGGGATCCTCGTCACCCGCGTCCGCAGCGAACAGGCGAAATCGAACTTCGATGCCCAAGTGAATCAACTGCTGCTCAACGTGGAAGTGGCCTATTGGAACCTCTTCGCCGCGTACTACAACTTGTACGCTCAAGAAGAAGGTTTGAAAGCTTCGTACCGCTATTACCGTTTGCTCGAAGACCGCAAGAACCTCGACTTGCCGACGTTGCTCCCGCAAGCTAAGGCCCAGTATTGGCTCTTCCGCCAACAAGTGATCACGGCCCGGGGGCAAGTGCTCTCCGCCGATCGTGCCCTCCGCGGCATCCTCGGCATGCGTTCGGACGACGGAACTGTACTGATCCCGGACGATCAACCCTCGCTCACCAAGATGCCGGTCGATTTCGCATCCTCGATCTCAGAAGCGATGCAATACCGCCCGGAACTCCTCACCGCCCGGTACGAAGTGAAGGCGCAGCAATTGAACTTGCTGAACCAACGCAACCTGCGGATGCCCGAAGTACGGGCCTACGGGAGCTACGATATCGCCGGGCTCGGTTCGGGCCTCGCCGGCAACGGGTTCACGAACGGCCAACCTTCCAACGCGCTCACCAGCTTAGGCAACAACAACTTCAACAGTTATCAGATCGGCTTGCGCGCCGATATTCCGATCGGCTTCCGCGATGCCAGCGCCCTCGTGCGGCAATCGCAACTCTCCCTCTGGAAGAGCTTCGAGCAACTGCGCGATTCCGAACGCAAGGCCTACGAATTCATGGTGGAATCGATGCGCAACCTCGAACAATCGTGGGCCACGGTGGAAGTGAACCGCAACCGGCGGATCGCCCTCGAAGATCAACTCACGCGGATCAAAGAGCGGATCTACGGCGAGGTGTGGAAGGGCACCGAAGAGCAGAACTCGCTCATCATCGCCCTGCGGGACTTCTCGAACGCCATCTCCGACGAATTCCGCGCCATCGCGAACTACAACTCGGCCCTCGCCCAGATCGAATACGCCAAGGGAACCATCCAACGCTACAACCACGTGAGCGTATCGGAAGGGCCGCTCCCCGCGTTCGTGCAGAAGAAGGCGTCGGATCACTTCCGCGCCCGCGCTGCGGGCTTGAAGTTGCGGGAGCACCCCGCCGAGTTGCCGCTGACTGGCCTCGACCGTTACCAGCCCACGCCGGTCGACGCTCTGCCGATGCCGGGGGTGAATGCGGCACCGCAACCCCTGCCGACTCCGCTACCAGGCCCGGCCGCAAGTCCTTCGGCCCCGCCGAAGCCGAGCCAAATGCCGGCCATGGAAGCGGCGAAAGCGTCTCCGACCATCGCCTTGCCGGGAACTGTTACCCCGTGGGATCCGCGCGTGGCGACGCCGATCCGACCCGATGCGGAAATCCTGAACATTCGCCCGGCCGTGCCAGCGAACACCCCGCCGATCCGGGTTACTCCGGCACCGGATGGAACGGTACCGGCTTTGCCGATCTCGGTGATGCCACCGCGGTAGCGTTGTCGCGGGCGGAGAAGTAAATTGCCGGTCGCCTCCCTATATAGATGGTTAGGGGAGGTGAGGTGAGAATGCCGCCGGTTCACAACAACAGCGCCGAGTATTGCCGGAGCGTCGCGGTCGATCCCGATCGGTTGCCCCGGCACATCGCTATTATCATGGATGGCAACGGCCGTTGGGCCGTCGAACGCGGAAACGAACGGATCGAAGGGCACCTCCGCGGGGCCGACGTTGTCCGGGCGACCGTGACCGAATGCTGCAAGTTGGGAATCGAACAACTCACCCTCTATTGCTTCAGCGCCGAGAACTGGAAGCGACCCGCCGCCGAGGTCGAATTCCTCATGGCATTGCTCAAACAGTATCTGCTCGACGAACGGCAGTTGATCCTCGATCAGAATATCCGCTTCCGAGTGATCGGCCGCCGCGAAGGCATCCCGGCGGATGTTCAAGCGGAAATGGATGAAAGCATTCGATTGAGTGCCGGGAATACCGGGTTGACTCTTTGCTTGGCCATCAACTACGGCAGCCGCATGGAAATCGTGGATGCAGTGCGGGCATTGGCGGAACGGGTGAAGCGTGGCGAACTTGCACCGAACGCCATCGACGAAGAAGACATCTCCGGAGCACTGTATACTTCGGGGATGCGCGATCCCGATCTGCTGATTCGCACCGCCGGGGAAATGCGGATCAGCAATTATCTGCTCTGGCAGATCTCCTATGCCGAGCTTTGGGTGACGCAGATATGCTGGCCGGAATTCGATGCCGAAACGCTGCATGATGCCTGCCGATCCTTCGCCGGGCGGGATCGTCGCTTCGGTGGCCTTGAAAACATTCGCGGTGCCGTATGAAACCGGTGATCCGCCTATGCTGAGTAAACGTTTGATCTTCGGCTTCCTCATGGCCGGCATCGCCGGGGCGCTGCTCTACGGGGATGCGTACCTCGCCCCGTACTACCCGCTGTTCGCAATCACCGTGGCGGGGGTGGGCTTCCTCGCCGCCCGCGAATTCCGATCGATGATCGCCCCAGAATCGCGGCCGCGCCCGCGATTCTTCCTTCTCGGTATCGCGGGGATTCTGCTCACGAATTTCGCCCAAGCCGCGTACGAACAGCACTTCGATCGGGAGTGGGGCCCGGCCAATTGGCAACCGCTCTTCTCGGCGTTCACCGCGTTCGTGATCGGGGCATTCGTTGTCGAAATGATCTACTTCGAGAAACCGGGGGAGAACACCGAACGTGTGGCGTACACCGCACTCGGTTTCGTCTATCTCGGTGTGCTCCCCGCCATGTTCCTGAAAATTCGCTGGTTGCACCCCGAGTACTCCAAGGAAATGCTGGCGCTCGCCATCTTCGTACCCAAGTGCGGGGATATCGGCGCCTACTTCGCCGGTCGATTCTTCGGACGGCACCCGTTCACGCCTAAGCTCAGCCCGAAGAAAACCTGGGAAGGTTTCCTCGGCGGGATCGCGATGTCGATTTTCGTCGCCGTGACCGTCGATCAAGTGCGGCCGATATTCAAAGCCGGGCTGGTGGAAGCGATCCTCTTCGGCGCCGTGGTCGGCTTCTTCGGCGTACTTGGCGATCTCGCGGAATCGCTCATCAAACGGGACGGCCAAACCAAAGATGCGTCGCGCAGCATCCCCGGCTTCGGCGGTTTGCTCGACGTGATCGATTCGATCCTCTTCGCCGGGCCGGTGGCGTACCTCTGGTTCATGCTGCGTAACAGCTGAGTCAATGCATAACCGCGAACCGTTACCCGTTCCCGCCTATCATGTTCTTTGCGATTCTTCCCGAACGAGCCTTACATGCCCGAAACCGCCAGCATTCACCGCAACCTCACCCTCGATAGCCGCGAAGAAGCGGTGATCCTATTTGGCCCGCGCGATCAATTCCTCCGTAGCATCCGCGATGCCCTCGGCGTGAAAGTGATCGCCCGCGGCGATACGCTCCAACTCGACGGCGCGGAAGAAGCCGTGGTTCAAGCGGAACGGGCGATCCAACAACTCCGCCAAGTGTTGCGGAAAGCCGGGAGATTGCTACCCGAGGATGTCCGCTCCGTACTGGAAGTGGTGAAGGGGGGCGATCCGCGAACCGGGGCCACGCCCGTAACCACCATGGATTCCGGAAAGCAAGTGCGACCGCGAACCGACGGCCAAGGTTTGTACGTGCAAGCCCTGAAAACACACGATATTGTGATTTCCGTCGGCCCTGCCGGAACCGGGAAGACGTACCTCGCCATCGCCTACGCGGTGATGCTGTTGAAAACGCACCAAGTGAAAAAGCTCGTGCTCGTGCGGCCCGCCGTGGAAGCGGGGGAACGCCTCGGCTTCTTGCCGGGGGATCTGATCGCGAAGATCAACCCGTACCTGCGGCCGCTTTTCGACGCCCTCAACGAGATCATGGACGTCGATACCGTGAAGAAATACATGGAATCGGACATCATCGAGATTCTGCCACTCGCTTACATGCGCGGCCGAACACTCTCCAACGCGTGCATCATTATGGACGAAGGCCAGAACGCTACGGCGGCACAGATGAAGATGTTCCTCACGCGGATGGGCCTGAATTCCAAAGTGATCGTGACGGGGGATATGACGCAGGTCGATTTGCCGCGGACAGTGAAGAGCGGCTTGGCCGACGCGGTTCAGCGGTTGCGGAACATCGAAGGGATCAGTATCGTCCACTTGCAGGATATCGACATCGTTCGTAATCCGCTCGTTGCGAAGATCGTGAATGCGTACGACGACGAGGGGAACAAGCGCAAGGGTTTCGGAACGAAATCGAGTGCGGAATGAGTGGCAGCCGACCGATATCCGGATGATCGATTACTTCGCCCCTTCGTAAACGATTTCGCACAACTTGCCCAGCACTTTGCCTTCGCGGGTCGGGCCGATATCCTTGGGCAACGGCACGTCGTTCACGAACATAGCGAAAAAGAGCTCCCGGCCGCTCTTCGTCGCCATCGTGCCCGCCAAGGCTTTCCCTTTCAGGAGGAAGCGGTCGTTGATGCTGTCGTGCCAACTGAGCGTGCCGGTCTTGGCGAACACCTTTCCGTAGGCGCCGCTCTCTTCCTTCACGATCCCCGCGAGGGTGCCATCGACCCCCATCTCGGGTAACCAACCCTTGAACTGTGGCCAATCCTTCCGCTTCGCCAGCGCTTCGAGCAGTTGAACCGTCGCACGCGGTGTGATCGCGTCGGCGGAAGCGCCGCCCGCACCCCCGGCAAACGAAATCGTTTCCACATCCACACCCAACTCCTTGAGAATCTTCCCCTGTTCCCGCAACCCTTCACTCAATGTGCGTTTGCCCTTCTTCGCCGCGACCAAGCAGGGAAGGGTGCTCGCGTACAAATTGTGGCTCACCTTCAGCGTCACTTTCAGCATTTCGCCGAGCGGCGTGGATGTGTGCTTGGCCAGCGTGTTCCAATGATCGTAATCGCCCGCGTCCGGGAAATTCTCGCTCGCGGGGCGGAGGATCGGGGCCATCACTCGGATGCCTTCGCGGCGCAGGCATTCGATGAAACAGGTGCGGGCGAAGAGCGCCGGTTCCGAAAGGGGGTAAATCCGAATCATCGGTGCCATGCCCACCGGCACGCGGCCGCGGATGCTGAACGCATGTACGCCGGACGAGGCGAGCGTGATACTCGGCGATTGCGAAGTGCCGGTGGTGGTCACGTCGATATCCACTTGAACTCCCTTCGTTGCAGGGATCAATTCGACCTTGGCCGGGTCGCCCGCCTTCGCTGCGGGAGTAATCACGATGTCCACGACGTTGTCGTTCACCATGATCGGGGAGATCGCATCGGGGCCGCTGCCGGTGCTGCGGGCCGAAGCGAAGAGTCGATCGTCGATCAGAACTTCCGCGGAGACTTCCTTCAATCCGGCGTCTTTCAATTGCTTGGCCAAATCTTGCAGGGCCGCAAGCGGGTTCGCCGATGTGAGCTTCGTCTCGGTATTGCCGCTGTTGGCGTAGGTGTGATCTTGGTTGGCGAATTCGAGTTTGCCATCCTTACCCGTACGGCCTCCGAAGGCGAGATCGCCACTGGCCACGAGGATGAGATCCCCCTTCAACATGCCGTCCGGGTCGATCTTGGTTTTAGAATAGATTGGCGTGACGAATCGATGGTCGGCCCCGTATGCGATCATCGCGGCGGCGCAGGAATAAAGTTTGGTTGTGCTTGCCGGGGTGAAGAGCTTCTCCGCGTTGCGTTGGTAAATCGTTTCGCCCGTCTTGGCATCCACGATGAGGATCCCCCAGTGGGCCTGCTTGTAGTCGGGGCCGTCGATCACCGCGTCAATGGCTTTGGCCAGCGGTTCCTCGGCGTTCGCGCACGGAATGAAAGCGAGAATGAGCAATCCAAACATTCGATTCACGGCGATACCCCGGTTGGAAGAACGAACTGTGGCGATTGTACCCGAAACGCACCGGCACGCTCGCCAATTCCACCCTTGACGGCTTACATCGAGGAACTAGCCTTATCGGGTACGTTTCGATGGATCCTCTTCACGAAAGTTGCCATGCCCGCAACGTGTGTCGTCGGTTTGCAGTGGGGCGATGAAGCCAAAGGCAAGATCACCGATCTCCTCGGCGACGGTTTTGAATACGTCGTTCGATACAACGGCGGTGCGAACGCCGGCCACACGATTGTATGGGGGGATCGCACGTTCAAACTTTCGCTATTGCCTACGGGTGTGCTGAAGCCGCACGTCACCTCGGTGATCGGGAACGGCCTCGTGGTCAATCCGGTGCGGTTCATCGAGGAAGTGGATCAACTCACCAAAGCCGGGGTGAGCGTCGGTAAGAACCTCGTGCTCAGCGATCACGCCCACGTGATTTTCCCCTACCACATGGAAGAGGAACGCCTGGCGGAGGCCGAGAGCGGCGACGGCAAGATCGGCACCACCGGCCGTGGCATCGGGCCGTGCTACCAAGATAAAGTCGGCCGACGGCATGCCATCCGCGTGGGGGAGTTGTTGAATGCCGAGCATCTGCGGTTGCGTTTGCGTCAGATCGTGCCGATCAAGAACCGCATGCTGAAGGCCATGCACGATTCCGCCAAACAATTCGACGCGGACACTTTGGCCGAGGAATACCTCGGTTACGCGAAGCACCTCGCCCCGCACGTCGGCGATACGGTGCAACTGCTGCACACCGCGTTGAAGCAAAACAAGAACATGCTCTTTGAAGCCGCCCAGGGTTCGCTCCTCGACGTCGACCACGGCACGTACCCGTATGTAACGAGTAGCAGCAGTTTGCCCTCGGGTATCTGGGCCGGGTCGGGCGTGCCGAGCCGGAATGTGGGCCGTATCATCGGCGTGGTGAAGGCATACACCACCCGCGTCGGCGGCGGGCCGTTCCCCACAGAGTTGAATAACGATACGGGCGAACGCATTCGTAAGATCGGCCGGGAATATGGCACTGTGACCGGTCGGCCGCGCCGAGTCGGTTGGTTCGATGCCGTGGCCGTGCGATATACCGCGGCGCTCGCCGGGGCCGATGAAATCTCGGTGATGCTGCTGGACGTGTTGAGCGGATTGCCCGAAGTGAAGCTATGTACCCACTACGAATGCGATGGCCAACGAGTCGACCACTTCCCCAGTGATGCTCATGCGTTGGAGCGTTGCACGCCAGTGTATGAAACACTGGCGGGCTGGAACGAGAATCTCACCGGCATTCGAACTTACGCGGAACTTCCCGCCGCCGCGAGGAATTACGTCGAACGCATCCGCGAACTCGTGGAGTTGCCGATCTTCGTCGTTTCCGTCGGCCCGGATCGTGCCCAAACAATTCCGGTCGGGAATTAGGGTGGCACTGCCGACCACGGATAATGTTGGGCAGAAGCCCACCCTACAAAAAAAGGCCGACGGGAGATTCCCGTCGGCCTTCGTTGTTACGATTTAGTAACGGTCGCCGCCGCCACCGCCGCCGTAGCCACCTCGGCCTCCACCACCGCCACCGCCTCCACCGCCATAACCACCACCGCCGCCGCCACGGGGGCGTTCTTCGCGGGGCTTGGCTTCATTGACCGTCAAGCGACGGCCTTGGAATTCGGTATCGTTCATCGCCTGAATGGCGGCTTCGGTACCGTCGGTCATCTCGACGAACCCGAACCCGCGGGAGCGGCCGGTTTCGCGGTCTTGAACGACTTGGGCTTTCACGACCGTTCCGAACTGGGCGAACGCTTGCGCGAGATCTTCGCCCGTGGTGGTGAACGCCAGATTGCCGACATACAAACTCTTCATGCTAAATCCTCGAGGCATCCGGCCTTACTGGCCTTGTGGACGCCCGCTACTCGAAGGCGGTCACCGCACTGCGGCGACACGGAGAAGCGACGGATGGGGTGCATACACCGCACCGACAAGATGACCCACACCGGATTGGCAGACGCGCTGAGAAATGTTCTGGAGCATCGTTCGACAAATATGGTGGGGGAGTCGCCAAAAACGTTCCGGCAGAGCAGAGTGGAGATTTTCTTGCAGAGGATGGTAAAACCCAACTCCGAACAATTCGCCCGTTCAGCTAACCGACGCAACGCACAACGACCCATCCGAGACTTTCCTGCGCGATGGGTACATCCCCAACGTGCAATTTGAGTATACCCGCGGGCGATCGAAAAGAAAGGGGAAAATCTTTCAAGGGGAACGAATCGCTCGGAAAACCGAATCCCAAGTCACTTTCCCATCGTACCAGGGGATCGCTCGGATCGAGTTGCCAACGTTGATTCGCAACATCGCTTCGATCAAGTTCGTATCCGTGGCCGCCCTCAACCCGACGTACGAGGTGGTGAATCTCGGGTTGATCTCAAGCGCGAAATCCCCCGCATCGCTAAGAATCAGATCGATCCCAACGTAACCGAGGAAGCCTTCGCCCGCCGCTTCCAACGCGGCTCGCCCCAAGCGGATCGCCCGTTCGGCTAGCGCCGGGGAAAGGGGAAGTTCTCCGCCGAGGTAATGGAAACCACCTTCGCCACCGAGAATTTGCCGCGTGGGGCAAAGTGGGAGGATTCGTTGCGTGCCGACCAAGAATGCGATGCTCGCCGGGATGCCGGGGATGAATGGTTGCGCGATCATCCCGGAAGGTGATCCGCTCCGGCAGCGTTCGTACTCCTCGGCATTGAGAACGAGAGCCATCCTTTCGGAACCGGCGCCGTCCCGGGGCTTCACAACGGCGGGGAATTGAGAATATCCGGGGTAAGCGAGAACCGTCGGCGGTGTGGGGATTCCAACTTCCAGCCAACGTTGGGCCAAGGCGAACTTATCCGCAGCAAGGCGGATCGCCTCCGGCTGCGACCCGAGGAGTTTGCCGCCGAGCTTCAATATGTTCCGTGCGAGCTTTTCGAGAACGCCATCGGTTTCCGGAGCGATCAGCAACGTGGCGTCCGCGAATCGAACCGCATCGTTGAACGTGCCTTCGATCAATTCGACGCCATCGATGCGGGCGAAATCCTCCCGTACAGCGTCCCGCATTGCCACGCCTTCGCGGTAGAGGGGATCGTTCGTGTTGGAAGTCGCGGTGATGTGCTCGTAAAGGAATACTTTCATGGGTTTCGATGCCGCTGCGAACAAAATTCAGCCGAACCGCTGCCCCTACGATCCGCCGGGGCGAATCCTAGAATGACCAACCACGATCACGATTGAGGTTATACCATGC
>Ga0105045_10006107_pt1 | contig 10652 bp, 7 predicted proteins | sample MAT02_FD_78089 | JGI IMG/M metagenome (GOLD analysis project Ga0105045, IMG submission 78089) | Freshwater microbial communities from Lake Fryxell liftoff mats and glacier meltwater in Antarctica - MAT-02 (megahit assembly) | ecosystem: Environmental > Aquatic > Freshwater > Ice > Liftoff... | reverse complement strand
TATCGAGATTCGTTCAGCTTTTTTTGTGGACTTTTTTGAAAAAAACATTGATCGCTAGCTCTTCGGAAAACGTTGACGGTCTGTTCTTAAAGGCGGGGCAATATGTGGGCAAAGGAACGAGCCTTTGGCAACTTGATGGCTCGCATTAGAGCTACGTAGTATTAAGGTTCTGTTAGAGCTAAGGGAAGATGTAGCGAATATGCCATCTATTAGGTTGCGTGCTCAGGACGGACCTTCACGAGAACTTAACTTCATTCAAGGGAGAAAATTTATCGAAGGGGATATATTCGAGACTTGATTGCATCAATTCTTTTTTTTCTCGTGGTTACAGTCATGTTCTCATCAAACACTGTTCGCTTCTGGTTCTTTGCCGCCATGCTCGTTCGTCCAGGCATTGCGCAGGAGCCATCGTTTCGTTCCCCTTCCGGTTCCGAGTTTGCCAAGGTCGTACCTGGTGGCATCACTGTTCTGCCGAGCGGTAGACTTTTGAGTCCCGTCGGAAAGCGATTTTACTCGGGTGAAGATTTGTGGAATATCGTTCCAAGCCCTGATGGCAAGCGCATTATTGCCCTTTGCGACCAAGGGATTGATATCTATTCAACGGAACCACTGGTGGGTCGACCACTCTCTTTTCGGATACCGTGGAGAAACGCCGCGTTTTGCGCCGTCTTCACGAAAGATGGCAGTAAGCTCATCACATCCAGCGGGGATGCAAGTCATGGAATCCAAGTCTTTGATCCGACTGCATGGAAGAGCCTACCAGTGGAACGCCTCGAGCCTCTCGACCATCAACCGATTCAATCTATCACGGCAGATAAAGAGGCTTACATTAATGACATCGATCTTACGTGCTGTGCGTTAGCCCTTGGGCCAAGAAAGGTTACGTAACTCATGAGCACACGTCCATCATCAGCATCATCAAAACGATTTACGGTTTGTTCGACTTGGGGCCAAATAATTTATTCGATGCGACGGCCACGGACCTATCGGATATGTTTGCTTTCGAACCCAACTTTACGCCCTACAAATACGTCCCAGTCGATCCTCGTGTGTTTAAGCCAGAGGACACGTTTGACCCGACCGATCCGAAATTCGAACGCCGACGCAAAGAGGGCTCTCCGGTCAAAATGGACGATCCCGATTTCGTAGAATGGCTGCGAAACCGATAGTCTAAGTTGGAGTTCAGGCTTTAGCCGCTGCGTTTGTTTTGTATTTTGTAGCGGCAAAGCTCCAGCCCTCCGGTTTCGCGGCATTCCCACGATGTTTCTAACCATTTTCTTTCCGATTACACAATTCGATGGGTTTCTCGCATCCTGTACTGTGTCATGATGTAACGCACCGTCCGCGTCCTCAGTCGGTTTTTCCCGGATTCCAATTGCTCGATAAATTGTATGGCCCCACTAAAAGACGTTCACTTCGTATTTGCTATCGTCACCTTTTCGATTTTGGCAAGCTCTGCGTTTTCTCAAGACGAAATACCCGTGGTGTGCTCCATCGAAGGTAGAGTTATTGATGAGGCTGGAAATCCGATTCGCAATGCGTTCTTGATGCAAAGAACGGTTTCTGATACCGACGCGACGGTTCCATTGGAGATGCTTGTCAACGAAGATGGAACCTTTCGGATGCAAGCACCTGTTAAAGATGCATCGTCCTTTGGCTTGTACGTGGTCGCGCCAGGATACGCAACGAGGGAATTTAATCAATATAATCTCCATGGGCGCCCCATCGAAGCCGTCTTAAAACCTGACGAAAAACTGGCTGTGCAAGTCGTCAGTCCAGATGGCAAACCGATTCAAGGCGCAATGGTATGCTTGAATGGGGCCGGTTTTCCAATCAATCGAGCGCTTCGACAACGACTCGGGCAACGCACCAATAAAAATGGCGAAGCTGAGCTTTCGGGTTTTTCGCTCAAAAATTTTTCCGTTCAGGCGGATGTACCAGGTTATGGGACGCTCCACTGGCATTTACCTGAACGCGTCTCCGAAAAGCGAATTTGGAAGTTGGTTTGCCCGAGACATCGAGCCTCGCTCCAAGTAAACGTCATCGATCATGCTGGAGTTCCGGTCCATATGGCTTACGTCACAGTCAGTAGGCCGAGCGAGGAGGTTAACGAATCTGTCATTCAGGATGCCACTCTCTACTTTAGTACTTCGCAACAAACACCAGAGTCTGGCGAAGTCTTTTTTGACAACATCGTTTCTGACGAAGTGGAAGTCAGTATGTTCGTTAAAGCGAACCGGGTTACTCAGCTTTGCAAGACGTCGTCGGGAAAAAAGTCCAATGTGGTTATGCAGCTACCGAAATTGGCTCCCGTTGTAATCTCTCTCGTTGCCCCAAAGGAGCTTAGCGATCTGAGCGGGATTCGCGTTCAATTTTCTTCGACAACAAGATCTGGGGGATTTCAAGCGACGACCGATGAGGATGGAATCATTGAGACGCAACTTGGGCCGGGCGATTGGAGCTACTACCCGACAGGTCACATTCCAGAAGGTTATGCTTTTTGTGGGGCCGCCGCGACGGTGACCGTGGATGCTTCTTTGGAAGTGCGAAACCCAATTCCAATTTACCTCTCGAAGGCCCGCTTGATCGAAGGGAAAATCTTAGGAGTTGATTTTGTACGCGAACCCTACAACTGGCTGTTAGTTGAAAACAAAAAGTATCCAGACAGTGAAATGCAGCCAGCGGGAAGAATCGATCGTGAGGGAACTTTCAAGCTGTGGGTAGCAGAGGATGTTATGGATGACGAACTGATCAATTTCCAAACGCCGGTTCATGAAAGAGGAACGTTTATGGAAGTGGTCTCCAAATCACCGTGGATTCTTACCCCTCGCAAAGCCCCTGCTGAGACCGAGTGATTGCGAGTCGAATCTCAGAATTGAGATCTCTGATCTCACATTTCAGACCCGAGATTCGAAATTTCTATACCGACGCAAGCTTTGCTCTAAACCAATCGCTTGATTCCTCGCATTAGCAAAAAAAGACTATTCCTCTTCTGCAAAAAGCATCGAACCAATCAAGTCGGATTCGTTCGCGAGGGGCGAAAAAAGCTTTGGATCGGATTGTCGATGGAAACAAAGAAAACAAGTGACGGAGCAACTCAAATCTTTGCAGTTGTCTTTACTACATCGCAAACAATTCTCGCACGACTAGTTCGGCGCTCGGAACCGCCAGAGGTTGAACTAACGAATCCGGTCCAAACGAAGCGACTTCAAGGTATCCTTTATTTGACGGTCGGCGATGAACAACGACGCAACCATCTTGGATATCTACTATCCAAAATTCGACGATGTTCGCTTGAGCATACAGCAATGATTTCTGATTGCGATCGTAGTGTTTGCTACTGTCAGCCACTTCGATTGCTAAAGAAACGTCGGCACTTCGCGGATGGCGATCCAGATATCGTCGATCCTTTACCCACAGAACGTCCGGTTCCGGTCGACTTTCTAGCTCGGGCAAGCTAAGACCGCTCTGAATCCTAACAAGAATTTTCTTACCTTGAACTGATTCGATGGACCATCGAGTAAGAAAAGCGATATAGTCATCATGTAAGGGACCAGCCGGATTCATTTCGATTAGCTCCCCTCGGAAAAGCTCAATCCGCTTTTGCAATCCGTCGAATGCTCCACGAAGAACCATCTGGTCATATTCGTCAACCGACAAACGCAATGCTGTGGCCATGAGTCACTCGAACTTATCTATGCGCGTTAGCAGGAATGATTTGATAAAAGGCGTGCCCTATAGTTCGAGATCGCGGGGCATTTCCTATGCAGTTAACCGAAAGGGCCGCCATACATCCTCAGTTTAGTCGCTTTGATCTTGCGAAACATATGCAGGTCCTACATTGTTGCAGCCCATCATGGGCCGTCAAGTATTTTAGTCATAGCCCTGCGAACCGTTGAATAGTGACATTTTGTATCGTTTGTGTCTTTTTGTGGCAAGACATGATTATCCGCGAGAATTTCCATTAAAATGTTGCTATACATGGAATTGGATGTGGAATTCAATGAACAGGAATTGCAGTCAGCTGATGAAAACTATCTTGGTCTTCTCCCTCACCTTTTTGATGCCATTCCTTTTTTGCGTTGCCCGCTCGTTTGACGAGACTACGAGGGAAGAAACGGTTGAAGAACCGAAGACGCCGGCCGTGGATGAACCGCTTTCGCCCGAACAAGCTGCTGCGACGATGGTCGTTCCGGATGGATTCAACGTAACGTTGTTTGCCGGTGAGCCCGACGTTCAGCAGCCTGTCGGTTTTTGCTTTGATGATCGTGGTCGCCTCTGGGTCGCAGAAGCGTACAACTACCCAAACCACGGCACGAAACCTGGAGACCGTATCGTCATCTTGGAAGACTCCGATGGCGACGGAAAGTTTGACAAGCGAAAAGTATTCTTCGATCAACTCAACTACGTAACAGGCATCGAAGTTGGATTCGGTGGCGTTTGGGTCATGTCGCCCCCCTTCTTTTTCTTCATTCCAGACAAAAATGGCGATGACGTTCCTGACAGCAAACCGGAAGTGCTCCTCGATGGATTTGGCAATCACGCCAACAGCCATAATTTAGCCAACGGTTTCGCGTGGGGACCGGACGGATGGCTCTACGGGACACATGGCCGTACCAATTTCTCTCGCATCGCGAAGCCCGGCACCCCGGATGATCAACGCGTACAGTTCGATGGCGGTGTTTATCGTTACCATCCAGTGAAACATATTTGGGAGCCATATGCCGATGGGACGACGAACCCTTGGGGCATTGATTGGAACGACGTAGGCGATAGTTTTGTGACCAACTGCGTCAATCCGCATTTGTTTCAAGTCATTCAAGGAGCACACTACGAACCGTGGCGGAATCGGGAATCAAGTCGCTATGCTTACGAAAGGATCGCGACCATTGCGGACCACTTGCACTACATGGGTGGCCCAAATTTTCAAGAGTTTATCGGCTCGGAAGCCGAAGATGCTATGGGTGGCGGACATGCTCATTGCGGAACGATGATCTATTTGGGCGACAATTGGCCGGACTCTTATCGCAACTCCGTGTTCACTAACAACATTCATGGAAAGCGAGTCAACAACGATATCTTGGCGAGATCGGGCTCAGGCTATACCGCCTCACACGGCAAGGACTTGCTGAGGTCACGCGACCCGTGGCACATGGGCGTAACGATTCAATACGGTCCAGACGGCGGCGTCTACGTCAGCGATTGGTCCGACACTGGTGAATGCCATAGCGTTCAAAATACTCGTCGCGAAACAGGGCGCATTTTTAAAGTGACTTACGGGAAGCCAACCTTTTCTCCGGTTGACATAGCAAGTCTCAATAACGACGAACTTGTGGACCTGCAATTGCATAAGAACGACTGGCATGTCCGACATGCTCGACGCGTTTTGCAGGAACGCTCATCCAGAGGCGATGATATGAGTGGCGTTCGCAGGAGTCTGCACAAGTTGTTTGAAGAAAACCCGGACATACCTCGCAAGCTGCGGGCAATTTGGGCTCTGGTTGTTATCGGCGGAATTGACGAGCCTTTTCTGATTGAGCAGCTGGCGCACGACAGTGAGTATGTTCGCGGTTGGTCGATTCGATTGCTCTGCGAAGGAGCAGCACCATCGTCGGCAGCATTGGCTCGGTTCAATGAAATGGCCGAAAACGATCCGTCTGCGTACGTTCGATTGCAACTGTCGAGTTCGCTACAACGCTGGAGGCCCGAACAACGTTGGACCGTTGCTACAAAACTGTTGCAGCATCCCGAAGACGCTAGCGACATGAATTTGCCATTGATGAATTGGTATGCCATTGAGCCTCTGATCGACAGCGACTTACAACGCTTTGTCGGATTGGCTTTAAAAGCTAGTATCCCATTGGTACGCAATCACATTGCACGACGTGTTGCATCGCACAAAGATTCAGCGTTCGGCATCAACGTTTTGTCGGAGTTGATTACGAACGCGAACGATGCAATATTCCAGCTCGATCTCCTGTCAGGTATTTTGATTGGATTGGAGGGGCGTCGCTCGGTCGTAATGCCCGCAGCTTGGACAGCTGCGTATTCCAAGCTGGAGGGCAGCTCGGACGCGAAGGTGAGGCAGGCTGCGACGGAGTTGGCTCTGGTATTCGACGACCCTCGCGCACTCGCATCGCTGAGCAAAGTAGCTGCGGACCGAAGCACCGCCTCACCGGAACGTATACGAGCGCTTCGATCACTTGTTGCCAAAAAAGGGCCGAACATTGCATCGCTCTTGATTGAATTGGTTGCGGACAAAAATGTTCGTCGAGAAGCCATCCGGGGATTGGCCGAGTTCGATCACCCGTCCACCTCGCATCTGCTGGTGGAAAGCTATACGGCCTTGGACGCGGACGCCAAGCAAGACGCATTGCAAACACTCGCTTCACGGAGCACTTGGGGAGCAAGTCTCATGGACGCTGTGGAGTCGAATCGCATTCCGAGGAGAGATATTTCAGCGTTTACGGCAAGGCAATTGCAGAACTTGGGAAACCCGTCGCTGAACGATCGGATTTCCAAGCTCTGGGGCGAGATGCGAACTACATCCGCTGACAAAAAGCAGTTGATTACCAAGTACCGCAAACTGCTAACGCCGGCATTCGTGAAGAAGGCGAATTTAGGCACTGGTCGATCGTTATTTCAGAAGCACTGCGCGAACTGTCACCGATTTTTCGGTGAGGGCGGGGCAATCGGACCGGACATAACGGGAGCCCAGCGAACGAATGTCGACTATGTTTTGGAAAACCTCGTTGACCCCAGTGCTGCGGTAGCAAAAGACTTTCAGATGGAGCTGTTACGGACCGAATCAGGGCGTGTGATTACAGGGATGATTGTCGATGAAAACGACACGGCCATGACCATTCAAACCGCCAACGAAAAGGTGGTTTTGCCAAAGTCCGAAATTGAGGAACGCTCGCTATCGAAAGTTTCAATGATGCCCGATGGACTGCTGCAAACGCTTTCCAGCGACCAGATTCGAGATCTTGTTGGTTATCTGGCTTGTCCATCGCAGGTTAATTTGCCAACACAATAGTACTTCCCCCATAGTTTTTCGGTTCTGCATCTTGTCCTGCTCGGGCTATGCGGGGGCCGTCACGACTGGCGGGCGACAAGCGACGTGTGGGCTTCCCGCGATCGAGGCCCCTAGGGCACGCGGTTAAACGAGATAGTTCCTGCAAACGTGCCTACACTTTTCGATGCTGTATAATGCACATAGCACAGGATAAATGGACCAAGTAAGGAAAAAACATGACTACGCCAGAACGCCAAACGCCGATCGGCGGTGTTGTTCATACCTATCAAAAGTACAACCCAACCGAATTCCCAAGCCCAACTGCCGAGCCGCCAGACATGGTCTCGGGTGCTTTCGAGCACGCGTTGGCTTATGGCAAATATCGGCAATTGACGGAAGAAGAACTCGCGAGAGCTATTCAGCTCGACCCAAGCCAAATCAGTGGTCTCGGCCCTAGTATCGACATGATTATGGAGATGCTCGAGGATCGCAAACGCAAGATCCTTGAGAAGTATCAAACAGATGGTCTAGAAAAGAAAGCTAACGACCGATTCGAAAAACTCGCGAAAAAGGCAAATCCGCCAGCCAAACTCAAAGGGGATTTCCACAAAGCTGTCCATTCCAAACAGATCTATTTGCTTGAACAAGTCTGGTATCGCTCCGACCGTGAGTCGCCTGATTTCGCGGCAATGGTCCTGCATGTGATGGAGTCGCTCGGTGACAAGTACAACATCGACGACCTCATCAGTAAATATGTATTCACCGGCCACGAAGGCATGGATATTCCCAAGGCTCTGGAGATCAAGAAAGAACTTGAGAAGATCGACGAGTTGCTCGAGCAGTTAAAGGAAGCTGCCAAAACCGCTCAAATCGGCTTGATCGACATGGACGCACTGGCCGAGTTTGCGCCTCCGACGGACCTCAATCAGCTTGAGGAACTCCGCGAGCAAATTAGCAACTACGTTCGCGAAATGGCGGAACGACAGGGACTTGACCGTGACGAAAAAGGAGCCTTTCACCTAACTCCTCAGGCGCACAAAACCTTCCAAAGTCGACTCCTTAGCCGCATCTTCTCGCAGCTCAAGGCTGGGCGTTCCGGTCGACACGAGGGACGTATCGTAGGGGATGGAAGCGTCGAGCTTCCATCGACCAAGCAGTATGAGTTCGGTGACTCGATCGCTAATCTGGACACGACTCAATCGGTCATCAACGCCATGCTCAAACGGCCCGACGAGTTTCCGATTCGGATGCGATCGGACGATTTGGAAGTGCATCGAACCAAGAACACACCCAAATGTGCCACAGTCGTGATCATGGACATGAGCGGGTCGATGCGCTACGACGGCCAGTACATGAACGTCAAGCGAATGGGACTTGCCCTGCAAGGCTTGATCACGAGCGAATACCCTGGCGACTTTCTGCGTTTCATTGAAATGTACTCGTTCGCAAAATTGCGAAGACCAGGGGAAATCATCGACTTGATGCCGAAGCCGGTCACCATCCATAATCCGGTGGTAAATCTCAAGGCGGACATGAGCGATGAAAACATGAGCGAACATCAGGTCCCGCCGCACTTCACCAACATCCAACATGCTTTGCGTTTAGCGAGACAAAACTTAGCTACCGCCGACTCGCCGAATAAGCAGATCGTGTTGATTACTGACGGGCTGCCGACTGCTCACTTCGAAGGTGAGATGCTTTACTTGATGTATCCGCCTAATCCTAGGACGGAAAAAGAAACGATGCGTGAGGCGATGATGTGCGCCAAAGAGGGGATTGTGATCAACATGTTTTTGGTACCGAGCTGGTCGCAATCCGAAGATGATATTCGCTTCGCATACCGGATGGCAGAACAGACAAAAGGCCGAGTGTTCTTTACGGCAGGCAACGACCTAGATCGATTCGTGTTGTGGGATTATGTGGATCGCAAACGGGAGATACTGTAGAGACGAAGTACTGGCGGCTAGCCCGGATTATTCACAACCCGAGGCGTAAGCGAGGGACAGGCAAAAAAATCCCTCGTTTACACTTCGTGTTATGAAAAGCAGTCTAGTTTCGAACTACTTTTCGCAATGTTCATCACAGCAATACGTTACAGCAAAAAATAGATTGCTCATGAATAATGCGGGCTAGTACCTTGCTGCTCACAAAGTGAGTGCCATTGTGGCTTAAAGCCAAGCGATTTTGCGTGCTATGTTCACTAAAGCAAGATGCGAAGCATTCTTCGAAGTGGTTCGGCTGCCCCCCAGAGCAACTGATCGCCGACCGTGAACGCGGATAGATACCGTCCCGGCTGCGTTGGGTCCAATGCCATTTTTCGAAGACGACCGACTGGGCAGTCCATGCCACCAGTCACGGCAGCTGGCGTCAAGTGTTGCATCGACGCGGACTTTTCATTCGGCACCACTTTGGCCCAAGGGTTCGCTTTGGCCAACATGTCGCCGATCTCGTCCAGCCCCACATCTTGCTTGAGTTTGATCGTTAACGCTTGACTGTGACATCGCATGGCACCGATCCGAACGCACAACCCGTCCACGGGAATCGAATCGGGAGCAAGACCCAAAATCTTGTTCGTTTCCGCTCGACCTTTCCACTCCTCTTTGCTTTGCCCGTCTCCCAAGTCTTTATCGATCCAAGGAATCAGGTTGCCGTTGAGCGGTGCTCCAAACTGCTCAATCGGATAGTCAGCCGATCGAACCGTTGCTGCGACTTGGCGATCGATTTCAAGAATGGCGGACGCCGGATCGTCGAGCAACGTTGCGACGCTTTGATGCGCGACCCCCATTTGCGAAATGAGCTCACGCATGTTTTTTGCACCGGCACCAGATGCCGCTTGGTAGGTCATGCTGGTCATCCACTCAACAAGATCGTTTTGAAACAATCCGTGCATAGCCATCAACATCAACGACACCGTGCAGTTGCCGCCAACGTAAGTCTTGATCCCCTTCGAAAGACCATCTCGAATCACCCGATCATTCACCGGATCCAAAATGATGATGGCATCGTCCTTCATGCGAAGCGATGAAGCGGCATCGATCCAATAGCCACACCAGCCCGTTGAACGGAGCTTTGGATAAATGTCATTCGTGTAGTCGCCACCCTGACACGTGATAATCACATCCATTTTGGAAAGTACGGAAATTTCGGAAGCCGATTTCAATTCGCCTGTTTCTACATTTCCGATCTTCGGGCCAGCACCGCCGGCATTGGAAGTCGAAAAGAACACGGGCTCGCATTGGGAAAAATCGTTTTCTTCTGCCATGCGTTGAATGAGTACAGAGCCGACCATTCCACGCCAACCGACAAGTCCGACTTTTTTCACGATTTATTTTTTGGGGTAAGGTGAGGGGAGGGGAGGGGGAAGTTGCTAGTTGCTAGTTGCTAGTTGCTAGTTGCTAGTTGCTAGTGAGCGGCAGGCGCTATCCTGGATCAATCACAACCCGAAGCGTAAGCGAGGGACCGTCCATAAAATCCCTCGCTTACGCTTCGGGTTATGAAAAGCTAGCGCCTTGCCGTTCACTTGTTAACGTTTACGTTTTGCAGTCAAAAACATTCTCGACGTTGCCGCGAAGGATCTGCTTGCCTAAGGCAATCGCTTTGTCTTCTGACCAACCACGGGCTTCGCAGAAGTCTTCCG
>Ga0105045_10006106_pt1 | contig 10652 bp, 7 predicted proteins | sample MAT02_FD_78089 | JGI IMG/M metagenome (GOLD analysis project Ga0105045, IMG submission 78089) | Freshwater microbial communities from Lake Fryxell liftoff mats and glacier meltwater in Antarctica - MAT-02 (megahit assembly) | ecosystem: Environmental > Aquatic > Freshwater > Ice > Liftoff... | reverse complement strand
GGAACTCGTTCAGCACGCGCGCATACTTGGCCGCGACGAGCACGCCCAGGTACTTGTTCTGCGACTGCTGCTGCTCGGTGATGTCGCCGGGTGTGAAGACTCGCATTCGTTTCCATCTCCTCGACGCAGAAGCGTCGGTGGGTGACCTGCCTGCGGAATGACAGGAGTCATTCCGGTGCTACCGGATCGCGTCGCGCAGCTCGTCGGCGAGTGCCGTCACGCGTTCCCTCCAATCCATCAGGCGCGTTCGCCGCAGCGCTTCCGCATCGATGATGCTCAGCACCTGCGTCACCGCGTGCTCCAGCGCATCGTTCACGACCACGTACTCGAACTGCTCCACCGTCGCGAGCTCCGTCAACGCACTGTCGACACGACGCGCCAGCGTTGCCCTGTCCTCGGAACCACGACCCGACAACCGCGACAGCAATTCCACTGCCGATGGCGGCAGCAGAAAGATCAGCACGGCCTCCGGAAACGCCTGCACGAACTGTACGGCGCCCTGCACATCGATCGTCATGATCGGGTTCCGGCCGCTCGCCATCAAGCGGTCGATCTCGCTGCGCAGCGTGCCATACCGCTTCCCGTGCACCACGGCGTGCTCGGCAAACTCGCCGCGCCCTACCCTGGCCTCGAACTCTTCCTCAGCCAGAAAATGATAATCGACCCCGTCCATCTCTGCTGGCCGAGGTGCCCGCGTCGTGCAGGTGACACTGAAGCCGACCTCCGGCCGGAGCTCCAGCAACCGGCGCGATATCGTCGTCTTGCCCGTTCCTGATGGGGCTGCCAGAATGACAGGAAATGACGGGTGCATCATTCCAGATTCTCGACCTGCTCGCGCATGCGCTCGAGCTCTTCCTTGATCAGCACCACATCGCGCTGCATCGCGGCATCGTTGGCCTTGCTCCCCGTCGTGTTCGCCTCGCGCACCATCTCCTGCAGGATGAACCCGAGGCGCTTGCCGACCGCCTCGGCGCCGGGCGACGCGATCGCCGTGCGACACGCCTCGTTGTGCGAGGCGAATCGGCTCAACTCCTCCGCGACGTCATAGCGATCCGCGAGAATCGCAATCTCCTGCGCCAGCCGCTGCGGATCGACCGCGACGCCCGCCGCCAGCTCCCGGACCGCCGCGACCAGACGATCACGCTGGTCGACCAAGCGCCCGGGCGCGCGCGCGGCGAGACGGTCGAGCGCGCTCTCGATGATCACCAGACGATCCAGCAGATACTGCGCCAGCCGAGTGCCCTCGGCCTCGCGCATCCGCACGAAGGCATGCACCGCGTCGGTCACCAGCGAGAGCACCGCAGCCGGCTCGAGATCAGCCAGGGCGCTGTCGTCGTGGAACGCGCTGGTCACCACTTCGGGGAGCCGCAGCAGCGAGGCAAGGTCGATCGCCACGTCCAGACCAGCCGACTCCGGGATCGCACGCAGTTGCTGTGCATACGCCATCAGTCGGCTCACGTCGATCCGCGGACCTTCGCTCACGTCGCGTTCGACGCGAAGCGAGAGCGAGACATGCCCGCGCGTCACGTGCCGTCGAAGCAGTTCCCGCACGTCCGCCTCCATCCGCGCCAGCGCCGGCGGCAGCTTGATGGACGGCGTGAAGAACCGATGGTTGACGCTTCGAACCTCGACCGACAGTCGATGCGAACCCACCAGGCCGTCGGCGTTGCCGTAGCCGGTCATGCTCTGCATCGTTCCGATCATGCGGGTGTCAGCATCAGTTCCAGAAGGTCCAGCGTACACCGTAGATCGTCAGCGGGCCTGGCATCAGGAGCCCCGGAACGGTGGTGTACGGCACGTTGAGGATGTTGCGCACCTGTGCGGAGATGGTTGCATCCTTGAGGGTGAACTCGGCACGCAGGCCGACGGGGGTGGCGGGGAAGGTGGGCAATCGCACCAGTGTGCCGTTCGCGCCGAGCGCCGGCACATACGATGCCGTCCGATAATCGGTATCGCCCGTGAGCACGAAATCGAAGCCACCCGTGCGGGTCTTGCCCGTCCAATGATAGCGCCAGGTGAGCTCGCTGCGAACCTCCGTCTGCGGACGGTACCAGCCCGCGTTTTCCCAGCGGACGCCGCTGACATGGAGCGCGAAGCCCTTGAAGAGCGGGCCGACGACGGTGAAAGTCGCGCCGAGCACACGTCCGTCGCCGACGACCGGCGTGGACCGATCGAAGATTCGCGGCGCGAGCAGCACGGCACTGTCGCGCACGATGCCGCCCGCCTGCAGCCAGAGCCGGCCCAGCCGGAGCCCCACGTCGCCGCGTGCCGACCTGGCAACAGGCAGGGTGACCTCTCCCTCGGTGCCAAGCGAATCGACGGCGAGCGAACGAACGCCCGTGGTGCCGAACGAGAGCGCGCCTGTGACGGCGAGCCACCGCACCGGCTGCAGCCGCGCAAACGCATCGGCGCTGGTGACCTTGCTGAACGGATTGCGCTCGGCGTAACCCGAGACCGACAGTCGACCCAAATCCGCGCCGATCCGGGCGGACGGCTGGTGCAGGAACTGACCCGACGTGCGGCGGAGGCGCTCGGTGACCGAGAGTCGCAGGCGCGGCGACGACCAGCCGGCCGTCGCGACGTACTGTGTACTCGTGGTCGTGGTGTCGGACGAGTCGCGCGCGAACCCCAGACTGCCGTTTGCCGACTGGAACGGCGTGTTCTCGGCGTTCTGCCGCGAGGCCGCGATGAGTTGCAGCCATGACCCGCGGTTCTGGTCGCCCATGCCGAACCGCAGGTACGCTTCACGTTGCACATGATCGTGGCGCGGAAGCTCACGACCCGTGGCGAGATAACTCGGCAGGTTGAACAGCGTGAGCGACTGCTGCGTCGAGCGAACGCGCAGCAGGGTTCCGTCCAGACTCCAGCGTGCCTTCACGATGCCGAGGCGCGTGAAGACCGTCGTCGCGTCGCCATCACCGCCGAGGCGGCGGTCATCGGTGCTGCGTTGCTGCAGCATCGTCTGGAATGCAAACCCGTTTTTCGCACGTCGCGCGACGTAGCCTCGGAACGTGTTGCTGCGATTGTCACCGGTATACACATCGGCCCGGGTCTGCGCGGTGATGCGATCGGGCCCACGCCAGCTGCGCATGTGCAGCCGCAGCTCGGACGCGCCGCGCTCGACGACGAGTTCCTCGAGTGCCGCGACCGGGAAGACGGACAGGTCGGTGATGCCGCCGCCGCGCTGATCCAGCGACTCCAGCTCCACGCCATCGAGAAAGAGTCGCACGCGTGACACATCACCGTTGTATGAGCCCACCTGTGGCGCCATGTAGAAACGCCCGCGCAACGACGCATATCCGGGCACGCGATCGAGAAAATCGGCCAGCGTCAGCGCACCGCTCGAGAACAGGCTGTCGCGACTCCAGCGATGCGTCATGCCGACTTCGGTCAGCACGGGCACCTCAGCCACCGGCAGGCTGCCGGTCACCGAATCAGCCTTGGCCAACGAGTCGGCGCGCGCCTTCAGGATCGAATCCGGCGCAGACCGCACCTGCGCCCGGAGCGGCGCGGCGATGCTCAGCACCGCACACGCCAGCACCGCGAGCCGACAGAACCTCAGCTGGCCCTCGAGCGCACGAATTCGACGAACGTGCCGACCGGACGACCGGTGGGTCCCTTCGGCAGCGAGACGAGGTCCGTTTCCGAGTAAGCCGTGCCGGCGACGTCGAGATGCACCCACGGATAGCCCTCGGCAAACACCTTCAGGAACAGGGCTGCGGTGATGGTTCCAGCCGCGCGACCGCCGGTGTTCTTGATGTCGGCGGTGTCCGACTTGATCTGTTCCTCGTAGTCGGGCCAGAGCGGCAGTTCCCAGCCGAATTCTGCGGCGCGAGCGCCCGCTGCGAGCACGTCCTTCACCAGCGTCGGATCGGTGCCCAACACGCCCATCAACGAGTTGCCGAGTCCGATCACGACGGCGCCGGTGAGCGTCGCGGCGTCGATGACCGCGACGGGGTCGTACTTCTTCGCGTAGTGCAGCACGTCGGCGAGCACCAGGCGTCCTTCCGCGTCGGTGTTCACGATCTCGATGAACGTGCCATTGGCGGCCTGCACCACATCACCCGGATTGATCGCCGTGCCTGACGGCATGTTCGTCACTGCGCCGATGAGTCCCACGACGTTGATCGGCAGCTTGAGGCGTGCGATCGCTTCCATCGCACCAAGCACGCCGGCCGCGCCGCTCATGTCGTACTTCATCCATTCCATGCCCGGGGCCGGCTTGATCGAGATGCCGCCGGTATCGAAGCAGACGCCCTTGCCCGCGAGCACCACCGGCCGCGCGTCACCGGCGCCGCGATACTCCAGCGCCACGAGCCGCGGCTCCTGCGGCGTGCCCTGCGCCACGCAGAGCAGGCTGCCCATGCGCAACGCCTCCATCTCGCGACGGCCGAGCACCGTGACGTCGAGCGCATGTCGTGCGGCGATGTCACGTGCGGAGTCAGCCAGCGTATCGGGTGTGCACAGGTTGCCGGGCATCATCTGGAGTCGACGCGCGAGCGCGTAGCCGGCGGCGATCGCCTCACCATTCGAAACGCCGACGGCCGCCGCCGCTTCGTCATCGACGACCACGATGATCGTCTCCAACTGCACCTTTGACTCGGCGGGCGGCGTCTTCAGCTCGCGGTATTCCCACGCGCCCATGGAGGCGCCGACGACGACCTGCTCGATGGCGGTCGTGTCCAGCCCCGAGGGCACCATGATGGCGAGCGAGCCGGTTCCCAGTGTATTGGCTCGGCGACCGGCAAGCTGCGCGGCGCGCTTCAATGCGGCGGTGCGGTCGGTGACGTCGCCCATGCCGACCAGCAGGATGCGCTGCGGTCCGGTCTCGCCGCCGGCGAGGTGCAGGACTTCGTCGCGCTTGCCGATGAACGCGCCACGCACAAACGAGCGCGCAATGGCGCCGCCGAGCAGCGTGTCGAGGTTTGCGAGTGCGTCGGGGGCGGTCGTGCCCTTGGCGCAGAGTACGGCCAGGAACCCAGCTTCGAGGCTGCTGGCGTCGGCGCGGCGTGCAGAATACGAGAGTGGCATGGCACCAAGTTACGAGGTCCAGTCGGCTTCGACACCATCACGCCGTCACGATACGGGTGCGGCGCGGCGCAGGCGGAAGTTAGTGCAGCCTTGGCGCAGTGCCGCAGCACGTCCGCTTCATGACACTCGGGCGGCCTGCAAAAGGCAGCACGACGAGCGAACGGGTGCGTTACATCGGCACGAAAGGTTCGTCCACTGCGCATCGGAGCCACTCCGAACGCTGGACTGATGCCTCTCTGGACGAACGCCTCCATGATCTTCCGTCGTCGCCCGCCGCAGCCGCAACTGATCGTCAGCAGCACTGCGGTGCGGCGCATGTCATCGAGCATGCCTGCACCCCAGGGGCCGAGCCTGCCGATGAGTGAAGTGGCGCCTCGCGCTGGGGCAGTACCCCAGGCTGATATCGTGGCTGCGGTGCGCGACTCGGGCACGGTCATCAGCTTCCTCGCCTCTGGCGGCACACGCACCCAGCTGACGACGCGAGTCTACGACGTGATCACGGCGCAGGGTTTCTGCGGCTTGGGTCGCAGCAGCAGTCTCGAGACGTTTGCCGAGCTGTTCTGTGACAGTGCCATGGGGAAGCTGCGGCTCGTGCAGGCGCTGGCCGTGCACCGACCGGTCAACGATCCGACGGCGCTGCTCACGCGAATGGCGATCACCGCGTGGGTTCGGACGGTGGGTCTGGTCGCACAGACCCGCGACGTCACGGATCAGGCGTCGACCGGCCTTCCGGACTGGCACACCCCCGGCGACATGTAGCACCCGGTGCGTGCACAGCCGTGGCCCCATGGCCAAGGCACGGTGCAGCGACCGTGGAGCATGCCAACGAATCGGGACGGCGTCGTCGCGAACGACGGTTTCCACCACCTGGCGTTTTTCTTCGCTGAGCCTCACACCCGCAGCATGTTCCGGAGGCGGTCACGAATTGTGACTTCGAGCCTCCGCACTTGAGGGTTTCCCTGACAGCGATGCGGTGGCCCGCCCGACATGGTCACTCAGGGTCTGTCACGCCACACGGAAACCGCGAGGTCAGGGAATGAATGCATCCGTCTCAGAGTCAGACGTCACCGCCGTCACGCTGGGGCACCGCGACGCGAGCCGCTCGCGCAGCGCGATCGTTGCCGAAGGGGTTTTGGCCGGCGTGATCGCTGCCAGTGTCGTCGCGGCGGTGTTCCTGCTCATCGACCTGTCGTTGGGGCAAGCATTTCGCACGCCGGCACAACTCGGCGGCATGTTGCTGACGCTCCTTGGAGCAGCGCCTGCCGCACCCGGTGACCTGGCGACACCCATCGCGTCGTACACGCTCTTCCATTTCATCGCATTCATCGCGGCGGGAATCATCGTCGCGGCGATCGTGCAGGTCACGATGCGTCAGCCAACCGCAGCGTTGCTGTTCGTGATCGTGTTCTTCGCGTTCGAGGTGCTGTTCACCGGCTTCGTCGCGTTCCTGGACGCGACATCGACATCGGGCATCACGCCGTATCAGGTGGCGATCGGCAACGTCGTGGCGACAATCGCGATGGCCATTTTCTTCGCCGCGCGGCATCCGCGGCTGCGCAAGCTCGGACGCGCGCTGAACGCAGAGGAGTAGGCGGGGTCTGCGCTTGCAATGCGGATAAACGCTGCACGACACCAATATGGACCTGCAGCGCAGACGAAACGAAAACCGCCGCTTCCTGTCATGGGGAAGCGGCGGTTTTTCACTGGTCGGCCCGTCAGGTTCAGCCGATCGATCGTGCGTGGATCAGTTGAACGTGTACCGCAGGCCGAGTTGCATGCGCCAGACGTCGTTGATATCGGCAGTCCGCTGGAAAGTCCTGTCCAACAGGCTTGTGCCGATGTTACGGAAGCGATAGACCGGGATGCCCGTTGCCACCGGCGTCGGACGGGCGACGAGCACCTGGTTCGAGATCACGCGCTGTGCACCACCCCAGTTCTTGTTGAGCAGGTTTCCGAAGTTCAGAACGTCTGCGCGCACCTGAACCGAGTTCCGCTGGCCACGGATGTTCGTGAAGATGTCCTGCGTGATGCTCAGATCCGAGCGAAAGACGGTCGGCAGGAACAGGGCGCCACGCTGGGCGTAGAAGCCACGGTTCTTCCGGAGATACTTGTCCTGATTGATGTACGATTGAAACGCCGTCATCTGATCGGCCACGGTGAACGTCCTGGCGATCTGTGCAGGAACGGTCGTCACGCCGCCAGCAGCGTTCACGCTGAAGGCCTCGAAGTTCATCTCGCCCATGTTCCGCGGGATGTAGATCAGGTCGTTCGCGTTACCACCGTCACCATTCAGGTCACCCGCAACCACATAACTGGCATTGCCCAAGTTGCGCAGTTCGTTGAACACCGAGATGCCCGTCTCACCGAAGCCGAAGTACTGCTTCTTGTAGGACAGGACGAGGAACGCGCGATGGCCGGCCCAGTTGCCCGAGAATCCGGCACCAGGAGCGTTCGGATCACCGGAAATCTGGTTGCCGTTGAATGTGCCGCCTGCCGTGCTGCCTGGATCGATGACGTTGCGTGACGATCCGTAGCTGTACGCCGCCTTGGCAAAGACGCCACGGGTAAAGGCCTTCTCCAGCGATGCGGCGATGTTGTACGACGTGCCCACGTTCGTATTGGCGAGCACGAATGCGTTGGTGATGCTGGGATTCGCCCGGTTACCAGATGCAAACCGGGGACGGTTGTCCGGACCGTTGAACCGAGTCGGCACCGGGAGGTTGGCGTTGTAGTAGTAGGCGCCATTGACGTCCTGGTTGTACAGATACTCGATCGTGCCGACAAAGCCGAACGGAAGCTGCTGGTCCACGGCGATATTGCTGCGCCACACCTGCGGGAACCTGTAGTCGGGCTGGGTGATGTTCAGCTCGTATGTGTTCGCTGGAGCTCCCGTGACCGACGCAGGGGCGTATGCCAGCGGGTTCGGATTGAACGGCCGTGAGCGGAGCGGGTTCGCAGGCGTCGAAATCAGCTCGTCGAAACCGGTGATGATGCCGTTGTTTCCAAGCTGATTGGAAATCCACACGTAGGGTGGGTTGCCGGTGAAGATACCGGAACCACCGCGCACCTGCGTGCTGCGATCACCGCGCGCATTCCAGTTGAAGCCCATGCGAGGCGAGTACAACACGTTGGACGCTGGCAATTTGCCAGTGCTGAACCTGGCCGGCGCACCGATGTCATCACGGAAGACGAGATTCGGTACCGCGGGGTTGTTCAACGCAGTGTTCTTGAACTGCGGCACGTCGAAACGCATGCCGAGCGTGAGCGTGAATCGCGGCGCGACGCGGAACTCATCCTGGACATAGGCGCCTGCATACAGCACCTCGAGCGGCTGCAGCGGCTCCGTCTGGCCGGGAATGTTGTTGAAGCGAAGCTGGAAACGATTCAGTGTGACGGGCGAGGTCGCCCGGTTCCTGTTGACCAGGAAATCGTTGGCATCAGTGTAGAAATCCGCCAACGAGTTGTAGACGTACGCGCTCTGCGAGCCGGGGAAGAACACGTTCTCCGAGCGGTATCGCTGCGCCGTGACACCGAACGTGAGGTCATGCTTCTCCAGCGACAGCGTAAGGTTGTTCTGGAACTGCAACGTGTTGTAGCGGAGCTGGTTCGAAGGCGTGAACGGCTCTGATCCGAACGAGAGATACGTGAGACCGCCGTTCAGGATGTCGACCGTCGGGAAGGTTCCACCCCGCGACGTGCGGCTCTCGTCGTTGGTCGTGTAGCCAACGATCATGCTGTTGGAGAGGTTCGACGACAGCTGCGAGTTCCACTCACCGACCAGTGAGCGGATGTTCTCCACGATCGCGTAGTTGGAGTTGTCGTAGCTGATCGAGTTGGCGTTGTTCGTGCGACTGCCGAATCCGATGGCGCTCGAGTTCGAGGCGAGCACGTCGTTGCTCGAGTTCAGGCCGATGTAGCGGAGGCTGAACTTGTTGTTGTCCGTGGCGTTGAAATCGAGCTTGGCGATGATGCGGTCCGACGGGCGCTTGAACTCGTACCCGGCCGATGGCCCGGTCTCATACTGAAAGTTCTGGCGCAGGAAGCTCGACAGCGCGGAGGCATCCGATTCGAGCACTCGCGTGGTGTTCCCGATGACCGGCTCCGTACCGGTATTGGTGCGAAACGTGGTACCCGGCTGATCGAGACCGTCGTTTTCGTAGTTCACGAAGAAGAACAGCTTGTTCTTGATGATCGGTCCGCCGATGCGGGCACCGTACTGACCGAACGTGAACGAGCCAGGGTTGAACGGCAACGCACCGGCATTATCGCCGACGAAATCCTGCGTGCGGCTCAGGCGATACACAGAACCCTGGAACACGTTCGTGCCGCTCTTGGTGACGGCGTTGACGCCCGCGCCGGTGAACCCACCCTGACGCACGTCGAACGGTGCGATGTTGACCTGAATCTGATCGACGGCATCCAGCGGGATCGGCGACACGTTCGTGCGCCCACCGGGCTGGCCCGACAGACCGAACGAATTGTTGAAGTAGCTGCCGTCGACGGTGATGTTGTTGAGTCGGTTGTCCTGTCCGGCGAACGACGTGCCGGACGCCTGCGGTGTGAGGCGCGTGAAGTCGTTGATGTTTCGGCTGATGGTCGGGAGCGCCTCGAGCGCATCGCGACTCACCGTCGTCGCCGCGCCCGACCGCGATGAGCTCAGCTGGCCTCCGCTGACGGCGGTGATCGTCACAGCCGACAGCTGGACGGCCGCAGCGGGAGCGAGGACGAACGACACATCACTCGTCACGCCGAGGCGAACGAACAGCTCGGTCTGTGACTTGGGGGCAAACCCGATGCGAGCGACCGTGACCGTGTACGGTCCGCCGACGCGCATGAAGTTGATCAGGTACCGACCATCCGCACGCACGAGCGCCTGATAGGAAGTTCCGGACGGCACATGGATTGCGCGGATTCGCGCCCCCTGCATCGACTCGCCGGACTGTGCGGTGCTGACACGACCAGCGATCGAGCCTGTGGTAACACCCTGCGCATGTGCGACTGACGCACACAGCGCCAGCGCGACCACACGCAGTGTTCGAACGAAAAGAGCTTTCATGCCGAATCTCCATGGGTGAAAAACAGCCTTGCCGACCGGCGGAATCTAGTCGCGCCAGGTCGCTGATGTACAAGAACCAATCGACTGGCGCGGATGGAGTGGCCGGTGACACCGACCGCCGCCCGATGACGGGTGCCGACGAGTCCGCTTACGCTGCACTGACCCGTGCACGGCCTGGTCGAGACGTTGCAACGTTGCGAGAAGGTTGCGCCGGCGGGAGGCCGCGCCGCGTGTGTGACGCAGCGGTTACACGACCGCAGACGGTTCGTCGACACGTCCGGGGAGGCCGTAAAGGCGCGGTTGCGGGGGCGCAGTTGCAGAGGACCCCATGGACTGGCGGACCCTCGTTTTCGGCCAGCCAGCGCGCCGGCGTGGCGGCCGTCGCGGTCCTGCAAAGTACCCGGGACGAGACTCGAACTCGTATACCCCAAGGGGTGGGGGATTTTGAGTCCCCTGCGTCTACCGATTCCGCCACCCGGGCAGGATGACACCGTCAATATAAGCGGGCTGCGTCGCGGATGCGAAGTGGTTGATCTGCAATGAGTTAGGGCGCAGGATGTCTGGT
>Ga0105045_10006105_pt1 | contig 10653 bp, 11 predicted proteins | sample MAT02_FD_78089 | JGI IMG/M metagenome (GOLD analysis project Ga0105045, IMG submission 78089) | Freshwater microbial communities from Lake Fryxell liftoff mats and glacier meltwater in Antarctica - MAT-02 (megahit assembly) | ecosystem: Environmental > Aquatic > Freshwater > Ice > Liftoff... | reverse complement strand
TGCAGGCGGACTACGATTTTCAAACCGCTCACCACACCAAAACACCTCAAATCGCCGCCGAGGTGACAAGACTGGTTCCCGCGTGATATTTGAACCAATTTCAGATACCGAACACCTTGCCTATCGCGCCGAACAAGCTTTCCCAGATTCTTGCCACCGGATTTCGTTTCGTCCCGGTGACCTGTTGCTGAATGACAACACCGGAGCCTTGGAAAAAATCATCGAAGAGTGCGTTCTTTCCCCAGACATACGCGACGAAGGTTTCCGCACGCTTCGGTGAGTAGTTGAGGTGCGGGCTGAAGGCGGCGGTGAGATGGCTATTCACGCGGCGGCCCGGAAGCTCGGCCAGTACACTTTCCACCTGGATGCCGCGCTGGGCAGAGAAGACAAGGTTCACCGGCCCCTCAATGATGAGATAAGGGAACTGGAGGTTGACCCAGGCGTGGAGTCTCGATAAAATCCAGCGGGATTTGATCCGTGGCGGCCGGCCGAGCGGATGAGTCACAGCCACGAGGTAGTGAGGGCGGAAGACCATGGATTTTCCCTCAGAGATATTGATGATGGCCAGCTCCTCGGTGGCGTCCTGCTGGGTGGACAGGGTAATCTGGCCGGGTTGCTCTCCGTTGTTCGTAATTTTTGTCAGGACATACAGCCCGGCGGCGATGCTTGAGAAGGGATAGCGCCAGTCGATCAGCCACTTGGTGCCTTTGGAGAAATTCCCCATCGATCCTTGGAGATAATCCACCTTCGTCATGAGCACCTCACCGGAATTCAAGGAAATGCGTTGAGCCGGATGGCTAGGGGTGACGGTGATCTCCTCCGGTCCCGGCACTTCCGAGCCGAGGAGGATGGGTTTCGCGCCTTGGGCGAGCGGGGCGATTATGTAGAATGCCGCCAGCTTCCACAACAATGGGATAAAGATGATCGCCGCGAGAATCCACGCGGCCTTGATCGCCAGAAGGCGGAATTCGTGCTGCATCAGGTGATCGAAGGTGCTTCTCAATTCCTGAACTTCTCGGAGTTGCCTCTGTTTTTCGTCCCGCAGCAGCTCGCGCTTCTTCATCTCCTCCTCACTCTCGCCGCCTTCGATCTTGAGCTGCCTGCGATCGGACGCTAGCGCCCTTACCTCCTCTCGGAGTTCGCGTTCCTGTTTCTCGATCCGTTGCCGCTCCTTCTCAGCTTCGTCCTTGCGGAAGAGGTTTTTGATTTTCTCAATCCACTGCTCAAGCTCCCGCCTGTCTTCGTCCAGTTGTTTGAGCTTCCGGGTCTTTTCCTCGATTTGCCCGGAAATGGTTTTAGCCTTTTCCGCAAGCTCACCGACAAGTTGCTTGGTCTCGCTGAGTTCCGCGATAGCGCGCTGGAGTTCGCGCTCATGATATTTCGCCACCATGGGCGGGACGACGGTCACCATGAAAACGGCCAGCAATAGGCCAAGGATGAGCGCATAGATGATTACCTTGCCCGCTAGCCAAGAGATCAGTTTTGCGATGATGTTAGCCATTTTTCCGGATCCGGTAGCAGGCGCAATTGTGGCCGCTCTTACTTATGAAACGTAAGCGGGGAAAAAAACTTTCAACCCTCAATCATCGCATAAGCGTTGTGATGGTGGATCGATTCGAAATTCTCCGCCTCCACCCGTAACCATCCGACATCCGGATGCGCTTTAAGTCCCGCCGCAACATCGCGTGCGAGATCCTCCACGAAGACCGGTCTGTCGTAGGCCTGTTCGGTTACCGCCTTCTCATCGGATCTTTTCAGCCCAGCGTAGAGTTCGCAGCTTGCGGAGCGCTCGGCGATATCGATGAGTTCTTCGAATGAGAGATTTTCGTTGGCCTCCACGGAGATGGTGACGTTGCCGCGCTGGTTGTGCGCACCGCGCTCGCTGATCGCCTTCGAGCAGGGACACAGAGTGGAAACCGGGATCTCGACGCTGTAGAAAAGCCCATGATCGCCATCGGCAGAGTAGCGGCATTCCATGCCGAGCTCGTAATCCATGAGGCTCTTCATCCCGGAAACGGGCGCGGTTTTCTCACGGAAAATTGTGAACTCGCAGCTCACATGCGCACGCGCCGCCTGCAACCTCCCGGCAAGATCTTCGGTCAATCGTTTCAGTAAAGAACCAGTGAGCGGCCCGGAAAATCCGTGGACGGCTTCCACGAAGCGGCTCATGTGGGTGCCTTTGAGATGGGCGGGAAGCTCCACCGTCATTTCGTATTTCGCGACGGTGGACTGCTCCGTCCCGTCAATGGCCCGGTATTTGGCTGGGTAGCGGAGTTCCCTCACACCCACCCTGTCGATCACGATTTCACGGTGATCACTCTCATTCTGCGTATCTGGCAAGCCTTGCATCGTTTTCCTTGTCTCTGACCTCAGGGGAGAAAAAAAGCCCGCCCGAATTTACGGGCGGGCTCTGAAATTTAACTTTCCATGCTTGGAATCCAATTTTCCATGCTTGGAATCCAATTCTCCATGCTTGGAATCCAGCTTTCCATACTTGGAATCCAGTTCTCCATGCTTATTCGCGGAGTCGCCTATGCCAATTAAGACATGAGGTTGATCGCGCGGGACTGCTTGATCGCGTTGTTGATCTTGCGGTGCAGTTTGGCGGAGACGCCGGTTACGCGGCGGGGAAGGATTTTTCCTGTCTCGGAAGTGAATTTACCTAGAACCTCTGGGTTCGTAGGGACAAGTTGCTCGACAGGGATATCCTGCCTGCGGCGGGTCATTTGGCGGTTCGCCTTGCGGAAATTAATGCGGCGTTGGATGGTCTTTGGCTCGGACATGATATTAGCGGAGTTCGCGGTGAAGGGTTCTGCGCTTGAGGAAGTGATTGAATTTCACTTTCTCCAGACGGCCTGGGGTGCGCAGGCTTTTCTTGTTACGTGTGGTCACGTAACGGGACGTAGGCTTGCCCTCGGCTTTCGCTTCGGTGCATTCAAGAATGATAATCTCGCGGGACATGGTTCGTTTAGTGGGAGGCGGAATTAGTCTTAATCGTCATCGCCGTCAAGCAAAACTGTTACAGAATCTTCATCTTCTTGCGGAATTCCTCCGCTGAAGCCGACTTCATCGGACGGACGGAACCTGCGGCTGCCATATTCCTTTTCCCAATCCGCCTGGCATTCGACGGTAAGACGAGCAAAGGGAATGGCCTCAAGGCGTGTGATCGGGATCTTGTGTCCGGAGATTTCGCAATTTCCATACGTGCCGGTTTTGACCCGGTAAAGCGCCTGCTCGACCTCGTAAAGAGCGTCCTGCTCTTTGGCGAGGACGGAGAGGGCGAAATCGCGGTCATAAGCATCGCTCCCTGCATCGCCTTGGTGCTGTCCGCTACCAGACGCCTCACTGCCCTCAGGGGCGTTGCGGATCGTATCGCGGGTCATTCCGGTCATGGAGTCCACTAGGGAATCGCGAAGATCGAGGAGACGCTGGCCTTGCTTTTTGATGAATGCTGGGGTGTGGCTGCCGCTTCCATTGGAAGAAGATTTTGCGATAAGATCGGCCTTTGGCGGAACGAATCGTGGTTTCACTGGAGCCACAGGTGGTGGCGTGCTGACAAGGGAGGATTTCCTGGCAGGAGCTTTCTTCATCGGCGCTTTTGCAGGAGTCGGTTTCTTCTCCACTTTCGCAGGAGGGGTCGGTTTCGCGGCTTTCTTCGGCGCAGCAGCTTTCACCGGCGCAGCGGCCTTCTTCGGCGCAGCAGCCTTCTTCGGCGCAGCAGCCTTTTTAGGAGGCGCGGCTTTCTTCGCTACTTTCTTCGCTACTTTCTTCGCCACTTTTTTGACGGGGACTTTCTTAACCACCGCCTTTTTCGCTGCCGGTTTCTTCGCAGCTTTTGGGGCTGCCTTTTTCACAGCGGCTTTCGGAGCTGTCTTCTTGGTAGTTTTTTTCGCGGCCATGTGGTGGTTTTGTTAAAAAGTCGGGATAGGTTGATAAATCGCGCCATGCTTGAGCCTAACTCAAAGCTAAGGGCGCGGTGGATTAGCCCTTGGATCACATGACTTCAAGGGAAAAGTTCGTATTCGTGAAAATATCTTTCGCGATCCAGAGACTCAGGAAGCTTGAAATGCGCCGTGGCTTCCCTAACTTGCCAGTCCGCCATGCAACTAAGCGCGATCCTAGAATCCCTCCTCATCGCCTCCCAAGATCCTCTTTCCTCTGAGGAAATGGCGAGGTTTGTCCGTGCGCGAGTCGCCGAAGCCGAAGACGTAATCGTGCGTGAAACGGACGAAGGCAACACGCCAGAGGCTCTGCCCATCTGGCTCGCACAGCTTGCGAAGACCAGCCCGGAAGAAATCACCGAAGCGATCACGAAGCTGAACGCTCACTACACGGAAACAAAGCGAGCGTTCACAATATTAGAGCGCCCGAAAGGCTGGAAACTCTATACACGCACAGAGTTCGGCGAGTTCGTGAGGCACCTTTTCCCGAGCCGCAAGCCAGAGCGTCTCAGCGGTCCTGCTATGGAAACTCTAGCGATCGTCGCCTATCGGCAACCGATCACCAAGGCAGCCATCGAAGCGGTGCGAGGTGTTTCCTGCGACGGCATGATCCAGAAACTTCTAGACCGCGACTTGGTTCGGATCGGAGGGCGCGCGGAGCTTCCCGGCCGTCCCCTGCTCTATTCTACGACCGATCTTTTCTTCGAGCATTTCGGAATCAACAGCATCGACGATCTGCCGAATGCTTCCGAGCTGAGGCGCGTGAAACTGCCTGAAGCCAAGGAAGAAACGCCCGTAGCCTCTGCCGAAGAACAACTCGCTCTATCCGCGACCGGTGCGCCCTCTGCGGCCGCCCCCGGCGAAGCTGAGGATGTTGCGGATGAAGAACCTCCTACCGAATCAGCATGAATCTCGACGACATCCGCAAACAGATTGATCTGATCGACCGCGAACTCCTCGGCCTACTCTCCCAGCGCGCTGATCTTGTCCACGAAGTCGGAGTGGTGAAGAAGCGCGATGGCCTACAGATCTACGCGCCTGAGCGCGAACAGGCTTTGCTCGACCGCTTGGTCACGCTGAATGAAGGGCGCCTTCCAGAGAAATCCATCAAAGCGATCTACCGGGAGATCATGTCCGCAGCCCTCGCTCTGGAGGACGATCTAAAAATCGCCTATCTCGGCCCGGAGGGTACTTGGACGCATCAAGCAGCGATTAAAAAATTCGGCCATTCAGTCACCTATTCCCCACAGCCGAACTTCTCGGATGTCTTCGATCAAGTGGAGCGACGCCAAGTCAGCTACGGGGTGGTCCCGATTGAAAATTCCACTGAGGGCGCGGTATCTCACACGCTTGATCTCTTTGTAGATTCGAGCCTGCACATCTGCGCCCAGATCTTGCTGAGAATCGAGAACTGCCTGATGTCTGCAATCCCGCGGGAACAGATCAAAACTTTTTACTCCCACCCCCAAGTCTTTGGGCAATGCCGGAATTGGATTCTCAAGAATTTTCCTGCCGCGGACCTCGTCGAGGTTTCGTCCACCACGAAGGCCGCCCACCTTGCCAAGGAGAAAGCGCACGAAGGAGCCGCCGCGCTCGGGGGTGCCCTTGCTGCGGAAATCCATGGTCTCGAGCTCTTGGAAACCTCCATCCAGGACCGCGCCACCAACACCACCCGCTTCCTCGTCATCGGGGAGAAAACCTGCCCGCCAACCGGCAACGACCGAACTTCCATACTCTTCGCGATTAACGACAGGCCGGGTTCGCTGGTGAAAGCATTGCAATCCTTTGACCACCTGCAAATCAACCTTTCGAAGATCGAGTCCCGCCCCTCGAAGCGAAAAGACTGGGAATATATCTTCCATGTCGATCTCGCGGGTCACCACGAGGATGAAAATGTTTCCAAGGCGCTATGCGAGCTCGCGAACCACTGCTCCCTCGTGAAAATTCTTGGTTCCTACCCGGATACGAGCGAGTAGCGATTAACCTTTAATAATCTCAAGAGTTCCTTTCATATTCTCAATAAATTCTGGACTCTGAAGCAGCCCGCGCACCCAGATGACGATGGGGGTCAGTCCCGCCATGAGGATAAATACAGAAACCACATACCAAGTGGGTGATTTTCCCTCGGGGGCGATGAACTGCACCCACCAGGCTTCTTTGTCCACTATCTTGGTAGTAAACATCTGGTTCTCCTCCTTGAGCCGCTTGAGGAGAGCCTCTGCGGCTTTCGCTTTACCTGTGGTATAAAGATGCTTATACCGGCGTCCTGCTTTCTCCGGAAGCTCGGTCTCGCGAATTCCTCGGGGAACGTTCTCGGCAGGGCGCAGCGTCAGAATCTGGATTTCATAAACGAGTTTTTCCTTTAGCCAGCGGTCGATTCTAGTGAGTTGCATGATGATCGTGTATCGAGTGTTTCGTAATGGCGGACTAGACCAGTTTAGATTCCGCTCTGCATCATCTTCGGTCCCATGAGGAAAATAGGAAGGAAAGTTCCGACGAAGACGGCACCGATAATACTCACCGCGATGAGCAGGACGACAAAGCTGATGGTCGCGGCGAAGGCGGCCATGTGATTCTCCGCATCCTCTTCATACATTTCGGTGAGCATTTCCAATTGAGAATCGAGAGAGGCTGACTTCTCACCGATAGACAGCATGTGAATCACTTGGGAATCTACGGAGGTATATTTGGCAAAAGCGGTGGAAAGTGGCACGCCGGAGTTCTCGTATTTATCGGCGGCCTCGCGCAGCTCGTTGTAGAACGGCGTTCCCATCACGCTGTTTGCAGAAACGCGGATCGACTTCGCGAGGTTGATCCCGTTTGAGTGCAGCATCTTGATCGTGGAGATAAACGTCATCTGCCGCAAAGACATGATGAGCAGGCGGAACAGACGCCATTTTGACATCGCAATACCCATGATTACGCCACGAACTTTGGTTGACTGTTTTATCGTAATTGCGATGCCAATGACGGAAACGAGGAAGACATGCCATATGGACTGGGTGAAGTGACTGATTTTGAAAGATATCGCCGTGAGCCCATCCGGTGCCTGACCCACACCGGAAAGCATTTCTTCCACCTGCGGGACGATTTTCACCTGAGAGATGATAAACGCGATCGTAAGAACTGCGATGATAACACCGGGCATGAGGGTGGCTTTCTTGATCGCTTTCTGGAATTTCAGCTCGCTCGTAATCCGTGCAGCAAGGGCGCGGAACGCCTCGTGGAGCTGACCGGCATCGGAGCCGGCCTGGATGAGGCCGACGATGGTATCGCTGAAGCGCCCCGTCCGGCGGAACGCCTCATGGACGTTCATACCCGCATTGATATCGTTGCGGATGGCAGCCATACAATCGACCATCACTTTGTTCGGAAGACCCTGACTATAGTATTTCAACGCATCAGCCGTGTTAATTTGGGCACGAAGCATGGAGCCAAGACCTCGAAACATATCTACCTGCTCCTTTTTACTAAACTCTTTGGTCTTCTTCGAACCGTTGAAAAAGGTAATGCCTGGCTTCTTCTCAGGCACTGCCTTCCCTTTTCCACCGCCGGGCTTAGGTGCTGTTAGAGGATTCTTGGCATCATCAGCCGTTTTGCTTGGTATGGTGGCGCTAGTCATCGGTATAGGTCATGTCAATCACCTTGCTGACTGCGGCGATATCAGTTTTACCTTCTTTCAGGAGGCGGAGCCCGGAGCGCCGAAGATTCGGAAGGACTCCCTCTTCAGCGATTTTTACTTCAAGTTCATAAGGAGTCATTTCGCCCTTGGATAGCTGGTCGGAAATTTTCGGGGTAATCGGGATGATCTCGAGGATCGCAGTTCGTCCAGAGTAGCCTGTGTTCCGGCATTCTGCGCAACCGTCGTCGTATGCCTTGAACAAGGGAATACTCGCCCATGTTTCATCCAGGCTGAAGGTCTTGCGATCCAGATCGGAAATACCATTGCATGCCACTTTGCAATAAGGGCAAAGCAACTTTACCAGACGTTGAGCGCATGCCGCTTTCAGTGTTTGGGCAATCTTCCAGCGCTCGATTCCAAGTTGCTCGAAACGCTCGATAATTTGGGATGCCCTCGGGGTGTGGATGGTGGTCAGAACCTTATGTCCCGTCACGGCCGCCTCAATGGCGAGTTCTGCGGATTCCAGATCCCGCACCTCACCCATCAGGATGATGTCTGGATCGGATCGCATGAAGGAAGCAATCATGGGCTTGAACTCCTTCGCGCTTTTCAAGTCGCAGTGGGTTATGCCGGATACCTCGTCCTCCACCGGGTTCTCCAAGGTCAGAATGTTTACCTCCGGGCGATTCAGCTCGCGGAGGATGGCATTGAGCGTAGTCGATTTCCCTGATCCGGTGGGTCCCGACATAACCATGATCCCGGCGGGAATTTTCATCACCTTATTGAGGGCGAACATCGTCTCATCGTCGAAGGCAAGCGTGCCTTTCCCGAGAGTCACATTGATGTTGCTCTTGTCGAGTAAACGCATAGTGACGTGATAGCCGCGGTATGTGCGGTGGCGTTCGTAACGGATGTCAATGGGCCGATGGAAATAGGAGATAGTGAATCGGCCGGAAATACCAGGAACCGTATTACGGATCTCCGTCGGAAGTTTCATCAAGTTCAGCAGGAAGGCATCCAGCCTGTCCTTGAGCTTCATAGGGATTTCTACCTTGCGCCCGATATCTCCATCCACACGAAAGCAGTAGTAGAACGATTCTTTTTCCACTTTGATGTGAATGTCGGAAGCCCGGGTGCGGACAGCATCCGTCATGACTGTTGCGATGAGCTGAGCCATCGGTTCCGTGTAGTCGGTAGTGACGTCGAAATCGTGGATTCCATCGTCCATGTCCTCGACGTCTATGGCTTCCAGCTCGGAGCGGCTTGGGCCGCTGTTGGTCGCCACGGACTCAATCGCACGGGCAATCTCCGATGCGAGCGTCACGATTTTGACGATACGCAGGTTCGGGAAGCGCGGTGCGAGATATTCCTCCGCAAGCGGGCTCCATGGGTTGGCGGTGGCCACGATGAGCGTGGAGTCCCCGGAGAGGCAAAGCGGCGCGAAAAAGCCACGGGTCATCACCGTGGCATCGCAGTGATCATGGAGCGAAGATTCACAGAATTCGGCGATCTTTGGGAAGAAGGGCAGGCCGTTGATATTCGCGATCGCCGACATAAAGCTGAAACGAGTCACCCTGTTCGGAACCTGGTTCTGATCAAGATCCGCGAAACTGGGATCGTGACCGGCAAGCTCGGTCATGATGCGGCGGCTGATCAGCTCGTTGAAAGTCATGCCATCGAAGTCAATCACTGGTCAAAAAATTGGGGTTATAGTTCGAAGTGTTTTCTGCAGAGAAACGCCCAAGGTTCGTATTCCATGCGGACTGTGGTCATGAAAGGGCGGATGCCGACCCGCCTGAAGACCACCACATGAATTTCCTCGGCGAGGATTGTTGCGGCTATCGGATTGACGGAGCCCGTCCCTATGGAATCGGTATCCTCCGCGTATAGCACGGGAGCCAGCAGTGCACGCCCCAGCTTGTGGATCGCATCAAAGGATTCGTAGAACGCGGAAGGTGCGATCAGCTTGCTTGCAAACGGGATTGATGGCGGTGCGGGAGTAAATGTGGATGCTACGGCATCGCTTAATGTGTGAACCATAGCCCCAAGGCGCTCTTCATCAGTCCCTAGCACCCGGGCAAGAGTCTCAAGGAAATCCAAAGGGTTATCATTAGCTAGACCCTCACGGACCTTTGTAAGAGCTTGAAATATATCGCTCTCGCTCGCCACACCCGACATGGTGAGCGCATCCACGGTGCGAAAGTAACAAAGCTCTACAAGATTAGCGATACGAACACTCGGGGAGCTCGCGCTAGCTGGTTGCGCTATTTTAAATGCGGTTTCCATATCTGGGATAAAGTGTCTATAAACGAAGAAACCAGTCCTTACCTGCGGCGTGCATGGCTGAATTTCGGTTTGTCGCGGGTGGCCTCCGGGACGGGACTGCGTGAAACATTCTGCCCCGCCTCAAGTTCATCTTCACGCGGATAGTAGGGAGCCTCGGAAGGAGCCATTCCTCGTATCGTCCGCTTCAGGTTCGGCTCGTGAGCAGGGCCGGGATTGTAAGGATCCACCCAGTCATAATCACCTGTCAGCTCGGTTTTACGTTTCAGGTCAGTGCTCACACGGTTGTTCGAAAACTTGTTTGTAGGATCATAGGATGTTGGGGTGACGATAAACACCAAAGAAGTCTGCTCTTTGCTCGATTCCTTGCTTTTGAAGAAAAAGTTGATGATGGGGATATCACCCAGAAGAGGCACCTTGTTCTTATCCTTGCTCTGAATCTCCCCGTAAAAGCCACCGACAATTAGCGAGCATCCATCGGGAATCCGTGCCATGGTTTCGACCATCGATTCGGTAACACGTGGATATCGGTTTCCCGGCTGCCCTCCCACTCCTACACCCACCACCTCACCTGTGATCTGGGCGGAGCGTGGACGCATTTTCATGCGGACTGTGCCGTCTGGCAACAAAGTCGGGGTGACCGCAATGGAAATGCCAATCTCGCGGTGATTCTCCGGATCTTCCGTAATCGCTTTATCAGATGCGTCGATCTTATAGCGAACCTCTTCGGAGACAGTAGGGGGTATGCCGCCTCCGCCGGGAGTGGTCGTGGAGGTTATGATGGGAATACGATCAATGATCGAGATC
>Ga0105045_10006104_pt1 | contig 10653 bp, 10 predicted proteins | sample MAT02_FD_78089 | JGI IMG/M metagenome (GOLD analysis project Ga0105045, IMG submission 78089) | Freshwater microbial communities from Lake Fryxell liftoff mats and glacier meltwater in Antarctica - MAT-02 (megahit assembly) | ecosystem: Environmental > Aquatic > Freshwater > Ice > Liftoff... | reverse complement strand
GCGATTGAACCGCAGGAAACCCCGGCCGAACGCCTGAAGCGGTTCAAGACCCTGACTGCGCTGCGCACCGACAGTGACGAGACAAAAATGTTGCAGGCCGAGCTTTTCTTGGCAACCGAAGACTTCCCCGCCGCTCGCCGTGCGCTTGGCGATGTGGCCACCCGCCATCCGACCCAGCGGTCTCTGGCGCTCTTGGCCACCATCGCCCGGGGCGAAGGCGCCGAAGATGCCGTGGTGCGCGGGCTTGTGGCCCGGGCCATTGCCGCCCCGCGCGGCCCGCAGTGGTGCTGCGACAACTGTCAGGCGATCCACGCTGCCTGGCACCCGATCTGTGACAATTGCGGCAGCTTCGACACGCTCAGTTGGCGCGAACCCCCGGCCTCGACCGACACGCCGCCGGGCCTGGCCGAGCTTTTGCCGTTGATGGAGGCCCGCCCCGAATCCCCGCCGCCCAAACCCTCACTGCCAGAGGCACCACCGCCAGAGGCACCCGCAGCCGACCCGGACAGCCCCCCGCTGGACGAGATCGCCCGACGCGCAAATTAGGGCTACACACCACGATTGGGTGTGTAGCCAGCCTGCGCCGGGATTGGTCCTGCAATGGCAAGTGCAACCCTAGGCCCCAGCCATAAATAATGCCGCTGTACCTAGTTAGAGCACGTCATTCGTAATGATAGCGAATGACCCATAAACCGCTTTAAATCATTGTATTTTTTTGTAACCACTAGTCCCCGTTACAGGCTAGTCCCCGTTACAGGGTTGTCACACAACGTCTGTGGTTTGTGATGCACGCGTGCCCCAAGACGGATTCGAACCGCCGACCCCTTCATTACGAATGAAGTGCTCTACCAGCTGAGCTATTGGGGCTACGCAAGGCGGCATTAAACGACGAGCGCGCGCGCATCAAGCCTGATTCTGCCAAACTCGCACCAGATTCTCTGTGTAAGTCAATGAAACAATGCAGGGGTGATGTATGGCTGAAAAGCAAGGGGACAAACCGGGACGCAGTGCGCGCGTTACGACATGGCCTGCCATCCTTCAGATGCTCGAAAAACTGGTGTCTTCAGGAATGGATGGCCTAATGCTCGCCTTTAGCGCAACACGCTCTGGCGCCAGATTTCTTGCTGAAGAAATCGGGGAGTGACCATCACGCGACGGTGACGCTGGCCGATTGAAGCCCGTCAATCTCGACCTTGCAGATATCGCCCCGGTTCAGTGGGCCCACGCCCGCAGGCGTGCCGGTAAAGATCAGATCGCCCGGCGACAGGCTGACCAATTTTGACAGGGCGGCGATGATCGCGGCCGTAGACCAGACCATGTCAGACAGCCGCGCCTCTTGCCTGAGTGCACCGTTCACCATGCAACGCAGGGTGGCGTCCGGCATCGGTCCGGGGCGGATTGGGCCCACCACAGCTGACTTGTCGAAGGCTTTTGCCATGTCCCATGGTCGGCGGCTGGACTTTGCCTCGGCCTGCAAGTCGCGGCGGGTCAGGTCATTTCCTGTTGCGTGCCCCCAGATCATCGCACCGGCGTCTGCTTCGGCGATGAGGGCACCGCCTTTGCCGATGGCCAGGACCAGTTCGCCCTCATGGTGAAGATTGTTGGTGGCGGGCGGATACGGAATGCGGCTGCCACTTTCCACGACGGCATCGGCAGGCTTGGTGAAGAAGAACGGTGGCTCTCGATCATCTCCACCCATTTCCCGGACATGATCCGCATAGTTTCGCCCGACGCAGAAGATGCGGCGCACGGGAAAGCGTTCGGAGCGGCCGGTCACAGGCAGGGTAACGGTCGGAAGCGCCGGAAAGACAAGGGTGACCATCCTCAGCTTCCCACCGTTTCGCAGGGCACGGCCCGAGCACGCAGGCGGCGGCAGGCAAGGTCGGCCTGATCCTCGGTCAACCCCATGAAGCTGGCCCGCCAGCTTCCCCCTGATTGGGAAGTCTTGCGCAGCCCATCGTTCAGTGTGGCGCTTTCGGCCAGCGCAGTCTTCAGCAGCGCACGTTCCGCGTCATAGCGCGACGGGTAATCGCCGACATGCACCCCGAAATGCCGACCGCCCGAGGTGGATTTGACCACGACCACCTCTTGCGAGTCTTCGGCCAAGACTTCGGCTACCTCGACACTGTCAAAGATCGGCGCCTTGCGATCAGAGCGCATTACTGTGCCGGTGGCCATTGCAAGGCTTTCAGTCAGGGGCGTGATCGCGGTGGCGCCCGAGACTGTCTCGACAGCGGTGATATCGGCCAGCAACCCGGTGCCTCCCCTGGCTTCTTGCAGCGTTGTATCAATGCCGGCTTCTGTAAGCACGAGTTCGGGTGCCACAAGTTCGGGCTCGACCGCGGGAACGGCGGCGGCGATCAAACCTTCCTCGGCCGGGCTTTCGGTGACGGGGGGCGCTTCTTCACCGGCCAGGGCTGCGGTCTGATCTGCGTTGACTTGGGGGCGCGGCATTGGCTTGAGTGTGGCAAGAAGGTCCGCGCCAGCCGTCACGCCGATGTCTGATGCCAGTGCGGCAACTTCCGCTTCTTCGGGCGCTTTACTGGCGGCCAGAACGGCGGCTTGCGCCTCAAGCGAGCCTTCGGAGCTTGAGGCCGGATCGGGCTGCACTGGCGGAGCCACTGCATCGGCAAGCAGCGATTCAATGGGAGCCGCCTTCTCGGACATGGGTGTGTCAAGGGGCGGCTCGACTGCTGCAATCGCAGTAGCCTGGAAATCAAGCGTGCCCTCCGGCGGGGGTTCGGCCGTCGCTTCCGCCAGCGCGTCGGCAATCCCGTCCGCCATGGCAATGGCCACCGCCTCTGGCACGGCAGGCACTTCAGGGCGCGCTTTCGGTCGCGGCGAATTGGTCACGGCGCCCGAGACACGTACCGTCTTGGCGGCACCACCCGCAGCGTCAAGGTCGTCGATCGCGTGGGTGGCCGACGCGACAAGGGCCTCGTCCGGGACAGCAGCGGGTGCCTTGGGCGGCTGTTCCTTTACCCGGTTCCTGGCTGCGCCAAAGCCGAGGTCCATCAGTTCCTTCATCTTGGCATTTCGATTTGCGGTTGACGTGCCGCCGAACACGGTCGCGATGATCCGCTTGTTGCCGCGCACGGCCGAGGCCGTCAGGTTGTAACCGGCGGCCGATGTGAAACCTGTCTTGATCCCGTCCGCGCCCTCGTACCCGTCCAGGAAGCGCGAGTTGGTGTTGGTCACCGTGGCCATCCCCGCGTCGGCGGTCCGGCGCGAGAAGATGTTGTAATACTGAGGGAAATCGTAAAAAAGGTGCCGGCCCAGAATATTCATGTCGCGCGCAGTGGACAGGTGACCATCCGCAGTCAGCCCATTAGCGTTGCGAAACGTGGTGCTGGACATGCCAAGTTGTTTCGCGGTTCGGGTCATTCGCTTGGCAAAGGCCGCGTGATCGCCGCTGATGTGGTCGCCAATGGCCGAAGCCGCGTCATTGGCCGACCTTACCGCCGCCGCGCGGATCAGATAGCGCAAACCGATCTTCTGCCCAGGCTTCAGCCCCAGGCGTGATGGCGGCTGCGAGGCGGCGTACTTCGAGATGGTAACCTTGCTGTCAAGTGAAATCCGGCCCGACTCAATCTCCTGAAAGGCGATGTACAGGGTCATCATCTTGGTCAGCGACGCAGGATGCAGCCTGGCGTCGGAGTTCTGTTCGAAGAGAACTTCCCCAGTGCGCGCATCCATCACGATGGCCGCAAAGGGCGCCGCCCCAGCCGGACTGGCGACCAGCACTGCGACGGCGACGAATACAACGATAAAATTGCGAACAATCCGCCCGAAAAGCGATGCCACGTCGCCTGTCCCTTTACCTGTGCGGCCCGATTTTCCGGTGCCGATTTTCTGCCTCAGGAAAAAGGTTAGCACAGACCGCTGAGTCCGAAAACCCAAAAAATCCAAGGACTTTGCTGAAAGAGCTCATGCAGTTGCGCTGGCGCTCCACCTTGGCCATATCTTGCGCTTTGGCGCGCGCCGGGCCCCATCAGTTGCGGCGCTTTTGCAGGAGCGCCACCAGTTCAGGCAGCGATCCCAAGTTGTCCAGCGCATGGAAGCGTTGGTGATCGGTTGGCGCATCAGCCGCTTCAAGCGCCCAGGGCACTCCGTGCGGGACATGCACGCCCCACGACCCGGCCTCCAGCGCCGGGATCACGTCGGACTTCAGCGAATTGCCCACCATCATCGCCTGATCGGCTCCAGTGCCGTGGCGGGCAAAGATCGTCCGATAGGCGGCGGCTGTCTTGTGGCTGACGATTTCGACACCATCGAACAGGTCGCCCAGCCCCGATTGGGCCAGCTTGCGTTCCTGATCCAGGAGGTCTCCCTTGGTGATCAGAAGCACCCGGTATTCCGACGCCAGAACGGTGACTGTCGCCCGCGCCTGCGGCAAAAGGTCGATGGGATGTTCCAGCATCTCGCGCCCTGCCGCGATCAGTTCGGCGATCACCGCGCCGGGTACGCGGCCATCCGTGACCTCGATGGCAGTTTCGATCATCGAAAGGGTGAAGCCCTTCACGCCAAAGCCGTAATGGCCGATGTTGCGCCGCTCTGCCGCCTCAAGCCGTTCGGAAAGGCGGCCCTGGTCGGCGTGGTCGGCCAGAAGCCGGGCAAAGCGGTCCTGCGTCAGGCGAAAGAACGCCTCGTTCTGCCAAAGTGTGTCGTCGGCATCGAAGCCTATGGTTGTCAGCATGTCCCGCCCTTTTGGGTAGCCCGAACGCCGCCCCTTTTCGCCAGCCCAGAAAAGGCTATAATTAACCCATCCGGTGCAATCCCCGAATCCAAGTGGAGATTCTTTGTCGTGTCGTCACGCCCGCTGACCATGTCTGACAAGACCGATGGCCCGGGCCAGGATACGTCGATCCTGACCAAGACCAAGTCCAAGACTGAACGCCCGCCGCTCTACAAGGTCATGCTGCTGAATGACGATTATACGCCGATGGAATTCGTGGTGCATGTGCTGGAACGGTTTTTCGGCCTGAACCATGCGCAGGCCTTTGACATCATGCTGACGGTCCACAAGAAGGGGCTGGCCGTGGTGGGCGTGTTTTCGTTTGAGGTGGCAGAAACCAAGGTGGCCCAGGTCATGGACTTCGCGCGCCGCCACCAGCACCCGCTGCAATGCACGATGGAAAAAGAGTGACCGTGCATCGCTCATCGGCGAGGGTTTAGGGGCTGCGGCCCCTGCCCATGCGATCCGCTCGTCTGACATTGGCACTGGAGACCGGCGCACTTACCCTTCCCGCCGAAGGGGGGGTTGCAGTCTATCGTCCGCGGATCGGGGATGACCTGTCGGTCTTGCCGCAGGATCGGGTAACGGTGGTGACCGGATTCAAGCCGGATCACGATCATTTCGCCAAGCTGTATTTCGTCACGCCCGCCCCGCCCTATGCGGCGGCGATTGTCTGCCTGCCCAGGTCTCGCGAGGCCGCGCGGGCGCTGATCGCCCAAGCGGCGGCCGAGGTGGCGTCGGGCGGGGTGGTCGTGGTGGACGGGCAGAAAACCGACGGGATCGACACTGCGCTGAAGGACCTGCGGGCGCGGGTGGACCTGTCGGAAAGCCTGGCGAAGGCCCATGGCAAGTTGGCCAGTTTTGCCGCCGGCCCGGACTTGTCGGACTGGGCCGCCCGCCCGCGCCAGATCGAGGGCGGGTTTCAGACCCTTCCCGGTGTCTTCTCGGCCGACGGGGCGGATCGGGGGTCGATGCTGCTGGCTTCGGCCTTGCCGGCGAAGTTCGGCGGCAGGGTGGCCGATCTGGGTGCGGGGTGGGGGTACCTGGCCCGGGCGATTCTGGTGTATCCGGGCGTCAGGCGGCTGGATCTGGTTGAGGCCGAGGCGGACGCTCTGGCCTGCGCAAGGGTGAACGTGACCGATGACCGGGCGCGGTTTCATTGGGCCGATGCTACCGGGTTCCGCCCCGATACGCTCTTGGACGTCGTGGTGATGAACCCGCCCTTCCACCATGGGCGCGATGCCGACCCCGGCCTGGGTGCCGCCTTCATTCAGGCCGCCCGGCGAATGCTGGCGCCGAACGGGGCGCTCTGGCTGGTTGCCAACCGCCACCTGCCCTATGATGCCGCACTGACCGACGCCTTTCTCGAGCACCGCGAGGTTGCCGGGGACGGTGCCTTTCGCGTGATCCACGCCACCAAGCCCAGACGACTGTCCGACCGGACGAAACCCTGACCGACCAAGAGGCCGCCTATGTCCTTTTCCGTTTCCGGCAAGACTGCCATCGTCACCGGCGCCGCTGCGGGCATTGGCCTGGCCATTGCGCGGCATCTGCTGGACAAGGGCGCGAACGTGATGTTCGCCGATATCGACGAAGTCCGGCTTGAGGACGAAGTGGGCGAAGATGCCCGCGCCGAAGGGCAGATCCGCATGTTCGCGGGCGACCTCACGGAAAAGCTGACGATTGCCAATCTGTTGTCCGCAACGATCGACGCTTTTGACCGGGTGGACATTCTGGTGAACGCAAACCGCAAGATGGTTGTATCCGACATCATGTCCCCCGAGGCGGACGGGGTGGAAGACCTGTGGCAGTACAATGTGCTGACCGCGCTGCGCATGTCGCAGATGACGGCCAAGCGGATGATCCAGCACGCCGCCCGGACCGAGGCGGAACCGGGCAGCATGGTAGGGACCATCGTCAACATCTCGTCCATCACGGCGCAGACGACGCGGCCGGAACTGCTGGCCTATTCGATGGCGGCGGCGGCGATGGACCAGATGACGCGGTCTTTGGCGGTTGCCTTGGCGCCGAAGGGCATCCGGGTCAACGCCGTGGCCTTCGGTTCGGTGATGAGTGCCAGCCTGCAGGCCGCACTGAAGGACAATCCCGACTACCGCGACGAGATTACCGAGGCGACGCCGCTGAAGCGGATTGCTGCCCCCGCAGAACTGGCCGAGACCGTGCAGTTTCTGGCCTCCGACGCGTCGGGGTTCATCACCGGGCAAATCATTGTCGTCGATGGCGGCCGCAGTATCCTGGACGCGGTACTTGCACCGGCGCATTGATCATTCAGGATAGTTCTTCTTGCACTGGGCAATGACAGCCTCGGCCCGCCGGGAAAGTTCCTGGCGTTTTATCCTGAGGCTGTCCAGTTTCCGCGCTTCATCGGCCAGATCTATGGCCTTTGGCCGATCAACGGTGATCGCGCGCTCCTGCCGGCACAGGCGCGGAGCGACCGGTGCGGCGTCTGGCTGTTGCGGCTGGGCGCAATAGGCCCAGTAGTCCTCGTACTCCGTGACCCTTACATAAGCAAAGCCACGGTCAAGGTTGCCTTCGGTTTCCCCGATCAGCCGATCGACGACCCGCAGATCGCGGGTATTGTAGGAAATGCACTGCTCTTGCGGGGTCCCGCAGGCAGCGAGCAGCGCGAACGGGAGAAGACCAAGGCGTTTCATGGCGATCCTCAGGGTCTTGGAAATCTGCGCCAAGCGGTGCTAGGCATGGCGCTGTCAGCAGATGGAGATTCAAGGATGACCGATCCCTTCGACAGTCACAAGGCGCGGGCGGCGGATTGGTTCCATGCCTTACGTGACCGGATCGTTGCGGCCTTCGAGGATCTGGAGGACCGGTCGGCAGCGGGCAACCCGGGCCGGTTCGAAGTGACGCCCACCGCCCGCGCCGACGGTGGCGGCGGGTTGATGAGCGTGATGCGCAGTGGCAAGGTTTTCGAGAAGGTCGGCGTCAACTGGTCCGAGGTGCATGGCACGCTTGGCGACCGGGCGCAAAAAGCCATGGCCGCGCGCGGGGTGCCGGGCATGGCGGAAGACCCGCGCTTCTGGGCCAGCGGCATCTCGCTGGTGGCACATATGGTAAACCCTCACGCCCCGGCGGTGCATATGAACACCCGGATGTTCTGGACTCCGGGTGCCGCTTGGTTTGGCGGCGGGTCAGATCTGAACCCGGCGATCGAATACCCTGAGGATACCGCGCATTTCCACTCCGAGATGCAGCGCGCCTGCGACGCGCATGCGCCTGACTATTATCCCCGCTTCAAGGCCTGGGCCGACGAATACTTCTTTGTCCCCCACCGCGGGCGGGCGCGGGGTGTCGGGGGGATCTTCTACGATGACCTGAACACCGGCAACTGGGAGGCGGATTTCGCCTTTACCCAAGCGGTCGGCAGCGCCTTCCTGCCCGCCTTCCTGCCGCTGACCGAGCGTCGCCTTGCGACCCAGTTCAGCGAAGCCGACCGCGAAACCCAGTTGATCCATCGCGGGCTTTATGCGGAATACAACCTTGTCTATGACCGGGGCACCAGGTTCGGGCTGGAAACCGGGCATGATGCCAATGCCGTACTGATGAGCCTGCCACCGGTGGCAAAGTGGACGTGACCCCTCTGCCTAAGGCCGACCGGATGGCCGATATCACTGTGAATGCCGCCTACGGCTCGGTGGTCGAAGATGAGGGGATGCTTTTTGTCGGCTTTGCGGCAGGCGAGGATGAAGAGGAAGGCTATGTCCTGTTCCGCCAACCACTGGCCGGTGGCCCGGTCTGGTTTGAGGTGAACGACGAAAGCTTTGGCGCCGAGGATGCGGTGGATCATGTCGCAAGTGGCGGGAAGGGCATCGAGATCACCCTCCGGCCCGGTCTGGCCGCAATCTTCGGCTGGGCGGGGACTGTCGCGGTCCGAATCGGCCCGGATTGCGAGGATGCAGCCCAGGCGCTGGACGCGTTGCAGCAGATGCTGGGCGACCGCTGGCAAGCCGCTAAGACCTAGGACAGGCATCCCACCCGGGTCAAGCAACAGGCTGACGACAGACTGTTCCGCCGACCAGACGAATCGGCGTTGCGGCCCGAACGGATTGCGACCCGAACGGATTGCGACCCGAACGGATTACGACTTGTCAGAAGTTTCATCAGCCTGTTACTTGACTGTTACAAACTGCCGCCACTGACAAGGCCGCAAGAGCCATCGGTCGGCACAAGCCCGCACCATTGATCCACCTGGGAGAAGTCAAATGCTGAAAAGAAACATCCTTAGCCTGACGGCAAGCCTTGCCGTCATGGTCTCGGCCGGGGCTGCCACGGCGCAGTCCATGGCTGAACTGGAGGCCGCTGCCAAGGCCGAGGGCATGCTGTCCACGATCGCGCTGCCGCATGACTGGTGCGGCTATGGCGAAGTGATCGCCGGGTTCAAGGCGAAGTACCCCGAAATCACAGTGAACGAGTTGAACCCCGACGCTGGCTCGGCTGACGAGATCGAGGCCGTGAAGGCCAACAAGGACAACAAGGGCCCACAAGCGCCGGACGTGCTGGACGTGGGCCTCGCCTTCGGCCCAAGCGCCAAGGCCGAAGGTCTGACTCAACCCTACAAGGTTGCGACCTGGGACGAGATTCCGGACAACATCAAGGATGCCGATGGCCATTGGTATGGCGACTATTACGGCGTCATGTCCTTCATCGTGAACAAGGACCTGGTCGAAAACGTGCCGCAGGACTGGGCTGATCTGCTCAAGCCGGAATATGCGGGCATGGTTGCGCTGGCGGGTGACCCGCGCGCGTCGAACCAGGCGATCCTTGGTGTTCTGGCCGCCGGCATGTCGACTGGGGCTGCCCCCGGTGAAGCTGCTGGCAAGGCCGGGCTTGAGTTCTTCAAGGCTCTGAACGATGCGGGCAACTTCGTCCCGGTGATCGGCAAGGCCGGCACACTGGCGCAGGGCACGACGCCGATCATGATCATGTGGGACTATAACGCCTTGGCTGCTCGCGATACGCTGGCTGGCAACCCCCCGGTCGAGATCGTTGTACCGACGTCGGGCGTTCTGGCCGGTGTCTATGTGCAGGCGATTTCTGCCTACGCTCCGCAGCCAAACGCCGCGAAGTTGTGGATGGAATACCTTTACAGCGACGAAGGTCAGCTTGGCTGGCTGAAGGGCTATTGCCACCCGGCGCGTTTCAACGCGATGGCCGCCGCTGGCAAGATCCCGCAAGAGCTTCTCGACGCGCTGCCCCCGGCTGCCGCCTATGAGGCCGCCTACTTCCCGACACTGGAAGAGGTTGACGCGAACAAGGCCGCCGTGACTGGTGGCTGGGATGCCATGGTCGGCGCCAACGTCGAGTGATATGACCGCCTGCCCCGGGCATGACCCCGGGGCAGGCAACCATAGAGGTGGCCGCCAGAGCCGCCAGCCTACCGGGGGATGCATGGCGAAGGATAGTGCCTGGCGCGGAAAGCGGAGACTGCCGCTTGAGTGGCTGGGCATCCTGCCATTTGCGATCTTTGCCGTCCTGTTCCTGATCATGCCGACGATGCGGATCGTGATCGGGGCCTTTCAGACGTCCGATGGTGGCTTCACTTTCCAGAACTTGCTGAACCTGAACACGCCGTCGATCCGCAGCTCTTACTGGACGTCGATCAAGCTGAGCCTGATCTCCGCTGGTCTGGGTTGCGTCATCGGCTTTGCCATGGCTGCAGCTGTAGTATTTGGTGGCCTGCCGAAGGGCATCCGGTCGCCGCTGATGACATTTTCGGGTGTCGCATCAAATTTTGCCGGCGTGCCGCTGGCCTTTGCCTTCATCGCGACCATAGGCCCGGCCGGCCTGATAACGATGGAACTTCGAGATGTCGGCATCAACCTGCGGGCTTACGGGTTCAACCTGCTCTCCTTCTGGGGGCTGGTGATTACCTATCTGTTCTT
>Ga0105045_10006102_pt1 | contig 10656 bp, 6 predicted proteins | sample MAT02_FD_78089 | JGI IMG/M metagenome (GOLD analysis project Ga0105045, IMG submission 78089) | Freshwater microbial communities from Lake Fryxell liftoff mats and glacier meltwater in Antarctica - MAT-02 (megahit assembly) | ecosystem: Environmental > Aquatic > Freshwater > Ice > Liftoff... | reverse complement strand
TGAGGGGGTTGAGGTGGTTGAGATGGTTGAGATAATCTATTGATAATCAACGATATTGACGGTCATTTCTCCTCAACAATCTCTCCCCTGCTCAACCCCAAAGCAACACTGTTTAATCTACTTTGGGGGTTGGCTCGCCCTTTGCTTCCGTAATAACAGGTGTAGGTGTTTCTGTTTCAATGGCAACAGGTGTCTCTATTTTAGTAGGTGTAGGCGTCTCCGTTTTGGTAGGCGTAGGTGTCTCCGTTTCAACAGGAGCCACGCTGTCTGTTTTAACAGCAGCAACCTCCGTTTTAGCGGGAGCCACGCCGTCTGTTTTAACAGCAGCGGCCTCTTTTTTAGCGGGAGCCACGCCGTCTGTTTTAACATCAGCAGCCTCTTTTTTAGCGGGAGCCACGCCGTCTAATTTAGCAAGGGCAGACGCTTCTTTTTTCTTAGCAGCAGCAGCCAATTTCTCTGGGCTGGGGGCTTCTTTCTGGCTCTTCTGTTTTTGCGGTGCCTTTTTAGGCGACAGGATGACGTGCATCCGCTTACCTTCCAAGCGTGGCAATTGATCGGCAGAGCCATGCTCTTCCAATTCTTTCATAAAACGAAGCAACAAGAGTTCGCCCCGCTCTTTGAAAACAATGGCTCGACCGCGAAATTGTACATACGCTTTGACCTTGTTTCCTTCGGAAAGAAAACTTTTGGCATGGCGTAGTTTGAATTCAAAATCGTGTTCGCCAGTTTCAGGTCCAAATCGAATCTCTTTCAATTCTACCTTTACAGCGTTGGCTTTCAATTCCTTCTCGCGCTTCTTTTTCTGGTACAAAAATTTGTTGTAGTCCACAATACGCACCACCGGTGGAACGGCATTGGGCGTAATTTCTACCAAATCAAGGCTGAGTTCTTCCGCCCATTTTTGGAGTTTAGAAGTAGAGAACACGCCCGTTTCAACGAGTTGTCCGGCTGCAGCGCTGATTTCATCCAGATTATCGCCAATGAGGCGTACCTCGTTGGCACGGATGAAGTTATTAATATTATGTTCGGGAGGGCGAGGGCCACGATTGTAAGGTCTGCCGCCGCCTGGGCGAGAGCCGGAGGATGCTCCGGGGGGTTTAGGCCGATAAGGTTTGAATGCCAAGTAAAAAAGATGGTTTGGTGAAAAAAAGCAGCGTGTAAATGCTGGTAAAACAACACGTTGACTAGTGAAACAGTTGCAAAAGTAAAAAAATGTTGTGTGTTTTTCGGTAAAATAGGGCAGGATTTTTTTGTTATCGTCAATCTATTACGCTCCTAGGTGTTTCGCATACTCCGGCAAATGCAAGTAGCCCTCTGCTTTAATCGCCGCTGTAAGGCCATATTGAGCCGCTACTTCGGCTACATCAACGGCTTCCATGCTTCCTTTTTCGTGCAAAACTTTGGAAAGTTCGAGCAAAAAATCGCGTTGTTCTTCGAGCAGCGTACGCGTATCATCCACCAAACCTGCAATCATAGCCTCCACCGCTTGGTCGGTGGCGTGTTTGTCCATCGAAAAACCATACTCCAAGGTATAATTGGCTTGATAGCGCTCATCAAAACCATATTGACGCAAATAACTCATCGCCAACATGGTCACTTGGTCGCGGTCATTGCCCCGACCGATGGTGGCATTCTCCCGGCCGAAAACCAATTCTTCGGCCAACCCACCGGCCAAAAACACTTTGATTTTGTGCAAAATATGCGCCTTGGTTTCATAAATTTCGTGTGGAAACGTAAAACCAGAGGCATAACTGCTCGCCACTTTAGATTTGAGTTGCAAGGGCGCAATGCCAAACAACAGCACATACACCACGGCATGCCCCGCCTCATGTACACTTACATTGGCCACCACATCCGCGATGTTGCCCTGCCGAATTTTATCAATACTTCCCACAAACGGAATGGACACCACTTGCTCACCAATGTTCGACAGGATACGCCTTTCCTGCACATCGTACGCGATGGAAAAAGCCTCCTCCCCTTGTTGCAAGCATTCGTATAAGAACTTACTCAAATTTGTCTCCAAAATATCAGTCACACTGCTAAATACTGGTCGAACTCCTTGCACCGGGAATACCCCATTTCGGTAAATAAGGGCATAAACAGATTCAGAAACGTCAATTTTTACCTGAAAACGCTCCTCCGTTCGTTGAATAATTTTACCGACTTCTTTGCGGATTAATTGTTCAAAATCCTGCTTGCGCAAACTGGGGTAAATCAGGTGAATATTGCCAAAACGCGCTACTTGCTCCGGACGAAACCGCCGAGTAAGGGCATTTTTTATGTCAACCGCCGTGATTTTACGCGTAAATGCGTGATAAATATCTGCATCTACCTCACTGTCGGAAGTATGGGTGGCCATTTGAAATGCCTCATCCAGATTCCCACTGATCAGAATCAACATTTGGGAATAATCAACCGGTTCAAATACCCGGCGCTTGCTTTTGGCTTCTATAATAATATCGAGCATCTGTTTTTTGCTCATATCCGCAATATCGAGCACATCTTGCTCCAATTCAAGCATTTTTTTCAAGTTGCGGGCTTCCCAAATCCCCACCGTTTCTTGCGAAGGGTCGTCGGGCGGAATCGGCTCTCCCGGCGGACGGCGGTTGCGCTGCCGCTGATTGAACATAAAATCAGAAATATAGTAGTCTAAATCTTCTTTTTCACGTTTGGCTAGCCGGCCATCGGACAGCAATTCCCAAAAGTCGTTGAACTTGGTGGTCTGTACCGGTGCGCCGTCTGGTTCGAGGGTATAAAAGCGCTGAATTTCGTCGAATAAGACGATGGAAGGGCGATTATCCACCAAACCATTGGACTTCAACATAGCATTGATACTGCTGAAATAAGTGGTTTGGTCGGTGTTTCCCAATTCAACTTCCGCAAAACGCTCCTGAAAATCAAGATATTGGACCATCTTGCGGACTAAATCCGTTTTGCCCACCCCAGTCATGCCCCACAAACAAACGATGATGGGGCGGGTGAGCACCTCGGGCATCAGATACCACACTTGAATGTAATCCAGCAGATTATCAATAATTTCGTCAATGCCGACAAAATCTGATTTGAGGCGCACACGAAGAATTTCGAGCTCGGCGCGGCGTTCGCTGAGGCGGTTTCTATCTAGGGTGAATTTTGGTGTTTCCATATTTGGTGCAAATAAACGAAACCTTGTTGGGAAAGTTCCTTTATGCCAAAGGTTTGACCAATTCTTGCTACTTTTCGGCCAGATTATTTTCATCAAGTCAATGTGGCACGCCTACGGGCTTCTGTGACATAGCACCTTATTATATCAACAGCCTAACTATGAAAGTAAAATTCTGCGGCGCAGCCCGCGAAGTAACCGGATCTTGTCATTTACTTACCCTCGACAGCGGATTAAACATATTGCTCGACTGTGGCCTCTACCAAGGCGGCGATGATGATGGACGAGCGGGCGACGACCATCCCATTACGGGTTTTAATGAAAAATGGCTGTTTGACCCGGCTAAAATTGATTGCCTGATACTCAGCCATGCGCACATTGACCATACTGGCCGAGTCCCTAAGTTGGTAAAAGACGGCTTTTCTGGAAAAATATATGCTACGAATGCCACGCGCGACCTGTGTGCCTTGATGCTGCTTGATAGTGCCAAAATACAGGAAAACGACGCCGAATACTACAATCGTAAAAGTCGCGGCGCCCATGATCCCGAAAAGCACCCCCTCTACACCGTAGAAAATGTGCAGCAGGTGATGCAGCAATTTGTGAGCCACAACTACGAACAGTGGTTTCACATCCATCCCGATGTGCGGGTTTTGTACCGCGATGCTGGGCATATTTTGGGCAGCGCGAGCGTAACGCTGGAGATTAAAGAAGGCGGAAAAACTACCTATTTTGGCTTCACAGGCGATATTGGTCGGCCCAACCGGCCTATTTTGGCCGACCCGATGCCCATGCCCGAATTGGATTACCTCATTTGCGAAAGCACCTACGGCGACCGTGAGCACGAGAATGCCCCGACAGAGGTAGGGCGTTTTGTGGATATTATCCGGCATACTTGCGTGGAGAAAAAAGGGAAAGTGATTATTCCGGCATTTTCAGTGGGGCGCACCCAAGAAATCGTGTACATGCTCGATAAACTGGAGCATTCCGGTCAATTACCACCCATTCCGGTGTATGTGGATAGCCCTTTATCGGTGAATGCAACGGAGGTATTTGTGAACCACCCGGAGTGTTTCGACAGTGAATTGCACCGATACATGACCGAGGATGAAAACCCATTTGGCTTCAACAAACTATTTTACATCCGCAGCACAGAGGGCTCGAAGCAACTCAACTCCAACAAACAACCCTGTATTATTATTTCCTCCTCGGGTATGATGAATGCGGGCCGTGTTCGCCACCATTTGTTGAACAATATAGAGCATAAACGCAACACCATCCTAATTGTGGGCTATTGTGCCCCCAATACTCCGGGTGGACGCTTGCGCGATGGCGCAACCAGTCTCCGACTGATGGGACAGAACCTTCAAGTGTTGGCTGATATTGAAACGATGGACTCGTTTTCGGCGCACGGCGACCGCGTAGAAATGTTACACATGATTGAAAATCAGAAAAAAACGCTCAAAAAAATGTGGCTCACCCACGGCACATTGGATCGGCAGGAGAAGTGGCGAGATTATTTGCAGGAAAATGGGTTTGGAGCGGTAGGGATTCCAAGTTTGGGAGATGAAGAGGTGTTGAAATAATGATTTTGAAACTAAACCGCCATGACGCCCCGTAAAAAGATATTCAACGACCCAGTGTATGGCTTTGTGTCTGTTCCGCACGGCACATTGCTCAATTTGATTGACCATCCTTATTTCCAGCGTTTGCGCCGAATTCGGCAATTAGGGCTTACCTCGTATGTGTATCCGGGTGCGTTGCATACGCGTTTTCACCATGCGTTGGGGGCCTTGCATTTGATGCAACAAGCCATTGATACCCTCCGACAAAAAGTCGTGGAAATTTCGGCGGAAGAGGCGGAAGGGGCTTGTATTGCTATTTTACTGCACGATATTGGGCATGGCCCCTTTTCGCATGCGCTGGAGCACAGCTTGGCCGATATGCACCATGAGGATATTTCCACCCTGTTTATGCAAGACCTCAATCGTCAATTTTCGGGCGGTTTGAGCCTCGCGATTCAGATTTTTCGAGATGAATATCCCAAAAAATTCCTGCACCAATTGGTTTCGGGCCAACTCGATATGGATCGTTTGGACTACCTCAATCGAGATAGTTTTTTCACCGGAGTGAGCGAGGGGGTGATTGGTTACGACCGCATCATTGCCATGCTGGATGTTCATGAAGGGGAATTAGTAGTGGAAGAAAAAGGCATTTATAGTATTGAGAAATTTTTGATTGCACGGCGTTTGATGTATTGGCAGGTGTATTTGCATAAAACAGGTGTTGCGGCAGAAAAAATGCTGATTCATGCCCTTCGTCGCGCCCGACAAGTGGTGCGAGCCGGGGAAGACCTCGAAATGCCGAGGCATTTAGCCTGGTTTATGCACTGGGATGCTAGTGCAACGCAGGAGCCGAGGGAATTGCTGGCGCATTTTTCCCGATTGGATGATCACGATGTGGTTGCGGCGGTGAAATATTGGTCGGAGGCGCGTGACTTTACCCTTGCTTATTTGTCTAAGGGCTTGTTGGATCGCCGTTTGTTTCGACTGGAGTGGCATACAGAGCCTATTTCGGAAGAATATGCGGCGAGTATTCGAGACAAAGTGCGGGGAAAACTGGGGCCAGAGGCCATATTAGAGCATTTGGTCTATATTGGAACAGAAAGCAACCGCTCGTATGATGATTCCAAGGAGCAAATAAAAATTCTTTTCAAACGCGGAGGCGTGCTCCCCATTGACCAATGCTCGGATGTACCCCTTTACACTCAACTGGTTACAAAACATTATATCTGCTATCCTAAATAGCAAGGCGTTTTGACCGGGTGATTTCATCAAAAAATCACCTGAAAAGTGGCAAATCCAGTATTTCTTGCTTTACTTTTGTCCAAAATCAAACAAAACAATCGAAACGTCTAACCTTTTTACATAGTTAACCAACTCATTCTCTATTATGGGAAAAATTAATTTCCTCCTTTCATTTCTAGTATTGGGTTTTGCCATGGCCGTTTCGGCTCAGGACGCACCACCCAATGCTCAACCAGGCAAATGCTATGCAAAATGCCTCATTGCAGACACGTACGAAACCGTTGCGGAAGTAGTAACGACTAAACCGGCTGGTAAGCGCACCATCGCTGTGCCTGCTGAGTACGAAAATAAATCAGAAACCATCACCGTAAAAGCCGCCAGTAAGCGCATCATTGCAGTACCAACCGTTTACAGCAGTGAAACTGAGCAAGTGTTGGTGAAAGCCGCCAGCAAGCGTATCATTACGGTTCCTGCGGTGTACGAAACCATCGAAGAGCGCGTACAAATCAAACCAGAATCTAAGCGTATCACTGCGGTAGCAGCGGAGTACGAAACGGTTATGGAGCAGGTGCAAACCAAGGCTGAAAGCCGTCGTTTGATTGAAATCCCTGCCGTGTATGAAACGGTGAAAGAATCCTATGTTATGGAGCCTGCTTACACCAAAATTGATGTATTACAGCCTAAGTACGAAACCGTAACCGAGCGCATCGAAACCAAACCAGCCGCCACTAAGTGGGTGAAAAAACGCGCCGATGCCAACTGTTTGAGTGCCAACCCGGACGACTGTTTGGTATGGTGCTTGGTCGAAACACCTGCTGAATATCAAACCATTAGCAAGCGTGTTAATAAAGGCTGTGATGGCTCTGGTGTAGCCGATGCAGGTTGTACCCGCACCACTGAAGTATCTGCCAAAATGGGTAGTCGCTCAGTTCGTAAAGTACAAACACCTGCCACTACCCGCGATGAGTTGATTCCTGCACAGTTCAAAACAATGAACGTGCGCAAGGTGAAAACACCGGCCACCACCCGCGAAGAAATTATCCCGGCGGAATATGCCACGGTGAAAAAGCAGGTAATCAAAACCCCAGCCACTGCCCGTGAGGAAGAAATTCCAGCAGAATACGCCAGCCTAACGAAGCAAGTCGTAACGTCCCCTGCTACTACCCGCGAGGAAGAAATTCCAGCGGTTACACAGACGGTGACCAATCGCATCCTCAAAACACCCGCTACAACTCGCACTGAAGATATTCCGGCGGAAACAGCGACCGTTACGAAGCGTAAACTCGTAAAATCCGGTGGTTTCACCGAATGGCGCGAAGTACTTTGCGGCGAAAAAGTAACGGGTTATACCGTTCGTCAAATTCAGCAAGCCTTGATTTCTGCTGGATATGAGCCAGGACCAACCGACAATATCATGGGGGTTCGCACTAAGGCAGCCCTTACCAAATTCCAAAAAGATAAGGGATTGCCAGTGGGCAACCTTGATTTGGAAACCTTAAAAGCATTGGGCGTCAATTATTAATCGCTCAATCCGAAAAAACGGAATCCCCCTGATGCTTTGCGGTGTCAGGGGGATTTTTTTTGGAAAATTTGACAGCAAAAACACAGACACTTTGGCAGTAATGGGCCATTTTAGCGGGGATAACAAAACTTGCACGATTTTTGAACGTTTCATGTTCGGGAGCGTGTGAATAATAACTGGTTACTTTCACCTGTTTCCTTGTACCCTACAAACCAACGAACATCCCAATCAAAAAACATGGATAAAAATCTGATTCAATACATGGTGGACTTCACGTTGCCCACCGATTTGCCAGAGGAGTTTGTCAATAAAATTCCGCAACAACGCGACTTAGTAAACCGCCTACTTTCTGAGGGGAAAATTCTAAATTATGCCCTTTCGCTGGAAAACTCTAAACTTTGGGTTGTTTTTGCGGCCACTTCTGAAATGGAATTGATGGAAATGGTGCATCGCTTGCCACTCACGCGCTATATGAAGGTGCGGGTGAATGAGTTGACTTTTTTCAATGCACACCATTCTTTTGCGCCTGCTTTTTCGGTGAATTAAATTCCATCGAGCCTACTAAGTAAGTGGGCAGAATAAATCGACAGCGTTAAGCGCAGCGTTTTTTGTCTGCAAGTATGTGTGCACCCATAAAAAACGCGCCGAAGCAAATAGCCTCGGCGCGTTAAAGTCAATCAATCTATGCTAACCATTTAAAATCAACGCTGTACCACCAATTTTTGCGTACGCAAACCTTTATCCGAAAGGATTTCTATTTGGTACATACCAGCAGTCAAAGAGCCTACGCTCAAACGCTGTGCAAAATCGCCGGCCGCCACCGATCCAAACTCACCTTCCATCACCATACGGCCCGCTAAATCGCGTACCGCATACCGAAGGCTTTCTGGTTCTGTTAGCGTCATGCGTACCCATACTTCTTGTGAGGCAGGGTTCGGGGCTAATTGAATGGAAGCCAACTTGTTATCCAGTTCATTGGTGCTAACAAACACCGGCAACGGGAAAGTTGTACCATCCACCAAGGCAGCCCACAGGCCAAATCCGGGTTGGCCACCGGTTAAGAAACCAGACGCGAAAACCGTAAGGGCTTGACCCTGAAGGCTTGAAAGTTCCGCTAGGTAACTTTGTACAACGGTGTTGTTGTCATTTCCGGGCGTAACTGAGATAGAAATATCCGCAGGTGGCACAGACAAGTAGTCGGAAAACTCGCCATAGGAGATATCATCTACCAAAACGGGTCCGCCGAAAACAGTAATATCTACCGTAGGGGCATCGGTTGCGCCATGGTACACCAGTACATCTACATCAGCGGGATTAAGCGAGCGGTCGCGGCCATCCGCGTTGACAGCCAGTTCAAATGCTGGCGAACCACCTACTAGGCCTGTAGCCATGATGATGTACGTTTTGCTCGTTTCCAATGCTCCCACCGGAAGGGTGTACACTGCATCGCCAATAGACGTGCTATTTCCGCCTGCTACCGCCAACTCAAAGGCTTCGCGAGCTGGGAAAAGACTAATTTCTGTAGCCGTACGGAATGCAAAATCGTTTAACAATTGAGCACCATTAGGTGCCAATGGGCCGCGATAATAAACATCCACGGTAGGATCAGGGGAATTATGAATCACCTGAACACGCGCATACGACGGCAATGGGAACGTGGTTCCGTCTGGCAATGTGGCCCATAAATCGAAGGTTCCATCGCTCAACAATCCAGAAGCATACGCTACCAGTGAAACACCTCCAAGACCTGAGAAATCTCCGCCCCAGATACCTACGCTTGCGGTTGGAGTGCTGTTAGGGGCTACTTCTAGGAAAATTAAATCAGCCGGAATGGAGAGATAATTGGTGAAGTCGCCATAAGAAGCATCGCCGATTACGGTGGCTCCTGTAGTGTAATTACGAACGTCTACTGCGGGAGCATCGGGTGCGCCATGCAGTACTGCCATGTCAAAGTTATTCGGGTCAGTGCCACGTTCTTGTCCCATATCGTTGACAATCAGGGTAAAGGGGGTCGTTACATTGCCCACCAAACCACTGGCCACTACCACATACGTTTTGCCATTCTCAAACGTAACTGGGAAATTTACCAAGGTATCTGCGGCCGACTGACTATTAGCCGTTGCGATACCGAAGTTAATTTCAAATTCAGCCGGCACGTAAATAAACGGTACCGCAGTGCGGAATTCAAAATCATCCAGGAACAATCCACCTTCCGCATACACGTCCACTGTAGGACTAGGGCTGTTGTGGATAATTTGTACTCTAGCCACCGGTGACAATGGCAATTCTACCACCGTACCATCGGGCAATACTGCAAACAAGCCAAAATCAGGTGCTCCTGCCAGCAAACCACTGGCAAATACTCGAATGGCTACACCATCAAGGCCTGTCAAATCCGCGCGATAAGTGGCCACAATTTGTGGGTCACCAGCCACCCGAACATCCAAGTAATATTCATCTGAAACTAGATTCAAATAAGGGGTAAATTCTCCGAAAGCCAAGTTGCTGACCAAGTTGCCCACCAAACGCTCGTCCACATCTACCGCAGGGGCATCCGGCGCGCCGTGGAATACACTGACCGCCGTCTCTCCTGCATTCGCCACTTCGCGTGCATCACTCGCCACTGCCAGTGTGAATGGAGTGGTAGGGTTGCCCACAATGCCGTTGGCAAATACGGTGTAAGATTCTCCCGTGGTAAAATTAACCGGAAAGGAAACCAATACATCATTCACAGAGTTGCTATTTCCCAACGCTACTCCGATGGAAATATCCCGATCTGCGGGGAAATCAACAAAAGGAGTTGCTGTACGGAAATCAAAGTTATCCAAGAACAAGGAATTTCCAGCATATACATCCACTGTGGGGTCAGGTGAGTTGTGTACGATTTGTACCCGCGAAGTTGGCGTGATCGGAAGTTCAATCACATCGCCCGAAGGCAAAGCAGCAAACAAGCCAAACGCCGGGGTGTCGCCCAACAAGCCACTAGCAAATACATACGCTGCTGCACCCGCCAAACCACTCAGGTCGGCGCGGTAAGAAGCCACCACATTGGGGTCGCCCGCAGCCCGTACTGCAAAGTCATAAGCATCAGGTGTCAAACCCAAATAGCCTGTAAATTCACCATAGGCTAGGTTAGCAACCACATTATCTGCTACAAAAACGGCATCTACATCTACATTCGG
>Ga0105045_10006100_pt1 | contig 10659 bp, 9 predicted proteins | sample MAT02_FD_78089 | JGI IMG/M metagenome (GOLD analysis project Ga0105045, IMG submission 78089) | Freshwater microbial communities from Lake Fryxell liftoff mats and glacier meltwater in Antarctica - MAT-02 (megahit assembly) | ecosystem: Environmental > Aquatic > Freshwater > Ice > Liftoff... | reverse complement strand
CCGGCATCCTGGATGGCGATGATTCCGTGTTCACGTTTTCCATGCATGGCGCGAAAAATTTTCCGCTGAGAAAACACCCCAGTACGCTGGACATCGAATTACCGGACAGGACCAACGATGACGACTATCTGAAAAAACTCCACGACGGTCTGGGTATCGTTTTTCGAAACGGCCCCTATGACCTCTCCATCTATCTCGCCGGTGCGGATCCCTACGAGGGCGATCGGCTTGGCCGGTTGTCATTGACCAAACCCGGACTGCTGCGCCGCGACGAAACGGTGCTTGACCGGTGCATCGGCGAGCAAACGCCCGTCGCGATTGCGATGGCCGGGGGCTACGCGCCCGACATTAATTCGATCGTCGACATTCACGCCGCGACGATCTTCGCGGCATCGCAACGTTGTCGATCAGGCGGCGCGTAGAAGCAATTCGAGGATCACCGGGTCGTCCAACCGGCTCGCGACCGCGTACACGTTGTCGAAGCGATGATCGTGAGTGCATTCGTTGGGCACCGAGATCACGACGCCGCCCGCCGCCACGCCGGCCGCCGAACCATTGCCGCTGTCCTCCAGGATCAACATCGTTTGCGGCGGGACGCCAAATTGCTCCGCCGCGCGAAGATACATTTCGGGGTGAGGTTTGCCGTGCGTGACATCATCCCCGGTCAAAATAAAACGCAGATCGTTGTACCAGGGCATCTTGCCGAGGATCCGGTCCGCAAACTTACGCTGGCTGCTCGTCGCGACACCGACGGGCAATCCGCTTCGCAAAATCGTTTCGATCAATCGCTCCAGCCCCGGCATCGTTGGCACGTCGTCATCGATCAATTTCGAAAAGATTTCGTCAGACTCCGCTAGCAGCGATTTCGCGGTGTCGGTCAGCTCATGGTGGTCGACCATTTGCTGCAGCGCCGAAACGCCAACTCGACCCATCATCTTTTGTTGCAGGATGCGGGTAAACTGGTGTCCACGTTTGGCCAACACGGTCGAACCGACTTGCCAGTAAAGTGATTCGGTATCAAACAGCAACCCATCCATGTCGAGCGCAACGGCGCGAATCGTGGGCAAAGGATCGCTGGCGCGGCCTGTCATCTTCGTATCTCTTTCCATAATCAATCGTTTTGTCATCTTCATCACTGATCGGCGACGGCTTGCACCTGACCCGGCTTGCCAGCACCGCGGAGCTGATCGTCGACGAGTCGTCGCACTGGGCGATCGAGTCGTACATTCCGTTGCAGACAAACGACTTGATAGAGTCGCTTTTGGCAAGGGAGGATGCGGCGGGTTTAGACGACCAAAAGTTGAAGCAAATTTTCACGGCGATGGCGGATCTGATGCACTATCGCAATCGACCGCTGCACACCGGTTTTGCCGCCCGTTACGCGGAGATTGATCCCGATCGTGACAGCCGTCCAATCGGCAAAGCATCCACACTCACCGATGCGAATGCGATCGATGCCGAGACCGCCAACAAACACCGGTTGGCGGACGCGAGACGCATTGCCGAACTGGGGCACCAAGTTTTGATCGATGCCGGTTACAGCAAAGTGGAACGCCCCGAACTGGAGGCTGCCGTGTCGCAATCGAGCGAGTGGGGCGTGCCGTTGCAGGTCGATTTCGATGTCTTTGATTTATTGGCCGTCTACGCCCGTGGCGACATCATCGGCAGCCGCAAATCGCGACGTTGGCGAAACCGGTTTCGTATGACCGCGATCGATGTGGCTGTTTATCAGCGCATCGTCGTGGTCTTCAAATTGCGGGAGGGATCGATGACCGACGACGAGCTCGAACCCGCGATGTTGCATTTGCGAATGTTTAAGAATGTGCCCAAAGTCGACGTCGACATGCTGTTACCAGGAACAAAAATCCGGATTTCTTGGTTCGATCGAACGCGAACCTTCGGGCCGTCACTTGGTGGTATCGGCTTCCAAATCTACAAGCTTCTGCGGTTGGCATTTGTCGTTGCCGTCGTTACCTACAGCATCGCGACCATATTACTTGGGCTATTGATCGCGATCATCGGTTATGCGATCCGCAGTTTCATCACGTACATGCAAACGCGAAACCGATACATGCTGAATCTGACCCGCAGCCTGTACTATCAAAAACTCGATACCAACGCCGGTGTCGCTTACCGGTTATTGTTCGAGGCGGAATCTCAACGTCATCGCGAGGCCGTGCTCGCTTATTATGCGATCGTCTCGGCCGACGGTGCGATCAGCCTCCGCCGGCTGAGACGACGTGCCCAGCGAATGCTGCGGGAGGCGGCGGGTATCGAGGTTGATTTTCGTGCCGCCGATGCCGTGAAAACACTCGAATCATGGGGCGTCATGATTCGAAACCAGAATGGTGATCTGTCCGTGCTTGATCCGGACGCCGCGATCAAGCAGATTGATCGGCGTTGGGATGAAGGCCCGCTTACTTCTACGCACCAGGCAGGATGACAAACGCACGGCCATGAATCCGTTGAATGAACATTACGCGATTGTCTATCAAAACGACTCCGGCAAAGCTTGTCAGGTACGTCGCATGGCGCTGCTGTCCGCTGGCATCGCGGCTCAGGTGTCACGTCACGAGGACGCATGGTGTGTGATCGTCGAATCAAAGCACCGGTCGGCAGCGATCGACGAGGTCGCCGCCTACGAGCAGGAGAACGAAGACGCCACACCCGCGGTTCCGGTTCGAACCGTGGTGCGTGGTGGTGCGGCGGTCGGCATCGTCGCGTACTGCGTCCTCTTGACCGCGATCCATTTGGCGTTGCGTCCACCTCAGGTGGGTGAGGTGTGGCTGGAAAATGGCCAAATGCGAGTATCCGATTTCTGGTCGGGTGAGGTTTGGCGTGCGGTGACGGCGTTGACCTTGCACGCGGATGCCGAGCACCTGCTGTCGAATCTGTTGTTCGGCTGCGTCTTTGGATATCTGACCGGTCGCATCTTTGGCGGCGGCTTCGCTTGGTTCGCAATCATTGTCGCCGGCACGATCGGCAATGCGCTCAACGCCATGATTCAACCACCAGGCCACACGTCCATCGGGGCGTCGACCGCGGTGTTTGCGTCCCTGGGAATCTTGGTGTCGCATGCGACGATCGCCACGGTATCGTCGAGAAGCGGTTCGTGGCAACGCTGGACGCCCATCATCGGCGGCATCCTCCTGTTCTCGTTTCTCGGTGTCGGGGGACCGCGCACCGACGTGCTCGCTCACGTGACCGGAATGATCGCTGGGGGCGTGATCGGTTGGCTCATGTGTCGCATCCCGGCGCGTTGGCTTGCCGACGATGTGCTGCAATGGATCGCGGGGACGATCGCAATTTGGATCATCGTTCTCGCTTGGATTATCGCGATTTGATGACTTTCGGCGGCAGCGGAATATCGATGATGATCGGTTTGCCGGAAATCCAAACGTCATCGATCTTCGCCAACGGGGTCAAGCGAACCGGACCGTAACCGACCTTTTGGACGGGGATATTGATGTCGGAGGCGATTGGGTCCGTCTCGACGATCCGTCGCCCCTGGTGTTCGATCGCGATTTGCGTCGCGTTTTTAATGTCGATACTCGCGGTGACGGAATCGTTTGATGCGTTGAGTGTTGCTCGCAGGGTCGGACAATCTTCTGGCACGCCGATCAACACGTAGGTCGACGCCAGCGAACTCATTTGCAGCGGATGGTTACTGACGGCGACGAGCGTGACCTCATGCCACCCGCGGGGCAATCCGGCGGTGTTGACGCGAACGTCCGCGACGGGCTTGGATGACAGGGCGAGTCGACCTCCGAAGTACATATCCAAACGGCTGACCTTTGCGATCACCGTCGGCATCGGATCGGAAAACTTCACTCTCATCGTGAACGTATCTTTGAGACTTTTGACATCCTCAAGCGTGAAGTCGGAAATGTGCTGAGAACCATACGGACGACATAGGGGGTCACCAACGATTAGCAATTGATAGGGACTCTCCACGGACAGATAAAAGGCCTCGGCGAGCGTAGTTCCTCCCGCGTAATACGCGTACATCAGCGCCGTGGGAAACTTGAACTGCAGAGCATACGGTTCGGTCACCGTTCCGCTGGTCGCGGCCGCACCGCCGAGCAACGATTCTGTCATCGGCGTTTGCGAATTGGGCTCGTGCAACATGCCCGAAAGGCTGGTCAGGTTATCGACGATCGCGCCGGGCAACATCGTATTGGTCGTCGCACTCCAGTCATAGTTTGCTGACCCCAGCATCACGCCCATCAGTTTTTGCTCGTCCGTGGGCAAGCGATCTTTGCTGATGATCACCTTGTGTCCCAATTGCTTCAGCGTCACCGCGGCGAGCGGCATTAAGGGAAATCGCGTCGTCGCCCGGACGTCCTCGGAGTTGCTGAAAAAAAAGGTTGCTGGTTGGCCCGTTCCATCCGCGTCGACCGCGCGGCGAAGGATTTCGATGCCCTGTTTTAATGTCGTCCCTTGACCTTTGGTGACCGCGAGGACCATCGACAACAGGTATCGCGGCCCGGTCGCGTCGTCCAGCGGCAAACCGTTTGGCGAGTAGCTGACACGGCCCGAGAACGGGACAGGCGGAATGCGGTTGGGCATGATCGCGGGCATCGCGGCCAACAATTTGACAAATAGATCGCGTTTGCGGACCGCATCAAAATCAGGTTCCGCATCAAACATCAATCGGTACGCGAACCGGTCGCGGAGCAGCATCGAAATGGTTTCCAACGCGTCATCGATTTTTCCGCCGCGGACCTGATAACCGGCGATGCGAAACCGCAGCGGCCACTGGCCGCGATGCTTCTTGGCCAACGGTTCGAGCAAACGAATCGCTTCGTCAAAGCGCAAATCGTTGGCTGCCGCAACGGCATCATCAAACGCTTTGCGGTCGACGTCACCAAGAAACGGGTTTTGTCTTAGTGTTTCAACGTCGGCCCGCGCGTAAAAATTTGCCCTCGGCAGGACGTAGGTGATGTTGTTATCGCCCAGCAGTTGATAGAGCGTCGTCAGTCCGTTGATCGATCCGACAGGAGTGAATAAGTGATGCCGGGGCGGAACTTTGGCAAAGTCGGTGTCGAGCTTGATGGCGGTCGGAAAATCCGCCGAGTAAGCGATCACGTCCACTTGATTGGCCAAGCCCCGCTGGTTCAATTCGTTGAGCGCCGGATTGAGCACATCGGACCGCAGCGTTTCGATGTCGCAGATCATCTCCTTGGGCACCTTGTCCAGCATCACGATGCAACGATCTGGGATGCCTCGCATCGCGGCGTAATGATTCGCGATGGTCAACGAGTCGGTCGAATCCGCATTGACGATGATCGCCGTTCGCATCGGGTCGGTCGCCCGCGCCGACGGATATGCCGACGGAAACACAAACGCCCCAAGAATTCCAAGAATCATGATCGATCGCGACGGTGACTTCATTGACGATCCGTTGGGCGTGCTGGGGACGGTGGCGGGCGGTTGATCATCATACGCAAATTGCGTTGGTATCGGTGGGCTACGGGACGACAAACCTTCGCTGGTCGATCGGCCGATGGGGAATTAACAGCGGCTTGCCGGGCTGGCACAATGGACGCAATGATCACTTCCATAGCCCCCCCGCCCCCGAACCCATCCTCGCTTCGGTGCGAAAAATTGGTCGTTCGTTTTGGCAATTCGCCTCCGACGATTGATCACATCGATTGCGAATTCGAAGCGGCGAAAATCACGGCACTGGTCGGTCCGAGCGGTTGCGGAAAAACGACGCTGCTGCGTGCCTTGGCGGGATTACAAACCGCCACCGAAGGTCGCATCGAGATTGATCCGCCAGCGGTGCCCCAGCGTGGCGAGGTGGCGTTCGTGTTTCAACAACCGACGTTGTTGCCGTGGCGAACGGCGATCGACAACGTGCGGCTGCCGTTGCAATTGGGCGCGTCGCCGCATGATCCCGACGCGGATTCAAGAGCACACGACGAGTTGCGGGCGATGGACCTGGATCGTGACGCGATGCTTCGCTACCCTCGGCAATTGTCCGGCGGGATGCGAATGCGAGTTTCGCTGGCCCGTGCCCTCGTGACACGTCCCTCGGTGCTGTTGCTCGATGAACCATTCGCGGCACTGGATGACATGTTGCGCGTGAAGCTTGGCGAGCTGTTGCTCGCGCGATGGGCACGCACGAAGTTTACGATGGTCCTGGTCACGCACAACATCGGCGAAGCGGCGATGCTGTCGCACCGCGTGGTCGTGATGCGTCGGGGAAAACTGATCGCTTCGATCAACAACGATCTGCCCTGGCCACGGGACGAGAACGTACGGACGTCCGCAGAGTTTGGTGCTTTTTATCGACGCGTCAGCCGTGTGATTCACGAGGACCGATCGGCATGAAACTTTCTGCGATCGCGTCGATCATTCCGGTCGTTTTGTTTACGTTGGCGGCAATCGCCGTGTGGCACCTGGTGGTCATTTGGTTCCAATTGCCGCCGATCCTGTTGCCGTCGCCAGCGGAGGTCTTTCGCGCGGCCATTGCCGAACGCAGCGAACTGGCTCGCGGTGCATGGGTCACCGGGACTGCCGCCGTTTTTGGATTCGTCGCCAGCGTCATCTTGGGAACCCTGGTCGCCGCCGTGATGAGCCAATCGCGTCTCTTGCGGTTGGCGCTGTATCCGTACGTTATCCTGCTGCAAACGGTGCCGATCGTTGCGATCGCACCGCTTCTGGTGATTTGGAGCGGTTACGAGTACCGAACCGTCGTGTTGGTGACGCTGATCATCAGCTTGTTTCCGATCATCAACAGCGTTACCGAGGGATTGATGGCGATCCCTCAGGACCGCATCGACCTTTTCAAATTGTATGGCGCTTCGCGATTGCAAACGCTGTGGCGACTTCGCATCCCCACCGCGATCCGATACCTGATGCTAGGATGCAAGACGTCGTGCGGTTTGGCGGTGATCGGTGCGATCGTTGCTGAATTTTTTGTTGGCAATGGCGGTGCGAATTATGCGGGCTTGGGCACCCTGATGACGGGCTGGCAAACGCTCGGCCGGACCGCACCGCTGATCGCCGCTTTGTTTGCCTCTACAATGTTGGGCATCATGATGTTTGCCGCCGTCCAATTCATTTCCAACACCGTGCTGAGCCGCTGGATGAACCATGACTAAAACGCTTTGCCTTGTACTTGTTGCCGCTTCGTCGCTGTTTGTCGCGGCGGGTTGCAAACCGTCCACAACTTCAACGTCCGATGCCGGTTCCGCGTCGAACGAGAAAAAGGTCGCGGTGCAATTGAACTGGTACGCCGAAGCGGAACATGGCGGCGTCTATCAAGCGAAAGCGGACGGCACCTATGACGCGGCCGGTTTGAATGTCGAAATTCGCCCTGGCGGACGCGCCACGCCGGTTGCCGCGGAAGTTGTGATGGGCCGCGCCGATTTCGCGATCACCAATGCCGATGACGTCGTGCTGTTTCGCGCCGCCGGTTCAGACATCGTCGCGCTCACCGCCGCGATGCAGGACAACCCGCGGTGCATCATGGTCAACAAGAATTCGGACGTCACGACCTGGGAAGGGCTTAAAGGGATGACGCTCCAGCGTCAGGAGGGCCAGGGATTTGTTGAGTTTCTGAGAGCACGCGGCATGTTGAACGGTATCCAGGAAGTGCCCTATCACGGCAGCGTCTCGAACCTTGTTTCGGATCCGAAAATCGCGGTTCAAGCCTACTCGTTTGCCGAACCTTATTTAGCCAAAGAAGCGGGTGCGGATGTCAACACGTTGATGGTCAGTGACCTCGGCTGGAATCCGTATTCGAGCGTGCTGGTCACCCGCGGAGAGTTGGTCCGTAAAAATCCGGAGCTGGTTCGGGCATTTGTCGAAGCGACCAATGCCGGCTGGCAACACTACCTCACTGATCCCGAAAAAGGGAACGCGGCAATTCTTGCGGCAAATCAGCATGGAATGACGGCGGACGCATTGACGTTTGGGTCCGCCGCGCTCGTATCGCTCGCCAGGCCAGACGATATGGACATCGACCAGGTTGGCAAGATGACCGACGAACGATGGACCCAGCTCGTTGACACGATGGTCCAATTGAAGATGATCGAAGCTGGCAAAGTAAAACCCGAAGACTGTTTCACGAATCAGTTTTTACGGCCGTAGGCTCGCGCGGCGTCGAAGCCTCGTTCGCGATCATCGAGGCGACGGGATCATTGCAAAAATCGATCGCAAATGAGCCGGCGGGACGATGGTTGCCGCTTGCACCAATCCCGCCAAAGGGCAGGCGGCTGCTCGCGCCGGTCGTTGCCAGATTCCAGTTCACGATGCCCGCATAGATATCGCGGCGAAATCGTTCGAACATCTCCTCGGTGCCGCCGATCATCCCCGCCGCCAACCCGAATCGCGTCGTGTTGGCTCGCTCGATCGCCGCGTCAAAATCGGCAACGCGATAAACCTGCAACAGGGGCCCGAACCACTCTTCGTCCGCGATCTCGCCGACGTCCGTCATGTCGATGATGCCAGGGGACAGCAGCATCGGCGAGCGATCCGATCGGGCCATCATCGCCAGCGGCTTGCCACCCGACGCGATCCACGATTCCTGATATCGCAGCAATCGATCCGCCGCGGCCGAGGAGACGACTGGACCCAGATCCACGTTGGGACCATCGTCGGGCAACCCCGGCTTCATCGCCGCGCTGAACTCCACCAACCGCTCTAGCGTTTGCCGGCCAAATGCGTCATCCGTCACGATCAACCGTCTGGCGCAGGTACATCGCTGGCCGGCGGAAACGAATGCGGACAGGGTGATTAGACGTGCCGCGTCGTCGACGTCGTGCGGCGGGACGATGACCAACGGATTGTTGCCGCCCATCTCGAGCGCCAACAACACCTCCGGGCGACCGGCCAATTGTCGATGAATCGAGACACCTGCGGCATGGCTGCCGGTGAAAAAAACGCCGGCAATCCGGTCATCGTCAATCAGCGATTTCGCGACCGAAGCGTCTCCTTGGATCAAGCGAACGACGTTGTCAGGAAGCCCCGATTGTCGCCACGCGTCGACGATCCATTCACCGACTTGCGCCGCCAATTCGCTCGGTTTGAAGACGACCGTATTGCCGGCCAGGATCGCCGGGATGATGTGGCCACCGGGCAGGTGCGCGGGAAAATTGAATGGTCCCAAAACGACGACAACCCCCAACGGTCGGTATCGCGCCTGCGAGATAATCTCTTTAGTTGCGCCCTGCAGATCAGGCCTGCGCATGTGCATCATCTCGATCGTGATTTCCGCTTTCGCAACCACGGCGGCAACCTCGGCCGCAGCGTCGCTTCGCAACTTGCCGACCTCTCGCATGATCAATTGCGTCAACGATTCGGCGTTCTGGGAAACGTGGTGCGCAAACCGGCGGATGATCGTTTCGCGAGTCGACGCACCCGTTCGCGACCATTTCGAAAACGCAAGACTCGCGTCGTCGATCGCAGCCGTCGTCAGTGTTTTGGAATCTTCATCGCTCATGGCAGTGGACTCACCCGTATGAAAATCCGCGTAACTGGCTCGCAAAATCGTACGTTCGCCTAGTCACAACCGCGAGAGACAAGGCCAAACGCGTCGATTGATTTACCACTGGAAAGCAAACCTCCGAAGTCATTAGACGCGATCGAATAAGCGGGCACACTGGATGTTGATCCCGCAGCAATCGTCGAGGGAAATTCGAATCGTGTCGTCAACGCCAAAGGTGCGCTCGTCGTCTGGCGTAAACAGCGTTAACGTCCTTGGTGCGGGATCAATCACCAAATAATAGGGCACGTGATGTTCGCGGCAGAGAGATCGTTTTGCGATCAAGTCACGCTCGCGAGTTGATTCCGAAAGTACCTCGACGGCGAGCGACGGACGCCGTTCAAGGTGCCGCTCGGGCTGTTCACCGCAAACCACCATCAGGTCGGGTCGAATAACAGTCTCTCGACTGACGATCCCGTCGATCAATTCCCAATCGCCTTCCCATTGCTGGTAGTCGTCGAGCGTGTAAGTCGGCAAAAATCGCGGTGCGGTGCTCATGGGTGCAATTCTAGCCGATTGTGACGAAAAGGGCGGAAACAGGAATGATTTGGACGGCCTCATTGGATTGACATCATTCAACGGGACCAACGTTTCTCCGAATTTCTGACTTTTTGCAATTTTAGCGCACGCATACCGCCCAAGTCTGCTACGCTCCGTCATTCTGGTTCGAAATGCGGAATGCACAGTCTGGTTTCCACAAAGACCGATCGATCTTTCACGTCTTTCCCTCTGGATGGCCGGTTCCCCTTGGGGGGGCGGCCTAGCTTCCTCATTGACCTGGAAGCCAATCGAAAATAGGTCGAATGTTCAGTCTTTTTGGAGTCGGATTTAATGGGTAAGAAACTTTACGTCGGTAACCTGAGCTACAACGTGACTAGCTCAAGTCTTGAAGAATTGTTTTCGGAGTTCGGCGAAGTCCGCAGCGCCGAAGTCATTCAAGACCGCGAAACCGGACGTAGCAAAGGTTTTGGATTTGTCGAAATGAGCGAAGAAAACGGCGCTCGCTCGGCAATCCAAGGCTTGCACGAAAAACAACACGATGGTCGCCCTTTGACCGTCAACGAAGCCAAGCCTCGTGAAGAGCGCAGCGGTGGCGGTGGCGGCGGTGGTTATCGCAGCGGTGGCGGCGGTGGCGGCGGCGGTGGTGGTCGCAGCGGTGGTGGTGG
>Ga0105045_10006098_pt1 | contig 10660 bp, 9 predicted proteins | sample MAT02_FD_78089 | JGI IMG/M metagenome (GOLD analysis project Ga0105045, IMG submission 78089) | Freshwater microbial communities from Lake Fryxell liftoff mats and glacier meltwater in Antarctica - MAT-02 (megahit assembly) | ecosystem: Environmental > Aquatic > Freshwater > Ice > Liftoff... | reverse complement strand
TGATACAGCGCAAGCCAGCGGTCGGCCTGCACCGCCCCCGCCTTCACCGAGTCCATCAATGGCTCCAGATAGACCTCTTCCCCCAATCCCCGCGCGACCAGCCCCGCATGGGAAAGTCCCACCGCAGCGCGCGCCAGATCGGCAATTTCAACCCCTCCTGCCTCACCCTGCAAACCAGACACCGACGCCGCGACCCGCAACCCTTCGCGGGTTTCCGTATCCAGCCGCTTGACCAGATCCCATGCCGCATCCAGCGCGCCCTGATCGTACATCAGCCCGACCCAGAATGCGGACAGCGCGTTGATATGGGCCTGATCCCCGCAATCGGCCCCCCGCATCTCGATGTATTTCTTGACGCGCGCCTCGGGGAAGACCGTGGTCATGTGGTCGGCCCAGTCGGAAAGGGTCGGTCGTTCGCCGGGCAAGGCGGGCAATTCGCCCTTGAGGAAATCGCGGAAGGATTGACCAAGGGCGTTGATATACTTGCCGTCGCGGTAGACGAAATACATCGGCACATCCAGAACCCAGTCGACATAGGCCTGAAACCCGAACCCGTCCTGAAACGCGAAGGGCAACATTCCGGTGCGCGAATTGTCCAGCCCCCGCCAGATTCGCGACCGCCAGCTTTTATGGCCATTCAGGCCTCCGTCAAAGAACGGCGACGAGGCGAACAGCGCCGTCGCCACCGGCTGCAACGCCAGGGACACCCGCAGCTTTTGCACCATGTCGGCCTCGGAGGCGTAATCGAGGTTTACCTGAACCGTGCAGGTGCGGTACATCATCTGGGTGCCATGCGTGCCGACACGGGCCATGTAGTCGGTCATCAACCGATAGCGCCCCTTGGGCATCACCGGCATGTCCGCCGCCGACCATTCCGGCGCCGCGCCGATCCCCATGAAGCGGATGCCCAGCGGGTCGGCAATCGCCTTGACCTCGTCCAGATGGTTCTGCAACTCGGCAGCCGTCTCGTGGACCGACGCGACCGCGGCGCCTGAAAGTTCAAACTGCCCGCCCGGTTCAAGCGAGATATTGGCCTGCCCCCGCGTCATGCCGATGATGTTGTCGGCTTCGCGCACCGGGGTCCAGCCAAAGCCGGCCTCAAGCCCCGCGAACAGTGCCGAAATCGACCTGTCCCCGGCATAAGGCAGCGGTTGCCGCGTTTCGGTCAGCCAGCCGAATTTTTCGTGCTCGGTCCCAATCCGCCACTCGGCGGGGGGCTTGTTGCCGGATTCCATGAACCCGGCCAACTGGTCAAAGCTCTCGATAACACCGCCACCGGACTGAGGGATCGACATCGGGAAGGCTCCGTTCAAGGGCTGGCGTCAAGGTGCCAACAGGTGTCTTGCCGCGCAAGCCAAGTCAAGAGCGCCAGCACGGGCTTCCTCAATCGGTCCTCGGCCAGGTGACTGGGGTGCCCCTTCCGGACCAGCGGTGCGTGCAAGCACGCACCCTACGCATCCACTCCGTGCGTCTATGCCGGGCGTAGGGTGCGTGCTTGCACGCACCGCCCCTTACCTGATCACCACACCCCCCCCGCGCAGCGCCCAGACCAGCCGCGTTTCTGCCGCCAGCGTCAGCGCGCGTCCCCCTTCTTGTGGCGGGACAATGTCCAGTGCCGCAACCAGTGTCGCGCTGTCCATCCCCGGCAGGCTGGCAAAGGCGTCGAACAGCCGGTCCGCTCCGGCGGCATCCACCGGAATCAACAAAGCCTGCCCGTCCGCTTGTTTCAGCCGCCAGACCCGCCGACCGCGCAGCGACAACAGGCGCAACTCGATCAGGTCCGCCAGACTGACATAGCCCCCGGCGCCCGGCCCCAGATAGCCGATCTGGCCCTCGTCTACCTCGACCACCCCCGGCCCGTCCCAGCCCTGATCGAACCGCAGCCGCCGCCACGCCAGCACAGCCCAGCCAGTCCCGAGCCCCAGTACCGCGAGCCCCAACGGCACGAAGAAGTACCCTCCCAGCCCGACCAACCAGCCCCCCGCCATGGCCGTTGCGCCACCGAAAATCACCTCCCGCACGCGGTTGAAACCGGCCAGCAGTTCCGGGCGGATCAAAGTCATGGCTGCACTTTCGTCGGATCGGCAGCGGACCAGGAAGGCCGGTTCACAGGACTCCAATCGGCTGAAAGGTGAAAGCGACGGCATAGGTGTAAAGCGTCAGGCTCGCCACCGCCCGCGCCGCCGACCGGGTGCGCATGTCAAAGTCATGCGCCACGATGATCCCCCGAACCGATGTCAGCGCATCCTCGTCCATCAGGTCACCCATATGGCCCAAGGTCTGCCCGATCACTCTGGGGTCGGATTTTCCGGCCTTCAGTTCGACCACAACCACGCGGTCCTTATCATCCTTGCACAGGATGTCGATGAAACCCGATGTGACATAGCGTTCGGCCCCATCATCAATGATCCTGAGACCGGGCTCCAGCAGGGTGATATCACGCCGCAGCGCCACTTGCATGTCGCGTTCCAGCGACAAACGCTGCTTTTCAAGGTTGGTACTTTCGTCGATCAACATCGCCTCCTCGGTGGAGGTCCGGCTTGCGATAACGGGATACTGTGGGCCAGTTCCCGCCTCCGCAAGAAACCGTGCGTAAAGTACTGCCCCCCTTCTGTAGTACGCCAAGCTGTTGCGCAGGATGCCGTTGATCTGCATGCGCGATGAATTGGGCCGGTTGCGTTGGGCATCCTCTGCAGAGTAGCTCAACTCCTCGATAAGCATGGCGAAACCACCGGCGGCAAACAAGTCATCGAGATTGCCGTAAACCTTCTCAAGGCCGTTCCCGCACCCTATCCAGCCCCCGACGGACTGATTCGAGTATCCCTGTTCAACCAACCAACGCCTGTAATCTTCTCTCATTCTTGCCCCCAAAGTTGCTCGCATCGGTCGAAAGCAGGTCATCCCCAATCCCCCAACTGAACCTGCCACAGGGTCAGCGCCGCCACCGTCGCTGTATCGGCGCGCAGGATACGCGGGCCAAGGTTGACCGGGACCACCGCCGCCATCCCGCGCAACCGCGCGGCCTCGCGGTCGGAAAACCCACCTTCGGGACCGATCAGGATGGCCCAAGCCGCCCCCCGGCCCCCCGGCAATACCGCCGCCTGCCCTGCCATCGCCTCGTCACACCACATCAGACGCCGCTGATCCGGCCAGCTGGACAGCACCCGCTCCAACCCCATCAACTCGGCCACGTCGGGTACGACCGTTGCCCCGCACTGTTCGGCCGCCTCGACCGCGTGGGCCTGCAGACGGTCCTGCCGGATGCGTTCGGAATTGGTGTGCTGCGTCTGCACCGGGACGATGCGCGACACGCCCATTTCCACCGCCTTCTCGACGATGAAGTCGGTGCGCGCCTTCTTGATCGGGGCGAACAGCAGCCACAGGTCGGGCGGCAGAACCAGATCCCGCAGCAGCGCCTCGCAGATCAGAACGCCACCGCGCTTGCCGACCTCTGCCACCACCGCGCGCCATTCGCCGTTGCGCCCGTTGAACAGCGCGACCATCGCCCCCACCCCAAGCCGCATCACTCCGAACAGATAATGCGCCTGATCGGCCCCCAAAGCGACGGGTTGCCCCGCCGCCAGCGCCTGATCTACATACAGCCTGATCTTTGCCTCCGACATGGACCCGATCCTATGCAAGACAGCCCGCAAATGCCAGAGGCCGCCCCCGCAACGCCCCCCGCGGATGCCGTTGTCGCGGATGCGACGGCAGGCAACTGGGTCGACCGTTTTGCGCCACCTGCGACCCGGCCCTACCTGCGGCTCAGCCGGGCCGACCGGGCCATCGGCACCTGGCTGTTGTGGATTCCCTGCCTGTGGGGCGTGGCGCTTGCCGCGACCCAAGACGGCTTTCGCCCTGCCGACATCTGGCTGATCGCCAGCAGCGGCGCGGGCGCGTTCCTGATGCGGGGGGCGGGCTGCACCTGGAACGACATCACCGACCGGCACATCGACGCCGCCGTCGCCCGCACCCGGTCACGCCCCCTGCCGTTGGGTCAGGTCACGGTGCGCAATGCCTTGATCTGGATGGTGATGCAGGCCCTGACCGCCGCCCTGATCCTGTTCAGTTACAATCTGACGGCCATCGCCCTGGGCATCGGATCCCTGGCGCTGGTCTGCATCTACCCGTTTGCCAAGCGGTTCACCTGGTGGCCGCAGGCGTTTCTGGGGCTGGCGTTCAATTGGGGGGCGCTGTTGCTGTTTGCAGCCCACGCCGGACACGTCACCCTGCCTGCCGTTCTGCTGTATGCCGCGGGCATCACCTGGACCCTGTTCTACGACACGATCTACGCGCATCAGGACCGCGAGGATGACACGCTGATCGGCGTCAAATCCACCGCGCGGCTGTTTGGCGCGAACACCCGCGTCTGGCTGTTCGGGTTTCAGGTGGCGACTGTACTGCTGATGGCCACCGCCGCCATCATGGCGCTTGCCCAGGATCAGGGCCCGGTCCCGCTGCTGGTGGCGCTGACCGGCATCTGGGGGTTCGGCTGGCATTTGACTTGGCAGTTGCGCCGTCTGAACCTTGACGACCCTGCGTCGTGCCGCGCCGTCTTTGTGTCCAATCGCGATGCGGGACTGATCGCTGCGCTGTTTCTTGCCGCCGCCGCACTGGCCTGATTGAACCCCGACCGCGCCGCGCTTATGCATCCCCCCTAGGCCGCCGGGCCGCCCCTGTCGTGAAAGTTGCCCGTGATCCGCTTGCGCCCTAACCAGACCGTCCTGGCAGCAGCCACATTCGTCGTGGCGGGACTACTGGCTGCGCTGATCGCCTGGGGGGCGGCACTGGTGATCGAAAATCGCTCTGCCGAAGCGATAACTTCGCGTCTGTTGACCGAAGGGTATGCTTGGGCACAGGTCAGCAGCGATGGCCTGCGCGTCACCCTGTCAGGCACAGCGCCCAACGAAGCCGCCCGGTTCCGCGCCATCAATCTTGCTGGCACCATCGTCGAATCATCCCGGCTGGTTGACAGCTTCGAGGTGACACCGGCCCGCACTGTCGAGGCGCCGCGTTTTTCCGTCGAGATGCTGCGAAACGAAGACGGGATACAACTGATCGGCCTGCTGCCCGAAGGGACCGCAGAGGCGGCCCTGATGGAACAGGCGCAAAGCCTGACGCCGGGGGCCGATCTGGCAGACATGCTGGAAACTTCCGCCTACCCCGCTCCGGATACATGGGACTCCGCGTTTGCCTTCGGACTTCGTGCCCTGAAACTGCTACCCCGGTCAAAAATCTCGGTCGCGGCAGACGCGGTGAACATAACGGCCATTGCGTCCAGTGAGGCCCAGAAGCGCGCGTTCGAGGCGGAACTCGCGCAGAACCGCCCAGCCGGTGTGAAGGTATCCGTCGATATCTCTGCCCCGCGCCCTGTGCTGACGCCGTTTACCCTGCGCTTTGTGATCGACGGGCAGGGTCCGCGTTTTGACGCCTGTTCCGCCGACAGCCCCGAAGCGCAGGCCCGCATTCTGGCCGTAGCCGGTGCGGCAGGCATCACCGGCAGGCCGAATTGCACAATCGGTCTTGGCGTCCCTACGCCCAGTTGGGCGGACGCTGTTTCGTCGGGGATCGCCGCAGCCGCCACCTTGGGTAGCGCCACAATCACGTTTTCCGATGCCGACGTGACGCTTCTGGCGGGTGAAGAGGTGTCACAGGCCAGTTTCGACCGGGTTGTCGGCGAATTGCGCAACGCCCTGCCCGATGTCTTCTCGCTCGACGCGACCTTGACCAAAGCCAAGACTGCCGTGACAGCGGGGCCGGTCGAATTCACCGCCAACATGGCACCCGACACAGGCCGGGTCGAACTGCGCGGACGATTGACGGATGATCGTTTGCAACTGGCCGTCGAAAGCTATGCCAAGGCTCGCTTTGGGGTCGATGACGTCTATGTGGCTACCCGGCTGGACCCCGAATTACCAGACGGCTGGCCGGTGCGGGTTTTGGCAGGGTTGCAGGCCTTGGCCGAACTGGACAGCGGCAGCTTGCTGGTGCGGTCCGATACAGTCGAGGTGGCTGGCCTGACCGGATCGCAACTGGCCCGCGCCCGCGTATCGCAAATTCTTTCGGGAGAACTGGGTCAGGGCCAGACCTTCAAGGTCGATGTCAAGTATGTCGAGGCGCTGGACCCGCTGGCAGCCCTTCCGACCCCGCGGGAATGCGCCGACCGGGTGGATGCCGTGATGAGGATGGGCAAAATTGCTTTTGAACCCGGATCGGCGGAAATCGATTCCAGCGCCAATGCAGTGATGAACGGGCTGGCGGTGGCGCTGACCGATTGCAGCGGGTTGCAGATGGAAATTGCCGGACATACCGATGCCCAAGGGTCCGACACCGGCAACCTGGCCCTCAGTCAGGCGCGGGCCGAGGCGGTGATGCTGGCGTTGCAGGGGCGGCGGGTCGACGTGTCGGCCATGCGCGCCAATGGCTATGGCGAAGGCCGCCCCGTGGCCGACAACGGCGACGAGGCGGGACGCGAGGCGAACCGGCGTATCGAATTCACGCTGATCGGCGCAGACGATATGCCGGTGCGCAAACCTGACATCACACAGTTTCTGACGCCCGCCGACCCCGCCCCCGCCGATGCCGGGCCTGCTTTGGCGATCCCGCTGACCTCTAACACCCCCCGCCCAAAAGCACGAACGCCCGACCCGGCAGCGGCCAGCATACCCCCGGAAACCGCGCCGCAAGACGACGCTCCGCTTGAGACCGACGCGCCCCTCGCGGCTGGGGAACCTCTCACGCAAGCCACAGAAGCCCCGGATTTTACAGGCGATACCAGCCCCTCACTGTCCCTGACCGAACCCACCGGTCGCCCTCAGCCACGCCCCGCAACCGACGGCTGACCTTCTGTTTCGGCCTTGACGACGCCCGCTGCCGCACTCATGCATGACCGGCCATGAACCGCACCGAATTCATCATCGCGACCGCCATCATCCTGCTTCTCGTCTTTGCCATGGGTTGGTTCACTTATTGGCTGCTGCACCGCTTTACCCGCGTCGCCGGCGGCGACATGGGCGAAATGGACAAGCTGGCGCAGTCTCTGCACGAAGCGGAAGAATTGCGCGATCAGGCGCTGGTCTATCTGGAAAGTCGCGAGGCGGAACTGCTGAACCAGATCGCCCAGACCGAAGCAGAACTGCGCGCCGCGATGGAGGGTTTGCGCGACGCGCGGCACGAGGCCGAAGAAATGCGCGCCTACATCGAACGGATGACCGCGGTTTCCTGATCTGCCCGCGACACTATTGCACGTCTGCGGACTTGACCGACCGGCTTTGATCGCCATACCTTTTGGCATCAAAAGATTAAGGAGCTTGAAATGTTTCGCCTTTCCGCCGCAGCCCTTGCCAGTGTCGCCCTCTTGTCGGGCCCGGCCCTTGCCGATGAAATTTCCGCCACGATCCAGAGCGCGCTTGACGCCTACAACGCGGGCGACGTCAAATACGCCACCGAAGAGCTGGCCTTTGCCCAGCAACAATTGCAGATGCTGAAGGCTGACGGGCTGCAGGCCTTTCTGCCGCAGGCCCCCGAAGGCTGGACCCGAACCGAAAACACCGACATGAATTCCGGCATGGCCATGATGGGCGGCGGCACCGGCGTCGAGGCAACCTATACCGGCCCCGACCAAAGCTTCACGCTGACCATCACCGCCGACAGCCCGATGATTGCGTCGTTCGCCGCGATGTTCGGGAATTCGGCGATGATGGCCGCGATGGGCACCATCACCCGCGTCGGCCGTGAAAAGTTCGTCGATCAGGATGGCTCGCTGTCCGGCGTTCTGGATGGCCGCATCTTGATTCAGGCCAGCGGCGCACCGGTGGATATCATGGTGCCGATGCTGGAAAAGATTGATTTCGCGGCACTTGAATCCTTCGGCAAGTAGTCACAAGCCATCCAGACAGGCCCCCATCAGGCCCGAAGCGGGATCACCCAGATCGTCGATCACATCAAAATGGTGCCGCCCTGCCACGACCGTCCACGGGCAATCCCAGGCCTCTGACAGCATCCGCGCCTGCCACAAGAAGGCAGGCCGCTCCTGCCCGCCGACCCAGACGTGAGCCGCGATATCCGCCCGCCGGGCCAACCGCGCCGGGCTTTCGGCGGCGACCTCTGCCGCGTCCAGCCGCAACGTGTCGTTCATTGCGGTCGCCATCAGCGGTTCCAGTTCGGACAGCGGCGAGATGGGGACGACCCGCGCCACCCGCACCGCCTGATCGGTGCAGGCCATCCGGGCGGCCAGATGCCCGCCCGCCGAATGCCCCGTCACCACCACCGGCCCGGTTACCAGAGTGCTGGCCACCCACACCGCTTCGGCAATCTCACCCACCATCGCCTCGATCCGCGCCTCGGGGGCCAGAGTGTAGGACGGCATCGCCACCGCCCAGCCCCGCGCATTTGCCCCGGCCGCCAGATGCGACCAATCAGCCCGGTTCCGCGCCATCCAGTATCCGCCATGCACAAAGACCAGCAGACCGCGTGCCGCGCCGTCGGGCTGGAACAGGTCGAACCGCTGCCGCGCCGCACCGCCATAGGCCACGCCCAGAACCGCCCGCCCCCCCAGCGCGGCCCGATAGGCGGCGGCCTCGGCCTCCCAGCGCGGAGGATAGGTGTCGGCCCCCGGGATAAACGCCCCGTTCGCGTAAGCCCGGTCCATATCCATCGCCACTCCCATCGTTTGATCAAATCCCAAAGCCCCGGAACTGGACATTCCCGCCCCCCCATGCTTTGCATGACCCAAACCAAAAGGGGAGCCTGCAATGCTCGATTCCGTCACCGACCTCGCCTCCTTGCTGCGCGACCCCAGCCTGCTGGAAACCCGCGCCTATGTGGCGGGGGAATGGATCAACGCCGACGATGGCGACACGTTTCCCGTCATGAACCCGGCACGCGGCGACGTGATCTGCATGGTCCCCAACCTTGGCCGCGCCGAAACCGCCCGCGCGATTGCCGCGGCGAACGTCGCGCAAAAGGAATGGGCACAGCGGACCGGCAAGGAACGCAGCATCATCCTGCGCAAATGGTTCGACCTGATGATGGCGAACCAGAACGACCTTGGCCTGATCCTGACGGCCGAAATGGGCAAACCGCTGGCCGAGGCCAAGGGCGAGGTGGCCTATGGCGCGTCCTTCATCGAATGGTTCGCCGAAGAGGCCAAGCGGGTCTACGGCGAAACCATCCCCGGCCATCAGCGGGACAAGCGGATCACCGTGATCAAACAGCCCATCGGCGTGGTAGGGTCGATCACGCCGTGGAACTTCCCCAACGCGATGATCACGCGCAAATGCGGCCCCGCGCTGGCGGTCGGCTGTGGCTTCGTCGCCCGCCCTGCGGCGGAAACTCCGCTGTCGGCGCTGGCCATCGCCGTGTTGGCCGAAAGGGCGGGGCTGCCTGCCGGGATCTTCTCGGTCATCACGTCGAAAAAGTCGTCCGACATCGGCAAGGAATTCTGCGAGAACCCGATCGTCCGCAAACTGACCTTCACCGGATCGACCGAGGTCGGCCGTATCCTGCTGCGCCAGGCGGCGGAACAGGTGATGAAATGCAGCATGGAACTGGGCGGCAACGCCCCGTTCATCGTGTTTGACGACGCCGATCTTGATGCCGCCGTCGCCGGGGCAATGTTGTCGAAATTCCGCAACAACGGCCAGACCTGCGTCTGCGCCAACCGGATCTATGTGCAGGCCGGGGTGTATGACGCCTTCGCCGCCAAACTCTCGGAAGCGTTGATGAAAACCCGCGTGGGAGACGGGCTGACCGAACAGGTGGAATTCGGCCCGCTGGTCAATCTGGCTGCTGTGGAAAAGGTCGAGGATCATATCGCCGACGCCATCGCCAAAGGGGCGACCGTGACGATGGGCGGCAATCGTCACGCCTTGGGCGGCTCGTTCTTTGAGCCGACGATCCTGACCGGCGTCACCGATCAGATGAAGGTGACGAACGAAGAAACCTTCGGCCCCCTCGCGCCCCTGTTCAGGTTCGACACCGAAGCTGAGGTGGTCGAGAAGGCCAACGCCACGATCTTCGGCCTCGCGTCGTATTTCTACGCCCGCGACATCGGCCGCATCACCCGCGTTCAAGAGGCGCTGGAATACGGCATCGTGGGCGTGAACACCGGGATCATCAGCACCGAAGTCGCCCCGTTCGGCGGGGTGAAACAGTCAGGTCTGGGTCGCGAGGGGTCGCACCACGGGATGGAAGATTACCTCGAAATGAAATACATCTGTCTCAGCATCTGACCTGCCGGTGCCGCAAGCGTAGGGTGCGTGATATCACGCACCTTACGCCCCGCCGCACCAGGGGCGCCCTGACCTTTACGCCCGGCTGTATGGGGCCACGGCAAAGGCCCGAGGTGACCCCAGCCTCATACCGCCGCGCCGACCTGCTTGACCGGATGGCAGATTTCTTTCTGTCCCAAGGGCTTGCGGCCGCCAGCCTTCTGCCTCTGGCCAAAGCCGCCGGGATCAGCGACCGGAGTTTGCTGTATCACTTCGAGGAAAGGTCCAAGATCATCACCGCAATCCTGACCCTGCCGTCCCTGCGCCTGAAAACCCGGTTGGACATCCGGACTATCACCCCGCCGCTGCCGTTGGCCGGTTGCGCGGCGGGATGGTACGGTTGGTGCTGGACGAAGCGTTCTGGCCCTTCATGTGCCTGCGTGTCGAGA
>Ga0105045_10006097_pt1 | contig 10662 bp, 9 predicted proteins | sample MAT02_FD_78089 | JGI IMG/M metagenome (GOLD analysis project Ga0105045, IMG submission 78089) | Freshwater microbial communities from Lake Fryxell liftoff mats and glacier meltwater in Antarctica - MAT-02 (megahit assembly) | ecosystem: Environmental > Aquatic > Freshwater > Ice > Liftoff... | reverse complement strand
ATTTCCCGCTTTCAGTCCGTGATGCCTAATTGCGGCGTCTATGGCATCCGCGCCCATTTTGCGGCAGGTGGTCCATTTTCCGCCGAGCACGCTGATTAATCCTTTTGGCGAGATCTCGATTACGTGTTTGCGGGAAAGCGCTGCCGTCGATTTCGCATTGGCACGCCCGACCAATGGGCGGAGGCCGGCCCACTGGCTGGTTACATCCTTTGCGGTCACTCCTAGCGCGCGTCCGGCTTCCTTCAGAATGAATCCGACCTCTTCGGCAGTCGGTGAGGGATCATTGACTGGGCCGTCGGTAGGCACATCGGTGGTGCCGATTACCACATGCCGTTTCCATGGTATCGCGAAAAGCACACGCCCATCTTGGGTCTTCGGGATAATCAACGCATGTCCGCCCGGCAGCACCTCACGACGGCAGACGAGATGGGAACCCCGGCTCGTCCGCACGCTCCATTGCTGCTCAATGCTGTTTTCACTACGGAGTTCGTTGGAGAAAATACCGGTGGCATTGATTACTACTTTCGCCCGCATTTCCCATTCCTCACCGCTCTCGGTATCCTTGACTGCGATTCCTGAAATTTTTCCTCCATCCTCTAACAGGCGCGTGACCGCTGCGTAGTTCAGTGCCAGCCCGCCGCAATGCCGGATTGCCTGCGCCATTGCGATGGCCAAAGCCGCATCATCAAACTGTGCATCGCTATACGCCACGGCGCCTTTCAGCGATTCTAGCGCGATACCCGGAAGCCGTTCGCGAGTTTCCCCGGCAGAGAGCAACTCCGCGCGAGCAATCCCGGAACTCCCCGCGAGTGTGTCATACAGGAACATTCCGAAACGGTAGTAATACCTAGCGAGGGGCTGGGTCACCGGTAGCACGAAGCGCAGTGGCCGGGCAAATTCAGAAGCGTTCCGAAGCAGCCGTTCTCGTTCCGTCAGTGCTTCCTTCACCAGATCTAGCTCACCCTTCTGCAAGTATCGGACACCGCCGTGCAAGAGCTTGGTGCTGCGGCTGGAGGTCGCATTTGAAAAATCCCCGCGCTCGATCACCGCGACGCGCAAGCCCCGCGAAACGGCGTCCCATGCGGTGGCAAGACCGGTCGCGCCCCCGCCGATGACCAGCACGTCCCAAGTGAGAGAGTTTTTGGCGGCTTCTTCTAAAATGCTTGCTCGCGTTTCACTCATCGCAGTCGCCTTCCATTTCCCGCGCCCAGTTCAGGCTGCGTTTTACCGCACCTTTCCAGCCGCGACGAAGTTTATTCAGTTCATCCGCATCGCCCGCCGGACTGAAGCGCTTTTCTACCTCCCAAAGCGTCTTTAGCTCGGAAACACTTCCCCAAACCCCTGTCGCAAGTCCCGCGAGGAAAGCCGCGCCGAGAGCGGTTGTTTCCGTGACTGATGGCCGGACAATCTTGCTGCCTAACAGATCCGCCTGAAATTGCATCAGCAGATCCGAAGCGGACGCGCCGCCATCGACGCGGACTTCCGCAAGCTCCAGCCCGGTGTCCGCCTTCATCGCGCGAACCACGTCGTCCACCTGGAACGCGATGCTCTCCAGTGCCGCCCGTGCGAGGTGGCCGGATTTGCTACCACGCGTCAGTCCGGCGATGAGACCTCGCGCATACGGATCCCAATGAGGCGCACCCAAGCCGGTAAACGCGGGTGCCAGATAGACCCCGCCATTGTCGGGGACGCTTGTGGCTAGAGCGCTCACGTCTTCCGAACGTTCGATAATTCCAAGCCCGTCTCGTAGCCACTGCACGACGGCTCCGGCGGTGAAGATGGATCCTTCGAGCGCGAACTGGCAGGGCGCCCCGCCGATTTTCCATGCCACAGTCGTCAGCAGCCGCTCCTTCGAGAGCACCCGCTTTTCCCCCGTCTGCATCAGCAGGAAACAGCCGGTGCCGTAGGTGTTCTTGACCATTCCCGGCTCAGTGCAGAGCTGTCCGAAAAGGGCCGCCTGCTGGTCGCCTGCCATCCCGGCGATGGGGATGCTTGCTCCGAACAAATTCGTTTCCCCGATCACCTCGCTGTTGCCGACGATCTCTGGAAGCATTGCGCGGGGGATGTCGAGCCACTCAAGGATCTCCGCGTCCCAATCGAGAGTTTCGAGATTCATCAGCAGGGTCCGGCTCGCATTGCTCAAGTCGGTCACGTGCCGCCGACCGCCTGTTAGATTCCAGACCAGCCAGCTTTCGACCGTCCCGAAAAGCACCTCGCCCTTCACCGCACGCTCGCGCGTTCCGGGATGGTCGTCGAGCAGTCGCTTGAGTTTCGTCCCGGAGAAATACGGGTCGAGCCGCAGTCCTGTTTTAAATCGTAGCCTGTCCTCCCATTCATCACGATGAGCCTCGCAGAAATCTGAAGTCCGCCTGTCCTGCCACACGATCGCCGGAGAAACCGGTTTGCCTGTGGCACGCTCCCAGACCACCACAGTCTCGCGCTGGTTGGTGATCCCAATTCCTGCGATCTCGTCTGCGGAAATTCCCGCCTCACTGATTGCCTCCCTTGCAGCATCCAGCTGGCTTTCCCAGATCTCATCCGCATCGTGCTCCACCCAGCCCGGCCTGGGAAAATACTGGGTGAACTCATTCTGCCCCATGCCAATGATACTGGCGGATTCGTCAAACAGGATTGCCCGGGAGCTGGTCGTGCCCTGATCAAGCGCCAAAATGTATTTCATATCCGAACAAGTTAGAGTAAGTAGAGGCGATGCGCGATTTCAAAATCATCGGCCACCGGGGTGCCTGTGCGCACGAACCCGAGAACACCCTGCGTTCCATCCGCCGAGCCATCGCTGACGGCGCGGATATGGTCGAGATCGACGTCCGCTTCGCTCATAGTGAAATCCTCGTCATTCATGATGAGTCCGTTGACCGCACAACAAACGGCCACGGCTCCATCCACAGCCTGTCCCTTACACAAATCCGAGAACTGGACGCAGGTATCGGTGAGCGGATACCGACCTTAGCAGAAGTCGTCGGAACCACCTCTGGAAAATGTCAGCTCAACATTGAGATCAAGGAAGCCGCCGCGACAGGCCCTGTTTGTGACCTGATGGAGGAACTAGGTATTTCTACCTCTCTGGACATCCTGATCTCCTCATCCATTGCGGAGGCACTGCTCGAAGCGCGCGGCCGACTGCCCCTGATCCCCATTGGGATTATCGACGGCAGAGTTTCCGGTAGGAACGACGCGATATTCGAACTCGCTGCCAAAGTTCAGGCAACCAGCATACATCCGCATTTGCAGTTGGTTTCCCATCCCCTCATCGCGAGTGCCCACGAGCGAGCCCTCAAAGTGCTGCCTTTTACCGTCAGAACACACGAGCAACTCATCAGGCTTTTCGATCTCGGAGCCGACGGCTGCTTCGCCGACGATCCAAAATGGGCGAGGGATCTGCTAAAATAGGCAGGGTTCCACCTCATGCAGTGGAAGCTTTAAGAAGTTCGCGAGTCCCCTGCAGACAACCTCGGCCCGCTTCCTACTTCAAGCTGCGGTCAGTGAATTCACACGCTATTTACGAAGGATGTAATCAGCGATGACCATTCGGTGGTCAGTCATTTTTGAGACGGCGGTTCCGCAAGCGAGGGGCTTGAAATGGCGGGTGGCGTAGATGTGGTCAATGCGGAGGATGGGAAAGCGGCGGTGGAAGGTATCGCCCCAGCCACGCCCGACTTCCGCGAAGGCGTCATCGAAATCGGGGACGAGCTGGCGATGGACGATATCTGTAGCGCCCGCATTGAAATCGCCTCCCAAGACCGTAGGGATGGTGGGGAAGGCGCTGGTCTTTTTGAGAGTTTGTAGAACGCCCGCGAGTTCCTTATTGCGAAGATCCCGATTTAGCCGGTGACTCGCTCTGCTTTGGGAACTCCACAAGCGCATGTCGGTGGCGGCTGTCGCGAGATGGACGTTCACGAGTTCGATCTCGCGTCCGTCAGGAAGACGAAGGGTGGCTTGATGAGTGCGCGTGGATATATTGAGGACTTCCCGGCGGATCTCGAAAAGGGTCGCGATTCCGTTGGTGATGAAAGCACTGTGGTTTCCCTTTTCTCCGTAAAGCGTCCGGGCGATCTGCGGAACCAGATGGGGATATACCTGCTGAAGGATCACGATAGCCGGATTCCATTTTTTGATGTCTTCCGTGGGATTACCATAATGGAAAGAAGCGCAATTGACTGTGATAATGCGAATAGGCTGACTTCCGTCCTGTGCCGCCTTTCGCTCAAGGGTGATTTTTGGGTGGGCGAAGTTCCGGAGCCCGTATGCCTCGTCCGTGAATACGAACAAGGTGATGATCCACGCCACAGCGGCGATTAAAGATAGCCGGGAGCGCAGGAAGCAGGAGGCGAAGATCGAGATCAGGAAGCCTACTCCTCCCCAAAACCAAAATGGAAGGACGGTGAATGCTGCAAGCGAGTCCGGCTGACTGGCGTAGCACCAAACCGTTAGGCCAAGCATCACCAGCGAACCGCCGAAAAGGCTCCAACCGACTGCTCGCCGTGTTTTTGACATTGGAGCTGGGGGATTGGGGATTGGGGATTGGGGATTTACATCCCGGGAATTCCTAGGCCGCCGGTGAGTTTTTTCATCTCTGCGGCTGCTTGTTCCTTGCCGGTGGTGATAGCTTCTTGGACACCTTTGAGGACGAGTTCTTCGAGAAATTCGACATCAGAGGGATCGACAATAGCAGGGTCGATTTTGATTTCGAGGACGTCGCCCGCGCAAGTGGCTTTCACGCTCACCTTGCCGCCGCCGACGGATACCTCGACCTCGCGGCTGGCGAGTTCTTCCTGTTTTGCGGCAAGCCCGGCCTGCATTTGCTGGGCTTGTTTCATCAGTTTCTGCATGTTCATGGTGGGAAATTCTAATCTCTAAATTTCAAATTCTAAACCCTTTATTCGTTGATTCTCCGATATGCGTTCACTCAAGGAGTGACGATCTTTGCCTCGAATTTTTCGAGAGCGGATTGGATCAAAGGGTCTTTGTAGAAGATGTCTTCTTCGGTCTTTTCTTCTTTTGATTCTTCCGGGGCAGGTGGGGCAGTGCTCACCGGCTCGGGTTCGTCGGGTTCATCGGCTTCGTCTGGAGCATTTGCGATGAGGTCGTCAAAGGCGGAGAGGGAGTCGGTGGGCTTTTTCGCTATTTGCGGGGCCGCAGGAGCGGGAGCTGATGCTGCTAATGAAACCGGGGTAGGGGATGCTTCGACAGCTGTGGGTGGAGGGGCGGGCTCGGTCGCGGCGGGAGTAGATTGGGAAATGTGGTCGGCGCCTTTGGTAAGGACTTTGATCACATCGGTGATGCGCACTTCGGCAAGCACTTGGATCGCCTTGATCATGCCGAGCTCGAAGTGGAGGCGCTTGTTTGTCGCCCACTTCATGCGGCCTTCGGTTTCCGCGAATACATCGATTGCTGCGAGGATGCGCTCCGGGGCGTATTCGTCGGCGTCTTGGAGGAGCTTGGTCCAAAGAGCTGCCGGGATGCCTTCTCCATCGGCACTGGGATCGAGCTTTGCGATTAGAAGCCCGCGCAAGCAGCCGATGAGTTCACCGAGGAGCTGGGAAAGCTCGCGACCGCTTTCGGCTTCCACTTGAATGAGTTTGAGGGCTGCTGGAGTCTCGCGAGAAAGAAGTTTCGAGGTGAGTTCTGCGACTTTTTCCCGGGACGTGAAGCCGAAGATATCGAGTACGTTTTCCTCGTTGATCGTCTCCCCGCAAAAGGCGACGAGCTGGTCGAGCATCGACTGGGCATCGCGCATTCCACCATCCGCGCCTTTGGCGATGGCCCATGCGGCGGTCGCATCGAGAGTGATTCCTTCCTCCGTGGCGATGTGGGTGAGGTGATCCGCGATGGTCTGGGTGGGGATGGGACGGAGATCGAAGCGCTGGCAGCGTGAGAGAATGGTCGGCAGGATTTTCTGCACTTCGGTGGTCGCGAAAATGAACTTCACGTGGTCCGGCGGCTCTTCGAGGGTTTTCAGCAGGGCGTTGAAAGCCGCGTTGGAAAGCATGTGGACCTCGTCGATGTAGTAGATCTTGAACTGGCCCCTAGCCGGGGCGTATTTCACGGATTCCCGGAGATCACGGACTTGCTCGACGCCGTTGTTGGAAGCACCGTCGATCTCCAAGACATCAAGGGAGCGGCCCTCGGCGATTTCCTTACAGACATCTTCCTCGGGGTCGAAGTCGATCTTCGGTCCGCCGGTGCAGTTGAGGGCTTTTGCGAGGATGCGTGCGGTGGAGGTCTTACCGGTCCCACGCGGACCAACAAAAAGATAGGCATGCGCAAGGCGATTCTGCTCAATGGCGTTTCTCAATGTCTGAACGACATGATCTTGCCCAAGGATATCGGAAAAGGTCTTGGGACGGTACTTTCTGGCAAAAACCTGGTAGCTCACACGGCAGAGCATAGGCACCGAGGCGCGTTTGTCATGCGGGGAATTTTCCAAATGCCTAGACCCTCCGCTTCATCGGAGTTATCGTCGAAGAATGATCGCAGCTATGGAATTGGGAGGGACGAAAACAGTCGTCGCCATTGGGAAAAGTGACGGGACATTGGAGGAAGAATACCGCTTTCCCACAACCAAGCCGGAAGAGACTTTCAAAACGGCCATTGAGTGGTTTTCCTCGAAAGGAACTCCCACGGCCATCGGGATCGCCGCATTCGGCCCCGTCCAGATCAATCCAAAGGCGGCGAACTGGGGCGATATCCTGTCGACTCCGAAAGCGAACTGGAGCGGGTTTTCGATCACCAAAACCCTTCTCGAAGCGTTTCCCGGAGTGGAAATCACGCTGGAGACCGATGTGAATGCCGCCTGCCTTGCGGAGGCGCGGATCGGTGCGGCGGCTGGTTTTGAAAATGTTGTTTACATTACCATAGGCACGGGGATCGGGGCGGGGGTGCTCTGCGACGGCCGTTTGCTTCACGGCGCACTGCACCCGGAGTTCGGCCATGTCCTGCTGCCACGGAAAAGCGGAGACGATTTCAAGGGAACCTGTCCGTTCCATGGCGATTGCCTCGAAGGGATGGCCTCTGGGCCTGCGATTGAGCAACGCTGGGGCACGCCGGGCGGCGAGCTTCCACCGGATCATCCGGCATGGGATACCGAGGCATGGTATCTCGCTCACGGGATTCAGGCCTTGCTCGCGATCGCTCCGCCGGAGCGGGTCGTGATCGGGGGAGGGGTTTCGCAGGCGCTTGGTCTGCATGAAAAAACGGAGGCTTTAGTCAGGGAGCTAGCAGCAGGATATTTTCCTGCGGTGGAGAACTCTCCCTACGTCGTGCCGCCGAAATTCGACCAGGAAGCCGGCATCCGGGGTGCTCTGATGTTGACGGGGTTGTAGATTTCCTGTCGCATCGGCATCAATGTTCCTACTGATCCCTTACGAAATCGAGACATTGAAGCAGGTGCGCCCATGGGCAAACTGGACTCTGGTTGGGCTATGCACGCTTGTTTCCCTTGCTGCCTTCGCCGGAGGGCTTTCCGAGGAAACCATAGACAGCATGGTTCTCTCGGGCTGGGGTATCACCGGCCTGATCGGCCATGTTTTTCTTCACGGGGGGCTTTTTCACCTGATCGGGAACATGATTTTCCTGTGGGTTTTCGGAAACGCAGTCTGTACCAATATCGGGAACCTACGGTATCTGGCGGCATTCTTCGGATGCACCCTGATCGCAGCTTTCGCACACAATATTTTCGACGGTAATCCTGCAATCGGTGCCAGCGGCGCGATCAACGGGGTGGTCGGCATAGTGCTGGCCATGTATCCGCTGAACCGGATTTACGTATTCTGGCTGTTTCTGATCAAGGGGGGAACCTTCGCGGTCAGGGCATGGGTGATCATTATTTTCTGGCTCGTTTTCGATATCTGGGGGGCGGTCACCGGCGGCGGGATGATCGCCTACTGGGCGCATATCGGTGGGCTCGCGGGCGGTCTGGCAATCGGCCTTGTCGGGTTGCGCCTTGGGTGGATCGAGCTCACCCAGTTCGACAACCGTTCGCTGCTGGACATTATGACCGGCAGGGAGCCCGAGGATATCTTCTAGCTTTTTCCAGTCCGCCCGGAGCTGTTATCCACATTTCCGGCTAACTGAGGTTTCGGATTCACATGGGAAAATGGTTCCAACGCGCGATGTATGCTTTCCTGGCGCAAGGTGCCTCGCAATGGCGCGCGCGCTCAAATTTCATTGTCTACCCGGTAATGCGGGTCATCTTGACACCGGTTGGCAGTTCCGTTGGAACATCTGTGAATTCCCCCCTGTGGGCTTGCTGGATGAGCTTCTGATCGAAGATTGGTTTTGCCTTTAACAATGATGATCCCGCACTTCCTCGTCGCACGGCTTGATGCATTTCTCCACAATCAATTGCAGGGAGCCAAAGGTTTACCGCTATATGATTTCAGCAAACCGATGGATGAGGCGGCACTTGCCAGTCCCGATTCAATTTCTTGGCGCGTGTTTCGGAACCCTCTCTCCCTTTTTATCGGTGGGATATCTGCGGTGCTTATGGAGCTTGCAGAGCCGCGTGTGCGCACTGGCGTGTGGGATCATACCACATTCCGGACGGATCCGCTGAAGCGCATGCGCCGGACCGGGCTTGCAGCGATGGTCACGGTTTATGGAGCGAGGACGACTTCGGAGGAAATGATCGCCCATGTGGGACGCATGCATGCAAGGATCTCCGGGTTGACACCAGATGGTGTGCCGTATCGGGCGGATGATCCTGAGCTTCTCCGCTGGGTGCATACTACGGCGCTATTTGGCTTCCTGGAGGCCTATCATCGGTTTGTGGCGCCACTTTCTGCAGGAGATCGGGATCGTTTTGTCTCCGAGGGGGTGGATGCTGCGTCACTCTATGGGGTTTTGGAGCCGCCGGATTGCGAGGGGGACGTATGGCGGATTTTCGGGCAGATGGAGCCGGAGTTGGAGTCCTCGGAAATCATTTCCGAGTTCCTTGCGATCATTTCCCGATTGCCGCTTTTTCCACTGCAATTTCGGCCATTGAGCGGACTTATGATCCGTGCAGCGGTGGAGATCTTGCCGCCGGGCATCCGGGAAATTCTTGGCCTGCAAACAGCTTTCAACCTATCTCCGATGGGCAATAGGTTGCTGCGATTTCTCGGGACACAGATTGATCAATTCCAGCTCAACTCTTCGCCATCGGCGCAGGCCTGCGTCAGAGTGGGGCTGCCCGCTGACTATCTCCGTCCTCGTAAATAGCAGAGGTTTGCGGGTTTTGGATGGCCACCATCAGATCGGCTCCACGTCCACCTCTACGGTGAGGCTCTGGCCTCCGGCACCAAGGGTCACGCCGCGCAGGGGGCTGACATCAGAAAAATCCCTACCCCATGCGACTGTAATGTGTCGTTCGCTGGGGAGGACGTTGTTAGTGGGATCCGCATCTACCCAACCCGTTTCCTCGCCGCAAAATACCGAGATCCATGCGTGCGACGCGTCCGCTCCGACCATCCTGGGCTGGCCGGGTGGAGGGGTGGTCTCCAAATACCCGCTGACATAGCGGGCGGGAAGTCCAAGGGAGCGCAGGCAGGCAAGCATCAGGTGGGCAAAATCTTGGCAGACCCCGGCTTTTTTTTGAAGGACTTCGCTCACGGGGGTGGCCACATCGGTGGCGGTGGGGTTGAAAACGCACTCTGCGAAGATCCGGCCCATGAAGGCGTTCACGGCCTCCAGGATGGGTCGGCCTGGGGTGAAATCCGGCTTTGCGTAATTCGCGAATTCTTCGCCAAGTGGCACCATGGGAGAAGTGAATCGGAAGGCGCCCGCTTCGGTGCTCGGGTTGAGGCGATCGCCATTGACTGCCGTTTTCACAGTCTCCCAAGGAGGGGTGGCAGAGGCATCTGGGCGGGGAGTTGGAAGCACTTCCACGAGGCTGCGTGCGGTCACCTCCAGTTCCCCGTGTGCGCCCTCGCATTCGAAATACGTGGTGACGTTTCCGTAAACATCGTTGTGAACGCTACGTCCCACGGCCTCGGGAGTGATCTCGAGCACATGCCACGGGCAGCGTTGACCGGGAAGGAAACGCGGGGCAAGCCGGGCCAGGTGATGGGAGACGGTAACCGCCCCCTCATACACGTAGCGAGTCCGGTGGATCACATGATAACGCACGGCGACGGTGTATTCCCGGTGGAACTACATGTCCACCATTACCGGAGTTGCATTTCAGGGTGGCAGGATGTTCAGTGCCCTCGCTCCAATGAAAGGCTCCACCGTATATCTGATTTTCCTAGGTCTTGCTGTGGCCGCTATCGGTGCGCTGTTCACCATGCTGTTGTGGAACAGCTACCAGCGCGCGGTGGATCAGCGCTCCTGGCCGCAGGTGGAGGCGCTGGTGCTTTCCTCTGAGGTGGGCGAGTTCCAGCACGATGAGTTTTCGGCTAGGGAATACCGGATGGAAATCCTGTATGGATACGAGTGGAAAGGCGAGGCGATGACAGGGGAACGCCTCGCAGCAAGGGGCAGTGCAGCTTCAAAGGACAGGGTGAGAATTGCCAGGCAGGTCAAAGAATTTCCCGCAGGGGCGAGGGTGCCTCTTTTCGTAAACCCAAAAGATCCCACTTATACGCTTTTGAAACCCGACTCCAAAGCGCCCGGATACTCGATCTGGTTCCCGCTGCTGTTTGTCGTGGGAGGGCTGGGGATTGTGGT
>Ga0105045_10006096_pt1 | contig 10662 bp, 8 predicted proteins | sample MAT02_FD_78089 | JGI IMG/M metagenome (GOLD analysis project Ga0105045, IMG submission 78089) | Freshwater microbial communities from Lake Fryxell liftoff mats and glacier meltwater in Antarctica - MAT-02 (megahit assembly) | ecosystem: Environmental > Aquatic > Freshwater > Ice > Liftoff... | reverse complement strand
TCTGCCGTGCTCAGCACCGAGATGAATTGTCCTTCGTGCAATCGTGCCTTCGAGCCACTCGACCCTCGGCTTTTTTCCTTCAACTCGCCGCACGGTTGGTGCAGCCACTGCCGCGGATTTGGAGAAGTGTGGGGGAACCTCGGCGATGCCACGCGCGAATATGATTCGGAACTTGAGGCCGAACTCGACGAGGAACGCCGTCACGAAGGCCTCGAAGATACCGAACCTCGACCATGCCCGATTTGTAAGGGCTCTCGACTCAACGAAACGGCCACAAACGTCCTCATAAATTCCCAAGCCATTTCCGACTTCACTTGCGCACCGGCCTCCGTCGCCCGCGACAAAATGCAGGCCCTCGCCTTTGTGGGGCCCCGTGCTGAGATCGCCAAGGAAATCGTAGCCGAGATCACTCAGAGACTAGAGTTCCTTGCGACAGTTGGCCTTGACTATCTTTCCCTCGACCGCAGCGCAAAGACCCTCAGCGGCGGAGAAGCCCAGCGCATTCGCTTGGCGGCCCAGTTGGGCTCAAACCTACGCGGCGTCCTCTACGTCCTCGATGAGCCCACCATTGGTCTTCACCCCCGCGATAATACCAGGCTCCTCGATGCGCTAGACAAATTAGTTGCTAAAGGCAATTCCCTCGTCGTTGTCGAACATGACGAAGAAACCATGCGCCGGGCCGATCGCATCCTCGACCTCGGCCCAGGTGCCGGCAGTCGCGGTGGAGAGATTGTCGCATCCGGCACGCTCGACGAAATCATGGCTTCGCCCAACTCCCTCACCGGAAAGTCCCTGCGATCGCCCATGGTTCACCCCTCCCGAGGAAAACGCCGGCCACCATCCAAGGAGTGGATCGAAGTCAAAGGCGCGCACCTGCATAATGTCAAAGCCGCAGACGTCAGAATCCCGCTCAATCGCCTCACCGCCATTACCGGTGTTTCCGGTTCGGGCAAAAGCACCCTCCTGCGCGGCGTTGTCGTCCCAGCCGTGCGCGAAGCCTTATCCCGCTCTCGCGTGAAATCCGTCCTCGATATTTGCAAAAAAGTGACTGGCGCGGATGCCCTTGGCGGCGTGCTGGAAGTGGATCAATCGCCGATCGGCAAGACGTCGCGCTCGACACCGGGCACCTACGTGAAGGTTTTCGATGACATCCGCCTCCTCTTTGCAGAACTCCCCGCCTCCCGCATGCGTGGCTACACGAATAGTCGCTTTTCGTTCAATACAGAAGGCGGACGCTGCGAAGCCTGTCTCGGCCAAGGCGTGATCAAGCTTGAGATGAATTTTCTGCCGCCGAGCTACATGCCATGTCAGGATTGCGAAGGCCGTCGCTACAATCCCGCCACGCTGGAAGTCGAATACAATGGCAAATCCATCGGCGATGTCATGGACATGACCATAGAACAAGCCGCAGAGTTTTTCGCAGCTCATCCGAAAATTAAGCGTCCGCTCGACCTGCTTGTCGAGACCGGCCTCGGCTACCTCAAGCTTGGCCAACCGAGCCCGACCCTCAGCGGTGGTGAGGCCCAGCGAATCAAGCTGGTCACCCAACTTGCGCGCCGTGGCACGAGTCGTGCCGAGGAAATCCGCACCACCATTCGCGGCAAATCCACGCTCTACGTCCTAGAAGAACCCACCATCGGTCTCCATGCCCACGACGTCGAGCAGCTCATCGCCGTCCTCCATCGCCTCGTAGACGAAGGTGGTACCGTCGTCGTCATCGAACATCACCTCGATGTCATCGCCGAGGCAGATCACATCCTCGACATCGGCCCAGAAGCCGGAGCTGACGGCGGAAAAATTGTCGTCGAGGGAACCCCAGAACACGTCGCCAAGTCCAAATCCAGCCGCACCGCCCCCTTCCTCCGAGCGATGTTGTCCCCAGCATAGGCACTCAAGGGATGCTCACAAAGGTGCCAGCCTTGATTTGTGATGACTTCGTTTAGTTGTCAAAACATCAGAAAAACAATTTCGTTGTGTAAGAGATTTTGCCCCACAAAGAGATGCCCTCTGCGGAGTTTCTGGTGTGCATTGGAAAAGCAAGGCTCAGCTTATCGGGTCAATCTAACCCTAAGAAAGCCTTTGCCTCTTTGAATGCAAGCCAGGCATGCATTGGTGAGCCCGACGAATCTGAGTTATCTAGGAGGGGGTGTTCTTCCGGTGGCAATGGCGCGATGTGCTTCTTTGCAGAAAGGAAAAATTCTTTGGCCTCCTCCGTCTTTCTCTGCTGATGAAGTGTCATTGCCAGATAAAATTCGGCAAGCCAGCGTCGGTCCCGCCGGAAACTATTTTCTCCTTCCTCGTTCATTGCGACGAGGGCCTGACGGAATAGGTACTCCGCGCGGGTCAAGTCGCCGGCCCGGAAGTTGGCCATGCCAGTGGTCACAAGAATCCATTCCGAGTTGCGCTGCTGCAGCGGGGGTGCACCGGGGGCGGAATCAATTTTTCTGGCCTGCTCAAGGATAGAAAGCATTTCCTTTCCTTGACCCACATTATCCAGAGGAGCGAGGCTGCAGATGAGGACAGCACGGTCGAGGATGTCCGCACGTGTGCGCATCCGTGCGGCTCCCCCTTTGGCATAGTCGAGCATCCATCTCCTCGTTTTTGAGTATTCCTCAGAGCGGCCTGACCAGAGCTGAAGTTGGGCCAACAGCAGATTTACAAAGGTGTCATCCCGCATCTGAGGAGCTGCCTCGGCAAGTAGCTCCATGGCCTCTGAGGTCCGACCAAGTGCTGCGTAGCAGCGGGCCTGGGTGCATATGGCATTGAGGGTGGCGCGTTGGGAGGAGCCATGTGTTTTCCTCATGACCGCGACGGCGTCCTCGCAATTGGCAAGGGATTTTTCGAACTGGCCGCCAAGAAAGAGCTGAAGTGCAAGGGCTGTTTGGGTCTGGAGGGTTCGAGGGTCCTCTGGCCCGAAGACCGCACGCTGCTTTTCCACGACCTTCGTGCGAAGCTCCTCTGAATCTTTCCAGCGTTTGGCCCTATCCAGATAGTAAGCCAGATCGTCCATGGCCATGATCGTTTCCGGAGAGTCCTCGCCGGAATTCCTACTCAGGATGTCGATGATTTCATCCTGAATGCGAACGGAGTCAGCGCGGAATCCTGCATTGTAATAGGATTGCGCCAGGTGGCTCATGGCCGCAATGACTTCCGGGTGGTTCTCTTCGCGGGATTCCCTGAGTGCCGCCACCTGCTTGTCCAACTCGCGCAACGCTGCTTTTGCAGCTGCATGACGGAGGGTGATGTCGCTTGGAGTGGCGGAAGCGGATGGCGGAGGGGACGGCTCGGGGTGTGGATCAGCGGTGGAAGCGAGGCTTTTTCGAGCGGCAATGCGTTTTTCCAAGTCGGCAAGCCTGTTTCTTGCATTGACGACCAATTCACCGTTCTGAGAATCTTGGGCCTCGCTCAACCACACGGCTTCGTTCGCGCTCGCCAATGCTTCGTCATAGCGTCGGCTCTGATAGAGATTTTCCGCCAATGCTTCGAGGCTGGTAATGGTTCGAGGGCCGTTGTCGCCGAGTTGATCGCGTCGGATTTGCAACACAGCCTGACGAAGCCCGATGGCTGCGCTGTGGAGACCGAGGGACTGGTAAGAATCAGCGAGCTTTTCCTTGAGCAAGGCCCGTCGGGGCGGAGGGATCAACAAATCCTCGTCTAGGTTGCGCACGGCGAGGTCAAGGGCGTCGGCCACTGTTGCAGTTCTCCCGTCCATGCTTGGTAGCGGACGCTGGAAGAAATCGGTCATCAATCGGCTGACCGCCTCGGCATCCTGCAAGGCGTTATCCTTTGCATTGCGCTCTTCGACGGCCATGCCAAGGCGGGTCTCAGCAAGTTTTTCGGCTTGTTTCGCGCGAACGGCCAGCCACAAACTGACAGTTGTTGCAACGGTCAAAAAGAGGAGGAAGACGCCACTTGCAAGGATGGCCCGCCGGTGGCGTCGAGCGAATTTGCCGAGGCGATAAATGGGGTCCGGCGGCCTTGCCTCGACGGGTTCCCCGGAGAGAAAACGCTCCACGTCGCGGGCGAGCGCATCCGCAGTCTCATAGCGCCGCTCCCGTGTTTTCTCCAGTGCCTTCATTGCGATCCAGTCTAGCTCCTGAGAAACTAGCCTTTCGAATTTCGCACCGGAAATCCGCCGCGCCGCCATAATCGGTCCCTTCGCCTGCGAACTGAGTGAGGTCAGGCGGGCCGACGGTTTGGCGGGTTCGACCTCGCGGACGATCCGCCGCATTTCTTCGTATCCGGCGAGAACCAGCGTCCGTTGGTCAAACGGTGGCAGTCCGGTCAACAGTTCGTAAAGCAGGGCACCCAGCGAGTAGATATCGCTGCGCGTATCAACATCCTGCCCACCCAACCCGGCCTGCTCTGGGCTCATGTAAGCCGGTGTGCCGATCATCTGGTCAATCCGCGTATGGAGGCTGAGGTCAGTCAGTCTGCCCTCGAAGGCCTTCGCGATTCCAAAGTCAATCACCTTAACCACAGGACGCTTGCCGTCAAAGCTGACAAGCACATTCGAGGGCTTAATGTCGCGGTGAATGATGCCTTTTTGGTGTGCGTGATTGATCGCGGCGCAGACCTCCACAAAAAGCCGCAGGCGGGCCTCGGGCTCCAGTCGCTCCTCATCGCAAAAGCGAGTGATGGAACGTCCATGGACGAGCTCCATGACGAAATAGGGGCGTCCAGCAGGAGTCGCTCCAGCGTCCAGCACGCGGGCGATGTTCGGGTGCTCCATCCGCGCAATGGCCTGCCGCTCGGCCTCAAAGCGCGCGAGCACCTCGCCCGTGTCCATGCCCGCTTTGATTACCTTGAGGGCCACCTGACGCGAGATGGGGGTTTCCTGCTGTGCCCTCCACACTGTGCCGAACCCTCCCTCTCCAAGTTTTTGCAACAACTTGTATGGGCCGATCACGGTGTCAGGCTTCTCGAGTATTTGCCGATCGGGTAGGCCAATAGCACCGTGTGTCAAACTGGCAAAGAGGGAGTCCGCACGACAGGAGTCCACCAAAAGGCTTTCCACTTCTTGCCGCAGGGCAGCATTATTCCCGCAAGCTCGGGCTAAAAACTCGGGCCGGGCGCCGGGATCAAGATCCAGAGCATCAGCAAATATCTCCTCTGCGAGCTTTTCCATCTATAAGTAAAGCGAAAAACAGAGAGGCAAACGGACAGCTAATGCTCCGAAGAGAGTCAGGCATCGGGCGAGAGAGCCCGGTAGAGCCAGACTTTGGCAACGGACCAATGTCGGCGAACTGTCTTCTCGTTCACCCCCAAGAGAGCGGCGATTTCCTCGTTGTCCATCCCACTAAAAAATCGTAATTTGACAATCTGTGCCTTTGTTTCGTCCTCAGCCTCAAGACGTTCCAGCGCGTCATTCACATCAAGTAGGCAGCGATCAGACGGAAAGTCCGCGATCTCGAAATCATCCAACGGAACAGCCTCAATACCATTGCCCCTTTTCGCAGCCATCCTGCTCCGGGCCGCCTCCACCAGAATCCGCCGCATGGCTTCCGAGGCCGCCGCGAAAAATTGGTTACGGTCCCTCCACTGCTCCGGGGCAGATTTTTGCAGCCGCAGCCAGGCTTCGTGAACAAGAGCCGTCGTACTCAAAGTCATTCCCGGACGTTCCATCGAAAGTTTCCCCCGCGCCATCTTCTTAAGCTCTAGGTAAATCTGCTTGATACACTCCCCGGGATCTTCATTCCCGTTCGCGAGGTTCATCATCTTGGTTTGCATTGAGGCGAGAGCGGAATACGACGGAATCGTATGGGAAAGAACTCTGCTCGGCAAGCTAAGCTTACGGATGGGCGAGGAAAGGAAACACCGTCGCGGCTGGCGAATCGGCCAATTGCGTTCCTCCTGTCCGTTTAATCCGCACATTTGCGCATGGGTGTGTGGGATGAAAAATAATAAACCACATCTACGAAGCTTGGTCGCCGACCAGAGCGGGGTCAATCGCGTTGACGGAGCCAACAAACACCAACACAAAAAACCATGACTTCGAGAATAACCTATGCCGTATGTTGCGCTTGTTTCGCAGCTCTGCTCCCAGTTTGGCCGAGTCTTGGAGAGGAACCTGCCTCCTCGGAGGTTGATTCGGCGCTCTCGTCTAACGCGATGGACCTCTGCGGAAAATGGGCAATCAGAAGTGAGGGCAGCAGAAGCGAGCGCACGTTCGAGTTTTTTCCCGATGGGCAGGTGACCGAGACAATCATGTATACGTCCTCGAGTGGGGAGACCACAGAGACCTACCAGAAGCTCTGGAAAATCCAAGGCGACAAGATCTTCATTTCGCCAAAAAGCACTGATGGGAACTCCAACCAATCCATCTTCATTGATCTCCCGTTTGACACGTCCAACCTACAAATCACTGAGGTCTGGATGTCCGCGTCCTCCACGCGGCAGTCCAAGCTCTTCGCCGAGCGCACGGAAGCACCGAAATCCTCCTCCGGCCTTGCGGTCCCGGCCGCGACCCCGCCCCCCCCGTCGGCTGTGCTCACAAAGCTGGGAATCTCCGTCAACCCATCCACAAAAAACTCGACGCAAGATTACTACAAAATCCAGCGCATCTCGCTCAATATCACCTTGAAAAATGCGTGTTTGAGGGAATCCACGGGGCTGATAAACGTCTCCTACTGGATTCTCGGAAAAAACGTTAGCGACTCAAAACAGTTCTGCGTTTTCTCGAAAGGGAAGTTTGACTGCTCGCTCGGAAGCAGCATCAGCGACCGCGAGTTTAAGCGATCCACTGATACTTATCTTAACAAATACTACAGCTACTTCTCCTCCGGGGGCTTCGAATATGCCGGGTGGATTGTTGCTGTGAGCGATTCCTCCGGGAACATCGCAGTCATCAAGGCCAGCAAACCCGAGTGGGAGCGCCAAGGAGACAAGTTGCCCGGCTTGGAGGTTGATAACGTCTATGACCTGCCACTCAACAAAGTCAATGGCGCGCGCGTCCCGCGGTATTATTAGTTGAGATCTGCAATCTGCGAAAAGCCGCGTCAGAACGAATGAACTAAATCGCCAAACAAGGCACTCGGGAACACTTGGTGGACAAGCTGCAAGGGAGTTTCGCCGGAAATATGCAGAGGTTAATTTAATGGCAAATCGTTTCCTATGTCCGTTTTCTTACGGTATTTGCGCATGGCTAACTGAGACCATGAAACTCAAGCTACAAGAAACGTTGAAGTCCGGTGACCTAGTCATGATTGAAGAGTTCTTGAAACAAAATCCCGATGTTGCCAAGGCAACATTCGATAAGGATAGCCTCAAGGTGAACGCACTGACACTCGCGGTCAGCAATGTCCCCGCAAGTGACCAGCGAATCAATGTTTTCAAGCTTCTCGTCACGAAAGGGGCAGATACCCGTTTTATCGAGACGAGGCTGGAAGACCCCAATGTTGCCTACAATGCGGTGAGCTACCCTAAAACCCTTTCCATCGAAGAGCTGGACTTCCCTCTCGACGCGGGTGCAGATCCCAACTTCGGCGTTTGTGTTCCGAAAGAACCTTCACTTCTGATGTTGTGCCAAATGTATTTCAAAGAAAAAAGAGTAAACGCCATAAAACACAACCAAGAAAATGCGATCGCCCGGATTAATGTCTTCATGAAATACGGAGGTAATCCCGCTAACCAAACGGGCATCGCAACTCCTATAGAAGTCAATGGATCAAGGATCCAAAGCCAAACAATACAACACCCTATGAAAATCCGCCTACCGCTCCGCAATCCGAAACTCTTGACTAGCGCCACACTCTTCCGATGCCTGCAGGTTGCCTCTGCCGTATTCCTCTCAACGGTCAATCCTGCCAGCGCCGCACCCGCCGCAGAAACTTTTGTCGGGACATGGACAGGAAGCGGCAAACTCATGATCAGGGGAGACTGCCAGGTCAAACTGACGCTCAATGTAGACAAAACCTGCCTCATGGAGTATTCCAACAACGAACCCACACATGGCTTCAATCCGTATCCGAGCACACAAAACATCACAGTCACGGGATCATGGCGGATCGAATCGGGGCAACCGGAAGATCACGTTAAAATTGATGGAAAAATCACTAAGTGGACACAATTAATAGTAGATGGCGAGTGGCGCTCAACCATCAATATCAAACCGAAACCATTGGATGAAGACTTCTATTTTGCCATCCAGCCGGATGGAACACTCAAAAGGGCGCTGCTCAAGTTCGACGGCGAGGGGATACCAGGGTTACCTTTTAGGGCCCTAGGCATTGGAGTCAACCTCACCAAACAAAACGCCCGGTAACAATAACCTCTCCGGTCTGCGATAATTTACAGACCATCCAATTAGCGCTCCAAGCAAATCACTCGATATGGATTCCAATCAAACAGCCCCTCCAATACGCAATCCGGCACCTCTGCCGATTCAAAACTCGCAATATCCAACACTTGGCAGCAATAACACACCCTCTGTTAAGTCAAAGTGGCCTAGGGGTGTGGCAATCGTCTCCATAGTGCTGGCTTGCACGGGAATTCTTCCTACACTCGTATTTGCATTTTCCTGCATTGACTCGCATTACAGCGGGATCGGGCTTGGAATGTTCATGTTCTTCTTTTTGGGGTTTGTGATACATGGCATTGGACTCATCGCAGGTCTCGTAGGCTTGTTCATGGGAGTTAAGGTGCTGGGTTTCATTGGAAGCATCGGCAACGTTGGGATTCTTGTCATCACCATACTGAGCTTCCTGATTGGAGTTTTCTAACGACAAAATATCCAAGCCCTGCTCCGGTTTTTCTCTTTTTGCATACGGTTTGCTTCTCATATGGAGCCGACTCGACCGCCATTCTGGCGGTGCCTGCAAAAATCCCAATCCTCTTAAACGATAAGATCGTCGGGAGCCAAACCGTCCCAGCGGCATCAAAGATCACGATACTCCGCAAGGACCTTTCGACTGGAAAGATTCTCATCAAGACATCGCTCGGCGAAACTTGGGTGGCCGCCGCTTTTATAAAAATGATGGATTTGGAGCCGCCCCCTGCGCCCGCAGCCGATCACATCGATCCTCCGGCAACACCGAGTCAAGAATCGCCTGCACCAGAAATGGCGGTTCAGACCGTCGTGCAAGGATCTCCCACCATTTCCGAAAAGTTCACCCTTTCCTTCAAGGAAACTGATGTCGAGGTGCGCCGCTTTGGGCAGGGTAAGACAGGGATTATCTTTTTCAATAATTCCGGACCGATGGACGATCAAATCGCTCGGGCAATTTCAGAATACTCCCCGCTTCTGGACAAAGGCTGCTCCTTGTTTCTGTGGAGCTATCCAGAAGTCGCACCTTTTGATGACGTCCAAGCGACCATTGAATCATGGATGGGTGGCACCGAGAATCATTTGGACTTTACCGGCGTGGCAACGGCTGTGGTGGATAAGACCCAGCTAAAAAGATCAGGGTGGTTGCTGGGTTCCCTTTTCTTCTTTACCACTCTCTTCGGGGGTTGCATCGCCGAAGACGCCCTCATTCCCCTACGCGTTGCTGAGCAATACTGGGCTGGTAACGGTCTTGTTTCGGTTTCCTATCAGCGTTCTACTAATCCTCTTGAAATCAGTAGTTCACTTGAAATAGGCAACTGAATACTAAATCGTTTCATTTTGGTAGTTCAGCGCCCACCCCGCTCAACTCCCCACTCAGCAGCTTCGGCAGGAGGGTTTCGCGCAGAGATGCGCTTCATCAAGATGCGCTTGGAATAGCGCTCCTCTTCCTTCCGGAATTGGTAGGTGGTCGCGTAGCACTTCCCATCGGCGGCAGTGGTAAAGAAATTCTTTACCACTGAAATTTCTCCCAGTTCGCCTTCTTCGAAGATCTTTTTCAGGTGTTGACCGACGTTCTGCTTGGTCGTCTGAAAAAGCTCCGCCATGTGTTGGTGCGTCAGCCAGACCGCCTCGCCTTCCAGTCGCACATCAATCTTCAGCTTCCCGTCTTCCGCCTGATAAACGAGGAACTGTCCGCCGGGCGGCAGGGGGGTCTATGCGTCTTTGCTTTTGGTAGAAGCGCCGTTCGCTGGCGCGGATTTCGCGGATCTCCCCCAGCAGGTTGTCGTAATACTCCTTGCTCAGAAACGCCCCGTTCTTCAGTCGCTCCTTGTCCAGCACATAGCCGCGAATGGCGAAGTTGCGCAGCACGCCCGTCGCCCACTGGCGGAACTGGGTGGCGCGAGCCGAGTTCACCCGGAAATTTCTCGCGAAAATTTTGCTCAAGGGAGGACCGGTCGCGAATGTCCGGGCGGTGTTCATATTTCAGGCCGCAGAGTTTCTCGATGAAATGCTCTTCAAGTTCGGTTTCTAGGGACGGCATGGCTTTTTTTAGAATAGACTTCCAAGTTCTACTGGTTTGGGAGTCTGTGGATTTTCCGGTCTAGTCGGTCAAGCTTGTCGTGACGAACTTAGCGACAGATTGGGCTCAGTCGGGAGTGTCATTGCATTTGGCACTAGAAAGGAAAGAGATAGAACAGGCAAGACGTGCTTAGTGATTACCAGACAAACGCTTACTAGGTCGAATAAATGGCCGGCGCCTCAATTGCCCTAGGACATGTTTCCCTAGGACATGCGAGGGTTTCGAAATGGAGCCTAGCGGGATCGAACCGCTGACCTCCTCAATGCCATTGAGGCGCTCTACCAACTGAGCTAAGACCCCGTGTAGGGGCAAGAAC
>Ga0105045_10006095_pt1 | contig 10662 bp, 10 predicted proteins | sample MAT02_FD_78089 | JGI IMG/M metagenome (GOLD analysis project Ga0105045, IMG submission 78089) | Freshwater microbial communities from Lake Fryxell liftoff mats and glacier meltwater in Antarctica - MAT-02 (megahit assembly) | ecosystem: Environmental > Aquatic > Freshwater > Ice > Liftoff... | reverse complement strand
GTTTCTCTCGCAGGAGCCTGGCGCGCCGAGCGTCTTTCGGCCGGCAGCTGTTCCGAACGCGTGTTCGCCGACACCCTGGCCGATGCCTTGATCGCCCTGGCTGGGCTGCTGCCGACGTCGGAACGCTTCGGTTGAGTTGGTAGGGGCGCGGCACGAGCCATGCATGACGATCAGCACCAACATGGACAACGACACCGAACGAGCAGCTTACGTAAACCGCGACGCCGTGATGAAACTCCTCTCCGATGTCGAAGTGGCGCAGGTGAGCAACGCGGAGGACCTCACTCAGCTGGTGCCCGGCGAAGAGTACGTCGATCTGGAGCACCTGGAGCGAGGGGTGCGGCGCGTTCCGGCCCCTTGGTCGAGGGCAGATGCGCTGCTCCTGCGTCGCGCCGTAAGCGATCGGACTTGGCGAAAAATCTGCGCGCTGGTTTCTGGCGATGCGCGTTCGGGCTCGGGCAACCCAAACGGATGAGTCGACGTCGCTCGCTATCAGCGCACCACCAACGGCGAGTTGATCGGCTGGGAATTGCGAGTTTCGTAATGATAGGTGTGTCGCTGACCGTGCCGTTCGCGGTGCTGCTCGCACCAGAACTCTTTGCCTTGGCTCGCTCGACGCGCCTCGAGGCAATGCTCGCATGGTGGCAAGATGGCAGGGACCTCTCCGGCTGTATCGAGAGGGCGGACGACCAGGACAGCGCAGCGGGCGAGTCGAATGACGCCCTCGGCGACCGACCCCATCAAAAAGTGGCTGAATCCTCGCCGACCATGCGTTCCCACGACGATCAACTGGGCGCCAAGATCGGTCGCGAGCTGAGCGACCTCGCGCGCCGGATACTCACCGCGAATGTGCGTCACCAGCCGAGAAAAGCTGCGCTTCGTCTCTTCTTGCCATGAACTCGAGCGTTCCTCGGCGCGCGCTTCGAGCGCCAAGACGCTGTCGTTCATCGCCTTGGCAAGGCCAGTCTGAGCTTCGGCGTCATCCGCCATGATGTAGTCACCTCCGAAGCCGAGGACGTGGACGACGTGGACCTCCGCCGATGGTTCTTTCGCCGCAAGGTCGAAAGCGTTCCGCAAGGCCAAGTCGGCGGTGGCCGAGTAGTCGTAGCCGACGACGATGCGGTAGGGCGTCAATTGGTCTTGATTCGAGTTGCTCATGCTGATGGTCCTTCGAGCAACGGCGCTGCATCGAACGTGCCAGCGGCACTCATAGCGCCCGCGAGGGCGCCCGCGTGGTTGGTTCGCTTCTTGCTAACGGGCTCAGTGGGCGATGGCGCCCGGAGAGACCAAATCGGATGACCCAATTAGCCAGGCGCAACCGCCGCAACGGCCCGCTCCCTTGGCTGTGCTTCCTGCTGCTGCTCCTACTCGGCGGCCTGCTGGCATGGACGACACATCCGACGCTCATCACGATGGGCCCCGGCAGCTTCGGTTTCCTCGCCACGGGCCCAGGCGGCCTCAGCGTGCAAGGCCACGCAGCCGGGCTGCTGGGCTACGAAGAGGGAGGCATCGTCACCTTCACGGTGCCGCTGGGCGACATGCAAACCGGCATCCCACTGTGCGACGAGCGGCTCAAAGAGACGCTCGACGTGTCCCGCTATCCCTCAGCCACCTTGACGGTCGAGCGAACGAAAATCACCAGTCCAACGAAAGACGAGATCATCAACGGCTCGAGCGAAGGCCGGTTGAGCCTGCATGGCGTCACAGTTCCCGTGAAATTCTCGTACACGGCCAGTCGGGCTTCGGGTCAGGTCGGCGTCGAAGCCCGACTCGAGCTGGAGCTGAGCAAGTTCGATATCGAAAGACCTTGCTTTTTGGGGGTTTGCGTCGACGACACCGTCGTCGTGCGCCCCTCCTTTGCGCTCCGATCCAACTACGGGAGCGGAACGGGCCTCAGCGATGCGCGCTTGGTGTCCAGCATGCCGTAGCTCTTGAGCTTTCTGTAGAGCGTCGCCGAACCGATTCGAAGCTGCGCGGCAGTGTGCGTCTGATTCCCACCGTTGAGGGCAAGCGTCGCCAAGATGTAGTCCTTTTCGACTTCGAGCAGAGGCAGTACAGCGCCCTCGTGGGCGACCGGTCGAGGCAAGGCGCAACGAACTTCTTCAGGCAAGTCTGCGAGTTCGACCCGAGTGCCGCGAGCTAGCGCGACTGCACGTTCCATCGTGTTCTCCAACTCACGCACGTTTCCAGGCCAATGGTAGCGCAGCACCCAATCAATGTGATGGAAGAGATACTCTCATTCGACTGAACGCACCACGAATGCGGAGTCGGAGACGAGCACCGATTGCGTCGCGCATCTGTGCCTCACTGCTCAGCATGTCCTTTTCGGCTGCACGACGCGGTGTGTCGCGAAACGCCTCATGGTCTTCTCATTCGACGCGGGATCGTTGGCACGCGCATTGCTGAAGGAAGTTGCGCGCCGCGCAAGCGTGCCGGCATCTCTCCATCCAACCGAAGAAATGAGAAGACCAATGACGAAGACCGACATGCAGCTCAAACAGGACGTCGAAGCAGAACTTGCCTGGGATCCCAGGGTCAACGCCGCCCAGATTGGCGTGAGTGTCGACAACGGCACCGTGACGTTGCTGGGCGCCCTAGACAGCTACGCAGAAAAATGGGCCGCAAACGACGCCAGCAAGCGCGTGAGCGGACTTCGCGCTCTCGCAGAGGATCTCACGGTCAAGCTCACTGGAGTGCACGCGCGCGATGACTCAGCCATTGCCGCGGCGGGACTGCACGCTCTGGATTGGGATGTCTGGGTGCCGAGCAGCGTAGCTCTGGACGTCGAAGCAGGTTGGCGGACCTGGCGCATGGCCAGGCCCCACATCAATTTTGGCACATGAACCTGGCCAAAGCGTTGCACCGTTTCGCTCTTCATCTGCAGTCTTGGCTGGAGTCCGAAGCTTTCGCTACCGACAACCTCGTCCGCGAACGGCCCGCACTTCTCGAGCGATTTCGAAAAATCGCCGATGATATCGAGGAAGCCGAGCTGCCCCGAGACGAGGTGCTCCGCGAACTCGAAGGTGCTGTCGCGGCGATGCGGCAGCACGCAGAGCGGGAGCGGCAGCAGCCCAGGTCAGCGCAATAGACCGGGCGGCGCGCCACTCGGTCATCCGTGTTCGGGGTCCGACGCGGGCGGCTCGCGCTTGGCCGTGCGCACGCCTTCGGCGACGACCGCGCGAAATTGGCCACCGTTGAAAGGCTTCTCGAGCTGGGGATTACCGGCGTGCGCGACATAGTCTGCTGCCGGACCGAAGGCGCCGCCGGTTACGAATATCAGGCGATCGGCGAGTGTCGGGTAGTGGTCGCGCAACCAGCAATGGACGTCCACGCCAGTCAACCCCGGCATCATCAAATCGCACAGAATGACGTCGAAATCCTGATCGGACGCCAACAGCTCGCACGCTTCTGCACCCGAACACGCCGTCACCACGTCGTGCTCCTTGAGCAGCCTTTGCATGACGGTGCGGAGCTGGGCTTCGTCGTCGACGATGAGGACCCGGCCGCGCAACGTGGGTCGGGCGACTCGGGCCAGGGCTGGATCCAGACCACGGACCTCGAGTTCGGGTGTCCAGGCCGGGAGGCGCACGACGAAGCGCGTACCGTGGCCCAGCTCGCTCTCGACGCGAATATCACCGCCGAACTCAACCAGAATGCTTCGACAAATCGACAAGCCCAAGCCCGACCCCGACCCCGATCGCCGCGTGCTGAAGAACGGCTGAAAAATGAGAGAGATGTGCTCGGCTGCAATGCCCGGTCCCGTATCACGCACCTCTGCAAAAACGTCGTTGCCCTCACACCACGTGCGCACGGTGAGCCGATTCGTGGCGGAATCGCCGCCTTCCATGGCATGACAGGCGTTGATGAGCAGATTCAAAAAGACCTGGGCAAGCTTGCCCTCTGTCGCCCAGACCCGCGGCACGAGCCCCAGATCCTCGATCAGCTGGGCACGAAACCGTATCTCGTTGTGGGCCATACCAAGAGCGCTCGCAATCGCCAGCGCAAGATCCACCGCGCAGCGCTCCTGACTCCCGACACGCGAGAAACCACTGAGCACCTTGGAGATACGCGTGATCCGTCGTGCGCCGTCGAGAGCGCTGGTCGTCTTCTCGACTAGTTCGTCGCGCAACTGCGGATCCGTGTCACTCGGAAGTCGAGCCAGCAGCCGAGCCATGACCTCCAGGCTCGCCAAAACGTAGGTCAGAGGATTGTTGATCTCGTGCCCGACGCTAGCTGCCAAAAGCCCCATCGAAGCCAAACGCTCCGTCTGCGCCGCGAGCGCCCGTTCTTCCTGCTGCCGAGTGGTATCAGTTACGGTGGCCTGAACGAAGAACTCTGCGCTTACCTCCATCCGCGTGAGGACAATCGCGGCCTGGAACGGCTCTCCGTTCACTCGGCGAGAACACCAATCGACGGTCACTTCGCCCTCTTGGATGGCGCGTTCGAATAGTCTGCGCGCCTTTTGCTCTGACGCCTGTGCATCTGGCTGGGTGTCGGCTGACAGCTGCCACAGCGTGAGCTGCTTCAGCGCGTCTTCATCCGTCGCTCCGAACAGCTGGACGGCTGCGCGATTGGCAGATGCAAACTGCCAAGTCGGAGGCGCGAGCGTCAAGAGCGCGTCATGCGACATTTCGAATAGTGCGCGATGACGCGCCTCGCTGCCTTGCAAGCCGGCTTGCGCTCGCTTGCGCGCATCGATGTCTATGACGATCGTCCGCGCGACCCAGGACCCGTCCTCGTGCTTCGCTACTCGGGCCTCCAGCTTCACCCAGAGGGGCTCGCGATCGGTGCGCAAAAGCCGCAGTTCACACCTCTGCGGCGTGCCGCTGGCCAAGAGGCGCTTGCGGTGGATGAAGTAGACGTCCTGATCTTCGGGACAGATGAAGCGGGTCCACGGGTGCTCGACCAGGACGCCCCGTGTCAGCAACAGCAAGTCAGTGACCGCCAGGTTCGCCTCCTGAACCAGGCCCGCCTGGTCGATGGTCACGTACCCGACCGGCGCCAGGTCGTAGAGATCGAAGTAGCGCGCACGCGACTCCTGGAGTTCGCCTTGCGTCCGTCGCAGCTCATCGTTCTGGAGTTCCAGTTCGATTTGATGCACCTGCAGCTCATGGAGAACCTTTCGAGCTTCGTCGGCTGTCAAGCTGGTGAAGTCGGCGGTGGTGCCGCCAAGCTGGGTCCGCGCCTTCTCCTGAGCACGCATTCGCAGAGCCCGCGCGGCCTCCCGTGCCACCGTAGGAAACGTGCCTGATCCATCCCGACGCGACGAGCGCGGCTTGCGTTCATTCATCGTGCTGCAGGCCTTCCGGACAGAGCCAGCTCGCGTTCGGTCGTGAAAATCGCGTACACCGCCCCTGTCTCGTTTACCAAAGCCGTGGCCGTGAGCGAGATTTCGACCGTCCCGCCGTCCTTACGGGTGCGCTCCATCCGAAAGGGCACCAACACTTCTTGCTGCGACAAGCGCCGCACCAAAGCCAAGGCTTCATCCCGGCACGCCTTGGGTATCATGCTGCGAATGTTCATGCCGAGCGCTTCGGCCTCACTCCAGCCGTACAACTCCGTCGCCTCCCTGTTCCAGGCCAGGATGCTACCGTCCAGATCTTGCACGGTGATGGCGTCACGCGCGTCCCGCATCACGAACGCCATGCGGCGCAAGGCCTCGTGCTCGAACAGCACCGACTGCGCAAGCTTTTGCTGCGTGATGTCCGTGAATGTGATGACGCCCCCTTCGATCACGTTTTCGAGCGTGCGGTAGGGGCGAATGCGCAGCAGAAACCACGCTCTGGCCTGGGTCTGAACTTCGACTTCGCGCGGCAAGAGGTCGTCGAGTACGGCTTGAACGTCTGCGACCAGGCGATCGTAGCCGCTCAGGTTGGAGGCGATGTGAGCCAGCGGCCGCCCCACGTCGCTCTTGATCAGGTTGATCAACTGAGTGGCGGCAGGGGTGAAACGCTGAATGCAAATTTGGTGGTCGACGAAGATGGTGCCGACCCCCGTGCCTGCGAGCAGGTTGTTCATGTCGTTGTTGGCACGCGACAGATCAGAAACCTTGGTCGACAGTTCGGCATTGACGGTGGCCAGCTCCTCGTTCACTGATTGCAGCTCTTCCTTCGAGGTCTCCAGTTCTTCGTTCGTGGACTGCAATTCTTCGTTCGTGGACTGCAACTCTTCGTTCGAAGCGCGCAGTTGCTCGTTCGAGGTCTGCATTTGCTCCCTGGTGACGCGCAGGTGCTGACCTTTGGCTCGCACCTCGGCCTCGAGCACGGCGATACGACCTGCTCGGTCGCCCAAATCGCCCTCCGTGCTTATTGGTTCCGACGGCTCGGCGCTGGCAGGTGAGACGAGAACTTCCTCGAAGCCAACGAGAAAGAGAGGAGGTTCGCCCGCCTCGATCGCGAGCGGTTGAACCGTCAGCGTCGTCGTGCGCGGCCCCTCCGGCGCCAACCTGAGCTTGGGGTAGCAGACGAACTCACCCGTCGCAGCAGCGCGTTGCAGCGCGTTCTCGAGCTCGTGTCGGATACCCTCGTGCGCCATCTTGAGCAGGCTCGAGCCGGGTTCGCCGGGAGCGGGCGTCAGGTATTTGCTCGCCTGCCCGTGAAGATAGAGAAGATCTCCGTGCTCGGTGATCAGCGCCGCGACTGGTGCTCGTGCGAGCAGCGTTCGTTCGGTCAGGTCCCGCAGAGACTGCATCTTGTTACCCTGCTCCCCGCGCATGGCTGGCTGCCGGGCGATACGGTCGGCAATGCGCGGCAAGAAGTCGCCCAACGGAGGCGGACTCGCTCGGCGACCGCCCCCTTGGTGACGAAACAGCTTGTGCTTCCGATCCAACGAAACGAATAGGTTGCTGAATTCTCCCGTGGTTTCCGACGAACCAAGAAAGAGCAGACCGTCCGTGGTCAACGCGTAATGAAACAGCGGGATGAGCTTTTTTTGCAGCTCGGGACTCAAGTAGATGAGCAGATTTCTGCAGCTGATCAGGTCCAGATTCGAGAATGGTGGATCCTGGATCAGGTCGTGTTCAGAAAACACCAGCATATCTCGGACCTTCTTGTGGATGCGGTAGCCCCCATCCTCGATGGAGAAGAATCGACTCAGGCGCTCCGCCGAGACGTCTGACGCGATAGTCGACGGATAGAAGCCCGCACGCGCAGTCGCTATGGCGCGCCGATCGATATCCGTCGCGAACACCACCACGGTCACATCGCTCTTGGTCGCGTGCAACCGCTCGCAGAGCAGCATGGCCAACGAATACGCTTCTTCACCGGTGGAGCAGCCCGTGGTCCAGACCCGAAGTGTGGAGCGTGCGGGCTTGGCAGCGAGCAGGGCGTCGAGCGGCTGCTCGAGCGCAACGAAGGCTTCTCGGTCGCGGAAGAACTGCGTGACCCCAATGAGCAGGTCGGCAAAGAGCGCGTCCACCTCGTTGGGTGTCGCCTGGAGATAGCGCAGGTAGTCACTCCACGTGGCGATCTGCTGGACGGCCATGCGCCGCTCGATACGCCGGTCGATCGTGTTGCGCTTGTACTGTGAGAAGTCGTGGCCATTGTGCAAACGGAGGACTGCCATGATCTTCTGGAAGACGTCGGCGCCGGCCATGAATTCGCCCTTTTCGTGGGGCAACTGGCCCGCAGTGTGCGCGGCGAGCCGCGCCCCCATTTCCGCCGGTGGAAGAACGTAGTCGACCAGGCCCGTGGCAATCGCGCTCTTTGGCATGGCGTCGTGTTCGGCGGACTCGGACTTCTGTGCCACAGCCATCCCGCCTCCCGCCTTGATGGCGCGAAGTCCTTGTGTGCCATCGCTGCCCGAACCCGAGAGCACGATGCAAACGGCTCGTTCCCTCTGATCCTGGGCCAGCGAACGAAAGAAGAAGTCGATCGAGAATGCGTGCCCTCGCGGTTCCGTGGGCTCCAGCAGTCGCAAAGCGCCGTCGTGCAATCCCATCTGCCGATTGGGCGGGATCACGTAAACAGAGTTGGGCCTCACGACCATGCCGTCCTCGACTTGAAAGACATCCATGCGCGTGAAGCGCCTGATCAAATCGCCGAGAATGCTGTCGTGATCGGGCGCCAGATGCTGAACAACGACGTAGGCCATGCCGCTTTTCGCCTGGGGTATGCCGCCAAAAAAAGCTTCCAGGGCGGCCAGGCCACCTGCCGATGCCCCGATCCCCACAATCGGAAAGTTCTCCAACGGACCCAGTGGTGCTGTCATGGCGGCCTTGTCGGACAATCAGCCACCGCAGCGGTTGTGAGGGTCTGGTTTGGTTGATTCATGGTGTACGCCGTTGTGAAAGCCGCCGCTACGTCCATCGCTGTCGGCCGCACGGCCTATTCACTGTGCTGGAGGCGTTGCAACCAAGAGGTGACGCCCCAGTAGAGCGTCGCGTGGTCACGACCATGCGGATCGTGAAACCGCACCCCTCTCAGCGCTGCGCCAGCGCAGGCACTTTGAACCGGCGGAGTTCGGCCAAGCGCTGCAGTTCTTGCCCGATTTCTTCAGCAGACAGCACCATGTCGACGTCGCCCGTGGCGATGGCCGCTGAGGGCATGCTGGGCGTCTCCGCATCCTCCGGCTTCTGGGCGATGGTGATACCGCCTGCTTCGCGGATGTCGCGAAAGCCCGCCGAGCCGTCACGGAGAGCCCCTGAGAGAATCACGCCGACGGCCTTGTCTTTGTAGAACTCAGCGAGCGAGCGAAACAAAGCGTCCACCTGCAGCGACCACGGACCCTCGGGTCTCGGCCTGATTTTCAAGTGGCCGTCAATGACGGTCATGTGCTTGTCGGGAGGAATGACGTAGGCGTGGCCCATCTCGACGCGAACTCCGTCTTGAGCCTGCGTCACCAAAAGCGCCGTCCTTTTGGCTAGAATTTCCGGCAAAAGACTGCGTTGTGTGCGGCTCATGTGCTGGACCAGCACCACGGCCAAAGGCGCGTCGGCGGGCATTGCCGCGAGCATCCGAGAGAGGGCGTCGAGGCCACCTGCCGAGCAACCGACGGCAGCAACGAGAAACGGCGGCGTCACATAGTCTTGAGGATTGTCCGACGCTGCGGCACCCGAGTCTGGCGAATTGTCTTCGTGCATTGGCAACAGCAGAGCGTCCCCGACGGGGTTGTCAACGCAGCCTAGTCCCATTCCTGCGGAGGACACGCGCCAAGCGCGGTGTCGCGAAACGCCTCACCCGCGGAGACAGCACCACGCGCAAAACCATGTTCCTGTTGCAAGACGCGCTCATACGCTTTGGGCCCTGTTGCTCGTCGGCTTGCTGCTAGGCGCGCAAGGGCAGCTCGGCACGGCGGGCGCAGTGTTGCGAGACCCAAAGAAGCTGCCCAGCCTGGGCCTGTCGGCGCTGCTCCTTGCCTGCAACTGGTTGCTCTACATCTGGGCGGTCGAGACGGGACGCGTACTCGAGAACGACTCACACGCTGCGTCCAACGCAAGAGCCAAGTTGTCGAGCAGGCGCGCCAGTTGGGCCATCGTGTCCTGCTCGTCCTTGCCCCACGCCCAGAACGAAATCATGAGCTGAAAGCCGGCTTGGCCGTCGTCGACGTTGGACAGTTCCAGATAGCGGGTCGGCATCACGGTGGTGCCGATCGTGCCAGCCTCGAAGCCGGGGTCGAGCGGGCCAAGAGCCAGATGAATGTCGTTCTTCAGCTGCTCGATGCGCTGCCGCACCGTGTTGTTGGCTATCTCGCGAAAGAGCAACATCAAGCGCCCCGAGCACTCTGTCGGATCGGGGCCCGAGAAAGCGCAATCGTTGGTTTCGACAGGGCTCTGTTCGCCGTTCAAGCTCTCGACGAGCCGGTAGAAGCTCTCGATGGCGACGTACTGCGACCAGGGCCTGAAGTCCTCGAGCACGACGCGCACGAGCCCCGGCTCTCGTCGAAAGTCGTAGTAACGAAGTCGCACGTCCTGCGGCGTTCCCTGCCAAGGATGCGAGCGCGGCTCGGTGATCGGGTCCCCAGCGTACTCGCAGCTGTTCATCTCGTTCGAGCCTACACGCCGGCGGACATCAGTGCTCGATTTCGATCAGCGCCGGATCTTGGAAGATCGAGTCTGGAGTGACGACGATTTCCTCGGGATTGTAGATGGCTTTGCCCCAACGGCTGCTGATCGCCAGGCGGATGACCGGGTCGTCCAGGGCCATTTCGCTGGCCATCTGCTTCTTGCCAAAGGTAAGCCCGCAAGCGCGCTCGAACACTTTGTAAACGAACTCCGAGCAGTAGATCGCCTGATCGCCCCACTGGAAGCGGTAGTCGTAGGGCCTGTCGAGCCAGGTCTGCATCAAAGCGTGCATCCTTTCGAGCCCGTCTGCCTCGATGCCCGCGCTGGGCCGTTTGACGACGTATCGATCGTCGACGCCGCGCCGCGTCCACGCTTGCAGTGGCGTCTTCTTGACGGGCGCCGCCGCTTCGTACACCACCACGCCGTCGGGCTCGTTCCACAGGATGCCAAGGTGGGTCCACTGGCTACGCGTCACCATCCGCACCAACTCGCTCTGCTCGGTGTTGGCGTCGTGAAAGATGATGTCGCCGTTCTCGTAAGGTTTGGTGGCGGCCACTGCGGCAGGCAGCGGTGCCGGCGCGACCTTGACCTCGGCCTGCACTGCCGGCGCAGGCGGCGCAGACGCAAGCAGGTGAGTAGCGGCCTCGGGAGTCGCTCGTGGC
>Ga0105045_10006094_pt1 | contig 10663 bp, 11 predicted proteins | sample MAT02_FD_78089 | JGI IMG/M metagenome (GOLD analysis project Ga0105045, IMG submission 78089) | Freshwater microbial communities from Lake Fryxell liftoff mats and glacier meltwater in Antarctica - MAT-02 (megahit assembly) | ecosystem: Environmental > Aquatic > Freshwater > Ice > Liftoff... | reverse complement strand
GAATTGGTTTCAATCACAACCGCATATATATTTTTCACCGAACTGAATCCTTTTTGCCTAGCTGCCGCGTAAATTTCCTCCTTTAATATTCTTTCTTTTTTTAGATTTTCTTCTATAAATTTGCCTTTAAATAAAAGCAATCGCGGTTTTGAACTTACTATTTTTCGCAACCATTTATATTTTTTTATTAGTGCTGTTGTAGAAAATTGGAGAAGGAAAATAATTAAAATACCATAAGATCCCTCAGCTATAGAAACATTATTATCCATAATTGTGGAAGCAAATACCGAACCTACTGAGAAGGTAACAATCCAATCAAAACTATTTAATTCAGATGTAGAACGTTTACCTAAAACACGAATACACAATAATAGCACTATAAAAATTAGCACTGCTGAAATAGACATTTTAATAACGTCTTCAAATGTAATTGAACTTATATCATTTAAATTTATAGTATGTTTCATTGATGACAATTTAATTTATTTACAGTATCGTTTTTAAATAATAAGCCATCTTTTGAAGTCTTTATTACTGAATCAATTCTTTAATTCTTTAGTCCTACTACAACTCTTAAATTTCAGAAAAAGCGTCTACTAAGTTCACCTAATAAATATTAATTTTCTTGTAAAATTTTTAGGGGAAATTACATTTTTAGCCGAAGCTTTTCTGCCAAATAACCGATATGTATTTCTAAAATCTTGCTTTAATAAAAGTAAAATAAAACAGTTAGTAATAAAGCTTACATTTTAGTACAACAATGATACTTTGTTAAAAATTATAGCTACTTAAAGATTGAAAGTGTACAGCCATTAAAATACTTAAACAATAAATTTAGTAAATTATATTTGAACTGATGTTCAAAGTATGATCTAAAAATATTATAAGAAGCAATTATAATTCTATAATATTTTGAAAGTTAGTCTTTTGTAATTTTACTTTCAAGAATATAAATGACAAAATTACATACTATGGAAAATACTAACGATCATTCAGAAGGGCCAGTGGCTAAAAAAATTGAAGAACAAACAGCAAAACTACCATCAGACCTGTTTTTATGGGCTGCCGTAGGCTCAATGGCTGCATCAGCAACGCTAAAACTAATGGGTAGAGGGACATCTTCTTTATTTGTGGGACAGTGGGCGACCTCTTTTTTACTTTTAGGCATTTACAACAAAATTGTCAAAGTCTCTGGCAGCGATGCCGATGATGATGCTGGAAAATAAGCCTAAAGCAAATCAAACGAAAACCTGTTACGACAGGTTTTTTTATTGCATTCAGCTAGAATTCTTTTTGGGTAGTACATGTTTTAGCGGACATCTCTTTTCACCTCAACAGCTAATTATCTTATAAACAGTGAAAGTAAATCAAACCACTTGCTATATAAAAATCTACAGTGAAGACAAATTTTTAAAATAAAAGGCAGGTAGAAAATATTCATTTTGTAATGTTTTGATAGTTTAGTTGGTAATGTTAAATCTAGATTGTAAGGCGTAAACCTACTTTTAAAAAATCATATTGATAGTTTTATGTCAATGCCAAAATTAAAAGAAATCAACCCATAATACATTATATCATTTTGACCCTGTTTTACAAAATAATAAGAGTAGAAACAGAAATTCGGTGGCTTTTAGTTGCCTACTTTTCATAAGCGGATTTATGATATCTCACAACGATAAGTCAGAACTATCATCAGAATAGCGATAGCGGTTTTGTATCATTAGATAATTTGGTAGCGACTAAATCTACTGAATATGGGTAAGCAAAGTTTGCAATAGGATCTAAGCTGAGCCACTTAACCTCATCTTCTGGATGTAAAATTATCGGCATTCTTTTTTTAATATTGTGGATTTCTGCCATCAACGGATTAGCCTCAGTGGTGACCATTGTATAGGTGTTTCGTATTACACCCGTGGTGGGATCTATCCAATTAGAAAATAATCCTGCAAAAGCAAATAGCTCCTCATGTTGAAGTCCAATTTTGTATTTTATTTTATTCTTTCCCTTTGAATCTAGCCATTGCCATTCGTAAAATCCATTTGCAATAATTAAGCATCTTTGATTAATTACGTCTTTAAAAGAAGGCTTCTCTTTTATAGTTTCAATTTTAGCATTTAAAGTAAATGCTTTAATTTGGTCGTTTTGAGACCATACTGGTATTAAACCCCAATTATAATGTTGAATGATTGCGGGGTTTTCACTGCAAATGATAGGTGTTTTAGGAAATTCAAAACCATTAACGTGTTCGTGAGTTGCAAAAGAATTTTGGTCTTTTATTTTTGCATTAAATCGTTTTTCGATTTGCAAGGCAAGTTTAGTTTGAATAGTATGGAAACACATATTTTTAATTTAACGCTAAATTTGAATTGCACTCTTTCGCTAAAAGTCTATCTCATTATAAAGCAAGTTAGATCATTCATTATGATTGCGCATTTTAACTATAGTCAGTTTATGGAAAACATAAAAAAATTAAGTTATGAATTCAAACGCTAGAAATTATCAGTTTATACTGCGCGAAAATAGCAAGAATCGACAAATTTGTCAAGGAAAAGTGGAGTTTAGTGAGTTATACTATCTTGCCACTACATACAATGGAATTACAAGAAATACAATATTTTAACGTACTAAAAAATTTAACTGTTCATAAATAAAGTAAAAAATTGATCGATGCTTGAATTATTGTTGTGTGACTGATTCCCCTTAAAAAATGGAGACGTAGGCTTTGTTTGTCTGTCCGAACGGGTGGAAAGGACACACGCCATTACAACTACTTCAACAACCTGACTACCCGTAACCTTCGTTTGTATCAAGCATCAATTCAATTTTATATGTTCAGCTTAAAGCTATACGTAAACAAAACTCAATATTCTCTTTGTTCTTATTTCTACTCTCGTAAAGTAATCGTCAAAGTTAAACTTGAATTCTGCCTTGTAAAAGTATTGCAAATCACCACTATGCATGTTACAGAATTACAGACTTAAGTTATAGAATTTTGACTAAAGTCGTTTTACAACGCATTTTTTTATTTTTTTCGCAGCTAGTAGAACTTTCAAATTAATTTTTGAGATGCTGCACAATAATTCTTTAAATCATTCCAGCAAATACTTGCTGTAAAAATGCTTTTTCAAAGTCGATTTGCTTTTTAACTTAATAATTATATTATATTTGCGGGAGTATTGGGGGATTAGCTCATTTGGCTAGAGTGCTTGCCTGGCAGGCAAGAGGTGACCGGTTCGAATCCGGTATTCTCCACGAACAAAATAAAGGCTTTGCAGCGATGCAAAGCCTTTTCTATTTTCGTAAATTATTCATTATAATTTCATATTATTTTAAAAAATCGTTCAATCCTCTTTATATTTCTAACTTTACAGCAAAATTCCAACTATGTCATTAGAAAGTTTAAATGGTACTCTCTCAACAACCATCGAAAATAAAATTGCAACGATTACATTTGGTCATCCTGCTAGTAACTCTTTTCCAAGAGAATTATTGGACAGACTTACAGCTGAATTTAAAAAGTTGAGCGTTGAAAACTCCATTTCAGTAATCATAATTCAAAGTGAAGGGATAAGTGCTTTTTGTGCTGGTGCCTCGTTTGAAGAGCTTTTAGCAGTTACTAATCAAGCCGAAGGCACTGCCTTTTTCTCTGGATTTGCGAACTTAATTAATGCAATGCGAACTTGCTCCAAACTCATCATTGGACGCATCCATGGAAAAGCAGTTGGTGGCGGAGTGGGAATTGCATGTGCTTGTGATTATACATTAGCAACTAGAGATGCTTCCATAAAATTATCAGAATTGGCAATAGGAATTGGTCCCTTTGTGATTGAACCCGTTGTTTCCAGAAAAATAGGGAAAACCGCAATGAGCGAAATGACATTGGCAGCACAGGAATGGAAATCGGCTGATTGGGCTTTAGCCAAAGGTTTATATTCAAATACATTTGAAACAATTGAACAACTTGATATTGCCGTAGCTGATTTTAGCCACAAGCTATCAAGTTACAATCCTGAAGCTTTAAGTGAAATGAAAAAAGTTTTGTGGGAGGGAACTGAAAATTGGGACACACTTTTAATAGAACGTGCTGCAATTTCGGGAAAATTAGTCCTTTCTGATTTTACTAAAAATGCATTATTGCAATTTAAAAAATAAAAATTACTATGATTTTTTCACTTCTACAAAAAGTAAATATCGAAGAGAAATTAAAAAATGCTACTGATAGCGGCTATCAAATTGGTGTTGTCATTGGATCGTTTATTCCTTTTGTCATTTTAATTTTGTTAGCGTACTGGATGTACACAAGCGCAAAAAAAAGAGACAAAGAAATTTAATTATTCACTAAATTTGCACCAAAATAAAATATCCAATGAGCAATATCAGAATTACAAAACAATTTAGTTTCGAAACCGGCCACGCCTTATATGGTTACGACGGAAAATGTAAAAATGTTCATGGGCATAGCTATAAATTATCAGTTACCGTTATAGGAAAACCAATTACTGATCGTTCGAATGTCAAATTTGGGATGGTAATTGATTTTACTGATTTAAAACATATAGTAAAAGAGGAAGTTGTAGATCAGTTTGATCACGCGACTGTTTTTAATGGAACCACTCCTCACGTAGAACTAGCAAACGAATTGATTAACCGCGGACACCACGTTATTTTAGTGGATTATCAACCAACTAGTGAAAACATGGTTGTTGACTTTGCTACAAGAATTAGCAGAAGATTACCAGAAGGAATCACTCTTTTTTCATTAAAATTACAAGAAACCGAATCTTCGTTTGCAGAATGGTTTGCTAGTGATAATTCATAAATCTGTTTCATGCAATTACCTAACAACAAGAAAGTATATTTCGCTTCAGATCAACATTTTGGGGCACCAACACCAGAGCTGAGTTTTCCGAGAGAACAAAAATTTGTCGCCTGGCTCGACGAAGTAAAGAAAGATGCTGAGGCAATTTTTTTATTAGGTGATTTATTTGATTTTTGGTTCGAATATAAAACTGTTGTGCCAAAAGGTTTTGTTCGAATTTTGGGAAAATTAGCAGAAATACGAGATAGTGGAATACCAATCTATTTTTTTGTGGGAAATCACGATTTATGGATGGATGATTATTTCCAAAAAGAATTAAACATTCCCGTTTTTCATAATAATCAAGAATTTACTTTTAGCGATAAAACATTTTTAATTGGTCATGGAGATGGAAAAGGTCCAGGCGATTTGGGCTACAAACGAATGAAAAAAGTGTTTACAAATCCATTTTTTCAGTGGCTTTTTAGATGGTTGCATCCAGATATTGGTGTTCGTATCGCACAGTATTTATCAGTAAAGAACAAGCTAATTTCTGGTGATGAGGATATTACTTTTCTTGGTGAAGACAGCGAATGGCTGATTTTATATTCCAAACGAAAGCTAGAAACACAGCATTATAATTATCTCATTTTTGGTCACCGCCATTTACCTATGAAAATCACTGTGGGAGAAAATGCTGAATACGTCAATCTTGGCGATTGGATAACCTATTTTACGTACGGCGTATTTGACGGTCAAAACTTCGAAATTAAAAAATTCGAGAATTAATTCATTCCCTCGCCAAAAACGTAATCATTTAACGCTATTTTAAATAAAGTTCCCTCCACAAGATCTTTCACTTTGTTTAATTCATCCATTGTAACCGCTAAATCAATTTGAGAACATGGCGTTTTAAGTAAAAATTTTTGACAGTATTTTTTTAAATTACAATCAGCACAATTTGAATTAAGAGAAAAACATTCTTTAATACAAGTTGCAAATTGTTTTAATTCCTCAGCGCTAAAATAGAAACCGGTCTCTCTAAAAATTAATTGTACTTTATCAAGTATGATCTCGTTTTGCTTTCTCCAGTAAAATGAAGTTCCAAAATCATTATAATATATCTGTTTTATTTGTTCCATCTGAAAAAGTTTGAAACAAAGATAGCTATTATTTATAATTACTCTAAATAAAAATAAAAAACATTGAAATGTTAGGTAGAGTAAAAATGAGAAAGTAATGCCAAAATACTTTTGCTGTAAACAATCTAATTTAAAGCGCATAGGTAAACCAACTTGTATTCGAATTAAATGAAAAGCGAACCTTTAAATCTCTTCCTTAATTTAAATAGTTGAACCGCTCCCACCGTTATAAAGTTTTTTACCTTATTATTCATTGCCTTGTGAAGCGGGTAAATAAATATTAAAAGTAGCACCTTTATTAATTTTCCCGGTTGCAGTGATAATTCCGTTGTGATTTTCCACTATTTTTCTTGCGATCGTTAAGCCTATTCCTGTGCCTTCAAAGTCACTTTTATGATGTAAACGTTGAAACATCTCAAAAATTTTATTCTTGAATTGCGATTCAAAACCTATTCCATTATCAGCGATGCAAATATGATAATGATCTAATTTTAAGTGATACTTTTTTGTACTTGTTGGATCATATTTGATAAAATCACTCTTAATTACAATATGAGGTTTTACCTCCGACGGACAAAATTTTAAAGAATTGCTGATAAGGTTTTGAATCAATTGACGAAATTGAAAGGGAATAATGTCTACAGTATTCAATGGGTGCACCTCAATATTTGCTTGCTTTTCAATTAAATCTTCCTTCAGCATTTCCATTGCTTCTTTAACAATTAAATTGAGATCGCTACTTACAAACTTCCTTTGCATAGTATTGGTTCGAGAATAAGCGAGTAAGTCATTTATAAGAGTTTGCATGTGCAGAGCTGAAAGTTTTGTACGTTCTACATAATATTTACCCATTGCAGATAAATTATCATATTCCTCGACAAAGATTCTGCCAGAAAATGATTGAATTTTCCTTAAAGGTTCTTGTAAATCGTGACTAGAAATATAGGTAAAAGACTCAATTTCCTTATTGGCAATCAATAATTCATTCGCACGCTTTTCTTTTTCAATATTTTGGAATGCAAGTTCAGTATTTGCTATAATTAGTTCCTCAGCACGTTTTTGCTTCTCTTGATTTTGATATGCTAACTCCTCGTTGGCAATCACTAATTCATCTGCTCGTTTCTGCTTTTCTTGATTTTGAAATGCAAGTTCGGCATTAGCAATAACTAACTCATCCGCTCGTTTCTGCTTTTCTTGATTTTGGTAAATCAATTCTTGATTAGCAATAATTAACTCTGCTGCACGCTTTTCTTTTTCATTATTTTGAAAAGCAAGTTCATTATTAGCAATAACTAGTTCATCTGCTCGTTTCTGTTTTTCTTTAATTTGAAAATCCAATTCAATATTGGCAATTACTAATTCTGCCGCTCTTTCTTTGATTTCGATAACCTGCAAAGCCAATTCCTTGTTTGCAGTAATCAATTGTACTGCATAGTCCTGTTGATTCTCTATTTCGAGAGCAATTTTTTTGGTTGCAGATTTTGCTTTTTTGATCATTTACTTTTTATAAAGCAGCAAAGATATTATAATTATTCTTTCAATTCTGATTTAAAATTACGGCATCGGATCAGTTAGAATGTAGTTTGATTATTTAGTGAAGTTCAAATACTATTGTTTATGTGTTAAGCCGAAAAATTGATAGAAGGATTGAAAAATAAACACATAAAATAACACCAATTACCTTAATAGATAATTAGTAAATCAACTTTTTTCATGCTCCTCAACATCTTTTTGCAGGTCTAATTTTCTGAAAGTAGGTGATACCGCTCCGGTTATAAATACGGTTATTAATGTCATTGTTCCACCAAAAACAACAGCATTTACCGTTCCCATCAATTTAGCAGTTAAACCACTTTCAAAAGCACCAAGTTCATTGGAGGAACCTACAAAAATTGAATTTACAGCAGCTACTCGACCGCGCATGTGATCTGGAGTTTTAAGCTGCAAAATAGTTTGGCGAATCACCACCGAAATTCCATCGAAAACGCCACTAAAAAATAATGCTGCTACCGATAACCAGAATATTGATGAGAGACCGAAAACAATAATACAAATTCCAAATGCAAAGATGGCTACCAATAATTTCATACCTGCATTTTTTGTAAACGGAATATATGCCGAAATAATCAGCATTAAAAAAGCGCCCACAGCTGGAGCAGCACGCAAGACGCCAAAACCTTCTGGTCCTACTTTTAAAATATCTTGTGCAAAAATAGGAAGCAATGCAACTGCTCCACCAAAAAGCACTGCTATCATATCAAGCGATAGAGCACCTAGAATTGTTTTATTGTTAAAAACAAATTTTACACCTTCTTTCAAACTTTCCATTATTGGTTCACCAATTTTGGGATTCATTATTGGCTTAGTTCCAATTTGGGTTAAAGCCATTAATGCAAGAAGCGCACAAAATAAAACAATAGACATTGACCAGTGAACGCCAATCCAATTGATAGAAAAACCTGCAACAGCTGGACCTAAAACAGAACTTATTTGCCAAACGGAACTACTCCAAGTGGCAGCATTCGGATATATTTTTTTTGGAACAATCAGCGCCAATAGCGAAAATATAGTTGGCCCAAGAAAAGCACGAACTAATCCTCCTAAAAACACAAAAAAGTAAATGGAATAGAGAATAGTATTTTTAGAAAAATCCTTGATAAAAGGCGGCCAAGTAAATAAAAACAACCCTAAACTTATAACTGAGAAACCCAAAATACACTTAAAAAGCAATCCTTTTTTTTCTTTTTGATCCACAACATGTCCGGCAAATAACGCCATTGACACTGCAGGTATTACTTCCATTAATCCAATAATTCCTAATGACAAGGGATTTTTTGTCAAGCTATAAACTTCCCACTCAATAACAATAAATTGCATTGACCAACCAAAAACCATTGCAAAACGCAAAAAGAGAAAAATATTAAATTCTTTGTAACGAAGAGCGGAATAAGGATCGTTTTTTTTTACTTTTAAAATACTCATTATTTAATACTTTTCAGTCGTAGTTGAATAGAAGTTTGTCCGTTCCATTCATTTTCGTCAATGCAATACGCCATTTGAAATGATTTTTGATTGGCAGTTAATTCATATTTATCTCCTAGTCCAAAACCAATAGCTGGAATTCCTTCGCTACCATTTTGTTTTACAAAAAGTTTTATATGTTCGTTTTCTTTTCCCATCGGTTTGCCGTAACCTGTATCTTTTACCTCTGTTGTCAAAAAAATAGGAGTCATATTCAATGGACCAAAAGGCTCAAATTGCTTTAGGATTCGGATTAATTTTGGAGTAATGTTATTAAAATTAATTTCGGCATCAATAGCAATTTCGGGAATTAGCATATCAGGATGAATGGTTTTTTCGACTTCTTTTTCAAAGGCTTCTTTAAATAACAAGTAATTTTCTTCCTTTAATGTCATTCCCGCTGCATACATGTGCCCACCAAACTGCTCTAAATGTTCAGCGCATGCTTCAAGTGCATTGTACACATCAAACCCTTTTACCGATCGAGCCGAGGCAGCATACTTGTCACCACTTTTTGTAAAAACTAGCGTGGGACGGTAATACGTTTCAATCAATCGAGAAGCGACAATTCCAATAACACCTTTATGCCAGTTTTCCTGAAAAACGACTGACGTAAATCTTTCTTTTTCGTTATTTTGCTCAATTTGCTGCAATGCTTCTTGAGTAATTACTTTATCTAAATCCTTCCGTTCTGAATTATAAGCTTCAATTTCAGAGGCAAATTGTTGCGCTTGGTCAAAATCAAATTCGGTTAATAATTCAACAGCATGATTACCATGTTTGATACGTCCTGCTGCATTAATTCGAGGTGCGATGATAAAAACAACGTCAGTAATATCTAAAATTTTCTTTTTTAATTGAAAAATCAATGCTCTAATTCCTGGCCTTGGATCGCTATTTATAACGTGTAAACCAAAATGTGCTAGCACACGGTTTTCACCTGTCATGGGAACAATATCAGCAGCAATCGCAGTTGCGACTAAATCTAAATAGGGGACTAAATCATTAATAGTTTGATCCCGCTTTATGGCTAAAGCTTGAATGAGTTTGAACCCTATTCCGCAGCCACATAAATCATCATACGGATAATTACAATCGTCTCTTTTTGGATCAAGAACTGCAACAGCTTCCGGAAGAAATGATCCTGGCCTGTGGTGATCACAAATGATGAAATCAATGTTTCGTTCTTTTGCGTAAGCAACGTGATCAATAGATTTTATACCGCAATCGAGTGCTATAATTAATGTAAATCCATTATCATCAGCAAAGTCTATTCCTAGCAATGAAGTACCGTAACCTTCGTTGTATCGATCAGGAATGTAAGTCGCAACATCAGGATAATAACTTTTTAAATAAGAAGAAACAAGTGAAACTGCCGTTGTACCATCAACATCATAATCCCCAAAAACAAGAATACGCTCCTGATTTTTAATTGCCTTTTCAATTCTTTCAACCGCTTTGTCCATATCTTTCATCAAATAGGGATCATGCAAATGATCTAACGAGGGACGAAAAAAATTCTTAGCTTCTTCAAAAGTTTCGATGCCACGCTGAATTAATAAAGTGGCGACAAAATTTTCTACATTTAACGCTTGCGCTAAATGTTTAATCATGGCCTCAGTGGGTTTAGGTTTAATAGTCCAACGCATATTTTTAAATTATAATGATAGTAAAAAAACTAAAAACGACTTTCACTTCCTTC
>Ga0105045_10006093_pt1 | contig 10663 bp, 9 predicted proteins | sample MAT02_FD_78089 | JGI IMG/M metagenome (GOLD analysis project Ga0105045, IMG submission 78089) | Freshwater microbial communities from Lake Fryxell liftoff mats and glacier meltwater in Antarctica - MAT-02 (megahit assembly) | ecosystem: Environmental > Aquatic > Freshwater > Ice > Liftoff... | reverse complement strand
GGTGTTCGCCCACCACCTGCCCGACGAGCTGTCCGACGACGCGGGGGCGCTGCTGGAGCCGTTGTCGGTCGGCATCGCAGCGCTGCGCAAGGCCGGGACGGCGCCCGGGGACCGCGTGCTGGTCGCCGGAGCGGGCCCGATCGGCATCATCGTCGCTCAGGTCGCGAGGGCGTTCGGCGCGGCCGAGGTGATCGTGTCCGACCCCGTCCAGCCGCGACGTGAGCGGGCCCTGCGCTACGGCGCCACGTCGACCGTCGACCCGACCAGCGAGGACCTGGTGGCGTTGGACCTGGGCGTCGACGCGTTCGTCGACGCCAGCGGTGCGGCCCCGGCGGTCGTCGCCGGCATCAAGGCGCTGCGCCCGGCGGGTCGGGCGGTGATCGTCGGTCTCGGTGACAGCGACATGCTGCTGCCGGTCGCGACCATCCAGGACCGGGAGCTCGTCCTGACCGGCGTGTTCCGCTACACGGGCACATGGCCGCTGGCGGCACACCTGGTCGCCTCCGGTCAGGTCGACCTGGACTCCCTCGTCACCGGCCGGTACGGCCTGGACCGGGTGGGGGAGGCGCTGGACGCCGACCGCGACCCGGCGACCCTCAAGGTCGTCGTCCAACCTGCCGTCTGAGCGCGACGAGCCCGGCGATCAGCCGCGTCCGGTGTCGTCCTGCGCCTGGCCGGGCGGGGCCTCTGGCCGGGTCGTAGCCGTCAACTCCGTGGGGGCTGTGCCCTCAGCCGTCGGGGGGCGGGCAGGTGTGTCATCGATCTGCTCGACCTGGGTCGTCGACATGCCTTCGACGTGTGTCTCCCGCCCAGGTCGTAGCCGGCTGCTGATGAGGATGTAGGTCACGGCCAGTGCGACGACGAGCAGCGCCGTGAGCTGGTTGACGCGGAGGCCGAGCAGCAGGTTGGCCTCGTCGGTGCGCAGCAGCTCCAGCAGTGCGCGTGCCGTGCCGTACATGGCCAGGTAGAGCGCGAACGCGCGACCGTGGCCGAGCCGGAGACGTCGGTCGGCCCAGATCACGACCGCCGCGGTGAGGAGGCTCCACAGCGACTCGTACAGGAACGTGGGGTGGAACGTCTCGGCGTCCTGGTACGCCGCGGGGCGGTTCTCGGGGTCGATACGCAGGCCCCAGGGCAGGTCGGTGGGGCGGCCGTAGATCTCCTGGTTGAAGTAGTTGCCCCAGCGGCCGAAGGCTTGGCCGACGGCGATGCCGGGGGCGAGCGCGTCGGCGAAGGCGGGCAGCGGGACGCCGCGGCGGTGGCAGGCGTACCAGGCGCCGAGGCCACCGCCGATCAGGCCGCCGAAGATGGCCAGGCCGCCCTCCCAGATGCGGAGGATGTCCCAGGGGTCCTGGCCGGGGCCGACGTAGTCCTGCAGCCGGGACAGCACGTGGTAGGCGCGGGCCCCGACGATGCCGGACGGCACGGCCCACATCAGTACGTCGGCGACCGTGCCCGGGCGCCCTCCCCGGGCGATCCAGCGCCGGTTGGCCAGCCAGCCACCGACGACGATCCCGGTGAGGATGAGCAGGGCGTAGGCCCTGATGGGGACGACCCACAGGTACCAGGTCCCCTGCGAGGGGGATGGGATCCCGGGGCTGGCCGCGGCCACCTCGGCGAGCACGGGCAGGACGGTCAGGGCGTTCATGGCGTCGCTCCAGGTCGGGGGTGACTGAGCCGGGTCGTCCTGGGCCCGGGCGTCGCCGGCCGGGTCGTCGTGAGCCACGACCGCAGCTGCCACGCGTAGACGAGGACCGCGAGGCAGGCGAGCACGAGCCATGTGCGGTCGCCGCCGGGCAGGTAGTGGCTGCTGACGTGACCCAGGAAGACGTCCATCCACCGCTCGTGCGGGACACCGGCCCGAAAAGCGAGGTCCGGTGCCATGGCTACCAGGTGGAACCCGACGACCGTCAGGACCTGCCCGGGGGCAGGGCGACCGCGCAGCCTCAGGTGGGCGGTGTGCCAGAGCGTGGTGGCGATCACCGCGACGAGGAAGTGCGTCGACCAGTGGAACGCCGCGTCGTGGCCGGTGTAGCTGAGGTACAGGACGACCTCGACAGCCACGAGCACCCCGGTCTGGACCGCCAGGCTCACCGGACGCAGTGTCGCCGGCAGCCCCCGGTTCATGAGGTGGCCCCGAGGATGGTGGCGACCTCGAAGGCGTTGTCCGCCCAGGCGGGGTCCAGGGTGGAGTAGCGGACCACGCCGTCGGCGTCGACCACGGCGTAGCCGATACCTGGCCCACCGTCGACCGGTCGGGGCAGGGAGACCGCCGAGGCGAGGCGACCCTCAGGATCCTCCACCAGGTTCACCAGGCCCGTGCTGTCGCCACGAGCTCCGCCTGGAGCGCTGTCGGCTGCAGCGGAGCCTTGCACCACGACACTCACCTGCGCGGCCGGGGGCAGGGATCGCCGCCAGCCGTCGAGCACCTCTTCGTCCGGGCTGTCCCGGACGAAGAGCAGGACGTTCGGCAGCGACCGCAGGTGCACCCCCGCCACGGTGGGCGGCACCGTCGGCCCGTCCAGGACGAGACCGTCGCGCTGCCGGGCCGGGTCAGGCTGGTCCAGCGGCCCCGGGCCCCGGGAGCCGAGCAGTACTGCCAGGGCCAGCAGCAGGCACACGACGAAGCCGCCGACGACCACCCGGAGGCCTGCACGCTGCACCAGCCTGCTGCCGGGGCCGGACCCCGGCGTCTCGTCGCCTGGCGTCGCGACGGTCCGCTCGCGTGGAGTGGAGCCACCTGCAGCCACGTCTGACCGGTGTCCTCGGAACGGACGATCTCCTGCTCGGTGGCCGCTAGGAAGTCACCGTCGGGGGTGACGGTGAACGCGGCCGGGGGAGCATCCAACGCACCCGTAGTGGTCCACTCACCGCCGCTCAGGTGCCATACCGTGCCGTCGACCGCGACACCGGCGAGACCCGGCTCGCTTCCTCTGCTGTCGCCGCTGCTGCCGTCGCCCTCGGGCGTGGTGACCGGCTCGACCTGCAGCAGCAGGGCCGGCGGCTGAGGCGCGAACGCGGTGAACGTGGCTCCTCGGTCGGCGCTGCTGAGCAGCCCGTCCGCGGTCGTCGCGAGCAGCGCGGACGATGCCGGTTCGACCGCGAGGTCGGTGACGGCCTCGAAGGCCTGCCCGTCGTCCCAGGTGATCCCGTCGTCGGTGCTGGCCAGGACGGCGCCGCTGACGCTGTCCCAGCCGTACACCTCCGGCCCGGCCACGGTCAGCGCGTGCAGGTCCGCCTCGCCCTGCAGCGAGATCGCCGTCCACGTCTGCCCGGCGTCGGTGCTCTCGATCAGCCCGAGATGGACCGGCAGGTCCTCACGCAGGTCGGGGTGGCCACTGCCGAGCAGCCGGTCCCCCTCGACGGTGAAACCCATCGTGTCCTGCCACCGGTCGGCGACCCGTACCGGCTGCCCGCCCTCGCCCAGGCGGAACAGCCCGGTGTGGGTCGCCGCGAGGACGTCCCCGGAGGTCGCGTCGATCCCGAGACCGTGGACGTGGCCCATCCCAGGGTCCGTGAACCCGGCCGCCGGCTCGCCGTCCCCCTGCCCGCCTGCGCAACCGGCGAGCAGGAGGACGAGCGAGCCCAGCAGCGACGGGAACAGCGCACGGTCAGGGCCGCGCGGTACCCGCCGCCTGCTCATGACGCCGCGAGCAGGTCCTGCATCCGGACGATCTCGGACTCCTGAGCGTCGATGATGTCCTGGGCCAGGGTGCGCGCGTCCGGGTTCTCACCCTCATCGAGCTGGGTGGTGGACATCTCCACCGCACCTTCGTGGTGCTCGATCATCATCTGCAGGAACATCTCGTCGAACTCGGCCCCCTCGGCGTCCTCGAGGCCGGCCATCTGCTCCGGCGTCATCATCCCGGACATGCCGTCCATGCCCTCCATCTGGGCCATGTCGTCGGCGCCCCAGGCGTCCAGGAACGCGGTCATGGTCTGGATCTCGGGCTCCTGCGCGGCGGAGATCTCGCCGGTCAGCTCGAGCACGTCGGTGTTGTCGGTGCGGCCTTCGGCGAGCTCGGACATCATCACCGCCTGTCGGTGGTGAGGGATCATGCCCTGGGCGAACGTGATGTCTGCCTCGTTGTGGGCCTCGTCCACCTCAGCGGCCGCGGTGGGGGCCTCCCCGGCTGAGGTCGGGCTGGTGTCGTCCCCGCAGGCAGCGAGGACGAGGGTCAGGGTCACGGCAGCAGCGAAGGCTGCCGCGCCGCGTCGCGGCGTGGTCATGGTGGTTCTCCTCATCGACAAGAACGGGTGTGAACGGGCCGTGCGGGCGCGGACGCCGAACCCGGCTACACCCGGATGATGCAGAGAGCGACGCGTGGCGGTGACCACCGTGCTGCCGAGGGACCGATCGCACGGACGACCTCCGACACGAACCCGTGTCGAGCTCCATCGGTCCGGGAGCGCCGCAGCGACAGCAGGGCGATCCCGGCCAGCCCGATGCCGACCAGGGCCACGACGCAGCCCGCCACCAGCTCGTGGTGCTCTGCGGGTCCTGGCTGCTCCGGGGTCGGACCCCCGGTGACGACCGCGTGCTTCGGCGCGGCGTGGGCCGCCGCTGAGGCCGAGACCGCGAGGAACCCGTGCATGGTGAAGAAGCCCGCCGCGAACACGAGCAGCACGACCACACGACCCAGGCGGGTCACCGGTCCGCGCTCTCGCTGTCGCAGCTGCACGTCTTGAGGGTACGGGGCCGGCCGGCGCAGCACGCACTGCGCCCCGTGCCGGGCTCACTGCCGTGGTCCGTCCCGACCCTGTGCGCGAGAAGCGGCAGGAGACGGGAGACTCCCTTCCGTGACGCATCCGACGACCGCCACAACCACCCTGTCGGCCTCCCCGGCACCGCGCAGGTCTCCCCGGTCCTGGACCCGGCGATGAGCGGTCGCCATGGCGCCGAGACGGTGGACGGCGGGGTCGAGAGCCGGCGACCGATGGTCGTCATGCTCGCCGTCCTCCTGCCGTTCCTGCTGGCTTCCGCGATCGGTCTTGTCCTGGTCTGGCCGTCGCAGGACGCGACGTCACAGGGGAGGGGGACTCCGGGGGTCGGGGTCGTCGACATGTCGCAGAACGAGCAGTTCCCCGGTGAGGTGCTGTCCACCTCCGGCGACATCTGTGAAGGAGCACCGACCGATCTGCTGCCGGATGGGTCGATACCGCAGGCGACCCTCTGCGCGGGTGCCGACGTCCGCATCCTGTCCGGGCCCGAGCAGGGAGACGTGGTCCGGGTCCCGCTACCTCCGCAGGTCTTCCAGGCCGGCGTCTCGCAAGGGCAGCGGGTCGTGCTGGGAAGGAACGCCACGGTGATGGTGGAGACCACCGTCGTCGAGGCCGACCCGGACGACGTCGTCTACTCCTGGGTGGACTTCGACCGCTCCCGTGCCCTGCTCGTGCTGGCCGGTGCCTTCGCGCTGCTCATCGTGGCCGTGGGCCGCAAACAGGGCGCCGCGGCCATCGTGGGCCTCGCCCTGACGTACGCGGCGCTGGCCTACGTGGTGCTGCCCGCGCTGCGGCAGGGCGAGAACCCGGTGCTGGTCGCGGTGTGCGTATCGGTTCCCCTGATGACGGCCGTGCTGTACCTGGCCCACGGCTTCTCCACCCGAACGACGGCAGCGCTGCTGGGCACCGTGTTCGGTCTGCTGGCCACCACCGGGCTCGCGGTGTGGGTGTCGTCGGCGGCCAGCCTGAACGGGCTGACCGACGAGGACGCCTACGCCCTCAGCACGTTGACCACGGGCACGGACCTGCGGGGGATCGTGCTCTGCGGTCTCGTGGTCGCCGGGCTCGGCATCCTCAACGACGTCACCATCACCCAGGTCTCGTCGGTCTGGGAGATCAAGACCCTGGCCCCGGGCACCCGCTTCGTCGAGCTCTTCCGCAGCGGCATGCGCGTCGGGCGGGACCACCTGGCCTCCACGGTCTACACGATCGCGTTCGCCTACGCCGGCGCCGCCCTGCCCACCATGCTGCTCCTGGGACTGTTCGACCAGCCCCTGGAGCAGGTGCTGACGTCGGGGGCCATCGCGGAGGAGATCGCCCGGACCGCGGTCGGGTCCATCGGCATGATCCTGGCCATCCCGGTCACCACCGCCATCGCCGCGGCCGCTGTGATCGCCGGACGCGTTCAGCACGCGGACGGAGTCGCTCGCCCGTCCCCGCAGACGGAAGGGGTCCCGACGGATGACCACTTCTCCCTGGGCACCCGCAGCGGGGAGACGCCAGGGAGGTAGGGCTGGTCAACCCGGGCCCTGGTGCTCGCCCTGTTCCGACGCGGAGATGGGCGGACCCGCCACGATCCTCGAGGAGCGCCCAGACATCCCGTAGCGCGGGGAGGGTGCGAGGCGAGGCGAACCGAACCTTCACGTCCGGGACGACAGGGGTGGGGCCGTGCCCTGTGAAGGAACTGCGCCCCCCCGCTGGGGCCCGAGGATCCTTCGACTCTCGGCCGTGTAGACGGAGTCGTCGATGGTCCCCCGTTCGTGGAGCGAGGCGAGGACCGCCAGCTCCCGCACCTGCTCGTCCGCGCTCGGCAGCGGGACGCCTCCTCGTGCTTCGACCCCGTCCTGAGGACGGCGGAGAAGCAGGTACAGCAGGGTGCCGAGCAGGGGCAGGGCCACGATGACCACCACCTACACGACCTTGCGCGCTCCGCCCATGTCGTCGCGTCGGAACACGTCGATGAGCGACGACGCCCAGATCAGGACCAGCGGGACGTAGACCAGCAGGAGGAGCACGAGGCCCCAGAACGTGACCGTGACCTGTGCCATGGTGCCTCCTCGGTTGCGTGCAGCACCGACCCGAGCTGGTACGGCGCGGTCGGCATGGGGTCGAACCTACGCAGCGGCACCTGGGGAGGGCTTCACCCCGTACGTGTGAGCCGACGTCGTGATCGTGGACTGGGGGGCTGGAACCCTCACGATCCGGGGTGGAGCACGCGACGGCGAGGACGAACTCGTCAGCTGACACCACGCACTCGGTCATCGCTGACGAGGCGGCCACCGCCGGCACTCCCACCTGGTCAGGCAGCACAGGAATGACTGTCGTCGTCATCACTGCGGACGCGGCCAGGCCGGCATCGGTCAGGCCGGGTGATCATGCCGTGGTCATCGTGACGATGTGAAGGGTCGAGTCGATGAGACCCCTCCCGCCCCGTCGGCTCGCGCTGCGATCCGTAGATCTCGGCACCGCCCCTGATGAGGCACACCCGCAGCCTGTAGGTGTCGCGGCTGCGGAAGTCTCGGGCGGTGCGACCGTGGAGCTCGATGGGGCCGTTGATGTTTCTGACGTCTCGCCATCGCTTGTTCGGCTGACGCCGAAGCAGGGCAGGGAACGAATCGGACTACTGCGTGAGGGGTGCGGCTGAGGCGGGCGACCTCGGCCCGTTCGGGCTCGGCCGCGGCGCGGGAGGACGGCAGCGTCCGCGGTGAAACGATGTCGTCGTCGACCTCGCTGAACGCGCCGACCGGGCGTGAGCTGCGGGTCGGGACCTACGTCCTGGCTTCGGTCACCCTTCGGGGTCTACCGTGCTGGGAGCGGCGGGCTCTGTCGAGCGGACGCCCCAACAGGGGAGACCGATGCTCGTCCGCAGGATGGGGGCTCTCAGGCCCTCGCTCCGTTCGTGGTCGATGGGTCTGCTGCTGGTCGTGATGCTCGTGGTGGGTCGTTGGACCCGGCTGCCGACGTCGGAGACGGCGATGCTGTGGCCGGCCGCCGGCGTCGTGGTGTGGTGGCTGCTGGGTGAGCGGCCTCGGGGGCAGTGGGTCGTCGACTCGAGCCTGCTGCTGGCTGCAGTGCTGCTCGCCAACGTAGCGACGGGTACCTCCGTGGCCGTCGGGCTGGCCTTCGCCGTCGTCAACCTGGCCCATGGGTACCTGGGTGCCTGGCTGCTGACCCGATGGCACCTCGACGGACGCGCGACCCGCACGGCTGCTGACCCTGCCCGGCTGCTGGGCGCCTCCGCAGTGGCGGGGCTCGTCAGTGGCCTTCTGAGCGCCCTCGCCATGGTCCTCCTGCTGAACGGTGCGTTCGACTGGTCCTTCGCCTTCGTGGCGATCAGGAACACAACCGGCACCTTCCTTGTCCTGCTGCTGGTCTTCGCGATCGCTCGCCCACACCGTTCCCGGGAACTGCTCAGCGGTGCCCGGTCGCAGGAATGGGCGTTGGCGCTCCTCATGGGTGCCGCTGCCTACGTCTTCGTCTTCGGCCTGACTGCCGGGGCGCCGCTCGCGTTCGCTGTCCTGCCGTTGTGGGTGTGGGTCGGTACCCGGCTCGGGCTGGCCCGCGCCAGCGCACTGTCGGTCGGCCTGGGGGTCATGGGGGTCGTTTTGACCCTGCTGGGTCGAGGGCCTTTCGCGTCGATCGACCCGGTGAGCACCCGGGCCATGGTCTTGCAGGGGTTCCTGCTGGTGACAACCCTGACAGTGACCACCTTGGCGTCCCTGCAGGAGGACCGCGCCCGGACCGTGGAGGCCCTGGGCTCCGCGCGCCGGAGCCTGGCCGCCTCGATCGACGCGTCGCTCATCGGGACCTGCGTCGTGGTCATCGACGAGCAGTGCGCGGGACACCTGCTGCGACCCAACCCCGCGCTACGGCGCCTGCTCTGCACCGAGGACCCACCGGGCGCCACGACGTCCGGGTCTGCCTCCTGCGGGACACGACCGGCCGGCTCCGTCTGCTGGTTGCAGTACCTGTATCCGGACGACGCCGCCCTGGTCAGCGACGTCATGCGCGACCTCGCCAACGGCACACGGTCGGAGTGGACGGCGGAGCTGGCTCACCGGTTGCGGGACGAGTCCGTGGTGTGGGCGCAGGTCCACCTGTCGCGGTTGCCAGAAGACGTGACGGGGCGCGAGGACGAGCCGGACTCGCGGGAAGCTCCCAGCTCCGCCGTCGCGGCCGTCTCGACGCCCGCGACTCAGGCCCACGCAGCGGTCGCGCAGTTCCTCGACATCACCGAACGCAAGGACATCGAGGCCCAGCTCACTCACCTCGCTCTTCACGACGACCTCACGGGTCTGCCCAACCGGGTGCTGCTGCGCGATCGGATCGAGCTCGCCCTCGGCGTCGCCGGTCGGTCCCGGACCCACGTGGCCGTGGTGTTCCTCGACCTGGACCACTTCAAGTCGATCAACGACTCCCTCGGTCACGACGCCGGCGATGTCGTCCTGGAGACGGTGGCCCAGCGGCTGCGTGCTGTCCTGCGCCCGAACGACACCGTCGCGAGGATCGGCGGCGACGAGTTCGTCGTCTGCTGTGCCGACGTCGCCACCCGACACGAGGCCGAAGAGCTGTCCCGACGAATCGTGCAGGCAGTCGCGCAACCCGTGTGGATCGAGGACCGGTTCGTCCCGGTCGGTGTCAGCGCGGGACTCACCGTTTCCCGGCCCGGTGACTCAGCGGCGTCGCTGCTCAAGCAGAGCGACGCGGCGATGTACGCGGCGAAGAGCTCCGGCCGAGGTCGGGTCGAGTCCTTCGACAAGCAGCTGGAGGCCCAGGCCGGCAGGTACCTGACGTTGTCCGGCGAGCTCCGCACGGCGATGGACCACGGGCAGTTCACGCTGCGGTACCAGCCGATCGTGGACATCGCGACGGGGTTCATCACCGCCGTCGAGGCGCTCGTCCGGTGGGACCACCCGACCCGGGGGCTGCTGGCCCCGCGCCAGTGGCTGGACGTCGCAGAGGACAGCGACCTCATCGTCGAGCTCGGCGCCTGGGTCCTTGAGCAGGCCATGCTGGACGCTTCGCGCGTCGCGGAGACACGCCGGCCCCTGAAGGTGCACATCAACGTCAGCGGTCGCCAGCTGTCTCAGCCCGGGCTCGTCGAGCAGGTGATCGCGGCCCTTCAGCAGAGCACGCTGCCCGCCCACCTCGTCGTGCTCGAGCTGACCGAGTCGCGCCTCCTCGCGGTGCACAACAGTCTCCTCACGGACTTCTCCCGCCTGCACACCCTCGGCGTCGAGATCGCCGTCGACGACTTCGGCACCGGCTTCATCTCCCTCACCCAGCTCGTCCTGCTCCCCGTCGACTCCCTCAAGATCGACCGCAGCTTCGTCACGGCCGCCGCCACCGACCCCCGGGCCCGTGCGGTGATCCGTGGCGTCCTCGGCATGGCCAAAGCCCTCGGCCTGCACACCGTCGCCGAAGGGATAGAGACCCCGGCACACGCCCAGATGCTGCAGTCCATGGGATGTCTCAGCGGTCAGGGCCCCTTCTGGTCACCACCGGTCACGCTGGACCGGCTGGAAGACCTCCTCCAGACGGCCTCAGCACCTGGGGCCCGCCCGCCCGCCCAGCGCCGGGCACTGGATCTGGCAAGCCTGGACGACACCACAGCATGAGCCCGTGGAGCCGCCGCCGCCCCGGGTCCGACACAGCCGGGGACGTCACGCGCCGGTCGCGCATGATGTGCGTACATTAGGTCCGTCGTCCCAGCCGTGAGGTTCGATCACAGCAGGTACGCCCGTCCTCCTGCGACGCGAGCCGCTGCTTGTCCCTGCACCTGCGAGGCCGAGATCAGAGGACGACGACCGCCGCCGATGAGGAGACCGAAGATGGACTACGGAACCACCGTCACCACCGACCTGAGCTTCGAGGACGCGGTCGCCCGCACCCGGGAGGCGCTGCAGGAGCAGGGCTTCGGCGTGCTGACCGAGATCGACGT
>Ga0105045_10006091_pt1 | contig 10664 bp, 7 predicted proteins | sample MAT02_FD_78089 | JGI IMG/M metagenome (GOLD analysis project Ga0105045, IMG submission 78089) | Freshwater microbial communities from Lake Fryxell liftoff mats and glacier meltwater in Antarctica - MAT-02 (megahit assembly) | ecosystem: Environmental > Aquatic > Freshwater > Ice > Liftoff... | reverse complement strand
GCTTTGGCAATACAAAGCGATTCAACTCGAGTAGCCACCTTTATGATTTGTAACGAAGGGAACAATCGAGGCTATCCCGATATCGGTGTTCCTGAAGGCCATCACGATGTCTCGCATCACGGCAAGAGTGCTGACAAACAGTCGAAGATTCAAAAGATCAATACCTTCCACGCGGAGCATTTCGCCTACTTCGTCGACGCTCTATCAAAAGTGAACGAGGGGGACAGATCGCTGCTCGATAATTGTATGATCGTTTACGGTAGCGGAATTTCAGATGGTGATCGTCACAATCACGATGATCTTCCGATTATTCTCGTCGGCAAGGCGGGCGGAAAGATAAAAACAGGCTCGCACAACCGTTATCCGCAAGACACACCGCTGTGTAACCTTTACGTCTGGATGCTCCAACAAATGGGAGTCCAAGCGGATAGCTTCGGTGATAGCAAAGCCATCCTCAAGGTTTAAAGCATCCCTAAGAAGATGAAATAGTACGAAAACGGACGCGAAACTAGCGGTTGAAATACGTACCTCTTGCGGATTTTTTCAAATTCATCTTGCTGCAGTCGTAACGCTCTTCTTATAAGTCGGAATGGATCAGAGAGTTCTGAGACCTACGGCGGGCCTGCCGTCGAAACTAACGAGTAGCCAAACGTGATCTACGCTCATTTGAAAAAAATATTGCGTCCGGGAGCATGCGGGGGGTTCGCGGCTATGGCAACACTACTATCTACCGCCCTACTTTATAGCCAGCAATTCGGTAATCCTGGCCTACCGGGTAACACCCAGGCGAACGCACCAATCTATTTCCAACCTGGCTCAACCGCATCGGATACTACTTCGGGAACCGCACAAGAAAGACCTGCTCAGGATCGGAGTGGAAACCCAACGAATCGATACAACGCCAATCGAAATGGCTCGAATCCTTACACGTCTGTGAGTGCTCAGCGATCCGCTAGCCCGGAAAATGCCCTCAATGTTCCATCCTCCACGGCGCCTCAAGCACTAGAAGTCGCTGCAATAGACCAATTTCCTCCTGGAGAGCTAGTCGCCATCGTTGGGGAAGAACCCATTCTAGCCGCCGATCTGTTTTCCATGGTCGATCCGATGTTAATCGATGCCAAGGAAAAACTCACCGACGAGCAATTTGAGGCTCTGCGAGAGAAGTTGGTTCGACAATCCTTAGGAAAACTCATACAGACCAAGATGTTAGCGCAATACTTTGTCGGTGAGCAGCTAATAGGAAAGTCTCTCGAGGAACGTAAGTCCGGTAAAGAACAGATCAACAAGCGGATGACATCCGCTTTTTTTGAAATGATGATGCCTCGAATGCTAGAACAGCAAAAAGTAGAGACTCCATTGGAGTTAGACCGAGTCCTTCGAGACGAAGGGAGTTCAGTCGCATCCCAAATGCGAACCTTCAAGGATTCAATGATGGCTCAAGAGGCGATGCGTAAGCATATCCCCGAGAAGTTTGAAATCACAGCGATCGAAATGCGCGATCGATACGACGAAAAGATGGAAGACTGGCAGCGTCCAGCGAGAGCAAAATTCAGGATCCTGACGGCACAGTTCACAAAGACTGCCGACCGCAACGAGGCCGAACGACTAATTATTGAAATGGGAAACGAGGCTTTGACCGGCGGTAACTTTGAAGCGGTCGCACGCCAGAAATCTCATGGCAGCCATGCGTTAGACGGAGGGCGATATGACTGGACCACTCAGGGCTCGCTAAAAAGCACCGAAATTAACGACATTGTCTTCCAAATACCATTGCGTCGGTTGAGCCAAATATTCGAGGATCAAGATGGTTTTCATATCGTGGAAGTACTCGATCGCGACCCCGCTCGGATCGTCCCTTTCGAGGAAGCCCAAGACGACATTCGCGACAGCTTGGTAGAATTTCGAAAACGAAAAGCTCAAGAAAAACTCATCGAGAAGCTACAGGAACGTACGACTGTTTGGTCAAAATGGCCTGACGACGTGCCCAATGCAAAGCCACTCGAAGCCTATTACGGGGTAACCCCGTAGCCAAGCAACGTAACGGTTCTACGGGTCGAATTGGATTTTCATCGTATTATTTCTGTGATCAGGTTTGCTAACATCGAAGACCGATAAATCAATTTAACAGGTAACGGGACAAGCATGTAAGCTTTGAGTTCCCGACCTTGAACCTACGGACGGGACATTTTTTGTCATGAAAATTAGCTTGAATCGCTTTGTAGCCCTTGCCGGCGTGACAGTCCTATCGAGTCTGTATTCCCAAGTCGGAATTGCACAGGGACCCACGCAACCAGGTCAGACAGCCGAGCGAAATCTGAACGAGCCTGTTTATCGAGTCTCCAAAAATCAGCCTGTACAACCTGCTCCCCAGGCGCCTCACTCACTGGATCCAGCCATTGCGATTGCTCATCAGGGACTGGCCATCGTCCAGGAAAACATTCAGGACTACACCGCGAAGCTTATCAAACGAGAACGTATCGAAGAAACCCTCGGTGAGCATGAATACATGTTCATCAAGGTGCGGAACCGGAAACTTGATAATGGCAATATCGCTGTTCCTTTCAGCGTGTATGTTGCGTTTCTTAAACCAGTCGCCGTCAAGGGGCGGGAGGTCGTCTTCGTCGAAAACAAGAACCAAGGTAAGTTTTTCGTACACGAAGGCGGGATGAAACGAATGCTGGGAACCCACTCGCTGGAGCCAACAGGTTGGCTTGCAATGCAAGGGCAACGCTATCCGCTAACAGATATTGGTATCGAAAACCTAGTATCAAAACTGATTGATCGCGGCGAACGCGACAAGCGTCATGGCGAGTGTAGCGTCCAATTTTTAGAGGGAGCGAAGGTAAATAACCGACCTTGCACCGTGGTCCAAGTAGAACATCCTGAGAAAGTCGGTCCTTACGATTTCCACATCGCCCAAGTGTTTCTGGATAACGAGTATCGTATTCCCGTTCGCTATGCAGCTTACACGTGGCCAAAGGCTCCTGGCCAACCCCCAGAGGTTCTGGAAGAATACACTTACCAGGACATTAAGTTCAACGTTGGTCTCACCGACGCAGACTTCGACCCCAACAATCCAGAGTACGGATTCCACAAAAAGAACTAACTCTGCGGAGTAACTCTGCGGAGTAACTCTGCGGAGTAACTCTGCGGAGTAACTCTGCGGAGTAACTCTGCGGAGTAACTCTGCGGAGTAACTCTGCGGGGACGTAGTCGTCTGTCTCAAGCGAGATTGAACTTTAAAACGCCACCTACGAAGGTAGCGACCGCTCGGCCAGTCAACTCGGTTCTGTGCAACGGAGTGTTATAAGCCTTCGTCATCATTTTTGGAGCATCGACTGTCCACTTGTCGGTTGGGTTAATCAAGACCAAGTCTGCAGTCTCTCCGACAGAGAGTGAACCTCCGGGGATTTGCAGCAAAGCGGCGGGACGCGAGCTGAATTTCTGAAAGACCCCGATCCAGTCGAGCAACCCTGGTTCAATTACATGAGTGACGACTTGGCCGATTGCGGTCTCCAGGCCGACCATGCCGAAAGGAACTGCATCGAGCTCCTGCATCTTCTTTTCCAGCGAGCAAGGACGATGCCCAGTTGAGATGATATCGATGGTGCCATCGGCGAGCCCTTCTCTGCATGCATCCACATGTATCTGCGACCGCATGGGTGGGTTTATCTTGCAGTTCGAATCAAAGGATCGAAGCTGTGTATCAAGACAGTGAAGGTTTGCAATCGATATCCCCACCGTAAGAGGCTCTTCTCGAGATTTTGCTCGTCGACATAACTCAACGCTTCCTGCTGTCGAAATCCCCAGTAAGTGCAACCGTCCACCGGTCGCCTCGACCAGCCGAATATCGCGAGAGGTAGCCAGATCCTCGGACTCTGCCGGCATCGGAGCTAACCCAAGTATCATCTGCGTCATATCCTCGTGCATAACGCCTCGATACGAAAGCGACGTCACTTCGGGATGATCGAGAATGACCTTGTCGAACATCGAGCAGTATTCAAGGGCCCGTTTCAGAAGCGCGTTGCTATCGATGGGATTGGGTGCATCACTTAGAGCGACAACGCCAGCTTCAACTAGCGATCCAATCTCCGCTAGTTCTTCTCCGTGCCGACCCTTGCTAACGCAACCCAATGCATAAACTCGTGCAAGTCCAGTTCTGGCAGCTTTTTGCTGGATGAATTGCACACTCGCTGGAGTATCGATCGCGGGAATCGTATTAGCGGATGACACGACACTAGTGAAGCCACCCGCTAAAGCAGACATCAAGCCGGTCGCAAGTGTTTCATCCTCCTCGCGCCCTGGCTCGCCTAGTTCAGTAGCTAGATCGATCCAGCCCGGCCCCCCAATCAAGCCTGTTCCATCGTATCGATTGACTTGTTGGGGTACGTCGTCGTCGAGACAATCAAAACCGGCAATCTTCCCACCCACGATCAGCAAGCGACCAATACGATCCGTTCCAGCTCGAGGATCAATCCATCGGACTCGCTCGATCAACCAGTTATCCTTGGGCGCCTCACTGCTGACAGAAACACTTGACATCATCAAACGTACCGGCTTTCTTCCTTCGAGTCTTTTTGAGCAACACTAACGTTACCTTTCCCGGGCTCCTTCTGTCCTAGCAGCAACCACAATACTGCCATTCGAATCGCGATCCCGTTAGTGACTTGTTTCAAGATCACTGAATGAGGACCGTCCGCAACTTCTGGCGTCAGCTCAACCCCACGGTTAATGGGACCAGGTGCCATAATCAAGATGTCTTTCTTGCTACGGAGCATTCTTTCATTGGTCATTGCATAAAGGAGTGCGTATTCGTGTACCGAAGGAAAAGGGCGAGTCGATTGGCGTTCAAATTGGATACGAAGCAGGTTAAGCACGTCGCATCGTGGAAGTATCTCATCCAAGCTATGGGCGACTTCGACACCCATCTTTTCCCATCGCTTCGAAACTAAAGTCGCAGGACCACAAACGATGGGTTTGGCACCTAATTTCAAAAGTCCCCAAATGTTGGAACGAGCCGTACGACTGTGCGCGATATCGCCAACCAATGCGACGGTCAGCCCCTTGAGACTTCCTCGCTGTTGCCGGATGGTACACAGATCCAGCAGCCCTTGAGTCGGATGTTCGTGGGCCCCATCCCCAGCGTTGATAATCGAACCCTTCAGATGCCTGGATAGTAAATGGGGTGTGCCTGGCGTCGCATGACGCACAACGACCGCGTCGACTCCCATCGCTTCGATGGTCTTCGCTGTGTCGATAAAAGTCTCACCCTTGGAAACGCTCGAACCGCTTGAGGAAAACTCGACCGTGTCAGCCCCTAGACGTTTCGCAGCCAGTGAAAAACTATTTCGAGTTCTAGTACTGTTTTCAAAGAACAGATTGGCGATCGTCCGCCCCTTGAGCAGACTCAGTTTATTCCGCCCAGATTCGGTCGCGACTTGGAGCGCTTCGGCTAGATCCAACGTCAGAGTAATCTCGTCGCCGGTGAGGTCCTCCACGCCGAGTAAATGCTGATGTTGCCAAACGGGTGCGATTCCGGAGCTGATGGCGGTATGAAAATCCATATGCAAGGTGGCTCGTCCTCATGGCATGTTATGTCGATAAAATCAACGCAGCGTCTTGACCCTTAAGTCTCCGGCCGCGGATTCACAATCCTATCGAGAAAGCTCGTATTTCTAAAGATTGTATCGTTGATTCGCGATTTGTAAGGGCCATCTCTGAAAGCTTGGTTGCGTACAAGGCCGGTTATTGGTTACCATATAGCATCTGGTCAACTTGAACGGGGAATTATTCCGCCTCCACAAAGTTGGCTATTTAACTTGTTAAATTTGCCCCCAACCGCAGTTGAAACGACCTAAAACTATACTCTTGAACGCTTCGATATCGGGGCATTCGACAAGATCTAGAATGAGAGTCGAAATTTCTACGTTGGAGACGAAGCAATCCCTTTTCGCGTTTCCTCAGAGAATGCTTCTGATGCTGACTGCAGCTCTGATTTCGATATGGTCCTGGGTAGTCCCGAACTCCCATCGGATGCGGCTTAGCGCTGCGATTCCGACTGCTCAGGCAGAGACGCTCCATTTCGATTTTTTCTGGCAGTCCCATGCATTTTCGCCCGATGTTTTAGGTCTTCAGGGAAACGTGGGAGACCCAGCCCGCTCGATTCCAGTACCTATTTTTAAATTAGCTGTGACGCGAGTACGTGGGAATGTTTTTGACTCCTCGCATGAATTTTGGCGTCAGTCGCCCAATCCACCTCGTTTCCCGGCCGAACTTGCTTCGGACTGCGTTCCACTAATCTCCAAGGAACGGTTCATTGATATTTGCAACCCCTATAGCTATTTTGGCGGCAAAGCTACCCGCCCTATCGCTCGATTCGTTAGCCGGATTTGGGACTTACCTCAACGCTCCGACTCTCAATGTTTACGGGCCACTTGCTGAAACGACAGCTGCGTTAAACGGTACATCTCCCTCAAGTAGCTCGATCATAGCTGTGATTGTCGGCGCTGCCCTGGGTGCTGCGGGTATGTTCTTCATCAATCACCTGCAAGGAAGAGACGCAAAAACCCAAGCAAACCGACTTCGCGAGCAAGCGAAACTGGATTCTGAAAACTTTGTGAAGCAAGGTGAGCTCGATAAAAAAGAGCGATTGCTCCAACTGCAGTCCAAGTTCGACTCGGATATTCAAAAGCAGCGAGAAGTGGCTCGACAACGAGAACAAGCAATCGACCGACGCGAGGAAATGGTCCTCAAGAACACCGAGGACCTACGCAAGCAAGAGGGACTAGTCGAAGCGAATCAACGCAAATTAGCCGATCGAATCGAAGATGCGGGTCGAAAAGGCGAGGAACACAAACGTTTAGTAACTAAGCTAACGGCAGAATTGCAACGTATTTCAGGACTTTCCAAGGAAGAAGCCTCATCCCAGCTCCTCAAAAATCTTGAGGTCGAGCTCCAAAGCGAAGCTGGGAACGTCATCTTGGCTCACGAGAAGCGGATTACAGAAACGGTAGATCAAAAAGCCAAGGACATATTGCTTACAGCGATGCAACGCTACGCCTCGGCTCATACGGCCGAAACGACGACCAGCACCGTTGATATTCCGAACGACGACATGAAAGGTCGCATCATTGGTCGCGAAGGCCGAAATATTCGCGCATTCGAAAAAGCGACTGGGACCGATGTCATCATTGATGATACCCCTGGCGTCGTGATTGTCAGCGGGTTTGATCCCGTACGACGCGAGATTGCAAGACAATCCCTTGCGAAACTGATCACCGATGGGCGAATTCACCCCACGCGGATCGAAGAGCTAGTTGCGGCCACCGAGAAAGAGATCAACTTGTTCATAAAGCGCAAAGGTGAGGAAGCAGCTAGCGAAGTCAACATTGGCGGTGTGAATGATCGAGTCATTGAGATGCTTGGCAGGCTCCATTTCCGGACTAGTTACTCACAAAACGTATTGCGTCACAGTGTTGAAGTCGCGTTTTTGGCGGGGCTTATGGCGGAGATGATAGGTCTTAATCCAGCACTCGCGCGACGCTGTGGATTGCTTCACGACATCGGAAAAGCCGCTGATCATGAACTAGAAGGTGGTCACCCAAAAATTGGGGCGGATATCCTCAAACGAAGCGGCGAAAACGAAATGGTCGTCCATGCGGCTCTTGGACACCACGATCAACTGACGACGGAGTTCCCCTACACCCTACTGGTCGCTACTGCGGATGCCTGTAGCGCGTCACGTCCAGGGGCGCGTCGTGAGTCTTTAGAAAGGTACATCAAACGCATGGAAGAACTTGAATCAATCGCTCGCGGTTTCCCGGGAGTTGAACAAGCCTTCGCGATCCAAGCGGGACGCGAACTTCGTGTCATCGCTAGTTCTAAGGACACTGACGATGCGGCAGCCGCAAAAATATGCCGCGATATTGCTCAGGCTTTCGAGCAGCAATTGACCTACCCAGGTGAAATCAAGGTCACAGTCGTCCGTGAAGCAAGATTCACTGAGCTTGCTCGTTGAGGGGTACGCCACTTTTTCAGCTTCCGAAAGCTGATTTTTGCGGCCAGATGGGAAATCAACGGACACTTTTATTCGCAAGTCGTTTAAAGACAATAGCTTACAGAGACTTGAAAAGAGACTTCCTCCGTTAAATCGTTTTAGACCTAGGAAGTAAAAAACGATTATGCGATAATCCCGCCCCCTCGCGGAGGCGAGGTCGTGTACGTTATCAGTTTGATGTCAGTAGGAGACCAACAGAATATGTTTAAAAATCTCAACGCTGCGGTATTGGGCGTTTCAGGTCGTCAGAGTGAGTTGATTGAATTGGCCATGACCTATGGCTTTAAAGGGCTTGATATTGATTTAGGTGATTTGGTAAAGCGAACTCAAAGAGCTTCCTTCGAGCGAGCCGCAAAGTATCTGGATAGTGCCAAAATGCAGATTGGTAGCTTTGAAATCATCGTCGATCTGGATGCCGACGAAGTTGCCTTTGCGAAAGCACTCGCCGCGTTCGTTGTTGCAGCCGAGATTGCTGGAAAAGCTGGCGCAACAATCGGGAATCTACGCGTTCCAGCAGCGACGGATCGACTGCCGTATCACGAGTACTTTGAGGTCGTGCGCAAACGAATCGATCTAATCGCTGACGTCGCAATACAACACAAAATTCGTGTTGGGCTGTATATTTCGGCAGCAGTCGAAAACCGAGAAGGTAAACAGTTTACGTTTATCAAAGACGTGGAGGGCTTCTTGGCCCTATCCAAGGCCTGCTCTTCCGAGAATGTTGGGTTAACCATCGATACATGGAATTGGACCGTCGGTGGCGGCACGATTGCACAACTTGCCAGCATTCCAGTAGAACGAATTCTTGGACTTCGGCTTGCCGACGCCTCAGAAGGAACCGACTTTGCCGCCGCCAGTATTACACAGCGGATCATGCCAAGTGCCCACGGCATTGTCGATAACGTCGGTATCGTGACCCAATTATCCAAAATGGGTTACGAAGGTCCAATCGCAGCTTACGGACACATGTCGGTGGTTGCTGGGATGACTCGAGACGCCATTGTGTCACTCGCCCAAGACAGCATCGACATCGTCCTCAGCACTGCTGGTCTTCCAACTTATACGAGGAAGCCGGAACTGATTGGCGAGTCGACCGCACCAGTTTTTGCTGAAATCGAAGCGTAACATTCGTTGCGTTGCATTTGAAACCATTTTTACTCATCACGTTTAATCGTGATGAGTATTTTTTTTGCACAATGTGCAGTTGATTCGACTTTAGGTTGTCGCCAATCACGATCAAGGCTACCACGTACACTCTTCGGACCGGCTTTTGACAAACCCCGAAAGCGATGCCGTTTTCCGATGCGAGGTGGATGGGGCTGGTTTAGAAGTGATTGCGATAGGCTTGAGAAACCTGCAGGAGTTAGCGTTCGATGACTTCGGAAATCTTTTTACCGGTGATAAGATCCATGGATCCGATATTGTTTTGTTTGTTTGTTTCGGACTGGTTCAACGGTTGGGATGGCGAAGGCAAGGGGCGAAAAGCTTGAATCGATTGATCACTACAGCGAACCCAATCACATTGCCTACTTGGCTTCGCCGGACGGAAAGAATACCCCGGCCGACGCTCAGGGTCACGCAGTAGAGTAGTCACCATCATCTACAGCCAGTCCTTTCCTGCCCCGTCTCTACATGCTACTCAAGTAAGCCTGCAGGTCAGCCAACTCTATGGGTGTTAGTCCATCGATCAGTCCTGCGGGCATTAAGGATTGATCTGAAGTAGTATTCTCTTCGATATCAACCTGATTGATTCGAGACAAAGTCCCATTGGCAAGCTGTAACGTGATCCCGTCCACGCTTTCATAGATCTTCATTCCGATGTGAATGGATCCATCGGTTGTCAGAACTTTGGTTGCTCGATACCGATCCGAGATGTTTTTGTTCGGTTCAAACAAGGCTTGAAATAAATCTTCTGTGGAAAATCGTTTGGAAACTCCGGTAAGGCTTGGGCCAAGCGCATTGGAAGGATTCGCAAACCCTCCTCCGTGACAGCTTGCGCACTTCGATTCTTCGTAGAGAACCCTCCCGCGATCCGAATCGCCCGTAATCTTACTTGATTCAGTGACTCGATCCCGCCACTCAATAGACGGAGTTACTGATGTTGCGTTCGGCGAAGGAAAAGCATCGCCGGTGACCTCTCTCAAGAACGGTTCCCAATCATTCCATGTGTCACCATTCGGTAGATTTGCCGCTGCTGACTCAATCGCTACCGCTCGCACGCGGCTGGATACTGACTTGGGATCCATATTTGGATTCAGCGAGTCTTTTAATTGATTCCAAAGGGAAGTAAGAACAATGAACTCGCGGCGAAAGTCTCTGGGTTTAAGTAAAGATAATCCAGCCCAACCCAATCGGAGCTGCTCACGTCGCCCTGACTCCATAGCCGATAGAAAACTCTCGTAGTCCGTTTCGTCTGCACTCCCAGCCATTAGTTCCAATTCAAGTGCACTTGGAAACGGTTTCTGCTGGTGAGCGTGTTTCCGTAAGTGAGAGTTTAGTCGGCTGTCTACTGTTTTGAGATCCGACCAAACAAATCTCGCTACATCAAGGTTCCAATCTTTCGGTTGAGATTCAAGCAATGTTTCTTTGAATCGTAATCGTCCTGCTG
>Ga0105045_10006089_pt1 | contig 10667 bp, 9 predicted proteins | sample MAT02_FD_78089 | JGI IMG/M metagenome (GOLD analysis project Ga0105045, IMG submission 78089) | Freshwater microbial communities from Lake Fryxell liftoff mats and glacier meltwater in Antarctica - MAT-02 (megahit assembly) | ecosystem: Environmental > Aquatic > Freshwater > Ice > Liftoff... | reverse complement strand
AGCAATTCTCTATCCTATCTAATGAATCCAGTCATAAATTTTCATCTTCCATCCTCAAAATTCAAGAGGATATTCATATAGACTTTCAAGGCGGAGGACATTTAATTTGTGAACAAGCAGAAATTGATTATGAAAAGCTCTATGGACATTTTTTTGGTACTCTCTGTAATCCAGATGTTTTATTTCAATTAGACCAAGTTTCGAAATCTCAACCATCAGTTTTAAATTTAACTATTCGTGCCCCCCAACTACAAATATGGTTCATTAATCATGAAGGGCAAGAGCAGAGCAAGTCAAAACCTCTTTTTGATTATCTAAAGTTTGATAACCATGTGCGGATCAATTATCAAGATCAATTCGATTTGACAGCTGACCAAGCTGTTTATCAAGTCAATCCAAAACAATTACCGGATTTACGCGATGGTAAAATCTTCTTAACATCTAAACCCAATGAATATTGCCAGCTTACTTCTAAAGTGGGAGATCTCTTGTCGGCAGAAACAATTACAATCGACACTTTAAGTCGCACTATTTATTTGCAAAATGTGCAAGGATTTTTGACAGACCATAAGGAAGGAATTGCCCAAAAAATAGAATTTTCTGCAGATGCATTAATGTGGAAGAGCTTTGAAAATTATTTTATTTTATCTGGTCATGTTAATGTCAATGAAAGCAACAAAATGTATTTAAGAACACCTCACAGTTTAGAAATTAACTATAAGCAGGTGAATGGAAAAAATGAAATTCAATCTATCTTCATCCCCAAAGACATTCAGTTAGAGCATAAAGATTTAGAGACTCAGTCTTTACGTACCGTGACTAGCCCTGGAAGTTTACTGCTGAATCACGAAACTTTTTTACTGCAAATAAATAGCCCTGAAAATGCAGAAGGAGTGGTGCTGGATAAAGATCAGATAGTATTAATGGATGCCAGAGGGGAGATGAAAGCAAATCAATTACAAATTCAGTATGCAATGCCCCAAAATAAATCTTTCGAAGCTCAAACAATTTTTTTGCAAGGAAATGTCCAGGTTTTCAATCAGGGCAACAATCAAACAAATAAGAATTTGGATATTTTGCAATACGCATTGGCTGATGAACTAGAATATCAACCCCATTCCCAAGAAATTGTGTTGAAGGCTCAAGAGGGAAATCGAGTACTATTTTTTGACAAAATCAATGGCGTACAAATGAGTGCTCCGGGTTTAAAAATTCATCATGACTCCATGAAAAGAAAAGACACGGTGCAGGGAATAGGCGATGTGCATTTTACTTTTGTCGAAAAAGAGTTGGAACAATTAAAAAAACGTTTTCATTTATCTAAAAAATCCGATGACCATCCAAACAGGTAATTAAATATGCAGACTGAAAATAACGCGAATTGTTTGGAAGTGAGACATTTAGTAAAAAGTTATGGCGGACGAAAAGTGGTTAATGGTTTATCTTTTCAGGTCAAACAGGGAGAAATTGTTGGCCTCTTGGGTCCTAATGGAGCCGGCAAAACAACAGCTTTCTATATGACAGTGGGATTAATTCGCCCGGATGAAGGAAAAGTTGTATTTCAAGAAAAAGATGTGACAAACATTCCTATGCACACGCGAGCCCGTATGGGTATGGGTTATTTGGCTCAAGAACCTTCTGTTTTTAGAAATCTTACAGTAGAAGAAAATATTTTATGCATTTTAGAAACTCTTCATTTGAGCAAGTCAGAAATGCGTGTGCGATTAGAACAACTTTTGCATGAGTTACATCTGGAGCATTTAGCTAAAAAAAAAGCAGTCGGATTATCCGGTGGGGAAAGAAGACGTGTTGAAATCACTCGTGCCTTAGTCACTAACCCTGCCTTTCTCATGTTAGATGAACCTTTTGCTAATATTGATCCTATTTCCGTGCAAGATGTTAAAAATCTTATTCGTCATTTAGCGAATAAAGGCATTAGTATTTTAATTACGGACCACAATGCCCGTGAGATATTTTCTATCGTTGATAAAAGTTATTTAATCCAAGAAGGGCGTGTCACATTAGAGGGAAGTTTAGACGAGCTCATTCACAATGAAGAAGCTCGCCGTACCTATCTGGGAACAGATTTTAAAATGTAAGAATTTATTGCTTGAAGATTTCATTGGGTTGAAAGAAGAAAGCAATTTCTCTTTTGGCTGCTTCAACACTATCTGAACCATGGACAGCATTACGTGTAGTAGAATCTGCTAAATCAGCTCGAATTGTATCACTTTCTGCCTTGCTTGGATCTGTGGCGCCCATCATTTTGCGATTTTTAGCAATCACATTGTCTCCGTCTAAAACCATGGCAACAATTGGTCCTGATGTCATAAATGTGATTAAATCTTGGAAAAATGGTTTGCCTTGATGTTCCGCATAAAATTGACTCGCACGTTCTTTAGTTAGCTGAGTCATTTTCAGTGCACTGATAGTAATATTGGCATCTTCAAAACGACCAATAATCTCACCAATGTAATGGTCTTGCACGGCATCCGGTTTGATAAGAGATAAAGTCTGTTCTGCTGCTAAATTTAAATTGAAAAGTGAAGCGGCTGCTAAAATTAAGAAAGATAATTTTTTCATAAGTTTCCTTTTTGGATTGTTGTGGAAAAAATTCTCTTGATGAAATAAAACTTATTACATCAAGAGTAGATCTTTCTTTTTAACAGAAAAATATAAAGAAAGCGAGATTATCTTGTGCGTGGGCAAACTTCATCTGCTTTGAAGAAATAAGCGATTTCTTGCTGAGCAGTTTCTGCTGCATCTGAACCATGAACGGCATTTTCATCAATAGAAGAAGCTAAATCAGCTCGAATTGTTCCGGCTTCTGCTTTTTTCGGATCCGTCGCACCCATTAAATCACGATTTTTAGCAATAGCGTTTTCGCCTTCTAAAGCTAAAATGAATACTGGACCTGTGATCATAAAGCTCACAAGATCATTAAAGAATGGACGACCTTTATGCACAGCGTAAAAACCTTCTGCATCTGCTTGGCTCAAATGTTTCATTTTTGCAGCAATCACTTGCAAACCAGCTTTTTCAAAGCGTGAAATGATATTACCAATGTGATTTTTGCCTACTGCATCAGGTTTAATAATAGAAAGTGTGCGTTCTTTTGTCATATAAGCTCCTTGTTGGGTTAAATTTTTATCTAAATTTGTTTGTCTGTTTATGTTTAGACAGTAAAGTAAACAAAAGATAACACACAAAGAAAAAAAAAGCCAGAAGGCAAGTCACCCTCTGGCTTTTAACAAATAAACGTTAAAGAATTATTCAACTTTTACTGATTCATATTTTGGTATATTCATACCTGCGAATTTGTAAAAAGCTGTATTGGGATATAAAACTAAGCTGTCTAATCGCAATGAAATGTTTGGATTTCCTGGACTCGCTATAGTTCTGCAATTTCTATTGTTTTGTTTTTGCTCAGCAACATAGGCTTTAAAAGTCTCAAGATCGTACGTATAGCCATCTGAACAAAAATAAGGTTGTTTGAATTGATCGCTGCCTAATTTTGCGTTTGTAATAGGATCTACAAAATAAAATTCATTTTCAGTATTCAAACGCATTTGAGAAATGTGTCCGGGATTTGAACAAAAGTTAAAATTCTCTAATGGGCCACCAGTTAAACTCGTTGGTTTAGTGCCACACTGTTTTTTCCAGTTCTCAGCGATTTGTTTAGAAGCAATGTTGCCACCATCTGAAATTAAAAAGACGGGACTATCATTGCCTTGAAGAGAGTATTCGTTAGCAGATATTCCACAGCAAAATACTTCTTCATACCTTTTATCTTCTTCAATTTGAACGGCTAACTTCTCTTTAATTTCGTTGTAGCCAGAAATTTCGCCGCTTCTCTCTTGTTTTTGGAGCAAAGGATTGCTAATAACTGGTTGAACTGCTGGTCTTTCTGGCTGTTTTGCAGAAGAATAAGAAGAGGAATTAACATGATAACAAGGAGGATTTTGTCGCACAGGAGCTCGATAACTAGGCGCAGAATAATCTGCACGCTCGGATCTTAAATTAAAGCGATAGATTTTACGATAAGCTTGAGAAATCGATAGTGCTGCTACCAAGGGAACAAGTCCTAAAAGTGTTGCGCTAATAATGACTGGCGCTGCAGTCACACCAATTAAAGCTGAGGCAAGAATTGGAAAAATAATCGCACTGGTGTAAGAAATCAAAATTGCTGTTGTAATCATTTTCTGAAATAATTTGAAAAGAAATTCCTTTTTCGAAGCCGGGCGTGTGACATTGCCTTTCAAAGTCACTTCTAAATTTTTCGATGACGAAACTGACCTAGAATAAAGATTTTGCCTTGGATTGATAACAGCGTAATTTCTTCCTTTAAATAAATTTCTTAAGGGCTTCAAGTAGTTTTCACTTAAAATCCAAGGAAGTTGGCTAGGAGCATTTAACGCATTTAAATCAAGAGAGTCATTAAAATTAAGATGCATTTTTAAAACTTTTTTAAAGGTTGAATATTTAGTTAAAGAAATAGTTTTTAAGATACTATTTGCAAATGTTTTACAGACTATTAATAATAGTTAAATTAGTTTTTTTAAACATTAAAGTGGAACTATGAAGAAATATTAAAAATTTTTCATTAAGAAAAAATTAATTTTAAATAAAATCCATTGAGTCAAATAGAATTTAGGGCTTATTTTACATTTTACCATGAGAGAAAAAAATCAAAAATTATTTTTTTATGAATTCTTTTAAACTTAATTCATAATTAACAAAGATAATTTTTATCTTCTCAAGATATTAATTAATTATCCCAATTTATGGTAGTGATAAAGATGTTATGCTAACTGGAACTTTTGTTTGAATTTTTTGGTATTGTAAACTTTTCTATGAGTTTTTATTTCTTGGGTTTGGTATAAATTTAATTTGTCATGACTGCACAACTGAACAGCTGTTTAAAGAAATGCTGAGAAATGACGAGAAATGACACAATTTGCTTCTTAAGTCTATTGAGTTTTCTGTCGCTGCTAACCGCAGCTCACCTGGTATTTGTTTAGTCACCCCGCTTTCCACTGCGTTTCAAACGGGGCTAGAGCACGATCATGGCTACCGCCATTCAAGGCATCTATGTGTTCTGAGTCTAAATAGTGAGAACACGATCATGGCTACCGCCATTTAGGGCATTTACATGTCCTGAGTCTAAATAGTGAGAACACGATCATGGCCACCGCCATTTAGGGCATCTATGGGTCCTGAGTTAAATAGCTAGAGTATGATCATGGCTACCGCCATTCAAGGCATCTATGTGTTCTGAGTTTTGAGTTTAATGGCGGAAGTCATGATCGTGCTCGATCCCCGTCTGAAACGCAGTGGAAAGCGGGGTTAATCAATCGAATAATCCTATGAACTGCGGTAGCAGTGACTGAATCAATGGATCTAAGCATTTTGCACAGTCCATTTATCTTGATTTAATTTCAAAGGATACTCACAATGTTCTCTGGCTTTTTGGCCGGATAAGAAATGTTTATCTAAAAACAGGATCTCCTAAAATTGTGCATTCATCTGAGATAAACAAAGTTTGAATAGTAGAAATAGGTGTCATCTTTATCACTTATTTAATTTTCATGGAGTATTTTTTTAATTTTTTAAAATAATGAAGATTTGACGATTAAAGAAAGCCTAATCTTAGTTTTATACTTCTAAAATATATCCCAGCTTTTTTTATTTTCAGCAATAACAAAGCTATGTTATAAGAGAGGGTCATATCCTTTTATGGCTTGAAATAGTTGGAATTTAGTTAATTTTAATCTATTTCTGGTCTAATTTAGTGTTTTATTAACTTGTTATGTTTGGTTTTTTATGAAAATTTCTTTATCTTGGTTGAAAGAATTTATTAATTTTGATCTCTCTCCTTCTGAAATCTCCAATAAGCTGACGTCGATTGGACTTGAAGTTGAAGGTTTTACAACGACAGGAGCCGATTTTACAGGGGTAATTGTTGCTGAAGTGTTAGCAACCGAAAAACATCCCAATGCAGACAAACTTGTTGTTGCAAGAGTGTCAAATGGTAAAGAAGAATTGCAAGTTGTATGTGGAGCGGCAAATTGTCGTGCAGGCATTAAAGTTGCTTTGGCTCAAGTGGGAGCGATCTTAACTGATGAAAACGAGAAAAAATTTCACATAACAAAAAGTAAGATACGCGGAGTCGAATCATTTGGCATGCTTTGCGGTGCTGATGAATTAGGCTTGTCAGAGCTGTCAGAAGGAATCTTAGAATTACCAGAAAATGCCGTTTTAGGCACCTCATTGACAGATCTTTATTCAGATACAGTTTTTGATATTTCTTTAACGCCAAACTTAAGCCATTGCACAAGTGTGATGGGTGTGGCACGTGAATTATCTGCTTTATTAGATCGTCCTTTCCGTCTACCTTCTATTTCTCTACACAATAATGATAAAAGTGTGGAGTCATTTCACGTAGAAACTCAAGATTTAGAAAATTGCCCCCGTTATGCATGCCGATTGATCAAAAATGTTAAAATCGGCCCTTCTCCCGATTGGTTAAAGCGCAGACTTGAACAAAGTGGCTTGCGTAGTTTAAATAACGTGGTAGATATTACAAATTATGTGCTTTTGGAGTTAGGCCATCCTTTGCATGCTTTCGACTATGATAAAATAGAAAATGGACAAATTATTGTTCGTAAAGCGAAAGACGGCGAAGTGATTGAAACTCTTGATGGAAAAAAACGCACATTAAATCGTAGAAATCTAGTGATTGCTGATGCGGCAAAACCACTCGCGATTGCAGGTGTCATGGGCGGTAGTAGTAGCGAAGTCAATGAAAATACGCAAACACTTGTCTTAGAATCTGCTTATTTTCATCCTGTTAGTGTGCGCTGCACGAGCCGCGAATTAAATTTATCTACAGATGCTTCAAAACGCTTTGAGCGGGGGACTGATCCCAATCAAATCATACTCACACTCAATCGCGCGACAGATTTAATTGTTGAACTTGCCCAAGGAGAACCGGTCAATAATCCTATCGAAGTTTGCAAAATGGAATTTCCATCAAAAATTATTGAATGTCGTCTCGATCGAATCAACCGTATATTAGGCACAACGATCAGTAAAGGTGAAGTAGAAAACATTTTTAATAGCTTACAGTTTAAGTATACATGGGATACGCGTGGGCGCTTTCTAGTTCAAGTACCCACATATCGAACAGATATAAGCCTTGAAATTGATTTGATCGAAGAAGTGGCGCGTTTATATGGCTATGATCATATTGCTAAAACTAAAACAACTTTTTCTTCTTCACTGATTCCGTCTGATCCGCTTTATCTTTTTGAAAAAAATATTAGAAATCTATTGATTGCTGAAGGATTGCAAGAGTTTCTCACTTGTGATTTGATTGGCCCTTTGTTGCTTAACGTTGTACAGGATGAATCCATTCCTGCAGATGCAATTGTTAAAGTCATGAATCCCACTTCTATTGAACAGTCTGTTTTGCGAACCTCTTTGCTACCAGGTCTGTTACAGGTGGTAAAAAACAATATAGATCATCAAAATCTTCACATTGCGGGTTTTGAAACAGGTCGCTTGCATTTTAAAGAAGGGGATTCTTACAAAGAACCTACAGTCATGGGAATCATTTTGTCAGGGCGATCTGCGCCTCACCAATGGGATGCAAAAGGCAGACCATTTGATTTTTATGATTTAAAAGGAATGATTGAAAATCTTTTACGGGAATTAGGAATTCGTGCACCTCTATTTAAAAATCTTGGAATTAAAACGCTGCATTCAGGTCGCCAAGCATCAGTTTTTGTCGACTCATTGGAAATTGGATCATTTGGAGAGGTCCATCCTGCAATCCAAAGAAGATTGGATGTCAATCAACGCATTCTTTTTGGTGAATTTAACCTTAAAGATTTGATGCAAGTGGTCAAATCCGTTGAAATGATTCGCCCATTAGTGAATTTTCCAGGAACAGAAAGAGATTGGACAATTACACTTCAAGAAAGTATCCCGTATATCAAAATTATTGATGCGGTATTGGCACAAGCTTCACCTATTTTAGAGGATATTTTCCTAAAAGATATTTATCGCAGTGAGAAATTACCACAGGGATATCATAATTTAACTCTACGTTTCAAATACAGAGACTCATCTAAGACAATTGAAATCGAAACTGTTGAAAATGTTCATAAGCGTTTAATTAATGAAGTATTAAAGCAGTTTCCAGAGGAAATCAAAATTAATTAACTTTGTGTCGCATTTTACTGAATTTTATATATATTGGAGCGAATTGCATGAAAAAATATCAATTATTTAGCGTTTTATCGGCATTATTTTTGTTGAATAGTTGTCAACGACAGTGTTGTGATGACATTGTTTGTGAAACTTATGTTCATCGTTATGGCATGCCTTTAGATCCCCAAGATTGGTCTTCACGCGGTCAAGATGGCCAAGTCATTTCCACCAGAAAGGATGGCGTTGTCGTCTGTACATCTTATGAAGCCGGTGTATTAAATGGTGAAACAACCTTAACTTTTCCTCATCGCGATACTATTGCCAAAAGATACACCTACCTCAATGGGGTTTTAATGCAGGAAACAGACTATTATTCTAATGGAATGCCCCAAAAGCAGATGATTCATGAAGGGACAACTCAACATCAACTTGGCTGGTATGAAAATGGGGCTCCCCAGTTTAAAGAAATCTATCTAGAGGGATCGCTAGTCAGTGGAGAATATCTAAATGAGGCTCAGCAAACAGCCTCATCTGTCACAGACTATAATGGAGTGCGTACTTTATATGATGACTATGGACAACTCCTTTACGTGGACGAAATACAGAATGGTCAAATGACTACACGACGCACTTTTCATCCTAATGGTACTCCTGCATCCGTTACACCTTTTGTTAATGGAATCATTGAAGGCAAAAGATTCACTTACTGTATGGGTGGAGAGCCAGCAACTGTAGAAGAGTGGAGCACTAATTGCCAACATGGCAACACAGAAGTCTTTGAAAACGGTGAAAAAATTGCCGATCAACCTTATGAGTTTGGTCAGATTCATGGTGTCGAACGCCGTTACCGCGAAGGTAATTGTTTGGTACAAGAAAATCGTTGGATACAAGGTGAGAAACACGGCGCTTGTCAAAATTATTTTAATGAAATGAAACAGACGCAATGGTTTTTCAAAGGTCGTCCTGTGAATCGAAGCACCTACGAAGCTTTGTGTAGTCAATAATTTCTTATTTCAGGCCAAGAGATGTTTTTATACTATTTCTTGGTCTGATCAACATCTATGATTCTATAATTAACTCTTCTCCGATCAAGGAACATTGACAAGCTAGTCGATGTGTAGAGGGGGATAGATTTTTTTTTGCCAAGGTTATTTGCTCTTGTTTGGTCGGTTTTGATAGCTGGTCGCCCCCGGCAATAATATTTAAAACACACACGCCACATTCCCCGTGACAACAACCAAATTTGAAGGGAAGAGAAGAATCAATACGATACGCACTTAAAAGTTCATTGCCTGTTCTGACGTGATAAATTTTATTCGTTTTTAGATCTTTAATTTTTGCCATGAACAGGAATTCCTTGCGTAAGTTGTGCATATTGCATATCCCATTGTTCCTTCAAAAGGTGATCAAATTCTTGAGTTTCTTCATTGAATTGATAAATTTTTTGCATCACGGGCCTATCTTCACAATCAAAAAGGATGACTCCATCAAATGAATCATTTAAGGTTTTGTAATGCATGTGATGAGTAGAAAGATGTATTCCATGAATAGAGTGAATTTGACAAAGACGACAAAGATTTGATTCAAAATGAAGCGTTTCCGTAAGAATAGCGCGGTCATCTTGATTACGTAATAAACAAATTCTCTTATCCCTACTTTCACTCAGCGTTTCACGGTGCCAAACAGCTTGTTCTGCGGAGTTTAAATGACGAAAATCTAGTAAAAAAGAATCGTAGACGAGCTGAGAAAAATTTCCATCCTGGTATTTCTCGATACTGATGCGTTTATAATAAGGGTCAGCGACGATTTTATAAGAAGTGTCCACATTCTCTGCAAGTTTCTCTTTTCCATAAGGTTTTCCATTTTTCCAATAATAATCACCGAAGTGTTCATTCATTTTAACCCTTTCACTGTTAAATTAAGTAAATATTAGAAAATTAATAATTTACATGTTATTATTTGTCAATTGTTTATGAAATTTTATAGGAAACTTTAAAGGTGTGGTTGTATGAAAAAGGTTATTCATACTCGCAACTGGGATGAAGGCCCGGGCAGCGCGAGCAGTAGGTTCTGCTTGTCCACGTAATTTATTTCCCTTAATTATTCCCTGCCACCGTGTGCTTGCATCAGGCCAACGTTTAGTTGGGTATTCTGCGGGTGAGGGCCTAGAAATGAAAAAAAAAAACTTTTAGAATACGAAAATATTTATCTTTAATTTTTTATCAAATGAAGTATGGCTTTCGCAGTTGAAATTAAAATTCCCGGAAATCTGTGAGTTTTTTTTTGAATAGCTGTTGCTCTGATAGTATTTTATTTGTAACTATTCAGATACCCATTTACATTGATATTAAGTGATTTATGAATAATCATCTTTTTCATCTCCCTGCCCACAGTTTATGTGAGCATTTTAAACTTATTAGTTTGTGAAAATTGAATTTCTTAACTTGTTGATT
>Ga0105045_10006087_pt1 | contig 10669 bp, 8 predicted proteins | sample MAT02_FD_78089 | JGI IMG/M metagenome (GOLD analysis project Ga0105045, IMG submission 78089) | Freshwater microbial communities from Lake Fryxell liftoff mats and glacier meltwater in Antarctica - MAT-02 (megahit assembly) | ecosystem: Environmental > Aquatic > Freshwater > Ice > Liftoff... | reverse complement strand
GTTGGCGAAGGCCAGGATGCGGGGCGGCGTGCGGTCAGGCTTGCGAGGTGGCACGTCGGATATCACTCAGGCGGAGAAGGGCGGCGGCGGGGTCCGTGCGACTCGGGATGCGATCGAGTGTGAAGGACCAGCCGGCCTCGAGCGCGGCGGTCACTTCGGCACCCACGCCACGGCCCTTGGGGAAAAGTGCCACGCCGTTGGGGCCGAGGAAACGGACGGCATGGGGCAGAAGCTCCGTCAGGGGGGCGAGGGCGCGCGCGGTGAGGACGGCAAGCGGCGGCAAGGGTGCCGCATCGATCCGCGTCGCATGCACCTTCACGCGCGGCAAGTCGAGCCGTGCGGCGGCCTCGATGAGGAAGGCAGCCTTGCGGCGGTCCGATTCCACCAGATGGGTGGTGCGGCCAGTGGCCAAGGCAAGCATCAGGCCGGGGAAGCCGCCGCCGGAGCCGAGATCGCCGATCGGTCCCTCACCAGCCGGTAAATACGGCAGCAATTGCAGCGAATCCTCGATGTGGCGGGTGCGGATTGCCTCCGGGTCGTGGTCGGCGACAAGATTGATCCGGCTGTTCCAGCGCATCAGCAGTTCCAGGAACAAGTCAACCTTGGCGGCCAGCGGCCCCTCCGCCTGTTTCACGTGAAACACTCGCTCAGATCCTGGGCCTGATCCTGTGGATGCGCGCGGCGCAGATGCACGGCGAGGGCGGCGATGGCGGCGGGGGTGATGCCGGGGAGGCGGCCGGCGCCGCCGAGCGTAGCGGGGCGGGCGAGCGCAAGGCGCTGGCGCATCTCGTTCGACAGGCCAGGAATGGCGTCGAAGTCCAGCGCCGCGGGGATGGCGAGCGCCTCCTCCCGCGCCAACATCCGGCGCTCGCTCTCCTGCCGGCGGAGGTAGGGGGCATAAAGCGCCTCGGCCTCGATCTGACTGGCGACGCCGGGGGGGAGGTCGGCCAGCCAGGGGAAGGCGGCCGCGGCGGCGGCGGCGCCGATCTTGGGCAGGCCAAGCACCTCCATCACGCTACGGCGGCGGCCATCCTGGCGGACAGGCAGGCCAGCGGCGGCGAGGGTGGCGGGCGTGGCTTCGTCGGACCGGGCGCGGGCAAGGCTTTCGGCGACCGCCGCGGCAAAGCCAGCGTGGCGGGTGGCGCGAACAGCGCCGACGCAGCCCCAACTCCGGCCGCGCGCGGTCAGGCGCAGCCCAGCGTTGTCGGCGCGGAGACTGAGGCGGTACTCGGACCGCGCGGTGAGCATACGGTAGGGCTCGGAGACGCCGTGCAGAACGAGGTCGTCGATCAGCACGCCGATATAGGCCTCGGCGCGGCCGAGTACGCGATCCGGAACGGCGCCGCCGGCGCGCTGCGCGGCGTTGAGCCCAGCCATCAATCCCTGGGCGGCCGCTTCCTCATAGCCGGTGGTGCCGTTGATCTGCCCGGCGAGGAACAGGCCTGGGGCGTTGCGCACCTCCAGCGTCGGGCGCAGGGCGCGCGGGTCGACATGATCGTACTCGATGGCGTAACCGGGACGAAGAATCTGCGCGGATCCAAGCCCCGGGATCGTCGCGATCATCGCCGCCTGAAGGTCCGCCGGCAGGCTGGTCGAGATGCCGTTGGGGTAGACCGTATGGTCTTCCAACCCCTCCGGCTCGAGGAAGATCTGGTGCCGCTCGCGATCGGCGAAGCGTACCACCTTGTCCTCGATCGAAGGGCAGTAACGCGGCCCAACGCCCTGAATATGCCCGCCATAGACCGCGGTGCGGTGCAGATTGGCACGGACCAGCGCATGGGTCTTGGGCGTCGTCCAGGTGATTCCACAATGGATTTGGCGGTTGGTGATAGCCTCCGTCATCCAAGACATCGGCTCGGCAGGGTCATCCCCGGGCTGGCTTTCGAGCGCGGCCCAATCGATCGTTCTTCCATCGAGGCGCGGCGGCGTTCCGGTCTTGAGGCGCGCCAGCGGCAGGCCGAAGCGCTCCAGCGCCAGCGCAAGGCCGATGGACGGCGCATCGCCGATCCGCCCGGCGGGGGTGCGCTGGTCGCCCAGATGGATCTCGCCGCGCAGGAAGGTGCCGGCGGTGATGATTACCGCACCGGCTAAGATCGCGCCGCCCGTGGCCGTCACCACACCGGTCACCGCGCCTTGGACATCGACCAGCAAATCTTCCACCGCCTCGGCCATTAAGGTCAGGTTGGCGGTCTCGGCGAGCAGGCGTTGCATGGCGGCGCGGTAAAGCGCGCGGTCGGCCTGGATGCGCGGGCCACGCACCGCCGGCCCCTTGCTGCGGTTGAGCAGCTTGGCGTGGATCGCGGCGGCATCAGCGGCGCGCGCCATCACGCCGTCCAGCGCATCGATCTCCCGCACCAGATGGCCCTTGCCGATGCCGCCGATGGCCGGGTTGCAGGACATCTCGCCGATGGTGTCGAGCTTGTGGGTCACTAGTGCCGTGCGCGCGCCGCATCGCGCCGCGGCCGCCGCAGCCTCGCAGCCGGCATGTCCGCCGCCCACCACCACCACATCGAAGCGCATCTGGTTCATCGCGGCAGACCTATACGCTGGCTACTTGCCGATGCAGAAGTCTCGGAAGACGAAATCGAGTATTTCCTCCACGCCGACCCGCCCCGTCAGGCGCCCGAGCGCCAGCAGCGCGCCGCGATAGCCTTCCGCAGCGAGTTCCGCCAGCGGTGCCGACTCCGCCAGTTCGAGTTGCGCGACAGCCTCCTCCAGCGCGGCGCGGTGCCGTGCTCGGGTCAGGCTCGGCGTTTCCGAGGGTCCGGCCAGAGCGGCGGCCTCGCGGACCAGGGCGGCGCGCAACGCCACAAGTCCTGCGCCTGTCAGTGTGCTGGTCGGCAGCGCAGCATGGCCAGCGATGGTCGCCGGCGGCGGCGCGAGATCCGCTTTCGAGGCGACAACCAGCGCGCACGGCGCCCGGGCGAGCTCGGCTAGCGCTGCCTCATCGGGGGGCGCGTCGGCAGCGAAGACGGCGATGACGAGGTCGGCCTCCCGCGCGCGCCCTTCGGCCCGGCGCACACCCTCCTGCTCGATCGCGTCGCCGCTTCGCCGCAGCCCGGCCGTATCGGCGATCTGGACGGGAATGCCATCGAGGTTGAGCCGCCCCTCCACCACATCGCGGGTGGTGCCCGGAATGGGCGAGACGATGGCAGCCTCCCGCCCCAGCAGTGCGTTGAGGAGCGAGGATTTCCCGGCATTGGGCGCGCCCACGATAACGAGCGACAGCCCCTCGCGCAGCCGCTCGCCACGCCCACCATCGGCCAGATGCGCGGCGATCTCGCCCCGCAGCGCCGCCGCCGCGGCGCGCGCCTGGTCGCCAAGATCGCTGGGCAGGTCATCCATCTCGAATTCGATGGCAGCTTCCTGGTGCGCGAGAAGGCGCGTGGCGCGGCCGGTCCAGCCGGCATAAAGCACACCAAGCGCTCCCTCCGCCTGACGGAGCGCCTGGCGCCGCTGCGCCTGGGTCTCGGCGGCAATGAGGTCGGCGATGGCCTCGGCCTGGGTAAGGTCGAGCTTGCCGTGAAGGAAGGCGCGGCGGGTAAACTCGCCGGGCTCGGCCGGGCGGCAGCCCAGCGCCACCAAAGCGGCCGCCACGCCTGCCAGCACCGCCGGCCCGCCATGCAGATGCAGTTCCGCCGCATCCTCCCCCGTGTAGCTGCGGGGCCCCGGGAACCAGAGCACCAGCGCCTGGTCGAGCACCTCCCCACTACCCGGCGCATGCAGCCGGCGCAGACTGGCGAGGCGCGGCTTCGGCAAGTCCCCCGCCAGCGCATCGACCACGCGCCCGGTTCCCGGCCCAGACAGTCGCAGCAGCGCCACGGCACTCGCCCCGGCGCCGGAAGCACGCGCGAAAATCGTATCGAAGCTGCCGCTCATGCCGAGCGGATCAGTGCTCGAAGGTGTTTCACGTGAAACAGGGGGGGGGGACCTCATCCCTTCGCCGGCGGGGTGTCCTGCTCGGTCAGCATCAGCCGCGTGGCCCGCCCGCCCGCCACCAGATGCGCGGCCAGGATCTCATCCACATCGGCACGGCTTTGCGGGCTGTACCAGACGCCCTCGGGGTATATCACCATCGTCGGGCCGAATTCGCAGCGATCAAGGCAACCCGCCGAATTGACGCGAATGCCTTTGAGTCCAAGCTCCTTGGCGCGTGCCTTCATGTAGTCCCGCAGCTCCTCGCTACCTCGCGCAGCGCAGGAACCGCGCTTGTGCCCCTCCGGGCGGCGGTTGCAGCAGACGAAGACGTGGGCGCTAAACCAGGGCGGTGGGTCGCTGGCGAGCGCCCGCGTCACGGGCAAGGGGGCGTCGTTCACAGGGATCTCCAATTGGCGCGAGTTGGGCCATGTAGCGATCCCGCCCGCCCACTGCCAGGGCCGCCGCCATGCCACGCCGGTATCTGGACCGGCACCTTGGGACCAGCGCGGTGCCGACCCCCAGGCTTGACGGCAGCCCCGGGGTTGTGGCGCATGGCGCGCCTTGGACCCCGAAAACATGCCACAACTCACTTGCCTCACCCCGCTCGGCGAGGTGACCCTGACGGAGGAGGACGGAGCCATCGTTGCCCTCGATTGGGGCCGCGGCCGCGACCAGACGCCCACACCTTTGCTGCGGGAGGCCATCGCCCAATTGCAGGATTTTTTCGACGGCCGCCGCCAAAGCTTCGACTTGCCCCTCGCCCCCCAGGGCTCGGCCTTCCAGCGTCGGGTGTGGGCGGCACTCACCCGCATTCCCCCGGGCGAGACCCGCAGCTATGGCAACTTCGCAGCCGAGCTCGGCACCGCCGCGCGGGCCATCGGTCAGGCCAACGGCGCGAACCCCATCCCCATCCTGATCCCCTGCCATCGCGTGGTGGCCGCCGGCGGTGCGCTCGGCGGCTATTCCGGCGGCGAGGGACCGCAGACCAAGCGCCTGCTCCTCGATCTGGAGGCCCGCGCCGCCGTCGTGCCGCGGGGCGCCCTGCTTTCCGTCCTTCCCCCCCACCAAGGGTCCTGACCGCCATGAACCATGCAATCCGAATCCATGAATATGGCGGCCCCGAAAAGATGGTCTGGGAGGATGTGCCCGTCCCGGCGCCGAAACCCGGCGAGGCCCTGGTCCGTCACAAGGCGGTCGGCCTCAACTACATCGACGTGTATTTCCGCACCGGCCTGTACAAGGCGCCCTCCCTGCCGGCCACCATCGGCATGGAAGCCTCGGGCATCATCGAGGCGGTGGGCGAGGGCGTGACGGATTTCGCCCCAGGCGATCGTGTGGCCTACGCCACCGGCCCGATCGGCGCCTATGCCGAAGCCCGCGCCATCAAGGCCGACCGCCTGGTCCGCGTGCCGGACGCGGTTGGCTTCGACCAGGCTGCGGCAATGATGCTCCAGGGCATGACCGCCTGCTTCCTGCTGACCCGTACCTACAAGGTGAGCCGCGGCCAGACCATCCTCATCCATGCGGCGGCCGGCGGCGTCGGGCTGATCCTGACGCAGTGGGCGAAGCATCTCGGCTGCACCGTCATCGGCTGCGTCAGCACCGAGGAGAAGGCCGCCCTGGTTCGCGCCCATGGCGCCGACCACACCGTGGTCGGGCTTGCCGACCTGCCCGCACGGGTGAAGGAGATCACCGGCGGCGCCATGCTGCCCGCGGTCTTCGACAGCGTCGGGCGCGACAGCTTTCTCCTTTCGCTCGACTGCCTCGCGCCCTACGGCATGATGGTCTCCTACGGCAACGCCTCCGGCCCAGTCAGCATCCCCGACATCGGCATCCTCGCCGCCAAGGGCTCGCTGTTCCTCACCCGCCCGACGCTCGCCACCTATACGGCCAAGCGCGAGGACCTCGAATTCTGCGCCAAGGGGCTGTTCGGCGTCGTGGCCAGCGGTGCAGTGGCCATCCGGGTCAACCAGACCTTCGCGCTGAAGGATGCCGCCGAGGCGCATCGCGCGCTCGAGGCACGCCGCACCACCGGCAGCACAGTGCTTCTGCCGTGAGCGATGCGATGGCCGGCGGGGTCGTCGTGCCCCCGGGCCGCGCCGCAGGGTGTTACAGATCAACGCAAGGGAACAAAACGCGTGGCGCGACTGACTGTACTTGAACCGGAAGGCATGTATCCGGACACGCTGCTCGAACAGCGTATCCTTGGCCCGGATGTCGAGGTGCTGCACGGCGGCGCGCCCCACACCGGCTCGCTCGATGAACTCTCGGACGAGGTCTGTGCCCGCATCGATGGGCTTCTGATCTTTCGCCACTGGCTCAAGCCGCACCACATCGCCCGCTTCACGAAGCTCAAGGTCGTGGTCCGCATGGGCGTGGGCTATGACAGGCTCGACCGTGCGACCTGTGCGGCGCGCGGCATCACCGTCTGCAACGTGCCCGATTACGGCACGCAGGAAGTCGCCGATCACGCCATGTCGCTGGTGCTGGCGCTGCGCCGCGGCCTGATCCTGCATCATGACCTGCAACGCGAGACCCCGCCCGCCCCCTGGCGCTACGCCGAAAGCCCCCTGATCCAACGTGCCGAGGTGCAGGGCTTGGGCATCGTGGGCCTGGGGCGCATCGGCACCGCCGTTGCGCTCCGCGCCAGAGCCTTTGGCTTCAAGGTCCGCTTCTTCGACCCCTTCCTGCCCAACGGCGTCGATCGCGCGCTCGGCATTGCCCGCTGCAAGACACTGGACGAATTGCTGAGCGGGGCCGATGTGCTGACCATCCACGCGCCCGATACCAAGGGCACTCGCGGCATGATCGGCGCGGCGCAACTCGCACTTCTCCCGAAGAACGCCATCGTGGTGAACACCGCGCGCGGCACCAGCATCGACATCGACGCCCTCGAAGCCGCGTTGCGCTCCGGCCATCTCGCCGGCGCGGGGCTCGACGTCATCCCGGTGGAACCGCCGGTTGATCCCCTCCCCGGCCTGCTCGCCGCCTACCGCGCGCGGGAGGACTGGCTGAAGGGCCGCGTCATCATTACCCCGCACAGCGCTTTCCACACGCCAGATGCCTGGCTCGACATCCGCACCAAAAGCGCGGAGACCATGCGCGACGTATTGGTCGATGGCGGACACAGCAATGTGATCCATCCAGATCACGACTGATAAAGCAAACGCCGGGCATCAGAAACGACTTGGCTCAAAGCCGGTCCAATCTCAGTAAGATCAGAATTGCTCGATCTGATCACTATCGCAGTTTTTCCTTAATCTTTTCGCATCATGATCGAGCAGAAGAAGATTTTTCACATCCAGCAAGCCATCTCAAAACCCCAGTGATGCAGCATTTTATCGTTTAGATTGAGATACTTGCGTGGATATCAGCTCGTCAAGCTGGACCGTTGGCGGACCAGCGTGTCCGGAACGTCAAAAAAAATGGATTGACGCTTCAGCTTCCAGGACACCATCATGTGACAGGTGAAGTTGAATTCCGCGTTCATTTTTTTCAATCTGCGCGCGGATTTGTGTGATTGTGCAGCGCAGCGGGTTGCGGGAAAATCCCCTTCCGTGAGGGCGATCACATCTACGGGGATTGATAGTGCACGTATTCCTCGACATCTCCAGGTTGTTGAGCGCTGCAAAGCGCAGCGCACCCTCGGGGATTGATAGGGTGGAGTTGGCCTATGCGCGGCGGTGGGCTGCCATGCCTGATGGCAGCGCCACCTTCGTCGCCGAGATCCCTTTGATCGGCTTCTCCGCCCTGCCAGCCCCCCTCGTCCGCGAATTGATCGCGGGCATAGCCCATGCCTGGGACCATGGCGGCCGTCCGCCCAACGCCACCATCCGTCGCGCCCGCTTGGCCCAGCCCTTCGGCCGCGGCGCACTGACCGAGGCACTCAAGCGCCCAGGCCCGAAGGTCTTCCTCCTGGTTTCCCACCGTGCGCTCGAACGCCCCGCGCAAATCGCCGCCATGCGCCGCCAGGGCTGCCATTTCGTGCCACTGATCCATGATCTGATCCCGCTGCACCACCCCGAATTTGCCCGCGACGGCCAAGCCGAGACGCATCGCCGCCGCATCGTCACCACCGCCGCGCTGGCCGACGCCATTGTTGTGAATTCGGCCGCCACTGCCGCCGAGCTCGCACCCTGGCTGGCCAATCGGGTGGCTGCCCCGCCCATCGCCATCGCCGCGCTTGGCGTCTCCCCACCCCAGGTCGAGGCACCGCCGGTGGCGCTGCGCCCCTATTTCGTCGTGCTCGGCACCATCGAGCCGCGCAAAAACCACATGCTGCTGCTGAACATGTGGCGCACCTTTGCCAACACCCTCGGCCCGGCCGCGCCGCGCCTCGTCGTCGTCGGCCGCCGCGGCTGGGAGAACGAAAACGTCCTCGACATGCTCGAGCGCTGCACCGCCCTCGACGGCCTGGTGCGAGAGGCCGGCACGCTGCCGGACCGCGAGGTCGCCTCCCTGCTCCGCGGTGCCCGCGCCCTGCTGTTCCCAAGCTTCGCCGAGGGCTTCGGCCTGCCCCTCGCCGAGGCGTTGGCGCTCGGCGTGCCTGCCATCACCTCCGACCTCGCGGCGCTCCGCGAAGTCGGCCAGCAGACGCCCGACTACATCGACCCACTGGACGGCGCCGGCTGGCGCAACGCCGTGCTCGACTACGCAAGGCCCGACAGCCCCGCCCGCCGCGCCCAGATGACGCGACTCGCCGCCTGGGCTCCGCCGACCTGGGACCGCCATTTCGCCGCGGTCGATCGCCTGCTCGACCGGCTCTCGGGCACGCCCACCTTGCTGCCCTCGACCCGCGCGGCGGCCCCACGCGCGCTCCGCGCACAGCCCGCCATCAGAGCCCATTCGCGCGACGAGATGCAGCCATGAGCACGGCCGGCGCTGCCCTAGCAAAATCCCGCCCTCACCTCTGCGGCCGGCATTGCGCCAGGCTCGGCCCCCCGCGACCGGCCGAGCCGAGCTGCTGAGGCGATTGACTCTGCATCCGACCCAACGCCGCGCCAGGGCGCGGCCAGGCCTGAGCGGCGGCGTGCCCGCGCCGCTGGACGCCCAGGCCTGTCCCATCGCCATTCTCGGCGCCGCCTGCCGCCTGCCCGGCGCGCCGGATATCGACGGGCTGTGGCGATTGCTGGCCAGCGGGACCGACGCCGTCTCAACCCTGCCGGCGGATCGCTTCACCCAGGCCGCCTTCCTGCACCCGCGCCGGGGCGAGCCCGGCCGCAGCTACACCTTCGCCGCCGGCACGCTTGGCGACATCACCGGCTTCGATGCCGGCGCCTTCGGCATTTCGCCCCGGGAGGCGGCGGAGATGGACCCGCAGCAGCGCGTGCTGCTGGAAGTGGCGCACGGCGCGATCGAGGATTCGGGCCAGCGCCTCTCAGCCCTCGCCGGCACCGAGACCGGCGTCTATATCGGCAGCTCGGCCACCGACTACGCCGATATCCGCCTGCAGGACGCCTCGGGCGGCGACCGCTACTTCATGACCGGCAACGCGTTGTCGATCCTGGCTAACCGCCTGACCAACGTCTTCGACCTGCGCGGCCCTGGCCAGACCATCGACACCGCCTGCTCCTCCTCCCTGGTCGCGCTGCATGCCGCCTGTGCCGCCCTGGCAAGGGGCGAAGTGACGATGGCGCTGGCCGGCGGCGTCCACATCCTGCTCTCGCCCTACGCCTTCGTCGGCTTCTCCCGCGCCGGCATGCTATCCCCCAAAGGCCGGTGCAGCGCCTTCGACGCCGCAGCGGATGGCTATGTCCGCGCCGAGGGCGCGGGCGTCGTGCTGCTCAAGCGCCTCGATGACGCGCTGGCGGCCGGCGACGCGATCCGCGGGGTCATTCTCGGCAGCGGCGTGAACGCCGCGGGGCGCACGGTCGGCCTTTCCCTGCCGAACCGCGACGCGCAGGCTCGGCTGATCCGCCGCGTCATGGCACGCGCCAGCGTGACGCCCGATCGCTTCGCCTATTTCGAGGCGCATGGCACCGGCACCCAGGCCGGCGACCCGGTCGAGGCCTGGGCCATCGGCCAGGCCGCCGCAGCCGGACGCGCCTCGGCGCTGCCGGTCGGCTCGCTCAAGACCAATATCGGCCATGCCGAGCCCGCCTCCGGCATGGCCGGGCTGCTCAAGGCGTTGCTGGTGCTGGAGAAGGGCGTCATTCCGCCGACGCTGCACCAGGCGTCACCGAACCCGAACATCGATTTCGCGGGCCTGAACATCCGCATCACGGCCGCGCTGGAGCCCATCGCGGCGCTCGGCCAGCAGGCAGTGGTCGGCGTCAATTCCTTCGGCTTCGGCGGCACCAACGCCACCGTGCTGATCGGCCCGCCGCCCGCCGCCCGTGCCCCGGCGCCCAACGCCGCCGCCGCGATGCCGCCGCTGCTGCTCTCGGCCCGCAGCGCCGCCGGGCTGGCCACGCTCGCGGCACGCTGGGCCGAACGTCTTGCCGGCACCTCTGCCCCCGAAGCCGCCAGCGCATCGCCATCGGCGCCGCGCAAGGCCAGGCGCTGTCCCAGCAGGTCGCGATGCCGCGCCGCGCCGCGCGCCAGGGCGGCGGCATCTGGCGCGGTGGTGCCGGCAAGACGCTCGGCCCAGGTTGCGGCGAGCGTGGCCAACCCGGCGGCACTGCGGGCCGAGAGTAGCAGCGGCGGCATCGCAGCGGCGGCGTTGGGCGCCGGGGCACGGGCGGCGGGCGGCGGGCCGATCAGCACGGTGGCGTTGGTGCCGCCGAAGCCGAAGGAATTGACGCCGACCACT
>Ga0105045_10006086_pt1 | contig 10669 bp, 7 predicted proteins | sample MAT02_FD_78089 | JGI IMG/M metagenome (GOLD analysis project Ga0105045, IMG submission 78089) | Freshwater microbial communities from Lake Fryxell liftoff mats and glacier meltwater in Antarctica - MAT-02 (megahit assembly) | ecosystem: Environmental > Aquatic > Freshwater > Ice > Liftoff... | reverse complement strand
GGCGACCAGCACAAGAAAAATCAGGATGAACGGAAGGTCGGCCAGCGTGCCGATGGTCGTGGCGGTAAAAAACTCGCGCACCGCGCTGAATTCGCGCATGGCGCTGAACTGCTGGCTTGGGCTGCGGTTGCCGGCAGCTTGTTTCATACCCAACAGGCGGTCCATCAGACGCGCTTGCACGGTCAATTCGATCCGTCGCCCTGTGGTGTCCATCAGGCCGGATCGGGCGAGTTTCAGCAACCCTTCCATCACAACGGCGATCAGCGCACCAAGCGCCAGAACCCAGAGGGTCGGCTCGGATTGGTAGGGGATGACCCGGTCATAGATCTGCAACGAAAACAGCGCGACCGACACGGCCAGCAGATTGGCGACCAGCGACCCAGCGGCCACCTCGATCAACTGGCGGCGATAGTTGCGAAACTCGCTCCAGAACCAGTGACCCCGTCTGGGGGCGTCGGTGTGGCGCAACTCCAGCGTGGACAGCGAATTGCGGGCACGCAGCAGGCGGCCGGTGTAAACTTGAGCGAAGTCGGCCAGAGGCACTTCGGCCCGCTGGTCGGGTTGGGTGGCGTCGTAGACCAGCAGGCTTTCAGGCGACCGCGACAGGACCAGCACAACCTGCCCCGAGGTCATTTCGGCCAGCGCAGGCCAATGGCGGGCGGCGGGGCGGGGCGTGCGTTCGACGGCTGCGATCAGACCTGCTTCGCGCAGCGCGCCCGCGAGATCTTCCAACCGCAGCGGACCGTCCGCCTTGGTCTTGTGCAGGCTTTCCAGCACATCCGTCAGGGCGACATCTGCCCCCAACAACCCTGCATAAACCGACGCAATTTCGGCCCGAGCGACGGTGTGGGGGGTGTGGAGCGGCAGGGGCGCCGGGGCTGCCTGAGCCATCACAGGGGCCGCAGTCAATTGGACCGAGTTCATTCCAAAGGCCACCACGCGGTCTGTCACATCCGTGCCCCATCCACCAGTTGTCCGCGATCACGGGCGATTTCCAGACGCAACAATGCCGCCTCGTACCGCAACCCGGTCAGATCGCGGTCCAGTCGGGCAAAGGCGTCATATTGGTTGACCAGTTCCAGCAATGTCCGTCTGCCGACCTTGTACTGCTGGGAGAACAAATCGAGGTTTTCCGCCGTCTGGCGCAGGACCGCCCGACCTTCAACCTCACGCGAATTCAGCGTGGCAATCTGCCGTTCCAACGTGACGATCCTGCGACGCGCATCTTCGGAGGCCTGTGCGGTGCGGCGCCCGGCCACTTCGCCGGTCCCCGCCAGTGCATCCATGCTGTCGCGCATTCCGGCGTTCAGGAAACCGCCGCCTAGCCGGAGGCCGGGTTCGATGCCTCCTAATCCGATCCCGGCAGAGGCCCGCAGACCCGGCAGCATTTCCGCACGTTCAATGTTTGCTTCCGCGACCGCCAACCGTCCTTCGCCGCGTGCCCTCAGAACAGTCAAAGGCTCGGGCGCGCGGGTATCGGGCGGCAGATTATCCAACCCATGCAGCCCGTCCATTGGACTGACGGCCATCGCGGCAAGTTCGGCTACAGCACTGGTAACGGCCTGACGGTCGCCTGCCAGGGTGGCCTGCATTTCGGTCAGGTGCTGCCGGATGACCTGTTGTTCGGACCGATCCGACAAACCACCCGCCAGCCGTTCGGTAATGATCGCGTCAAATTCCGTCAGCTTGGCAACGGCACGCTCTGCCACCGCGATTTGTGCGCGGGCCTTTTCGGCCAGCACATAATGCGACAACCCGTCATAGACGCGCTGGTTCAACTCGGTCGACAGTGTGACGGCGGCAATCTCGACATCCGCCGCCGCGTAAGCGCGTTCGGCCTTGCGTCGTCCATTGTCGAACAACGCCTGATCCAGCAGAAGGCTGGTCGCCAACCCGGCCAACGAGGTCAGATTGACCGATGGCCCGATCTGCGGCAGCCAGTTCTTGGCCTTGGCTTGCGCCTTCAGCCTCGACACCCGCAATTCGGCCACCGACGCGCCCTTGGACGCCTCGATCACGGATGCGGCGACCTGTTCATACGCTCCGCCTGTGGGCAAAATACTTTGCCGGGCCTGCAGATCGGCGATCAGAATCGATTCGACTTCAGGCTGCGGGTCCAGCGCGCCCGACTGCGGGGTGGCAGTCGGGCTGAAGCTTTGTTTGGTCGCAGGCTGATCATTGGCCATGCAGCCCGAAAGCAGCAGAGCAGCAGACAGGCCGCAGACCCCATGGGTCAAACGCAAGGGCATCGCCCCAGCCTCCCGATCAGACCACAGAGGTCGCGGTCAGGATGTCGTCGTCGATCAGGACGCTGGCCCCGGTGCCAAGGGTATACAGCTTGTACGTCTCTCCTCCGATGGCGCGCGTCTGACCGCTGTCGATACCGCCGATCAGACTGACCGTGTCGTCAACATCGCCCTTGATCATCAACTGGTGATCAGGCCCGGTCAGATTGCGCAACTGCGTCTCTGTGATGGCCAGATGGGCTTCCGGGGCAAAGGTCAGGTCGACGGTGGTAAAGTCGAACGCGGCAAGCCCCGTGCGTGACAGATCAATCTCGGGGGCGCTGGTGTTGCTGACGATCAGCAGGGTCGAGCTTTCGTTGCCCGCTGCATCCTTGGTGTTGATCACCAAATAGCTGCCGTCCGGCACGTTCTGCGCAAAGCGGAAGTTTGTCTCGCCATTCAACAAATCATCCGTGCGGGTTGCACCGATGGTCGTCGCATTGCCAGATGCATCGACTCGCGCGAAGGAATACAGATCGTCCGTTGCTTCTGTCCCGATATCGCGCACGCCTGAACCGACACGCGAGAACGAAATGACCTCGGGTGCGCCGGGAGCCACGGTGTCGATCGCGAAGGTGCTGGTCAGGGTTGCGACGTTTCCAGCGCGGTCCGTGGCGGTCATCGTGACCGAACTGGACGATTCCCCTTGCGGGATCGCAGACGCGGGGAAGGTCACGGCCCAGGTGCCCGCGTCGCCGGCCACGGTCGTCATCTCTGCCCCCGATGCCAGACGGACCACTACCGTGGCCCCCGGTTCGACCGTGCCGTTCAGCGCCAGACCATTGGCCGCTTCGGCCGCGTTGATCACGCCATCGCCGCTGATTGGGCCGCCAAGCCGGGCAAAGTTGCGCACCAGCGTGTCGACGACAACCTGTTCGCTCAGGGTCGCGGTATTGCCGACATGATCGGTCGCAACGGCGGTCAGGGTGACGCTGTTTTCGCCCGCAGGGATCTGGCTGGTGGGGATCGTCACGCTCCAGTTGCCATTGGCGGCCACAGTCGCAGTCTGGTTGGAGCCGTTGCCGAAGTTGACGATCACGGACGATCCGGGTTCCACCGTGCCGGTGACGGTCAGGCCCTGACCTGCTTCGACCCCGTTCAGAACGGTGTCGCTGCCGGTGGACAGGGTCAGGCGGGAGAAGTTCGTCACCTCGGTATCGACGTTCACGATGTGCGACGTGGTGGCCACGTTTCCGGCCGTATCGGTCGCCCGCACCGAAACCGTGCTGCTGTACGTGCCCGAGCGAATCTCGCTGGTGGCAAAGCTCGCCGTCCAGTTGCCGTTCGATCCGGCGATGACGGTGCGGTTGATGCCTTCGAAGGTTACATCTACCGCCGCCCCTGCTTCGGCGGTGCCGGTCAGGGCGATGCCGCTGCGGGCTTCGGCACCGGCCACGATATCGTCGCCGCCGACCTGACCAGGCCCCATCGTGACCGAGGTTTGCGTGTCGATCTGCACCGGACGGGTCGCAATCGCGGTATTGCCCGCCGCATCCGTCGCGGTGACAGTCGCGGTGGACGCGTAAGTGCCAGCCGGGATGGACGAACCGGGGAACGTCACCGACCAGGCGCCGTTGGTTCCCGCTGTCGCCGTCTGCGTGCTGCCGTTCCACGCGACGCTGACGCTGTTGCCCGGTTGCGATGTGCCGGTCAGGACCACACCACCGGCGGCTTCGTTGGCGTTGACGATGTTGTCGGTCGCGATGGCGGTGGACGCAAAGGCAACCGAGGTCAGCGTATCGACGCTGTAGCTGTGGCTGGAGGACGACACGTTGCCCGCCGCGTCGCTCGTCGTTGCGGTCAGCGTCGCGTTGTATTCCCCACCGGGCAATGTGCCGGTCGGATAGGTGACGGACCAAGTGCCGTTGGAGGCGACTGTGGTCTGCTGGCTTACACCCTGCATGGTCACCGTCAGAGTGGCCCCGGCGGTCGACGTGCCGGTGACGATCAGCCCAGATTGCGATTCGGTGAAGTTCACCACGTTGTCCGATGTGACCGCGTTGAACGCGATCGGATGCGGAACCGTGTCGATGACCAGTGTATCGTTCAACACGGTATGGTTGCCCAGCGGGTCGGTCGCGGTGATCACGACCGGGATTTCATACTCGCCCGCAGCAACCTGCGTGGTCGGGAACGTCACGGTCCAGGTGCCGGTGGTCGAAACGGTGGTTGTCTGGGTATGGCCGCTGACTGTGACGGCAATTGCCGCACCCGCTTCGCCTTCACCGCTGATGGTCACGCCGTTCTGATACTCGACACCGTTCTCCACATCGCCGGTGCTCTTGGTGCCGTCGGTTACTTCGACGTCCGGCGGAGTCATGTCGATGATCAGCGCGGGGCCGGTCAGCGGAATGGCAGCGGCTCCCGGCGGAGTAACGACGACTGCCACCGTGTAGGTGCCATCGGGAGGCAAGCCGGTTGACGGGAAGGTGACACCCCAGGTTCCCTGATCCGTAATCGTGGTGGTTTGCGTCTGGCTGCCGACTGTGACGACAACCGTGTCACCCGGTTCACCCGTGCCGGTCACCGGCATGTGCGGGTTGGTCGTGTTGGTGGTCAGCGTTGTCGTTGGTTGCGTGTTCACGGTCGGGTTGGCACGACCACCACCGTTTTCCCCGCCACCGCCTCCAATGATGACAGCCCCCCCGACGGCCGCCGCTGCAGCAGCCGTACCCCAGCCGAAGCCGCCGAGAAGTCCGGGGATCAACGGCCCCATGCCGGCCGGATCATCCGACGCAACCAGGATGGCACCGACCGGATCGCCAGAGGTAAAGCGCAGATCGTCCAGCGGGCTCCATTTGCCCCAGCCTTCCGCAACGCTGTACTTCGCAAACAGCACGCCGTCGTTGCCTTCGGTCACCATGACCTGAGCGATGTCGCCGTTGGTGCTGAGGTACAGGCGGTTCACATCGCCCGCAGCCTCGTTGAAATAGCCGCTCAGGACGACCCGGCGACCGTCCGTCAGGGTGATCAACAGATCGCCACCCTGTTGTTCGTAGGACACGACACTGGATTGCGCGAGGTTCAGCGACACCGCGTCGCCGGACCCCACCCTGATGAAATTGCCCAGGCCTTCGCCGGCCACGGTCCCATGCTGCACACGGCCCGCAGAATCGCGGACTGCGAACTCAATCGCGTTAACCATCATACTACTCCGCCTCGGTCCCGGAATTCAGTCGCCCGGGATGTTATTGGACCACTTGCTGCGGCCCGATTACCGATATGGATAGCAATGTTTCGGCGGGATTTCTAGGTTTCGACATGGGGTGGACCAGAAAAGGCCCAGATTTCCTCGCTGTGTCGACATATTTGCATCCCAGACGCCCACAGACTGCGGCAGGGATACCGAAAACAAAGGGCATTCTCGCTTGGGTTGAGCCGTGCGCATTGATTGGCCGGTCCGCCCTGCCGTTGTCGGCAGAGCGGCCAGCAACCTGAACGATCAGTTCGTCGTGATAGCGGCTGCGATGGGCTGCGTTTCGGCCTGTGCCTTGGCGCGTCGTGCGATTTCCTGGCGGTAAAGCGCCAGAAAATCGACCGTATCGACGTTCAACGCCGGGAACCCACCGTCGCGGGTCACATCCGAAATGATCCGGCGCACGAAGGGAAAGAGCAGACGCGGGCATTCGATCAGCAGAAACGGGTGCAATTGATCCTCCGTCACGCCTTCAACCAGAAACACGCCACCGTAGTCCAGTGTCAGCAGAAACAACGTATCACCGGTGGCCTTGTTCTTGGACGTCACCTTGAACTTGGTGATCACGTCGAACTGACCTTCGGTCGCGCGCTTGCGGGCGTCAAGACTCACGGCAACCTGAATGTCGGGCTGCACTTCGCCGCCGGACAAGCCCTTCTGCGCCACGATGTTCTCGAAGGACATGTCGCGCACGAACTGCGCCAACACCTGCATCTTGATTTGCGGCTGGGCTGGCGGCGAGGCCGGCTGCGGCTCTGCTGCGGTTTCGTCGGTCATCCCACATTCTCCCTTGAAATTCACATTTCGGGGGCTTCTAGCAGGTTGGGCGGTGCGCCTCAATCCTTCGGTCCGGGGTTACAACCCGACCGACCGTTGTGCCAGCCCTTTGGTTACGGACGTGTCCAACCGGACGGCGGCATGTCTTTTGCCTCGGGCGGTGTCTCGATCACTTCGAAATACTCGCCGTCGATCACATCGGCTCCGCTGCGGTGGCTGTTCCCGAACGGCTGGCCTGCCGTTCTGACATTTACCCGCGCCGCCAAAGCCTTGATAAGACGGCGCCGTAGCGGTCGCAACAACAGCAACAGGCCGAAAGTGTCCGTAAGGAACCCCGGCAGGATCAGCAGAACTCCGGCGAAGGCTACAATGGCGCTGTCGGCGACCATGCCGCTGGGATCGCGGCCCTGCGCAGTGGCGCGGCGCAATTCCGCCATCGATTGCAGGCCTTGCCTGCGGATCACCACGATCCCCGCAATTGCCGTGCCGACCACGATGGCCAGCGTTGCCCAAAGGCCCAGCCATGCCCCAACGGTCACAAACAGAGCGATTTCGATCAACGGGACACCAAGAATCCCGGCAAGCAGCCACATCGGCGTTCTCCATCACAGGGACTTTGGCCCGAAGCGGTAGACTTGGGCAGACCCACACCCTACATAAGGAATAAGTGTCGCAAATACCAACCCCGCGAATGACGGAGGTTCCGAGGTCCACATGAATTCGTCCATCTTACAATTGCTGGTTCTGGCAGGAGTTGCCGTGTTTCTGATCCTGAAGTTGCGGTCCGTTCTGGGCACGCGCGACGGGTTTGAAAAGCCGCCCGTTCCGATAGAAGACTCCCGCCCCCGCGGAAAACGCGACTTCGAGGTGATCGAAGGCGGGCCGGATCGCGACATTACCGATCATGTCCCGGATGGGTCACCCGCTGCCAAGGCATTGTCGGCGATGAAGCAGGCCGAACCTGCGTTCTCGGTCAACGAATTCATGGGCGGCGCGCGCGGTGCCTACGAGATGATTCTGATGGCCTTCGAAAAGGGCCAGATTGATGGTGTACGGCCCTTCCTGTCCGATGACGTCGAGGCGACCTTTGCCGGTGCGATCGAGGCCAGGGAACGCGAAGGGCTTACGGTCGAGGCGACCTTTGTCGGGGTGCGCGAACTGGTGCTGCACGATGCGACCTTTGACAGTGTGAGCCGGACCGGCGAGATCACGATGCGATTCACCGGTGAGTTGACCTCGGTGGTGCGCAACAAGGCCGGGGTGGTGGTCGAAGGCAGCCCGACTGAAATCAAGCGCCAGCGCGACACGTGGTCCTTTGCGCGCAAGATGGGGGTCGATGATCCAAATTGGCAACTCGTGGCCACTGGCGACTGAGCGAGCGGCGATGCGCGGTCTGTGCTGCGCCTTGCTGCTGGTCGTGGTCACGATGACCGCGCGTCCGGCCCCCGCGCAGATGATCGAGTTTTACGCGCTGGATGGGTGGGCCGAGGATGACCATCGGGCCGCTTTGACGACGTTTCGCGAAACCTGCGATCTTTTGAAAGATGCGGATTGGGTGCCACTTTGCCGTTTGGCCGCCGATGCTGGGGCCAGCGATGCCTCGGCGCGCAACTTTTTCGAACTGTTCTTCAAGCCTGTCCTGATCGGCACCCCGCCTGCGTTGTTCACCGGTTACTATGAACCCGAACTGCTCGGCTCGCCGGTCCGCACCCCGCGCTTTACAGCGGCGATCTATCGGCGCCCGCCGGAACTGCGGGACGGCACGGTGTATTACGACCGTGCCGCCATCGAGAGCGGAGCATTGCGCGGTCGAGGGTTGGAGATTGCCTGGCTCGACGATCCGGTCGAGGCATTCTTTCTGCAAATCCAGGGGTCAGGACGGATCAAGATGCCGGACGGGTCGGTGATCCGGGTGGGGTATGGCGGGCGCAACGGCCATGCCTATCGTTCGGTCGGCCAAGAAATGATCCGGCGCGGCACCCACACTCTGGATCAGGTTTCGGCACAGGAAATCCGCGCCTATGTGGCCCGCAACCCGCAGGCCGGAATGGCGCTGCTGAACGTCAATCCGTCCTATGTGTTCTTCCGCACTCTGCCCGACCTTCCTGCCGAAAAGGGGCCGATCGGGGCGATGGGCCGCTCGATCACCACGATGCGGTCCATCGCGGTGGACCCTGACTACACCAAGCTGGGTGCGCCGGTCTGGGTCGAAAAGGACGGCGCGGGGGCCTTCCGGCGCTTGATGGTGGCGCAGGATACCGGGGGGGCGATCAAGGGCGCGCAACGGGCCGACATCTTTTTCGGCACCGGCGATGCAGCGGGCGATGCGGCGGGCACCGTCAAGGACGGCGGGCGGATGCTGGTGCTGCTTCCCATCGACCGGGCCTATGCCCTGCTGCCCGAAGGGTGATCCATGGTGCGCAAGCGGTCCTTGCGGCCCGACGAGGAAGAATTGTGGCAGGCGGTGACGCGCAGTGCGCGGGCTATGCACACCAAACCAGCAGGTTTTTTGCGCAAACCTGATCCGGTCGTGCCGGGCGTACCGGCCGACCGCGCTGCCCCGCCGCCCGTGCCAACATTCCGGGTTGGCGAAAAGGCCAAGGTCACCCGCCCGCATGATCTGTCGCCAAGTCTGGGCGACACGTTGGCGCAGACCCCGGTGCAGATGGACGCCAAGGCCTTTGGCCGGATGACGCGCGGCAAGCTTGCCCCCGAGGCGCGAATCGACCTGCACGGCCTGACGTTGGCCGAGGCGCACCCTGAATTGATCCGGTTCATTCTGAGCGCGCAAGGCAACGGACTGCGGCTGGTTCTGGTGATCACCGGCAAGGGCAAACGCGGCACCGATCACGGCCCGATCCCCCAACGCATGGGCGCATTGCGCCATCAGGTGCCGCACTGGCTGCGCCTTCCACCCTTGGGTCAGGCGGTCTTGCAGATTGCTGAGGCGCATCTTAAACATGGTGGGATGGGGGCCTATTACGTCTATTTACGGCGGCGATAGAAGGCAATTTCATCACCATAGGCCAACGACAAAGTGTGATGGTGCAGAGCCTGAGCAGGGTCGATGGCGTGGCGAACAATCTGTTCCTTATCTAACCGGCGGCGGCTTGGTGGATCGGGAATTGCTTTGCCAAACTGGCAGACCGATCGCGAGAGGTTAACGAACTGACTCGCCTTTAGATTGTATTTGAGGTAAGGCTTCCGTTCTTTGCCAGATCCTGACCATAAGTTTGCCATAACCTAAGGGCAGCATCGCCGAAATTGCACTTGTCCGGATAATTCGGCAATGTACGTCCTAACGAGGTTGCTCAAGCCATGACGATCACCGCCGCTGAACAACTGCTGATCGAACTGATCAACCGTGCCCGTCTGGATCCGCTGGCCGAAGCCGCGCGGTATGGGCTTTCGGACCTTAACCAGGGGCTGGCAGCCGGAACCATCAGCGGCGCACCGCTGCGGGTACTGTCGCCCAATCTTGATCTGGAGGAGGCGGCAGACGGGCATTCGGCGTGGATGCTGCAGGCAGATGTCTTCAGCCACACCGGTGCAGGGGGTAGCTCGTCACAGGCGCGGATCGCGGCGGCGGGTTACAACTTGTCGGGCAGTTATTCGGTGGGTGAAAACCTTGGCCTGCTGGCCACCATGGCCGCCATCGACCTGAATGTAGAGATCGTCAAGCATCATCAGAACCTGTTCATGAGTGCAGGTCACCGGACCAACATCCTGTCCTCTTCGTACCGCGAGATTGGCGTGGCTCAAGTGCAGGGGATCTATACGTCCGGCGGCAACAATTTCAACGCCTCGATGCTGACCGAGAATTTCGGCCGGTCGGGATTTGCCTTCTTTCTGACAGGCGCTGTTTATGGCGACAGAGACAACAACGCCTTCTACAGCATCGGGGAAGGCGTAGCGGGCGCAAGGTTTTCCATCGGAGCCACCAGCGCCACCAGTGCTGCAGCGGGCGGTTACGGGTTGATGGTGACGGCCCCTTCGGCAAACGTGGCCGTCACCGTGACGCAAGGTGCGTTGACAGCGCAAATTCAGGTCGATCTGTCTTCAGGCAATGCCAAACTTGATCTGGTGGGCGGCTCGGTTCTGGAAACCTCGGTCAACCTGACGCTTGACAGCGGGATCACGCAGGCACGCGCCTTGGGTGTTGGCAACATCTCTCTCACGGGAAGTGCGGCGAGCGACCGGTTGACGGGCAATGCCGGGGCTAACCTGCTCACCGGGGGCATCGGGTCCGATTCGCTGTTCGGCGGGGCCGGGAACGACACGCTGCATGGCGGCACCGGGGCCGACGTCCTGAACGGGGGCGACGGGATCGACACGGTCAGTCTGGCGGGAACGCGGGAGTTAAACCTCGTCGACCTGCTGTTCCCAAACTTCAACACCGCATCATCCTTCG
>Ga0105045_10006085_pt1 | contig 10670 bp, 12 predicted proteins | sample MAT02_FD_78089 | JGI IMG/M metagenome (GOLD analysis project Ga0105045, IMG submission 78089) | Freshwater microbial communities from Lake Fryxell liftoff mats and glacier meltwater in Antarctica - MAT-02 (megahit assembly) | ecosystem: Environmental > Aquatic > Freshwater > Ice > Liftoff... | reverse complement strand
ATCTTACTTTATTGGCGCACTATAACTTATTGACTTTTCATCTGAAGGGACGAGCAGATCATTCTTGCGGGAATGCACACTTCAACGGGATCGGCCAGAGAAATCGCGTTAAAACTAATGTCGACCCGATAGCCTATTACCTCTACACCCGCAATAACGGCTTGGCGGATTAAGCTGCCATAATCAGCATCTATGTGATCGGCGGGAAATAGTCGCTGGATCCCTGTGTGTAACACCGCAAACACTAATACGGCACGATAGCCGCGCTGCTTAGCGTAGATCAATGCACGAAGTTGTTGCACACCCTTTTGAGTCATGGCATCAGGGAAGAACCCACGATGAATTTCATCTCCTAACGTTACGCTTTGTGTCATTACCAAGGCCATTTGTTGTTCGTCATCTTCATGTGCTTGATGTTTTAACAACAGATCAAAACTGGATTCATCGATCATCCCGGGATCATCGTCAATATGAGTAAAAATAGACAGCTCTTTGATGGCCCCGTTTTGGATCCCTTCTTTTACCAACTGATTGGTATTATGCGTATTCACGCATACCAGGTGCCCCCCATCCACCTCGACTAATTCCCAGGTTTCTGGAAATTTACGTCTGGGGTTATTGCACTGGGAAAACCAGATCCGGCTACCTAAAATATCGCAACCGGTCATCGCCCCCATGTTAGGGCAGTAAATAATACGGTGCTCTTGATTATTGACCACAATCTCGGCCAGGAAGCGTTTGTAACGCTTCAAAAGGATAGCTTGTGTCAGAGTGCTAGGAAATTCCATCGCTGCGGTGACCTTCGATATTTTTTGCCTTAATCTAGTAGTCGGCACACTTGCTAAAAAGATGAAGGTCTGTAGCCAAATTCCTGTTTTGCGTGTATATTCGCTCGCTCAGTGTATGGAAACACAATCGCTAGAAATCTGACTCATTAGAAACGTTCTAGGAACTTTTTTTTATGATTGCTGTTCAAATAGGAATTGATATAGATTGAACCTTGCCTGAACGAAATTTGTATCAGGAGGACCCAATGTCAGATGCAACCAATAGCAGCACAACGAAGAAAAAAACGACTATGAAAACACCGCAAGGAAGCCAAGGCCCAACCACCACCCAAACTTTGCTCTCTTATGGGGTTAAGCCCTATGAGCCCAAAAAGGGCGAAGAGTATATGAGCAAAGCCCAAAAAGAGCATTTCCGAAAATTACTGAATATTTGGAAAACAGCACTTTTACAGGGTGGCGACGACACCATTCATGATTTAAAAGAACTTGCTGAAGTCCCAGCGGATGTCAGCGATCAGGCAACCCTAGAAGAAACCTTTGCATTACGCTTAAGAGCCCGCGATCGTGAGCATAAGCTTATCAATAAAATTGATGAGTCTATTAAAGCGATAGATAGTGGCGATTATGGCTACTGTGAAGAGTGCGGGATTGAAATCGGCATCCGTCGGTTAGAAGCCAGACCCACCGCAAGCCTGTGTATTGATTGTAAAACACTCGCGGAAGTGCGTGAAAAACAAGGACGCTAATCTTTTAGAAGGCTCGTCATTACTGAACGTGATCCAAGCAATTCGAGAACGTCGTTCTGTACGAGCCTTTCTGAATAAACCCGTCTCTGATGAGCTTATCAACCTTATTTTAGAGGCGGCTCGGTTTGCGCCATCGGGTGTGAATACCCAACCTTGGCAAGTCGCCGTTGTTGGACCAAAGCATCGCCAAAAAATCACCGCAGATATTTTAGACGCCAAGGCAGCGGGCACCCCTGAGAATCCTGACTACCCCTATTATCCTAGCGAGTGGTACGAGCCCTTTAAAGAGCGTCGTAAAGCGTGCGGGTTAGCCCTTTATGGTGCTTTGCACATTGATAAAAGTGACGTCGAAAAGCGACAACAGCAATGGTATCGAAACTACGCCTTCTTTGAGGCACCTGCTGCGCTGGTTTTTTACCTTGACGCTAAACTCTGTAAAGGTTCGTGGATGGATATAGGGATGTTTTTACAAAATGTGATGTTAGCGGCTCGCCATTATGATTTAGAAACTTGCCCTCAGGCTGCTTTAGCAGAATATCCCGATATTATTCGTAAACGTCTTAGTCTCAGCGCCGATCGCCACATTGTTTGTGGTATGGCACTCGGGTATGCAGACTGGTCACACCCTATCAACCAATACCGCACTGCTCGTGAAGCGGTTAATGATTTTACAACTTGGCATGACTAAGTGGGAGTTATTTTACCAACTTGACATTCCCTTATTTGACACGTTACACTGACCCAATTATAAAGATTGATGAAAATAAAATGCGTAACGCTACATTTTACGGTGCATTTGCACTCATTTTCTTCGCCGTCTTGGGGTTGGGTTACACCGTCCTAATGGCCTGCATTAGACAGCCTGAAATGGCCAGCATTGTCTTCCTAGGGTCGGTCAGCACGCTTTGCTGCTATTTGCTCGTTGGATTGGGGATGGCTATTCCTGTGATGCTATTAGCGAGCATTCTAGGATGGCTGCAATTAGCGTTACTATTATGCGGGAACATCGACCCCCATCTGTCGCGTGAGGGCTTTTTTACCGTTTTAGATACACTCTTTCGCCGTCTGTAATTATTCTTGCTGTTGTGGCTTAAACGTTTTTTCAAGCAATTTTCTACACTGCAAGGCACCATTCACAAGGCAGTCTAACGTATCTTGAGCGTGGCCCAATAGTTTCGGTGATGACTTTGCGATAAAACGAGAATGTGTCGTCACGACCTCGTCGATGCCTTTAGCCATACTTAATTGATGTAATCCATCTGCGCAGGATTGGCTGAGATCGTTTAAGGCCTTGAGCTGTTGGCGCACGATTTCGCTCCCAAGCTGGGTAGCCAGTTCATTGAATTCCGTCATTTTATTCATCACTCACTCCTTTTGATACTCTATTTCTTGCAATGCAGCAGTTGCTACAAGCATAGATCTCACAAAAGGAGGAGTCAAGTTAGTTTGCAAAATACTAACTTGCCGGTTGAGGACTTTGAGCTTCCATCTCGGAGAGTGCTTCTTCTGCGTTCTTTTTTGCCATAAAAGAATGCATCCATTGGCTTTGTAATTGCTGCCATTGTGAAATATTTTGTGAAGCGATTTGCGACAAGATGTTTACGGGATCTTTTTCTTCACCCAACTGTGTTTGCTGCTGAGTGAACAAGTTCAGCCCTTGCTCAAACATTTGGCTAAACATGGGGTGCATCGAACCACCATAAAAACGAATCATCTGTTGCAAAATCGGCGTTGTGAATAGCGGTGGTCCGCTTTCTTCTTGTTCAATGATGATTTGTAGCAAGGTGCTATGAGTAATATCATCTTGAGATCTTGCATCGATGACCTTGATTACAACTTGTTCTACAACCAAGCGTTTAACGTCTTCCAACGTAATGTAACTACTAATGGTTGTATCGTACAAACGACGGTTCGGATATTTTTTTATAATGCGAGGTTCGCTCATTATTCGTCACCTTGTTTTAGATCTAGTACATATGCTGCCCACCATTTACAGCTATGTTGGCTCCAGTAATATAACCTGCTTCATGTGCCGCGAGAAAGATGACAACACGGGCAATTTCGTCGGGCTCGGCAAGTCTGCCTACTGGCACCTGGGCAAGAATCTTTTGCATGACATCATCAGGCACTTTTTTAACCATTTCAGTTAGAACATAACCCGGAGAGATTGTGTTAACCGTCACTCCTTTTGCAGCAACCTCTTGTGCCAGCGCCTTGGTAAAGCCATGCATGCCCGCTTTAGCTGCTGAATAGTTAGTTTGCCCGAATTGTCCTTTTTGCCCATTGATGGATGAAATGTTTATGATACGGCCAAAATTTCGATCTATCATACCATTAATTACTTGGCGTGTAGTGTTAAATACGCTATCGAGATCGATCCGCATCACGGCTTGCCAATCCGCAACAGTCATTTTTTTGAACATAATATCTTTTGTGATGCCTGCATTGTTAACTAAGACATCAACTGCCCCGCAGGTCATTGTCACTTCTTCGACCATCGCTGCGCAAGATTCAAAATTTGAAACATCACCATACACAATCCCAATCTCAAAGCCGAAGCTTGCTTGTTCCTTTTGCCATGTTAAAGCGTAAGAGCTGTCTCCCCCATGACTATATCCTGCGACAACCCGCATGCCTGCTTTTGTTAGGTGTTGGCAAATAGCGGTGCCTATACCGCCAGTACCACCGGTAACCAGTGCTATCTGTTGTGTCATCATTTTTGCCTCCTTACAGTCTTTCTATGGCAAGTGCCATTCCTTGGCCGCCACCAATACACAGCGTTGCCAACCCTTTATGCACATCACGACGTATCATTTCATGCAACAAACTCACTAAGATTCTGGCACCGGAAGCACCGATGGGATGTCCCAAAGCAATGGCGCCCCCATTTACATTTACTTTATTGGCGTCCCATTTGAGTTCACGGTTAACGCATAACGCTTGCGCAGCAAAGGCTTCATTGGCTTCAATTAAGTCTAGATCATTTATCGACCACTTTGCCTTTTCAAGACATTTAGTACTTGCAGGGATAGGCCCCGTTCCCATAATCGCAGGATCGACCCCCGCACTTGCCGCCGCAACAATTTTTGCTAAGGGTTTTAACTGATATCGTTTGCAAGCTTCACCACTCGCAAGAATAAGAATTGCAGAGCCATCATTTAGCCCAGAAGCATTTCCAGCGGTAACGGATCCTGCTTTATCGAAGGCGGGTCGCAATTGCGATAATTTTTCTAAGGAAGTGCTACGCGGATATTCGTCTTTTTCAAAAAGTGGCATGTCTTCTTTGCCGGTTTTAACATCAATAGGAATGATTTCACTGGCGAATCGATTCTCTTTAAGCGCTTTCTCTGCTTTTTGTTGTGAAGCTAAGGCAAAGGCATCTTGATCTTCTCGCGAAATAGTAAATTTGGCGACAATATTTTCTGCGGTTTGCCCCATATGATAATCGTTAAAAGCATCCCACAAACCATCAACGACCATACTATCTTTTAACGCCCAATCTCCCATCCGTTGTCCCTGGCGGGAGCGTGGCAAGTAATGTGGCGCTAATGACATGTTTTCTTGCCCACCTGCAATCACGATTTCAGCATCCTGGCAAAGAATAGCTTGGTACGCTAACTGCACCGCTTTTAAACCGGAACCGCACACTTTGTTAATGGTCATCGCTGGAACGGTGACAGGAATTTTAGCTGCAATGCTAGCTTGTCTTGCTGGATTTTGCCCCATCCCCGTCGTTAACACTTGCCCTAAAATCACTTCATCGATTTTATCAGGAGAGAGGTCAAGTTGTTTTAGAAGTGCCGTAATCACTTGAGCACTGATCGCACTTGCAGGAATTTTGGAAAGAGAACCACCAAAACTTCCAATCGCACTTCTGGCTGCGCCAACAATATAAACTTCTTTCATAAAATTCCCTTTTCAATTCAGAATAAGCTAAGCCTATCAAAAAAAAATCATTTAAGCAGTAACGGCAATACATCTGGATCTGCCAAGGTAGAAACATCACCCATTTTATCAAGCTCACCTGTCACCAAACATCGCAAGATGCGTCGCATGATTTTACCGGAACGCGTTTTGGGTAATTTCGGCGCAAAGCGAATTTCTTCCGGTATCGCAAATTTACCGATCTCTTTGGCAATTTGTGCTTTAAGCGGAGTTTCTAACAACGGGGTCATTTGCTGACCTTCAACGAAGGTCACAAAAGCATAGATCACCTCCCCTTTAATCGCATGTGGCGCACCAATCACGGCAGCTTCAGCCACTAAAGGATGCAACACTAAAGCACTTTCTATTTCTGCAGCACCTAAGCGATGCCCTGGCACGTTGATCACATCATCAACACGACCGGTTAACCAATAGTCACTTTCTTTATCTTGAAAAGCACCATCGCCCATAAAATAATAGCCAGATAAAGGATTAAAATAACTTTTCATAAATCGTTGAGAATTGCCATAAATACCTTGTGCTTGTCCAGGCCAACTTTTTTCAATTAACAAAAAGCCTGTCTCCCCTTTTTTAACAAGCTCTTTTGCTTCATTGACAATGGCAGGAACAATACTGAAAAAAGGCATTGCAGCCGATCCTGGCTTTTGTCTATTTTTACCTGGGATCGGCGCAATCATGATACCGCCTGTTTCTGTTTGCCACCAGGTGTCGATAATTTCGCAGCGACCTTTGCCAATTTTATCAAAGTACCAACGCCCAGCTTCAGGATTAATTGGCTCTCCGACCGATCCTAAAAGACGCAAACTATCACGCTGGCTTGAGTGTAATGGCTCATCACCATAAGCCATTACACTGAGGATTGCCGTGGGAGCAGTGTAAAAAATACTCACTTGGTAACGATCAACAAATCGTGTACGCGTATTTTCATATATTAAAACGCATTTCGAGGTCTAAATCATGCGTGAATTATCATTACAGGAAGTAAATCACATCTGCGACGGCGCTGCTGCGGCAACTGGGGAGTCGTATCCAGATGGTATTAAGTGGGTCACCAGTACTTTGGGCGCAATCCAAGGTTACCTGAGTGCTAGCCCGCACTTTAGCTACATACTAGATGGTCTGGATATTGGTAAATTTGGTTTGGGTGGTGTGGGCGGTGCCGTTGGTGCAGTTGCTTGCTACTTCATAGGCAAATTGTTGACCGATTACGTTATTAAGCCTTACGTTGGCTAAACAACAAAAAGGGAAAAACGCTTTGCGTTTTTCCCTTTTTCATTTCTTAAGACTGCGCTAATTGTTGGCATTTTTGGATTAAATTTTGTGTTGATTGGTCGGCTTGTGGGGCTATTTCTGGGTTTTTAATGCTTTGATACAATTTATCAGCCAGTTTTTTACCTAATTCAACACCAGGTTGATCGTACGAGTTAATCTGCCAAATAATTCCTTGTACAAATACTTTATGCTCATAGAGTGCCAATAATTGACCCAAAGCATAAGGCGTCATCTTATTCAGCAGCAACATATTACTCGGTTTATTTCCTGGCATGTGTTCATGTGCAAACTTCGTCGCTTCCGTACCTTGCATTAATGCTTGCGCTTGCGCCAAACAGTTAGCTACTAGCTGTTGATGCTGATCGGATAAATCACTGGTACTGTTCGCGGCCAGGATAAAATCAACCGGAATAAAATGCGTACCTTGATGTAGTAATTGATAAAAAGCATGCTGTCCGTTAGTACCCACTTGTCCCCACACGATAGGACCTGTGGCATAGGAAACTTTCTCACCTTGGAAATTCACTTGCTTACCATTACTTTCCATATCTAACTGTTGCAAATAATCTGGCAAATATTGCAAGGTATTAATATAAGGCAAGACAGCGACGGTTGATGCTTGCCAACAATTCACATACCAAACTCCCAACAAGCCTAAGATCACAGGCATATTCTGTGATAAGTCTGCATTTGCAAAGTGCTCATCCATCACGTTGGCACCTTTTAAGAAATCCTTAAAATGCGCCATGCCGATGCTAAGCGCCAGTGGTAATCCAATGGTAGACCAAATGGAGTAACGACCACCGACCCAAGGTTCAAAACTTAAAATATGATCTGGGTGAACACCAAAAGCTATCGCCTTTGCAGGGGACGCGGTGACAGCCAGCAAGTGTGCGGAAAGATCTTCACCGAGCGCTTTAGTTAACCAGGCTTTAGCGACTTTCGCATTGGTTAATGTTTCTGGCGTTGAAAAAGATTTCGAGGAAATAATGAACAAGGTGTGTGCCGGATTTAGTTTTTTCAGGAGCTCTGAAATGACGACTGGATCAATATTCGACACAAAATGGATATTTAAATCCGATTTTTGGTAATGATTTAATGCTTCAACCGCCATTACCGGCCCGAGATCGGAACCACCAATACCAATATTGACCACATCTGTAATGGGGAGTTTTGAGGCACCCAACCATTTTTTGGTGTGCAGCTTATCAACCAGGGTGCCCATTTTCTCAAGCTGCGCGCCAATATTTTGCATAACATCGATATCATTGACTTTCAAAGGTTTGTTAAGCGGTCGACGTAGTGCCGTATGAAGCGCGGGTCTGTTTTCAGTGGTGTTGACGTTCATACCGGTTAGTAAGCGTGATATCGCACTTTTGAGATCGACCGATTCTGCTAAAGCAAGAAGACTGCTCATAAGTTCTTGGTCGATGAAATTCTTAGAATAATCAAGAAATATGTCACCAACACTTAAAACATATTGACTTGCGTGCTCTGGATTTCGCACAAATAAATCAGCTATTTTTTGCTTTTGCATTTGCTTTGCTTTGGTTTGTAAACGCTGCCAGACTTCATTCATTACAGAATTTCCTCAGATAACAAAGTTAATTTTTCGATTTTTCGTTTTGATATTGTTTAACCACTTCGACCAAGGCAATGCCAGACGGCAATATGAGCATTGGCGCAATTTCATATAAAGGGATGACAACAAACGATCGCTTATCTAAATAAGGATGTGGCACTGACAGCCGTTCAGTTGTGATTTGTTGTTCACCATACAGTAAGATATCGCAATCAATGGTGCGAGGGCCATAACGAATATCACGCACTCTACTTTGTGCAACTTCGATGGCTAATAATTCATCGAGCAAAGCATGTGGCTGTAATTGGGTGTGCATTTTAATGACGGCGTTAATGAAAGGCGGCTGATCTTCAATGCCCCAGGGCGGGGTTAGATAAAGTGAAGATGTGCACATCAACGTGCTGCGTGCCAAGTTTTTAAGCTTGGCTATCGCCTGTAATACTTGCTGGCGTGGTTCGTTTAAGTTACTACCTAGTCCTATATAAACCGTCTGCGTCATGCTGGTGCTGCGGGCTTTCTTTTACGCCTTTTTGATTTTTTTCTGCCGGTAGGTGCAGCAAGATTTTTCACGAGATCTTTACGAACGTCAGCATCGCCCTCAACGTAGGCCTTCCACCATTCATAAAGCACTTGGGTATGAGCGCTTTCGCCAATTTGGGAACGCATTTCTAAAAAGTCGTAAGCCGCTCTAAAACGTTGCTCGCTAAATAATAGGGACGCACGTTTACCATGGCGCTTTTCAAGACGCAGTTGAAATTGCCAGATTTCACGAGCACCGAGGGTAATTCGCTTAGGAATACTCACCCGTTTTGCTTGCTTATTCAGCAACTCTTCAACTGCTTGCATTCTGGCCGGTAACAAAGCCAAACCTTTATCCATTAATACTTGGGTGCGCTCTAAAATGGGATACCACAACAGGGCTGTCACAATAAAAGAAGGCGTAACAGATTTGTCCGCACGAATGCGAGAATCTGTACTTTCAAAAACCTTACAAAGTAAAGCATCCGTCGGATACTGATTTTTGTGAATGCTTTCATCAGTAATGGGAAAGAGCTCTGCTAAAAGACCATGATTTTTTAACTCTTCATAAATCCTTGTCGCAACACCCGAATGAAACATTTTCATGACTTCTTCGAACAGTCTTGCAGAGGAAATATGATGGAGTAATTCTTTTAGTTCAAGAATAGGCTGGGTTAAGTCTTTACCCAGGGCAAAGTTAGCTTTGGCCGCAAAACGTATTGCACGTAATATTCGCACGGGATCTTCACGATAGCGTTGGTTAACATCGCCAATCATGCGCATGCGCTTGGCTTTGACATCGGCGAAGCCACCAACATAATCAACAATTGAGAAATCGGCAATATTGTAATACAAAGCATTGATGGTGAAATCGCGACGCCATACGTCTTCAACAAGCGTGCCATAGACATTATCGCGCAAAATCATCCCTTGTTCTGAATGAGAGATATCATCCGTTGGCTCTTCGGTCATACCACGAAAAGTTGCCACTTCAATAATGTCAGGTCCAAAATAAACATGCGCTAAACGAAAGCGTCGACCGATTAAACGGCAATTGCGGAACACGCGACGAACTTCTTCAGGCTTGGCATTCGTGACCACGTCAAAATCTTTAGGGTGTAAACCCAACAACAGATCACGTACACTCCCGCCGACCAAATAGGCCTGGTACCCGTGACGATTCAAACGGTAAAGAACTTTTAAAGCATTTTCACTGATCTCTTTTCGTGAAACACCATGTTCACTGCGAGGAATAATCGTGGGTTGATCCGCTGCGACAACCCCAGCAGGGTTACGCTTAAAAAGATAGCCGACTTTCTTAATTAAAGCCCTAATCATGTAGGGGAGTCCCTTAAAGGGTAGGATTGAGTACAAAACCTTAAGGTCGGTATAATACCACTGCTAAGTATTAATGGTAGAGCAAATAGGTACCTCAATGACTCTAGACGAACTAATGAGCCCTCAACTTCGCGAATATATTATTCAAAGCACCCGTCAAGAGAGCACTCTCTTAGCCAACTTAAGACAAGAGACGCAAACACAAACCCCTTTTGGTGGCATGCTCAGCGGGCCCGTTGAAGGTCACTTTTTGCAAATACTCATTAAACTCAGCAATGCTAAAAGATGTTTAGAAGTCGGCACTTTTACCGGTTATTCTGCTTTACATATAGCAAGTGCTTTACCCGTCGATGGTCAGTTAATCACCTGCGAAGCAAGAGAGCACCACGCACAGGTCGCACAAAAGTATTTCGATTTAAGTCCCCATGGGCACAAAATTAGCCTTTTATTAGGCGATGCTACCCGTACCTTGCTAGATCT
>Ga0105045_10006084_pt1 | contig 10671 bp, 7 predicted proteins | sample MAT02_FD_78089 | JGI IMG/M metagenome (GOLD analysis project Ga0105045, IMG submission 78089) | Freshwater microbial communities from Lake Fryxell liftoff mats and glacier meltwater in Antarctica - MAT-02 (megahit assembly) | ecosystem: Environmental > Aquatic > Freshwater > Ice > Liftoff... | reverse complement strand
CGGCGTATCATCGATAATGACATCGACCCCCGTTGCTTTCTCGAACGCCCGAACGTTGCGGCCTTCACGACCAATGATTCGGCCCTTCATGTCATCATTGGGAATGTCGACCGTCGAGGTTGTCGAATCGGCCGTGTGCGATGCCGCGTAACGCTGAATCGCCGTTAGTAACATTTCCCGACTTTTCGCGTCCAAAGTTTCGTTGACGCGGCGCTCGTGGCGAAGCACTAGCGCACCTAATTCCCCATCTAACTCTCGCTGCATCGCATCGATCAGTTGCTTGCCCGCCGCTTCCGGCGACATGCCGCTGATCTGCTCCAGCGCCGCTCGCTGGCGTTCCAGAACGCCGTCAACTTCCGCCTGCTTGGCATGAATCTGCTTTAGCTGCGCAGCCAGCCGAGTCTGCGTCGCTTCAAGCCCTCGTCGCTGTTTTTGCAGGGAGTCTTCTTGCTGGGCAATCAACTCGTCCCTGCGATCAAGCTTTTGTTCTCGAGATAGCTGTTGCTTCCGCTGAGCAGCAAGTTCCTGGTCGGTCTCGGCTTTGATCGACAAAGCCTGTTCTCGCGCTTCAATCAGCAAGCGACCGCGTTCATTTTCAGCCTCAACTTGCGCTTGCTGATGGATTCGGTCTGCTTCTGCCTTCACGGTCAGCAAACCGCGACGCTCGCGTTGCTGCAAGAGAAGGTAAGTCATCGCCGTGCTGAACAACGAAGCGACGACAATAATTAAAATCCAAAGGGGGGGTGTCATTGGTGATCTTTCGCGAACAATTAAACGCGAACCGTTGATCGCACTCAGTCGTTCTCATCGCTTCGTCGACAAAATGGCGACAAACCAAGTCAGCAGATAAAAAGGGGGCTTCGCTTCTGCGAACCCAGGCTAAAAATTTGCAGCCAAGGATCAAGATCGCGAGGAAAAACAAAACGAACGACGGGATGATCATTTCTAGGACTATTGATGGAAGTCTTGGATCGGTCGTCAAAATCGTCGTGGTGAACAAAACAAAACGGCTGTATGGCTACGAACAAGTAACAACAAGAGCGCGGGGTACGCGACGAAATCGGCAAGTTTTTTGCCGACGACGATTCGTCACCCGTTGGCGATTGGTTGCGTTACAGTGAAATGGAACAGATGGTAAAACGCGTCCACTGGCAAATGCTTGCCAGTGAGCCACCATCATTTGGTTAGCTTATCACACGCCAGCGCACCGAGAAACAACTTGACGTCGCCGATTCAAACTTCGTCACGAAATCCGGTTGGCGGCGGGGGAAGCGGAGGCGATGAAATTTGGGGCCGGCTTCGCGACCAAATCGCCATGGAATTTCTGACTCCGCGCTTTGCGGGAATCAGGATTGTCCTTGGCGTCAGCGGCGGAGCCGACAGTGTCGCGATGCTCCGTTTGTTTTCTGAGATTTGGGAACGTTCCCCAACGACCGATCCTGCAAGCCTCATCGTCGCTCACTACAACCACGGTCTTCGCGGGGAGGAATCCGACGGTGATCAGCAGTTCGTGACCGATCTTGCCGCCTCGCTTGGCCTGACTTGCCATTCAGGGACGGCCGCGGATGCAGACTTCGACCGTCGTCCAGGCGGAGAACAAGCGTTTCGCAAAGCGAGATACCGCTTCCTGGAGTCCAAAGCGTTGTCTCTCGGTGCTCGCTACGTGATGGTTGCTCATACGGCTGAGGACAATATTGAAACCGTCCTTCACAACCTATTTCGTGGAACGGGAACCGCTGGACTTGCTGGCATTGCGAAGAACCGGTCGCTTGGATCAGACATCGTGTTGGTTCGTCCCCTGCTTGATTTGCACCGCGACCAACTTCGCCTCGGGCTAGACGAGATCGGTCAGGCATGGCGCGAGGACAGCAGCAATCAAGATCCGCGTTACCAGCGGAACTGGACCAGAAACCAGTTGTTGCCGTTGATTCGCAATCGCTATGGTTGCGCGGACCAAGCGATTCTAAGAATGATTCGAAATCAATCTCAAATTCAGCGGTCGTTAAAAAACAAAGCGAATGACTGGATTGATCAAAACGTTCATATTAGCGATCGTGAAGTCATCGTTCAGAGGTCTGGTGTTGAACTTCCGCTGATGGCATCGATCGTGAATCAACTTTGGGTCGCGATGGGTTGGCCGCGACAGGACCTGACTGATCAAAAGTTACGCGGACTTCACAATTGCATCACGCAGGTCTCCGATGGATCTTTCACGATGCCAGCGGATGTGCAAGTCATCGTTAGGAAGCAGGCGATTACGCTCCGACAAGAAAGAAGAAAACGGGGATGAAGCCGTTACTTGCAACACCACCAAAGGCAGTAACCTTCGGTGGTTCGGTCGTCTCCGGAGCTACCAAATGTATTCCGCACCTAACGCCACACCTTGGATATTCAACGAGTCGGTCGCAATCGGGCTGATGGGAATCGTACCCTGGCTGTAGACGTTTTGAGCGGGGCTGAGATCAGCACCAAACGCAACATCTTCAACCGTCAGGAAGTAGTACTGAGACTTCAGAGTCCACGAATGACTGATTCGATAAAGCAACGTCGCTTCAAGCTCGGTCATGAATGTTGACTTGTTGATCCCGTCTTCAATGATCAGGGTTCCAGGAGTTGCACCTGGGCCTATCGAGTTGGAGTTGACCAAAGAATGACGGTCAATATTGTTGTCTAGCCATGCACCCTTCACGCCGAGGCCTAGGTTGACACCAGCGATTACATTCCACCAAACATCGAAACCGCCTTGGGCTCCGAACATCTTGTTGTCGACACCATTGTTGTAGTCGAAGAACCGGGGCAAGTTTCCAGCAGCCGTGTTGTCATCGGCACCTCGGATGAAGTATCCGAAGTCATCGTCGAATCTCAGGTATCGCAGGCCAACTAGCCACGATCCCTGGAATCGACAGAACTGCTCAACCGTTCGACGACGATAGTTCACTTCGGCGCTATGAAAGGTGCTGTAAGTTCGCACGCTCTGTGATAAAGATCTGTCTGTATCGTCTTGGCCATTTAGTGGGTTGGCACCGAAACCGCTTAGAACCGAGAACAGATCTCCGTCAACGCTGGTTATTTGATTGACGCCCATCCCCGTGACGATCGTGGTCGTTGTATTGGTTCTTGCGATCGCAGTATCTTCCCACTCCTGACCACCAAGGTAAGTGAGTTCCACATTGCCACCAGCTCCGAAGATGAACGCAGCCGAAAGCCGAACGCCCGCTTCTAGGTCATCATCCTCGGCGTCGCTTGCTCGCAGCACTGCAACCGGATTCTGGTCGAAGCGACCGCGGGTGGTTAATACTTGGTTTAGGCCCCCTGAATTGCGTCCCAGGAACATCGCATCTGCCGAAACATCATACCAACGTTGGGCACACAGGCCTGCTTCGGAGTAGGGTAGTAATGACCTTAAGCAAGCCAACACATTTACCCGACCGATCGATTGGCAAACGCTGCAGCCTTCACCACGGCAAAACAAGCACATGAATCGATAGTTGTTGAGTCCACCGCAAGATTGACAGCCTTCGGCACCGCAACCGCCGCAGCCACCTTCTCCATAGTAACCGCCGGACATATCGCAGTCGCCATTGCAACCCATCGCCCCACAACCACCTTCGCAACCTTGCATCTGCGAAGCTAGTGGTCCATTGCCGCCGAAGAAACTCGCTTGCTCAACCGCCGAGTAATACTCTTCGGGCGATGGCATCCCGGCTGGCGCGACAAATCCACTGGCCTCGTAATCCGCTTCGAAGCCAGCGTTTTGCACCTGTGCGTTTACACTGGATTGCAGACTCGCCAACGCGAGTATTGCCAAGAAGGCATGTCGCATCAGGACTCCTAGTCGAGTAGGTACGCTTGGTTCCACCGGTTGACCGGGTATCAATGATCGCATGGCGTTGTTTCTTTGATCTTGCATCACAAGCGTCTCCGCGGCCCCGCCGCCGCCCTTCATGAAGGCCACAAAAATAGGGCGGTGGTCCTAACCGAGCCGCTCCCCCCTCGCATTTTTCAACCGAAGCAATTGACGGAACAATCGCTTCCGTCGGAGTTATCGGCACAATTGATCGTGAGGTTTGGCTAAACACGGCATGACGACAAGGAAAACTTTTTCGGTTCTGACGATTTGCCGTTGAGACGACGCAAATTCAGCCTGGTTCTCGCCCGAAACCCCCGCAAACTCGCTAAACTAACGCTGGCGCGGGAGCCATGGTTAATCATTTCAGTAGTCGCGAGAGTCTGAAGGAGTTTTTGAGCGGCTGCCGGATCTTTTGGGAGCTTTCTTCGAAATGGATATCCCGCAACCGAAACTTGACCAGGCGTTGCGCATGGTTCAACGAGGTGAAATGCAACCTGACGAAGCCGCTCATTGGTTGCTGCAAAATTCGACTCACTACCATCCGCCGGTTCGCAGTGCAACTCCCGACTCGATGTCCGTTGCTGAGTTGATGCGAGATCTTGGATCTCCGCCGCTTGATATCCAACGGGATTGGGATCAGCAGGTAGCACGGTTGGGTCAATCCTTTTTACGCACTTTCGGGGTTCCTCTCTGCGAGCTCTCTGCGTCTGACCTACGGATTGATGCCGATAACCGCTTATCCTTTACGCCGAGTTTTATTGAACGCTTCGCTGCAAACAACCAATCCAATCAGATCGAAATAACTCGGCAAACGGCACCCGCGCTCTCGCCGAGTCGTCGGGGAAAGAGCCAGCAAGCAAGCGACAGAAAATCTGACGACGGAAGCCGAGTATCGGGTGTATCAAAGTCGTCGAGTTTTTTCGCACGCCGACGATGGCTGGTTTCGACCATCATTTATGGTGCGGCGTTCGGACTGCTGGGTTTGACATTTTACCTGTTGTTGCCCAAAGCCAGTTCTGAGATCGCGACGGATACGACCAGGGAGAGAGCGAGTTTGCAGTCTTCAGCAAAACTTAGTTCAGTTTTTTCACCAACCACTGAACCGTCTTTTCGCAACTCGGCAACCGAGTCAGAAACGCTCGACTCGGAACCCGATAACGTTCCCCTGGAAACGATCGAGGTACCAGCCGAACCGGCAAAGCAAGAGGAGCAATCCCGCGCGACGATGGGCTTGGACTCGTTCGCAGGAGGCAACTGGGGTAACGCGTCTGAATTACTTCCCGAAGCAACTTTCAATGCGAGCCTTATTGAACCCAGCGACGACGATGATTCGAGCAGCGATGAAATGAGTTCGGCCGATTCGCCAGAAGTTCCTTTGTCGATCATCGTTGACTTACCGACCGCAGTTGAAGGCGATACGGCGGCCTCGATGGCAGACGATGCACCGGATTCGCCGACCAGCGTGGCTCACGGCAATACGTCCATTGTGTTGCCACCGATACCCTCGCGGGCGATGGCCGAGCAAGGTATTGAATCAGTGGTACTAGCTGAGCGGAAACCAAAAAGCCTTGCGATTACGTTTCCTGTGGATTCTGGCCTGACGGTCGAAGTGGAGGATCAACAATGGTTGTTCAAAGACAAAAAAGACCAAACGGTCGTTGGGCTATTCGTTCCAGGTGAGACAGACCTTCGTTTCCGATGGACCGACAACGCCATCTCTCGTCCGGTTGCCAAACAGCTTGCTTCCGGCTCGATGCAGACTTCCGCAGATGACGGATTGACAACAAAAATTTATCTCCGCCCCGTCGTCAATGCACCTGCGTGGCCGATCGATATCACGACCGGAGATGCGAAGGCGGCGTGGCCGATCGGCGTCTCACCACCGCTAGGGCCTTCTAAGCTGAGTATTGGATTCGAGCTACCTAAAACGATCCTCCAGTCTTGGATTCAGCCTTACGATCCCAATAAAATTCGTCGCTGCCAGTCGATCGCTGAGTTTACGCTTGATGCGGACCCGACGATTGCAGTTCGCTCGAGAATTGACGTTCGCGTCGGGACTCGAATTACGCTAAGAGTTCGCCACGCCGCCCAATTGGACAAGGAATTTCCGTGGCAAATGATTTCAAGCAACCGGGTTCAATCAGCAGCTTCTCAGATTGGTACCCAACTTGCTCGCGCCGCCAATGAACAAAAAGAATTGAAGTCGCTTTCCTACAAAGCGGGAGCGTCCGAGAAGCGAGTGATCACTGCGCGAAGAGAGATGATTGACCAAGCTGTCGTTAAGCTTCAGTCGCTAAGCAAACGCCTTACGCAGTATGAATCTCTTCTGACTCAGCTTCAACGTGACTCATATTTAAATCTTCGACTTGCCGTCGATTGGTCCGAAAGTGCGGATGTCGCAAGTCAAACGATTTTCGAGATGACTCCGCAGGTCGAAATGAAGCCTGAAAGCTCGGATCCTGCGAAATGACGATGGCGAGAACGAACGTCAGTAATATCGCGGAATAAACCAATGGATGCACCGAACTGATGCGATCAAGGAGTGACGTCGCACCAACGGGTTCGTAAGCATGCTGAAAAGCGATCCACTGGTTGATGCTACGCTGGGAATTGCTCGTCATCGCTGCCCAGTCTTCTGCTCTTTCCCAGCCGTTAATCGTGCGTCGCCAACCTGCCGGTGCTACGTCTGCAATAGAATGGTTGCCGTTTTGGGCGGTGACGAACCTCAACCGGAGTTCGACGCCACCTAAGAAGGCAGCGGCGAAGACGACGCTGGTCATTAGCCACCACCCGGTGAACGGTTGACGCTGTCGATAGGTAGAAGAGATTTGCACATCTGGTTAGCATCGCAAATGGCATGTCAAGAAGCATCCGGAACCGAATCAATCACTTGGAAAGCGAATAATCCCGGGCATTAGTCGACATTTTTCTATGACGCATGCTTCATACCTCTGGGGCGATGTGGCGATCTTGGTTCGTTGACGTTGTCATTTTGCAACAATGTTGCTGATCGTCATCGGGACAGCCGCTTCTATCTGTAACGATTGATCATGGATCGACTCAGCTTCTGAAATTATTGCGGTACTCACTGCGGTTGAGGCTGCCTTCGTAAAAAAATGACCTATGGTTGCCATGTCGAGAGTTGTCGGAACTTTTTAAGTGCAAGTGCCGGCGGCTACGAGTCAATCGTAATTTTGGTCACTCATCAAGACGCACATTGAGCGAAACCTATATGGCAACAGCAACTACTGCCCAGTCATTGGAAGAAATTTTTCATGACAAGATGCTGCCAGCGCTACCACACAGCGCGATCACGCTTTTGCAGCTATCTCAAAATGCGCAAGCCGGTCCAGCAGAGTTTGCGCGGCCTATCGAGGCCGATCCAGGGCTGATGGGGCAGGTACTTAAGTTCGTAAATTCTTCTTACTTCGGGTTCACCAGAGAGATTACCAGCGTCCAGCAGGCACTGACGTTGGTCGGGACGAGACCGATTACCAATTTCGCGCTCTGGAACGCCGTCTTCAGCGTCATTCCGAACCCGAAGTTTGGTCCGTTTGACTTGAAGCGTCTTTGGCAAGACTCACTTCGGAGGGCAATCTTCGCACGCCGACTCGGCAAAGCGATCGCTTTGCCTGAGGCCGAAGACCTATTTGCCGGTGCGCTTTTGCAAGACATGGCTATCCCATTGCTGCTTAAAGAGATGCCAGCACAGTACCAAGAACTGCTAGAACGCCGTTGCAAGGAATCTCGCAGGCTGAGTGGCCTTGAGAAAGAATGCTTTGGATGGGATCACGCGGATGCCGCTGCTTTGCTTGCCGAAAAATGGAAGCTGCCGCCAGGATTCGTAGACTTGATTCGTCACCACACACAGCTAGAAGACTTGCTCACACAGGGCCCGGCATTGCGTGGTAGTGTGTGTGTTGCATTGGCATCGTTGCTGCCAAGTTGCAGTGATTCGCAGTGGGATGAGCAATCCCTTTTCACTAGCGCGTTTAACCAACTTGTTGGGTTGTCTAGCGTCGGTTTGAAGTCGTTACTGGCACAGGTCGACGAAGACTCCGCTAGCTTCGCACCATTGTTAAGACTGCCCGCACCAGCAGAAACGCTCGTCCAATTCGTTTCTTGAAAGTTGTTAACGACTACTTATAAATAAGGCTCTTCCGCAGAATCTGTGGGTAGATTCATATTGGTTTTCAGGGTTGGCACAATCTTGATGTCTTCGCCGATGCTGAATCCAGGGCTCCGGATTTTTTCAGGCATCCGCTCCTGCGTCCAATGATTTTTTGAATCTGAAAAATCCATCTCTAAACTGAAGGTGACTTCCAACCTTGATGTTTTCGTTCAAAAATGCCTTTATTTGCTCACGCAAACTCGGTTTTGAGCAGGTTTGTACACACACATTCTGCGGAAGAGCCAAAAAAATTAAGTAAACTCACTTTTTTAGCATCTGCGGCCTTGGTTCATTGCAAGAAAATGCGAATGCGACTAACGGATGAAGCTAATGCTTGTCCGCGTCAAGGCTTTTGCCGTTCCGGAAAATGCCCCCTCGGTGGCCTTGGTCCTAGGTACTGGTAATACGTGCATTGGATGCGACCGTTGTAAAGCTTACGGCGGCGATCCGCTTCTTTCTGGACAATCTCTTCAAACTGCGGAAAGCTAGTAATCAGGAACAGCGACCAAGTGGGAAGATGTCTCATGACACTGGGAATGCTCGCGTACAAATCGTGAACGGCGTCATCGTCTTCAAGTCGCTCTCCGTACGGCGGATTGGTGACGATGCAACCATACTCGACGCCACTTTCCAATTCAAAAAAGTCTCGATGCTCAAATAGGATCTGCTTTTTGACTCCCGCATTGTCAGCGTGAAAGCGAGCTAAGTCCAAAACTTTCGCATCGCGATCGCTGCCGATTATTTGCAATTCGCGATCGTTTCGAATCAAGTCGCGAGCCTCTTGCTGGACGTCTGACCACATCAACGAAGGAACGATCGACCACTCACCACATGCGAATTCGCGATTCAAACCGGGAGCGATATTCATTCCGATCATCGCCGCCTCGATGGGGATGGTACCGGAGCCACAAAACGGATCAACAAGTAAGCGATCGGGATGCCAAACGCTTAGATCGACCATCGCCGCTGCCAACGTTTCCTTGATAGGAGCGTCCGCATTGAGTTTGCGATAACCACGCTTATGGAGACTCGGTCCAGTGGTGTCCAGCGTAATGGTTGCAATATCGTTTAGCAGTGCGACTTCGATAGGATAAACGGCACCAGACTCGGGCAAGCCAGAGGCGTTATGGGTTCTTAGTAAACTTTCGACGATCGCTTTTTTAACGGAACGCTGGATGGCTGGGACGCTTGTGAGCATCGACAGCCGCGACTTGCCGTTGACAGGAAATTGTGCGTCCGCAGGCAGGAATTCCGACCAATCATATTCCTTTACCGTATCGAACAATGCGCCAAAATCAGGCGAGGGAAATTTCATAACCTCGATCAATACGCGGTCCGCCGTGCGCAACCAGAGATTGGCACGACAAACAGCCTGCCAATCCCCGGTAAAGCAAACACGCCCCGGTTGATCAACGTTAGCTGGATAGCCCAACGCGATTAGCTCGCGTTTCAAAATTGCTTCTAAACCGAAGGCGCAGGCGGCAATAAGTTTCAACGGAAAGTTCTGGTAACGTGTCTGGAAGGGGGCTAACCTGAGTGGCTCTCGAGCCGTCACAATCTCTACTCACGACAAAGCTTACATCATTGAACACAGCTTTGGAAACGAGGACTTGTATACTTGGAACCTATCCGAAAACCGGAGGAAACCGGGGCTAACGCCATGCGGCTAACGGTTTTCGGATAGGTTCTTAGTTCCGCTCATCATCTACCGGCCAAAGAAAATCCCCGCACCGGCTCACTTCGATGCGGGCAGCGTTGACAATCGGATGCTCCAGGACATCGAGCTCAGCGTCACGACACTCGCCAACGCGGGCATTTCCAAGCCGCAAAAAATGCAAGGCCAGATTTTCCTTGGCGAGTATTGCGAACCCGAACGGCGTTACGTGTTCGGACATCGCGACCGCCTCGCGATCGTGGCGAACGTCCGTAAATCACTGCTAGAAGGGCGGGATTCAGTAGCCCATTGCCATGATCTTGTTTAGCGTCGAACTCGGGCGCATTGCTTTGTTCGCAAGATTTTCGTCTGGGTCGTAGTAACCATTTAGGTCGATCGAGCTGCCCTGTGCAGCGTTCAACTCACTAACGATTTCGGCTTCGTGGGCCGTTAGTTGGTCTGCGATTGGCTCAAAATACTTTTTCAAGGCAAAGTCGTCGTTTTGCTCAGCAAGTGCTTGCGCCCAATAGAGCGCCAAATAGAAATGGCTGCCTCGATTGTCGATTCCACCGACGTCGCGTGATGGCGACTTGTCTTCGTTGAGAAGCTTCGAAGTCGCATGATCGAGGCTTGTCGCAAGCAGCTTGGCCTGCTTGTTTTTGGCCTTGATACTCAGATCATCCAGCGATACCGCGATCGCGAGGAACTCTCCGAGTGAATCCCATCGCAAGTGTCCCTGCTCAACAAATTGTTGAACATGCTTTGGCGCCGAACCACCAGCACCGGTTTCAAACATGCCGCCACCGGCCAGCATCGGGACGATCGAAAGCATTTTGGCGCTGGTTCCTAGTTCGAGAATCGGGAACAAGTCGGTCAAATAGTCTCGCATCACATTGCCGGTCACCGAAATCGTATCCAGTCCCTCTTTCGCCCGTTGGCAGGAATAACGGGTCGCATCCTTGGGGGACATGATCTTTATCTCGTAACCGTCGGTCT
>Ga0105045_10006083_pt1 | contig 10671 bp, 8 predicted proteins | sample MAT02_FD_78089 | JGI IMG/M metagenome (GOLD analysis project Ga0105045, IMG submission 78089) | Freshwater microbial communities from Lake Fryxell liftoff mats and glacier meltwater in Antarctica - MAT-02 (megahit assembly) | ecosystem: Environmental > Aquatic > Freshwater > Ice > Liftoff... | reverse complement strand
CTCAGCTTTTGCCGGGTGTTTCTGCTTGTTGGTATTTTTCTGATTGGCCATGCTACCTACAAATTCTATGAATATACCGAGTTTGAAAACCAACAAGGTGACATCAAAATCATGTTTGATGTCAAGTTATATGTGCAACTTTATGAATCGGGCGGGAAGTGGTATGTCTTCGCGTTCCTTTGCACACTTGCGGCTATCTGTTTCATTGCGAGTGGGTTCACTTGGCGGAAGGTAAAAACCATCCGCCAAGAGATGCTGTCTTAACTCTTTATGCTAACACCCGGCGATACATAGCTTCGTAGGCAGCGGCGCTACGATTCCAAGACCAATCTTGCACCATTGCGGTATGGATGATTTTATGAAAATCCGCCGGGCGGTTTTTGTAGAGATGGATCGCCCATTTCGTCGTTTCGTATAACGCATGAGCGGAGTAATCTCCGAAAGTAAAGCCTGTCGCGATGCCCGCGTGCATGTTCTCCTCGGTTGAGTTCACAATCGTATCAGCAAGCCCACCCGTGGCGCGGACAATCGGCGGAGTGCCATATTTCAAAGAATAGAGTTGGTTCAAACCACTCGGTTCAAACCGACTTGGCATTAAAAACAAATCGGAACCTGCTTCTACGAGATGTGCGAGCGTTTCGTTGAATCCGAGGTAAACTCCCACTTGATTGGGGTGTTGTTCGCGGAAGCTTTGCAGTTGATCGTGAAATTCGCGATCGCCTTCTCCCAAGAATATCATTTGGCAGCCGAGATCAAGGATCCCTTTCGCAGCACCTAAAACGAGGTCCAATCCTTTTTGCGAAACCAATCGAGCCACCATGCCGAGTACGGGAGTATTCGGCTCGAGTGGCAACTCGAAGCGTTTTTGTAATTCGTGTTTAGAAAATTGTTTCTTTTGCAACACCGTCTCGGAGTCATATCGTTCTGGTAGTAATATATCTTGAGCGGGATTCCAGATTGTGTAATCTACACCGTTTACGATGCCAGTGAGTTTCTGGCGATGTTCGATTAACAACCCTTCCAGGCCGCAACCATATTCCGCAGTTTGAATCTCTCGAGAATAGGTCGGGCTGACGGTGTTGACACCATCAGCGAACACCACCCCCGCTTTCAAAAAGTTCAGATGGCCATGAAATTCGAGTTGTTTATGATTAAACAGCCAACCGGGGAGATTGGTTAAACTTAATATGTCTCGGCCAAACATCCCCTGATAAGATATGTTATGGATCGTAAATACAGAACGAGTTTTCGCAAACTCGGGCCTAGCGCGGAACACTTCCGAAAGGTAGACCGGAACCAAACCCGTCTGCCAATCATTGGCATGGACTATATCGGGGATGAATCCCACGGCTTGGGCGACTTCTAAAATCGCTCGGCTGAAAAATGTAAATCGTTCGGCATTATCTGGGTAGTCGGCCTTATAGCCGCCAGGCATCGACTGTTGGTATAAGCCGCGACCTTCAAATCCGTTATCTCGATCGAAATATTCTGGAGCTTCCACAAAGTAGATGGGGACACCCGTGTGCGGGAGCGTGCTCCGGTAAATCCGGCAAGCAAGGATCCGCGTACCGATCGGTACGGGAACGGTATACGTTGTGAGTTCTAATGGTTGCTTGCCGAATCGCACCGTGCGATGGAGTGGCATGACCACGGCTACATCGTGCCCTCGTTCCGCCAGGGCAGGGGGGAGAGACCCTGCAACATCGGCCAATCCGCCCGTCTTGGCAAAACCGACCACCTCAGAGGCCGCGAGCAGTATCTTCAGGCTTGGCACTCGATTATCCTTCAACAGGAGCGTGAACTATTCTGGCTATTTCTTATCAATCTTATGCGTGATGGCAAAATCTTTCAGAATCCGCGCGACATCAGGCACTAAGTTTTTCGCATCCGCGAGCGGTAATCGTGCGGCAATCGTAGCGCCCCCGTTGGTGTTGCTCACCACTGCGTATTCCATGTGAACCTTGCCCGATGCGAGTTCCGCCTCCATTGCGAAGCCTTCAATACGACATGGGTTTTCTGCAATCCGCCGGGCTTCACCGAGTTTCAAGATGTTGGCTTTTTGTGTTTTCAAATACTTAACTACTTCTGTTTGATACTGAATTACGCTCGGCGTACTGGCTGTGGCTTCCAATGTGATCAAAATTCCGCCGCCCTGTGGTTCTTCCAGGGCAATCTGTTTTCCCTGCACAACACCAACTCGCCAGCGCCTCGGATAGAGAAAGCGAACGCCGAGTTCTTCGTTGTCGTAGAGAAGCAGGCTGTTTTCACTGTTGGGTTTCAGAGAAATGCCTCGCAAGGATTGATCGGTAAGTTCGATGAATTTTTTTGAGGGTTGCCTCGTCAGTAATATTGTGCCCTCCAACCGACCGCTGACTTTCCCCTCTGGTGTGAGCAACTCATGGATGCCATTGAGTTTCAAATAACTCAATTGTGAAGCATCGAGATCAAAATAGGCGATGCCATCGAGTTTTTGCCGATTGGGGCCGTCCTCGTTCGCGCCTTTGATCGTTCCGTTGATGCCAAGCTTAGCAAGTTTTTTCTGATTCACGGCTACGATGCTAAGAAACTCCACCGTGAGTTGGCCTTCTTCAATAGGATCGAGATCCGAAAGTTCGGTCAAGCCTGCCGCTGCGACAGTCCATTTATCACCGGGTTTGACGAGATTCTTGGGTAAGATCCCGGGAACCAGTGCCATCGAGAAGAAATCGGTTCGGACAATATCAATCTCATTCCAAGTCAGTGGCCCATCGGGTGAAAACGGTGCCTTCTTGCCTTGCGAGGAGCGAAGCACAACCAGGCGGCGGACATCCGTGCGTATGCTAGCTTTTTGATCGCGTTCACCGAGTTTACGCTGAAACTCCACATCGCGATAGATGCGAATCGCTTTGAGTGTTTTAGCCTCGTCCGACGGGAGTGGCCGTTCATCGTAAGTGATTGTGCTGGAACCGTTTACTGCAATCACACTTGCCGGACGTATTCCAGATGCGGGGACCGCGAGTTTTCCGCTGAGCACGGTTTTCAATTCCACGCGATAGGGGTTAGCTGGATCGAATGATTCTGCAAGTTTAATTGCGATTTCTTGAGCATAAGTCACCGAGCAGGGCAGTGCGACTAGTATTAATGGAGCGAGGAACCGAAACATGGGTTGCTCTCGTCAATAGAGGAGGGAAGCATTCTCTACCCGGCAATTGTACCCGAGGATTTTAGCAATTTCGCGCAAACTCAGTTTTTCGTGTCGTTTTGAAATTGAGCCTAGTCAATTTGCGTGACATGGGAGAGTTTGACCAAGTTGAAGGGTTTAAAGTTTTCAACTTGCGCTGAGTAACCATGATTGCAATATTGCGTATGAAGTTTGTAAAATTGAAATGATGAGGCAGAAACCAGGTATTCATTCCAGAAGGGGATTGGGAACTTCATCATAAAAAATCGCAATAATTCCGAGAATTTTGCGAATTCTATTTGAAGTTGTACGTTCCGGGCTGAATGTTTCCTTGTCGACAAAATGAAAATCGCTGGAACCTGAAATTGGCACGGAAAACGCATGGAGTAGCTTGCACACGCAGATATTGCAATCGAGCCGAGTCGACTTTCTCATTGAACGAGACCGAGACTGTGTGTCCTTGAAAAAAGTCGACCTGTGCGAACCTTTTGATGGCAATGGAGTATCCGATTCTACAGAGCAGTGCAATATGAATCGGCTATAGCCCAATGCGTTACAGGTTCATGACGAAAGATTGACTCGATACGGTTGTATAGCTTTATATCCAGGACTGATCCTCGGATACCACGAAAATACCTTAACTTTGCATTGCACTTAAATTATTAGCGTACATTCCCTTGGTTCTAGGTCGTTCTTGTTACGGAGAGGAGAACAGCCATGAGTGACTTCCGCCACAAAGAATTGAAGGAGCTCACCGACCAACAAGTTCGGTACGCCCCTGTTGCCCGTCGGCAGGAGCAACTCGCTAAGGCCGAGAAACTCCTTGTCGACATCGATACGAGCCGGGTTTACCCGTATCAGTTCGTCTGCTTCCGATTGACCGATTACCGATCGGATGCCCATCAAGAACTGCTGTTTACAGGCGATGATCTCCTTCACGATCTCGCCATATTTATCAAGAAAGTCGAGCGGTCGCTGCCACCGCTTCCAATCGAACTGGCTGCAGAACCTATGCTCACTCTCGAAGAAGTGAGCAAGCAATTCAATGTCTCTACGAAAACTGTGAGCCGCTGGCGGTTGCTCGGTCTCGCGGCACGTCGTGTGCTGCGGAATGGCCGTAAGCAACTTGGTTTCCCACGATCGGCAGTGGAGGCTTTTGCTACCGCTCACCGAGAGCAAGTGGCACGCGGCGCTCGTTTCTCACATTTGAGCGAAAATGAGAAAGACCAGATCGTCATCAATGCGCGCAAACTCGCTGCCGGTGGCGGAAGCCTTACGGATGTGAGCAAGCGTATTGCCGAAGAACTAGGCCGATCCGCCGAGGCTGTTCGCTATACGATTAAGAATTTTGATCGGGATCATCCGGATTCCCCCGTCTTTCCGATTGCATCGCCACCTTTGGATGCAACTTCTAAAAAGACGATCCTCAACGATTATCAGGAGGGACAAGCTGTGGACCTCATTGCTCGTAAATATGGTCGAACCCGTTCGAGCATGTACCGCGTGATCAACGAAGTACGTGCCGAACAACTGATTCACCAACCTGTTGACTACATTTTTAATTCTGAGTTCGATGACGGAACTCGGGAAAGCGAATTCGTGGGGCCGATGCCCGATCAAGAGGACTTCTCTGAGAAAGTTCGTACAATGCGTCCGCCCAAAGATGTCGAAGCTCACATGGCGTATCTGTACGAAAAGCCTTTGTTGACGAAGCCGCAAGAAGCGCACTTGTTCCGCAAGATGAACTTCTTGAAGCATAAACTTCACAAATTCAAAGAAACCATCGATACATCTCGAGTCCGCGTGACCGAGTTGCAAAAGATGGAAACTCTGAGTGAGCAAATCAAGGAGACGCGAGATTTGCTCATCGAATGCAACCAACGATTGGTGCATAAGCTTGCAACTACGCACTTGCAACCGGGGCAATCGCTCGACGAACTGAAGAGCGATGCGAATATCTCGATTATGCGAGCCGTAGAGAAATTCGATTACGGCCGTGGGTTTAAGTTCAGCACATACGCAACATGGGCGATCATCAAGAACTTCGCTCGCAGCATTCCGGACGAACATACGCATCGCCAGCGCTATATGACTGGCCACGATGAAATGTTCGAGAGTCGAGCGGATGTGCATACGGATGAACAAGAACTGCTCGCCACCGCTGAACAGGCGAAGCGACGGGTCAGCCGCTTGTTGGAACATCTCGATTCTCGAACGCGTGAAGTCATTCGCATGCGAACAGGTATCGACGGTTCCGCCGAGATGACCCTAGAACAGATCGGACAGCACTTTGGTATCACCAAAGAACGAGTGCGTCAGATCAATGTCCGCGGGATGAAGCAACTGCGCGAACGTGCAGCGCTAGAAAACGTTGAACTGCCATAAACAGGGCAGGGGGCGGAATAATATTATCTACTGGAAGAGGTCCGCCTTCGCGGGCCTCTTTCTTTGCATATAACCATCTCAAGCATCTTCACATCTCATAGATTTCCTAAGTATGTTTTTTTCAATTCTTCCTGATTGCAAGTCGCCGTACCGACCTTCCCCACCACAATGGCCGCGGCGGTGCTCGCCAATTGGCAGGCCAATGTCAACGAGCCGCCACTCGCAAGTACGAGCGCCAATGTGCCCGCGACAGTATCTCCCGCTCCCGTGACATCGAAGACTTCCCGAGCCTGGGCGGGAATCTCGACCGCAGATTGTGATTGTTCAAATAACGCCATGCCGTGCTGGCCACGTGTGACTAACAACGAAGAAGTTGGGCCGAGGAGTTCTATTAAAGCTGCACCAGCAGCGAGAACTTCTTCTCGCGTATGGAGTTCGCGGTTGAGAACGCGCCCTGCTTCGATTTGATTGGGCTTTATCAATGTTGCATTGCGATATTTAAGATATTCAACGCCTTTCGGATCCACAATCACGGGGCGCTGATATCTGTTCGCAATCTCAATAACACAACGCGAGACCAAATCGGTAATAACTCCCTTGCCATAATCGGAAATGACAACAGCTGAGATAGTAGGCATCAACGATTCCGCGCGCCTTAACAAAGCTTGTTGATGGGTCAACGGAATAGGATCGCGCTGTTCAAGATCGTAACGGACAATTTGTTGGCCGTGCGCGATCACACGCGTTTTAGTGCTCGTCGGTCGGTTGGCATCGCAGAGCAGGGGGGATGTATCAATATCTTTCGCTTGCAGAATCTGAATGATGTGGTCTGAAGAAGAATCTTCGCCGATTAAGCCCAGAACTATCGCATGTCCGCCCAGGCTCGCTACATTCGCAGCCGTGTTCGCAGCCCCACCCGCAATCCACGTTCGGTTTTGCACTTCAACCACAGGTACCGGAGCTTCTGGCGAAATACGCGAGACAGTTCCCCAAATATATTCATCCAACATCATATCGCCGATGACAAGAACCGATTGCTGGGAAAATTGTTCAATAAGCTCAAGGGGGTTCATGGAGAAGTACCAGATTTTTCTTGGATACGCTGGAGTAGTTGAGTGGTACTCAGACCGGGGATGAGGGGGAGATATTCCACGCGACCGCCATACGATTCTACGAGGCTGCGTTCGGGAACAGGTTTGCCATTGGGTGGAGCGTACTCCGAGCCTTTGCAATGGATATCAGGCTGAAGTCGCGCGAGCGACTGTTCTGGCGTAGGTTCGTCAAACACGATAACGTAATCGACGCATTCGAGGGCCATGAGCATGGCCATGCGTTCATGTTGATTCAGTATGGGCCGGCTTGGGCCTTTGTAGGCTCGAACTGAAGCATCGCTATTGATCCCAACGACGAGTAGATCACCGAGTTGTCGGGCTTGTTCTAGACTGGAAACATGGCCAGGGTGAAGCAGATCAAACGTGCCGTTCGTCCAAACCACGATGCGACCAAATTCTCGGGCCGTCAGACGCATCTGCAATAACTCGGGCCACTCCATGCATTTATACCGTTTGATCCACGCCATAAATTATTCAACACCATACTTAGTAACAACGTTGCTAGTTAAAGCTGTTCGACAACAGCCTGCGCCAATAATGGAAACATGATTTCATGTCTACCAATCAGATTGAATCCCCTTCCTGCAACTTGTGCCGGGCGACGGACTACGTTCTCCCCGCTGCGGTAATGCGATATCATGTCCATGTTAACAGTTGTATAATTCGTCAGATTCGACCCGAGATTCTGCGCGACAGTGAAGGCTTTCAAAAAAACCTCCGGCAAGATCACTGCCGAGCCAACGTTGAGATAGACACCGCCACTCAGTTCGCTCACAACGCCGCAAAACAATTTGAAATCGTTGAAACTTGATCGACCTAATGCTGCACCATCCGAATTCGGGTGCATATGGATGATGTCGGTGCCAATGGCCACATGAACCGTGAAGGGTACCCTGAGACGGTGGGCCGCAACCGCGACACTGATTTCCGCATTCGGCGCGGGGATTGCATCGAGAAACCGACCAAACAGCTGGCCAAGGCCAACAGTCGGCTCCCGATTCGATTGCTCGATTGCTTGGTTCATCAATTCACCCGTTTCTCTCACCATACCAAATGTGCCTTCTTTTAAACCAGCAGCGACATCTTCGGAAGTTTCGCCAATGAGAGCGAGTTCAAAATCGTGGATGGCCCCCGATCCGTTTGTGGCAACGGCGGTAACGATTCCACGCTGAAGCAGATCAATCAGTATTGGCGAAAGCCCGCATTTCAAGACATGCGCGCCAAAGCCAATTATCACCGGACGATTGTTACGGCGGGCTTGCACAATTGCGTTCACGACGAGTCGGAACTCCTCGCCGACCAGGATGTGGGGCAGGGAATCGAAAAACTGCAAGAAGGAAACCCCTCGCTGCGAGGGCTTGGCCAGTTTCGTCTGCGAAACTTTATTGGCCCGCGATTGCAATGGAATCGTTTTCACTTGCGAGAGGTCAACAGGCTCCGGCGACACTATAGGCTCCTCGGGTTCAGTCGGGGTGCTGTGGACAATACGCGAAGAAGCCCCATCCGAAAAGCGGAACCTGAAGTCCTATGTGAGTTGGAGTTGATGGCAAATCGATCGCTGGCTATTCCCGCGTCCGCAATAGATTGAAACGACTCGGTTGGAAACTGTACAGGGCATCTGCAATCGCGCTTCGGGGACGTACAAGATGGCAGCCGTGGACTCTCGAAAACAGCGTGCGGAATGGCAAAGTGGCTAGAAAACGAGAAACTCGCCCCTTGACAACGTCCGATAATGTCGATTATGTTGCGCTCAAGACCACGCCGTTTTTTCTCGCTTTCTACTCGATCTCACTTCATTCCTCCTTATCCTGACTCCATGAACAGCACCACTGAAAACACCGCGAGCGGGCCACACGGCCATTCCGAAAACGGTTCCGCGAGCCGCCAAACCTCGATTACGCCCACCATCGCCGCCGGCATGATCGGCCTCGGCATGATCTTCGACGAAACCTATCGCCCGTTCTTGGAACAGGTTTCCACGCTAAAACTGTATCGTCCCGAATTCGGCATCGTTGAGGTTCAACTCGCGGCCGTCGCTAGCCTCACCGGCTCCCGCGCCGAGCAGTACCGCCAACGTGCGTCCGCCGGTTTGCAAAACTTTCACAGCTACACCGGCGAACAGTCTGCGCGCGATCTGGCGCACCACGATCTCCACGCGATCTGCATTGCCACGCCCGACAATCGTCACTTTGCCGCAACGCACGCTGCCCTCTCTGCTGGCAAGCACGCCCTCATCGAGAAACCCTCGGTCCTCTCACTGCAAGAACTCGATGAACTCGTTGCTCTGGCTCATAAGAATCAGGTTCTCGCAAAAGTCGTCTATCACAAACTCGCCGACCCTGATCACAAGAAACTGCGTACACACGTCGTTGATGGCACACTTCAGCACATCAATAACGGCTACTGCTCCTTGCTCGAACCGAAGTCGATTAGCACGGGCCAATTTGCCGAGTGGATTACCGGCCGCAACCCTGGTACTTATGTTGCCGTCCACTACATCAAACTCATCGACTTCACCTTTGGTCCGAATTGGAAACTCGCTCGGATCACTGCAACAGGTCAACGGGGTATCGTTGCCGCGCCCGAAAGCAGCACTTGGGATTCCGTTCAACTCCAAGTCGTTTATGCTCATCCCGATGGCCGCGAGGCGGCGTTCGATATTCATACTAATTGGGTCACCCCGGATAACTTCCCCGGCTATGTCGATCAAGAAGTGCAATTTCGTTTCGATAACGGTATCTGGCTGGCTCACCAGCGGAAACGCGGAGTCGAAATGGCAGTCGAGAACCGCACCCCGCACGACTTGAAAAACACGCCAAACCATCACTATAACGGCACGTTCTTCGAACCATGGGGAGAACGCAGTCAGCGCGGCTATGGCATCGAAATCATTCAAAGATTCTTCGAGGAAGTTGCATTTGTCGAACACGGCGGACCGACTTCCGAACGCCTCCAACGCCTCGCAAAAATGCAATCGCTCAGTTACAACGATCTCTCGGCCGATCGAAATTGCGTCGCCATTGTGCAGGCCATGGAAGCTATACTACTTGAACATGCTGCCGGGAAACCGAGCGGAGTTGTCTTCGTGAACCATTCCGCAGGCGGGTTGGTCCTCTTTACTCCCGGTAATCCGCACCCCCGCGTACTCTATCCAAACGCGGTCTGAGCGGAGGCCGATGCAATTTGATAAACTACTATTCAGCTTCAGTCGAGTTGGTAGCCCTTGCACCCCTATTCCGCGTGCCACATGACTCCGCATCACACCATCGAACATCTCGGCGAAACGTGCTCCAACCGCATCCGTTCGGATGTTTCCCTCGTTGAACCGCGTTCGCTCCGCACGTTTACGCCAACGCAAACCGTCATCGCTCGCAGTGCGGGAATCTACCATTGGACACCCGAAGGGCGCAGGCTCTTCGACTTCACCTCCGGCGTTCTCGTCGCCAACCTTGGCCACAACCCCACGCGCTGGATGCAACGCTTTTGCACCTATATGCAATGGCCCTGCCAAGGCTGCCTCGGCGTGTCTCCCATCACAAAAACGCAATCGAACCCCGCCCCCGATGGCTACTTCTCCGCCATCCCCATGACCACGTACAACGCAATCACACCACTGGAAGTAGAAGCGAGTAAGCGCCTGGCGGATCTACTGCAAAGCCGACCCGGCGGCGCTCGAATGCAGCATGTGATGTGGGCCGCATCGGGTTCCGAAGCGATTCAAAAAGCACTCTGGGCCGCAATGGCGCACGACCGCACGCGGACGATGATCCTCGCAACACGATACGGCTTCCACGGCAAAAAAGGCCTGGCGAATGCTGTAACGGGTTCAGAAACCGATGTCGAGCGCGATCCCCGCGTGAAGTTCATCAGCTTCCCGATGCAAGAATGCCATGATGTTTCTCTGCGAACTGCACCATTCGATTCCACAAAATATCGAGCGGAACTCGATGCGCTTTGGCACCAATTTGGCGCGAAAATCGGAACGCTCATTACCGAGCCGTACCTCGGTGGTGG
>Ga0105045_10006082_pt1 | contig 10674 bp, 16 predicted proteins | sample MAT02_FD_78089 | JGI IMG/M metagenome (GOLD analysis project Ga0105045, IMG submission 78089) | Freshwater microbial communities from Lake Fryxell liftoff mats and glacier meltwater in Antarctica - MAT-02 (megahit assembly) | ecosystem: Environmental > Aquatic > Freshwater > Ice > Liftoff... | reverse complement strand
GCGAGTTGCTCGGCCGCTTCGGTGATGCGATTCTTATCTTGCAAGGCTTTGCCTACACCCATGTTCAGCGAGACTTTTGTGATCTTGGGCATACTCAAGCGATTCGTGCGCCCGAACTTCTTCATCAGTTCCGGGAGAATTTCGGCTTCGTACCGCGCAAACAAACGCGGTTGATACTTGGTTTCGGCGGCGGACATTTCAACAACCTCGTAAAACCTAATTCCGCTCCCATTACCAACGGGAACGGTCCGGGTTCAGACTGGAAAAAAAGTAGTTCGAGTTACTGCGCTTTCGCGTATTTGGGGTTTGCCTTAGACAGCACGCGAATCAGGCTGCCGCTTTTCTTGGCGAAGAGTTCTTTTGTGCCATCGGCGGTGTAACGAATGCCCACGCGGGTGGGCTCGCCGGTACGGGGGTCGATCATCGCAACATTCGAGGCATCGACCGGCATTTCTTTCGAGAGCCGTCCGCCTTGCTGATTGGCGCGCGAAGGCTTCATGTGGCGATAGACGAGGTTCACACCTTCGACGACCACTTTATTATTGTCGCGTAGCACGCGCAGCACTTTCCCGCGCTTACCTTTGTTGTCGCCGGCGAGAATCACTACGGTATCATCTTTACGAATGAACATGACGCATATCCTGGTACGGTTTCTGTGAAAGCGCGCGGCTTAAACGACTTCGGCAGCGAGGCTGATAATTTTGTTGAACTTGGCGCGAAGTTCACGGGGCACCGCACCGAAGATGCGCGTGCCACGTGGGTTGCCATCGTTATCGAGCAACACGAGGGCGTTGCGATCGAAGCGGACGTACGTTCCATCTTCGCGACGAGTCGCCACACGAGTGCGAACAATGACACCCTTGATGACATCGCCTTGCTTGACATCGGCACCAGGGAGCGCTTTCTTCACGCTGGCACGGATAACATCACCGAGGTAGGCCACGCGGCGCTTGCTCCCGCCGAGTACCTGAATGCACATGACCTCTTTCGCGCCGGTGTTATCGGCAACATCGAGGTAGGTATACATCTGAATCATGGGAATCGATCCTTCCGGCGGGCTTACGTAGGCGTTGGGTATTCGTGTGGATTAAACCGATCAAACTCAACTGCTGGGTGCTGTGGTGGTCGCTTCTTTTGCCTTGGCTTTCAGTTCATCGGGCGAGAGCGTGCTACCGGCTACGGCACCTTCGAGGTTGGCCACCGTGCGAGTCGGTGCTTTAATAGTGATCTTGATGAGACTCCAGCGTTTCGTGCGCGAGATTGGGCGCGATTCGCGAATCTCAACAGTGTCACCTAAACGGGATTCGTTTGATTCATCGTGAACGTAGCAAACCGTTCGTTGCTTGATGAACTTGCCGTATTTCGGGTGGCGGACGACGCGTTGCACTTCGACGCGGCGAGTTTTGTGCGATTTATCGCTTGTGACAATACCCATAACGACGCGCGGGCCGGTGCGCGGAGCGTGGGCATTTGCTGATTGTGGTTGGTTCGTGTCCGCCATTACTGACCGCTCCCCTTCGACTCGTGCAAGTGTGTCACCCGTTGAACGGCGCGTTTGACGCGGCGTTTTCCTGGTCCAGTGGTTTTCGTTTCGAGATCCGCGAGCATCTTTTTCAGGTCGGCCTTGGGTAAGGCAGCGAGCTTTTCAAGTTCTCGGGAGCGCTGAACAGTTTTAATGCGTGCGATGGTCCGTCTGGCTTTCTGAATTTCGCTGGGGGTTTCCAGGCGATCGGTCGCCGATTGGAACCGCAGGTTGAACAGATGCTTTTCGGTATCGCGCAGGCTGAGCGTGAGTTCTTCATCGCTCATGCCGTGCAGTTCGGTAGTCTTCATATTCGGTACTCAACACCGCTAATGGTTCGGAAAATTATACATTGGGCCGGCGTGTAACAAACCGACATTTGAATGGCATTTTGTAAGCCACTCGAGCGAGAGCATCTTTCGCTGCCGTTTCCGGGATGCCACCAATCTCGAACAAGATCAGGCCCGCTTTGACGACTGCTGCCCAGTATTCCGGTTCGCCTTTACCTTTACCCATCCGCGTTTCAGCAGGGATGGAGGTAACGCTCTTGTGCGGGAAGACGCGAATGAAATAGCGACCTTCACCCGAAACGAATCGCGTCATCGTCACGCGGCCCGCTTCAATGGCTTCCGCCGAGAGCCAACCACTTTCGAGGGATTGCAAACCATAATCGCCATAGGCGACGTAGTTGCCACGGTTGGCGTGCCCACGGATGGGTCCCTTATAAATATCTTGTGCGCGATCTCCACGGGTAATCCCCCGCTGAGTTTTGCGAAATTTCACGCGCTTGGGCATTTGAGCCATGACAAAGATCTCTCAATGAATTTCAAATGTTCCGTATGTTCAATCAGCAATCGCTCACGCCTGCGGCTCGGAATATTATCCCTTACGGCGGCGGCCCGTGCGGCGTTGTTGACCACCGGCTCCGGCTTCGGTGGTATCGTTGATTTCGCCCGTCACATAGTCACCGTTATTGACCCAGCATTTAATGCCGATGTTGCCTTGTGGCGTGGTTGCTTCGGTGAACCCGTAGTCAATTTTCGCTCGGAGCGTACTGAGCGGGATCGAGCCTTCCATCCCTTTTTCGCAACGTGCCATTTCGGCACCACCGAGGCGGCCCGAGAGTTGCAGCTTCACGCCTTTGGCACCGTTTTCCATGGCGCGTTGCATGGCGTTCTTCATGGTGCGACGGAAGCTCGAGCGTTTTTCCAGTTGTTCAGCTATGTCTTCGGCGATCAATTGGGCATCAATTTCCGGGCGGGTGATTTCGATCGTTTTCAGTTCAATGTGCCGGCGGGTGAGCTTTTCGAGCGCCTTAGTCAGCTTGTCGATCTTCTCGCCCTTCTTACCAATGATGGCACCGATTCGGCTGCTATAAATGAACACGCTGACGCGCTCACGAGTCCGTTCGATGCGAATCTTAGCGAGCATCGGGCGTTGTTCTTTACGTTCCTTGGATTTCGCCAGGTATTTCGCAATGAACGTCCGGATAGTAAAATCTTCAATGAGAAGATCGCTAAAGTCTTGTTTGGTGGCGTACCACGAGCTTTGCCAGCCGGTCATGATGCCGGTGCGAAAACCAGTGGGGCGTACTTTCTGACCCATATCCAATATCCCTGGGAAAACGCGATCCGGCCCGGAGTCGCTGATTCGTAGGTGTTAGTTTGTGGGTGGCGTGGCAGCGGGTTCTGTTGCTGCGGGAGCCGGGGCAAGTGGTGATGCTGGCGTTTCCACCGGCGTGGCGTTGACCACGAGCTTCGGAGTTTTCGTAGCTTCTGAGGCTTCCACTGCATCAATGTCGGTCAGGCCCACGATGATGTGAGCCAAGCGACGCTTGATGCCGAAGGCGGTGCCACGGGCGCGAGGTTGGATTCGCTTAAACATCGGTGCGCCGTCGATGCGGCATTCACTAACCACAAGATGTTCGAGGTTTTGGCAACCTTGATCTTCGGCGTTCCCGAGTGCGCTTTTGACGACGGCTTCGATGAGTCGTGCGCCACGGTTTGGGGCGAATCGGAGAGCTTCAATGGCTTCGTCGACGTTCATGCCGCGGATCATTTGCGCGAAGGGGCGCATTTTCCGGGGGCCGACATCGGCGAAGCGGTGTTTTGCACGGTAAATCATGGCAATGGTCCTAAATTCAGTTCGCTACGCCATTCGCTGAGGGTTTCATTTCACGCCAATTCGCGGGTTTCTATTACTTGCCTACGGCTTTCGCTTTACCTGCGGTGTGTCCACGGAAGGTTCGCGTGGGGGAGAATTCGCCGAGCTTGTGCCCAACCATTTCTTCGGTGCAGTAGACTTTCAAGAACGATTTCCCGTTGTGGACCAGGAATGTCAGCCCGATGAATTCCGGAACGACGGTGCAATCGCGAGCCCACGTCTTGATCGGTTCTTTCGTGCCTATTTTCTCGGCTTTGGCCAGGAGTCGCAGATCGACGTATGGCCCTTTTTTCAACGACCTACTCATTCCGAATCCTCTTTCTCAAATCGTGTCGTATGAGCAATCCAGCGGGGTTCAGCGCGATTGCGAATTCAACAGTTTACAGAATGCGAAACAGTTTGACCAGTTCAGCCAACAGGAATCGCGCTGATTTCTCAGCGCGACGGACTTCGTGTTAGCTCTTATTTTGTTGGAAAGGACCAGAAGGCCGACGGCGAACAATCGCCGAGTTCGATGGCTTCTTCTTGCTGCGCGTTTTGCCACCTTTGGCAAGAACCCCGCTCGGACCTTTCGGGTGGCCACCGCTCTTGCTCCGCCCTTCACCACCGCCCATCGGGTGGTCGGTCGGATTCATGGCCATCCCACGATTGTGCGGCTTGCGGCCCATCCAGCGCTTGCGACCCGCTTTCCCGAGCGAGATATTCATATGGTCGGGGTTCGAGACGCTGCCGATCGTCGCCCGGCATTTCGCCGAGACACGACGCACTTCGCCGCTCGGCATCGTGATGAGTGCCCAGTCTTTTTCCCGAGCACTCAAAGTGGCGTTGCAACCTGCTGATCGGCAGATTTGGCCACCGCGACCAGGTGTTAGTTCGATGTTGTAAATCGCAAGGCCGATCGGAATCTTCGCGAGCGGCATGCAGTTGCCGGGCTTCGGTTCTGCCGTTTCACCGTTCATCACTTTATCGCCGGCTTTGAGACCTTCGGGCGAGATGATGTAGGCCTTTTCTTTCGTTTCGTCTTGGTATTGAATCAGGGCTACGCGAGCCGAGCGACAGGGGTCGTATTCCACGGAAACCACGATTGCTTCTACGCCATCCTTACGGCGCTTGTAGTCCACGAGCCGCAACATTTGTTTGTGGCCACCGCCACGGAATCGCGACGTGACGATCCCCTGGTTGTTCCGTCCGCCTTTCTTTTTGCGGCGCACGAGCAACGACTTCTGTGGCTTATTGACTTTCGGGAATGTACATTCCGCGAAGTCGGACACCGAGCCATCACGTCGGCCAGCGGAAGTCGGATTATAGAATCGAATACCCATGATAAAAGCTCAACAGTGTGTGCGGTGATTGGCAACTCAGATTTAGCAGACTCTTGTCTGCCGATCTTAAAAGAACTCGATCTTATCTTCCTTATTGAGCGTGACGATTGCCTTCTTCCAGTTGGGCTGCTTACCGAGCTTTTGGCGGTATCGGGCTTTTTTGCCCTTGCGGTTCTGCGTGCGAACGGCTTCCACACGCACGTTGAACAATTGCTCGACCGCTGCTTTAATCTGGTTCTTGTCCGCGATCGGGTTCACCATGAAGGTGTACGCGCCGTAGCGCGAACCTTGGTGCGTGCCCTTTTCGGTAACAAGCGGCCGCAAAATAATCTGGTGAGGGCGGAGTTCCAAACCCGGTTCACCATGCACGCAAGGCTTGCGTGCAGCGAGCCTGCGCAGGTAACGTTTCGGTTTGGGTCGCGTGCGTGCCATATGTCATTACTCCGACTGGTGTTCTGTATTATTTCCGGGACGGATTTATTTTGATTTTGCGGCGATTGCTGCAGCAGCGGCTTTACGCTTCTGGAAGCGTCCCGCACGCCCTCGGCGAATACGAACGACTTCGGGTGCCGCAGCAGGGGCAGGTGCTCCGACATCAGACTTCGGTGCCAGCAACGATTCCAGAGCCGCTTTCGTTAGGAGCAACCGCTTGTGTTTCAAGAGAGCATAAACATTGAATTCATGCGCGGGGAGAACTTGCACACCTTCAAGGTTCCGACCCGACTTGTACAAGTTCAAGTCGTAACCCGAGGTGCCCAACAACACAGTGGTGTCGAGCAAACTCAGATCCCGTTCGAGTTCCTGATCTACGCCAGCGGCATCTTTCTTCTTGTAAGCCTTCTTGCCGATCTTAATGGCCTTCAGAATCGCAACCATCTCTTTAGTTTTAGGGGCGGCAATGGCGAGTTCGTCGATGACGATCACTTCGTTGTCCACGAACTTGCTGAGCAAAGCCATGCGTGTCGCAATCCGAACAGCCTTCTTGGGCAGGTGGTATTCGTAATCGCGGGGCTTCGGGCCTTTCGCGGTACCGCCCCCACGTCGCTTATTCGTGCGCTTGTTGCCTACGCGAGCGTTACCCGTTCCCTTCTGGCGAAACAGCTTCTTGGTGCTACCCGCGACTTGCCCCCGGCGAAGCGTGCTGTGTGTACCGGCTCGCTGATTGGCAAGGTACATCAGAACCACTTCGTGCAGCAATTGCTTGCTGATTTTGCCACCGAAATCTTTCGGGTCGATCGTCATCGTGCCTGCAGACTCACCAGTCCGCGTGACAACCGGAACCGTAATGGTTTCGGAGTACTCGTGGTGCATGTCGCCATTAAAATCACTGGAATCGGCGATAGCGCCGTTAGCATCAGCCATTATGTTACCTTCCTGCTGGGCCTACCGCCGGGAGGCGGAGGGTTTGTGTTGCCGAATCGCTCTCGGATAGTAAGAATCCGCTGAGCGAGTTGTTTCGGCGAACCCGAGACCCAGTTGCGAGGGTGTAAGAATCGGTTATGGAAATCCGTCGTTATCCGTTCGCGGCAATGACGCGAATCTTAATATCAACGCCTGGTGGCAACGATAGCCCTTTGTTCAAAGCTTCAATCGTCTTGCCGGTCGGGCTGAGTATGTCTATCAGCCGCTTGTGCGTTCTGATTTCAAATTGCTCGCGGCTTTTGCGATCGATGTGAGGCGATCGGAGAACCGTATAGCGTTCAATACGGGTAGGGAGTGGAATCGGCCCGTGGACATCTGCCCCAGTTCGTTGAGCCGTCTCAACGATTTCTGCTGCGGTGCGATCGAGTACTTCGTGATCGTACCCTTCCATGCGAATTCGGATTCGTTCGTTTGCGAAGCCCGCCACGCTGACCTCCCCCGTGATGCCGTCAAACTGCTTACATTCACCTTTTCAGGAAAGAGTGAAGTTAGGGGCAGCAGCAACTTCAGTCAATAGAACATGGCGTGAAGCACCGAATTTTTTTGAAGATTTGGCAAGGATAGGACTTACGCAATTGATGGAATGGGGGAAATTCTTCCTTCATTCCATCAATTGCGTAAGTCCTATTGATTCCAGATGTGAATGCTGGAATCAATCCTGTTTTGGGGTCAAATTTAGGTGTGGAGCTGGAATCGTAAGTCGTTGTGCCGCATGGTGATTCCGGAAATTGGGGATGATTCCAGGACTCGTGAATAGGGGGTGTGGGAGAAGGTGCTGGAATCAATGTAGGCGCCCGCCCGGCCGCGTTAGGTTTTTGTGGAGAATGCTACTGGGTTTCTTCGTCAATCACGTAAGTCTTAACAAAACATTCAATTTAGGGCCGAGATGAATTGTTGACCTGGCCAAACAATGAGACGCTCAGATGTAACCCTTTACTTACAGAACGAGCGAGGGTTAACACACTGATACATGGTGCGCAAACTAACCGTTGCGCCAATTCGCGGAATTATGCCGAATTGCCCGACTGCGGGCCATCGGGGTTCTGCGAATGGCGGGTATTTGCGGTTGTAGTTCCGGGTCAGGCGATTAATGTTACCTATGAAAACTTTGATACGGCGAAGTTTCGCTCAAGTGTGAGTGACACTTTTCCCGCCTGGTCAAAGCATCCTCAGATCCTGCTACTCGGAGTAGACCCATGTCGAACTTGTTGAAGCAATTGTGGAACGACGACCAAGGTGCCGTCATCTCCACAGAACTCGTGCTCGTTGTCGGAATCCTCGTGTTCGGTATTATCCCTGGCCTCGTTGCCTTGCGCAACTCGGTGAACTCATCGCTCGCCACGATGGGCAACGTACTCACCCGCATCACGCCGAGTTTCACTTTCTCAGGCTACGCTATTGGTGCACAAGGTGGTGCCAGCACTATCGCTATCGTTGGTGGCCTACAGTTGAATTACTCAATTGGTAATCAGTTTTCGGCCGTTCAAGTTGCTCCAGCTCTCGGCACTTACACTTATGTTCTTCCAGCACCGTAAGCTGATTTTTGCTTGAACCATTGCAGTACCAGGTAGCCGCACAAGCTACCTGGTTTTTTTATGCGCAATAATAGTCCCACAAGTTGCACGCTCACTATCTGCCAATATCGACATGCCAGCTGATCATTTCGCACGCATTCGCCGTTGATATCCTGCACGCAGCTGCTTCCCCTCGCCGAACAGAATCCACACGAGCCTTATCGAATGTTTGCTTTCGATATTGCTGAGCTATTTCCATTTTGATGCACAACGGGATCGTTCCATGCCAAAAATGCCACGAATTCTGCAGCAATTGTGGGCCGACGATGCTGCCGCGATTCTCTCGACGGAATTGGTTTTGATCCTCGCTATTGTGGTGTTTGGCATCATCCCGGGTTTGATAGCGGTGCGGAATTCGACGAATGCTGCGCTCGCAACAGTAGCGAATTTAATTTCGATCCTGACCCCGCAGTTCACGTTCTCCCAGGTCGCACCTGGCCAGTTTGTCTTGCTCGTGAACTTTGGGGTGAACCCGAACGCACCGCTCTATGCAGGCACACAAGTGGCGCCGATCTTGGTCAACGGCGCAAACGTGGTTGTTGCACCGGCACCATAAATCTTCAGCTGCGTGGGAATATTTCAGCTGCGAATCGAAATGATTTTGCGGCCCGCTATTGTGCGACAAATAATTGCGCGACAAAATGAAAGAAGTGCTTCGACAATAATTGTGGGTTTCCAACGAATCACTTGGTGTGACTCGACCTTAGCGAGCGACACGGAACCATTATGCCGCCGTTTTTCCCGCATGAGTTGTTTGGCTACTGCTTCGGGCTAGTGCTTCTGGTGGGGTTGGTGCTGGCCTCGTGGACCGACCTCCGCACGCTGAAGGTGCCCAAGTCGATCACGATGGGGCTACTCGGTGCGGGGGCGATTGCGAATATTGTGCGGGGAGGCTGGCTTGGTTCCCAGGGCCACGAAGTTTGGCTTCTCTCAGCTGGCCCGGTGCCCGGTGCCTTCGATGGACTCTTGTTTTCCATAGTTGGGATGGTCGTCGGCTTCGGTCTCTTTTTCGTGTTGTGGATCGGCAATGTTTGCGGCGGTGGCGATGTGAAATTGGCCGCTGCCGTCGGGGCCTGGATCGGGCCGTTATACTTCTTTGGCGTGTTGGTTGTGATTGTGCCGATTGTGATGCTGCTTTCGTTGCTTCGGCTTGGCCTCGCCATGTGCGCGGGGAAGGCCGCATCTTCGACCACAATGACGGGAGCAAAGCCAGCTCAACCGTGGCGGCTCATGAGCTACTCGTTTCCGATGTTGTTGGCCGTGCTGATTCTGTTGGCAATTGGCTATTTGGGCGCTCGCGTTCAATTTGTTCCGCAATAAACATGATCGGGGAATTCCGATCTCGTTCCGGTCCATCGGTTCCACGGAGGGAACTTACCGACCGCTTCTGGGGTGATGTATGAGAGGTAGTCTTTTGGCCGTGTTGGCAATCGCCGTAATCGCGGGGCTGGGCACCGTCGTGGTTGTAAGAAACCTCGGACTTCTTAACCCACCTGCAGTGCTGGCTACAGTGGAACAGAAGCAACAACTCCTTGCAGTGGCACCTCCGAGCTTACTTGTGCCATCGCGCCATCTCTTTGAAGGCGATACCATCAACCCGCAAGATGTGCGTTTGCGAGCGATGACCGCCGATGAACTGCAACAATTTACCGAAAAGAGACTGATTCCACTCCAAATTCCCGATATCGCGTTCTTCCGTGCGCCTTCTAAGGACTTGATCGCCGATCAACCGATTCTGGCCACCGATCTCGCAGAACCCAAGAAGCCTGATGCCCTGCACACCCGCCTTCTCCCCGGCACGCGTGCTGTGGATATCTCCGTGATGAAAGAACAAAGTGCTGGTGGCAACATTCAGGTCGGCGACTGGGTGGATGTCTACTTAAACGTAGATGTCAGCCGCACCGATCGCCCGAATGCGGTTCCCTACACGGGCGTACTGCTGCAACGCGCTCCGATCATTGCAAAACGCCAGACGCTCTATCAAATTTACGCTCCACTGCCTCCGGGAGAAGCGATTCCTTACACCATTGCCGCGAACCCGTATCGTGCAGCTCTGATTGAATACAGCCGAAACTTGGGCACGATCTCGCTGGTTCCCGTTTCGCTTTCGGAGAAAAAAGAACTCGACAAGTTCCGTGAAGAAGGGAAAACGAGCAGCGATCCCAAGTACGGTATCCCGTTCGCTCAGCCCGATTCGACCGAGTTCGTCGCCGAGATGGAACGCATCCAGAAGTACAGCAAAGGCGAAACTTCAGTTGGTGCCGACGACCTGATGCGCGTGTTGAATCTTCCCGAGCTTCCGAAAGCCCCAACTGCCGAGCAAATCCAAAAGGCCAAGCCGATCAACATCGAAGTGATTTCGGGTGTGAGCAAAGCCAGCACCGTAAGCTTCTTGCCGCCACCGTTGCCGCCGCAAGCCTTCTACGTCTTCAAGAATCCGAAAACGAAGGAAGATGCTGCGCCGGGTGCGGGTGCAGGTGGCCCAGCAAAAGGTCAATTGATCCCACCCGTTCGGAACTAATTCTTGTTTGCCCGCAGCGCAAGCAAGGGTCTTTGCCCGCAGCGCAAGCAAGGTCTTTGATAGCCCGCAGCGCAAGCAAGGGTCTTTGTTAGCCCGCAGCGCAAGCAAGGTCTTTGTTAGCCCGCAGCGCAAGCAAGGGTCTTTAAGGAG